>Ga0105046_10012081_pt1 | contig 13393 bp, 8 predicted proteins | sample MAT03_FD_78385 | JGI IMG/M metagenome (GOLD analysis project Ga0105046, IMG submission 78385) | Freshwater microbial communities from Lake Fryxell liftoff mats and glacier meltwater in Antarctica - MAT-03 (megahit assembly) | ecosystem: Environmental > Aquatic > Freshwater > Ice > Liftoff... | reverse complement strand
GTCGGTGGAGCCTCGATTCATTTCCAAACGCGATTGAATCGGAGCCCACACCGACCAGGGTCGGAGTAGGGCAATCGCTTCGAGATTTTATTCTATGTCTGTAGCTGGTCAGTTGTTGCTCCACCGACCCGGGTCGGTGGAAGCTTTGTGTCCTGGCGATTGCCGTAGCTTTGCGACTCAGAGACAATACTTCGAACTTTGAACAGCGAAAGAACTTGGTTTACGTATGCTCTCAATCGTGAGCTGTATCACGACCGTGATTTAATGGGCGAAGCCCATCCTACTTATTTCGACGAAAGATTGCGGTTGCTTACCGTGAATGCAGCCCATGCGATTGGCATGCGAAATTCTGGCCGCTGAAATAAATCTCGTTGAGCTTTTCTGAGCGCATCTTGAGGCTTGAGTCCCAACTGCCAAAGATTCTCGTAAAACCGAGTCATCAATTCTTTCGTTTCCAAATCACCCACTTTCCAAAGCGAACTCACCACCTGGTCGACGCCGGCTGAGTGAAAACTGTATGCCAAGCCATCAATGCCTTGCCCGGCTTTCAATTTTCCGAGTCCCGTTTCGCAAGCGCTTAGCACGACCAATTCCGTTTGTTTTAGGTCCAACGCCATTACTTCGGAGGCCGTCAAAAACTGACCTGCCGGCGATGTACTATTTGCTTGTGCAGCCAGTACAAGTCCCGAGTCAAGTGTCGAAGTAGCGTCAGTCAGCCCAAACGCGTCATTGTTTCCTCTCTTCAAATACAACCCGTGCGTTGCGAAATGGACGAATCGTTGACCGGATATCTTACTTAGAACAGCTTGTTTGTCCGCATGGATGTCAACCAAAGAAACGGATTCGTTCCTTGGGAATCTTTTTGCGAAAGCTTCCGCAACCCCATGAATTTCCCCCAGTGTCTCAGGTAGGGGCGGCCATGAATCATTTAATGGACCGTAATCAACATTCCCAATCAGTAAGATAGATGGTTGAGAGAGCGTCCTAGCATTCGATTGTGAAGGGGATAAATCGATCACGTTAGTAAAGCACGTGTCCTCGACCCAAAAATCCTTGCCCCCCACTCCTGGTAACGCACCCCATGGAACCAAATGGACAATGCCATCCGCATGAATCGCTAGTTGTTCCAGACCATTCACGAACGGCAACAGCGGTTTTTGTAAAAGAAACGCAACGCGTTGTGCTGCATTGCGTTCGTCTGTGTTTTTGTCGAAAATGTATTTGAGCCATTGGGTGACCGCGGACTCCAACTCGTCTACCTCTCCCAAAGCGACGCGAGCAATCTTGCCGGCCTTGCTAACAAATCCGACGAACTCACCACTAGTGCCGATCGCTTGATTTGCTTCAGGCTGTCGATACGTTCTGATCTGCACGATCGAGACGAGCGCTGAGCCCACTTTGAGCGAATTCAAGACCGTCTGCGAATCACCGCTTTCTTGCAACTGTGAATTTTCTGAATCTAGACTGCTCTGGGCTCTGCGAAGATTTTGGAGCTGGGTCTCAATCGCGCGAATCTCTTGCTGCTGTTTCTTTTTTTGCAGCACCGAGGCACGCCGAAAGTAAACTTCACTCAATTGCTTTTCCAGTAACTGAACTTGGGCCAAGCTCTCATAGTGCACTTTGCGCTGCGTTGCGGAATCAAGCCGATTCAATACCCCTTTCCATCGCATCAAAACATCAAACTGTTCCGTAACAGGCAGATCGAGAGGGACAGACAACTCCATATAAGTATCAAACACTCCGGGCCATGCGATGCTCTCTGGATGCACTCGCGTTTCTTGGAGGATTGCGATTCGATCTCTCGGGTCAAAAATCGCACGAAGGTCCACAATCAATTTTTGGTATGCCAATTCCTCAGCGCGACGAATCAGCCTAGTTGCTCGATCTCGGTCGCCTAACGCCATGTAGGCCCGCGAGGCCCCAGTGAGAGCCTCTGCAAAGCGTACGTGATTCTCTGTCGCTAACGATGACACCAGCTTTGCCGCATCTTTAAAAATGCGAGCAGAATCTTCCGGCCGTTTTCTCGCCAACTCAATCCAACCCAAATTGATCATCGATTCTGCGGCAATCAAATGGTTGCCTAACGACAGCTTCTCAATAATCGCACGACTGTCATCAAGCAATTCCGAAGCTCTGTCCAATTCGCCCGTCAAATAATGGTTGATCCCCAGGTTGTTAAGGAGGCCTATCTTTAATTCCTCTGCCTGAGCGCCATTAACCGTCTGCGAACTGCTGAGGAAATCGATCCCTTCTCGGAGTACATCCCTGGCCTGCAGAAACTCTCGGTCTCCTTCCAAGGCTTTCGACATATTGATACGCCAATTCATGGACTGTTCGAGATGCGGGCTTTGAAGCTGGAAGAATCGAGTTTCCTCCAACAAGCGACGGGCGCTCGTATAGTCCCCCATCCGAAGATACAAAAGCGCCTTCTGATTTAGACTAATGACAATGAGCTCCGCATCTTCAGACTGAGTCGCCGCTTTCTCGAATTTTTGATGTGCGACCAAGGCTGCACTATAATTGCGCTGCTTTAAGTGATGATCAACCCACTTGTTCCAAAGTAACGCATTCCATTGAGGTGCAATTAGGGGTGACTCAACGGCGGGTTGTAACTGTTTTAGTGTTGAATAAACTGTTTCAAAATCTTCACTTGCGATGGCAAGACAGACTCTTTGGAAACTTGCCAACTTGACAACTTCCTCGGGCAGACCAGCCTCTCGGATCTCTTGCTCAAGAGCGGCAATCTCGTTGTCCAACTCTTCCTTTTTCGAATCATTGGGGGCTGAAGAACCCAAGCCAGACCAAGTATTAAGTTGAAATAGTTTTTGGAGAATATTGAACTGCAACTCGTTGAACAGCTTTCGATGGGTTGCCTCCAAAGGCATCGCTTCTGCCAGTGCGTTGATTCTTGCCTTGCGGTCTGCAACACCATTGATTTCCTGGAGAATAAATCGGGCTTCTACGCGTGCTGCTGAGCCGAGTTCTGCGTCCCTTTCGATTTCCGAAAACAGCTTATTCGCACCGTCTTTGTCAGCAGTTTTCAGTTTCAACTTACCCAAAAGTAATCGGAATGAATGCTGACCATCGCCAGCATACTTGGAGCAGAGTGCCTCAAAAGCGTCTATGTTTTTGAACAGCTCATCGATCGCATCGTCACCCGAGTTGACATAATTCTGATAGGCCAATTCTGCTTGTTTTTGAGCGATTTCTAATGCGTCGTGACTGACGTCCTGAGATAGCAGCGCCGACGAAAAAACAAGCGACGTTGCGAGGAAAGACAAAGCGAGGAACGCGATACAACCAATCGACTGGCTCGAGATCGCAGCAAAAAGAAACTTGGGCAATTTTAACTCCTGTCTTAATTTTGGGGTTCGCCCTTAGTTGTACGACGCTCCGCGTCGTAGGAATCACGACGCGGAGCGTCGTGCAACAAAGTTTGCCAACCCAGGTTTTTAGTCTGGACGACGCACTAGGGCTTGGGCTTGGATGGCCTGTGCAACTCCGCTTTGGGGATGGTGTGAAACGAGTATGGCAGCCAATCTAGCGGCTTCGCTCATGTCTTCCTGACCAGGCCGTGTTGAGCCGTTGCCAGTTAGGATAATGTCGACCAACCCCCAATTGGCTTTCAAATTGGACGAATCCATTTCAGCCATCTTCGAATACCGTTCAAGTGCTGCATCAATGTCGTTCAAGCAAAAGCGAGAGTAGTCCGCTTCGAGCTCCAAATTCGCAAGAGGATCTAACTTTACCGCGTTTCGTTTTGAAAAGGCATCTCGCAATGTCTGCTTTACATTGCCCTCCAAACCTAATTCGTCCTGACAGCTTGCTTTGAGAATATAGGCTTCTATAAGGTTCGGATCATTTTTGATCGCTTCGTCCAAAACCGCAATCGCCCGATTGCAGCCTGCTTTTTGTGCTTCGACGTCGCTGAGCACGGCTAACGCGGCAGCCTCGATATTGGCTCGTGCTAATCCCGTTAATGCCACTATGTTTTGAGAGGGAAGCGATTGGACCTGTTGCGTCCGCGAACGACTATTGAGACCAAGCTTATCTAGAAGCTCACTACGTCGTTGGGGCACATCGGCCAACCATGACTTTTCGGTGTTTATGTCTTCCAGAACAAGGGAGGCGTCAGGGCTTGAACGATCCAGAATGTTGGCCTTAAGCACGCTCCCTTGTTTAGAGCACCAAACAACTTTATCAATTTCATATTTTGCTGCCGCCAAAGCGCAAGATTCCACCGTCGTGCATTCCGCGAAAATTTTGCGGCTGGTCATAAAGTCGGTAACGAGCAATTTCGGATGGTAAGACAATTCGCTTGCGAGCAGCATTGCGTACACAAGCGGTTCATTCTGTTTCCCATCAGAGTCTTGGGCGAAAATCGCAATCCGCTTGCGCTGGCGTGCATCCACTGTGGCTTTTGCAACTTGCGCTGCGTCGAGCTTGAGCGACTTGAAACTGGTCCAAACCGGGCCGCGACTCAGCCTCGACGTATCCGGTCTTTTCGGGTTCACCGGCGGAAGGATCAAAACGATCGCACATACCAATAACTTTAAGACCGACATCTTCAACTCCTTCAAATGTTGTTTGCGAAAGCACGAACAATGACGCGCCACATTCCTTCGTAAGACTCTGACCGTAGCTTGGTACCATTTGTCCCGAGTTTAAAGGAATTTGCAACGAATCCATCAATGGTCGGGACAATGGTCGGGACGATGGTCCCAACCTACTTGCACTTTTGTCGGCTGTGTCAACATCAGATGCTGAGGTCATTGTAACCAAGGTGCTCTCAAGGTTGTGGCGAGAGCCTGGAGAATTCCTGTGCTTTTGCAATTCTCAAGAATTCGAGATCCGGTTCGAGTTTTGCTTTTTCGTAGAAACTTTTGTTCGATGAAATGGCGTTGGCCAAACGCTTGATCGCCTCGCTCGACAATCGATTCAACTCCGAATCGCCAATAAGCTGACCTGACTTGAGCGTTTGGCAAGCGAGACTGATCGCGCATGCCGAGTTGAAACGCGAGCTTGGAAATTTCAGCGAATCGGTCGCGAGAACGAATTCATCGATCCGTTTCGGTAGGCCATCACCTTCGTCATGACGCAGTTTTTGGAAATTCTCATCAAACACGATTTCTTCCTCCTTCACCCCGATGTCCTCCATCAACTCTTCATTGCCAGCCTCCTTAAGCAATTCGGTACGTTTTTCTAAATCCATTTCCATCGCGTCGATCGCCTCCGCGAGTATTTTCCTTTTGGTTTCGGAATCCGGTTCATTCACTGCATGTTGGTAAGCGGCGATTGCAAAGCTGACTCGATAACGTAACGAAGACCGATTGGAAAGCATCAGATCGCTCGCGAGATTGTATGCTGTTTCGTAGTATTGGGACGCGACCTCTGGAGCATTGCTATCTCTCGAAACCTGACCTAGTCCAATGTTGGCGAGAACGGCTAGGTTACGGTATTCCAAGACATCACTTTGCTTTGCTTGCAACTCTTCTGCGAAGGATAATGCGGTTTTGTAACTTGCCAACGCGGACTCAAAATCTCCTTGGTCCGATGCATATTGAGCTTGATTGTTGAGGGCCAAGATATAGATTTTGATCGCTTCGCGATTCTTTGGCTCTCGCTCAATGATCGTCTTCGTTTGTTGAATTGCATCGCGGACAAGAGCCTTTGATTCACTGCCTCTGGCTTCGTTACGCAATTGAACTCCTTCGTTGATTAGCGATCTGGCGAATTGAAGTCGCAATGGAGACTCCAGTTTGCTTTGGCTAGCGTCCTGCCCAACAAGCCCCAACGCGTCACGAAAAACTTCTTTGGCATGCTGGTTTGCTTCACGAGCGACTAGTCTGTCTTCTTCGTCCATGGCGATAACGCCTTTATGTATGAGCGCCATTCCCTTGACCAATCCCTGCTTGGCTGCTTCATTCGGAGAGTCCTTGAAAGACCGAATGGTCTGGAAGGCTTCGTTGATCGCTTTCTTGGCTGCCGCGATGTTCGTATCGTCGCTTAGGACACGGCTTAATTCCACCTGCGCTTTTGCGATGCTCAAGGTGTCCTCAATGCCGTCGATTGCGGCGGGATTGAGTTCTTTGGGGATACTCTTAAACGTGCTGATGGCGCTTTCCAAGCTTTTGATTGCGTCCGCACGTCGGTCCAGCATTCGTTGAACGGATGCCAGCCCAATGAAGGCGGACGCGGATTCGCGAAGCAAGCCTGGATCGTTTGTTTTGACGGCAGCAATTTTTTCAAATGAGTCGGCTGCTTTTCCCAAAACATCCAATCGTATCTGTGTCGCTCCTGGCAAGTCCTCTAGTTGGTCACTCGTATCTTGAAGCAATTGGTCGGTCGTTTCCCTGGCAATTCGGAGCAATTTCGTTGCATCTTGCTTGGCGCTTTCTTGGAGTCGTTTGGCGTTGTTAATGCTTACCATGGCAACAAGACTAACGATGGCAATGATTAGCAAACTCGCCGCGGCGGCTCTTACGATTGCTATGTGCTCGCGCATCCACCGACTTGCTTTCTCGCTAAAAGACTCCGGATGCACAGAGACTGCCAATCCGTCCATCCAACGTTCTAGATCCAACCGGAAATCATCCACATTTTGGTACCGATCACTTCGAACGGGTAGCATGGCTTTTCGACAAATCGCATCCAGCGCTTTGGGAACTATGCTAGAACATTGTCGTGGCGTCGGAACCCGTCCACTGATGACAGCCGTCGTGAAGTTTGCAAGTGAAATGCCCGGTTCCATCGACTTGATCGGAGGTTCTCCAATCAAGAGTTCAAAGAGGATTACTCCCAAGCTATAGATATCCGATCTTTGGTCTATCTCAGACACTTGACCAAGGAGTTGTTCTGGGGGCGCATAAACAATGGTTCCAATCGTCTGACCGACCTGTGTCTCCGAACTGATCGACTTCGATAATGGAGCATCGACGGGAACTGTCCCTGACCTCGACTCGGGATTGCTTGATTGCAACGATGATTCAGGTGCGCTACCCAGAGGCTTCGCCAGCCCCCAGTCAACGACGAGAGTCTCGCCATATGGACCAAGCATGATGTTGGCAGGCTTGAGGTCCCGATGCACAACACCGCGGGAATGCGCATATGCGATCGTATGGCAAACTTCGATCAGTTTCCGAATCAAAAATCGTTGTCCGGGTCCCATCGGTGGTTCCGTTCCCGAGCGAACGTTTTGATGGAATTCCTTAATCTTTGACAACAACTCTTCGCCGCGAATAAAGCGCATTGCGTAATAGGGGAAACCATCCTCGCCCCGGCCAAAGGCATAGACCGGCACAACCCCTGGATGCTCAAGCGCCCCAGTGACCAACGCTTCCTGATTGAATTTCTCTTGATGAAGACTGCTGCTCGAGTATTCTTCACGAATGCTTTTGAGTGCGATCTCGCGTTGAAGCTCGTTATCGAGAGCAATTTCGATTTGCCCAAGCCCACCACGAGCATGTTTCCTCAAAACCCGAAAACGCCCGAGATGCAGTTTCCCTTCCTGCATCTCTGTCGCATACATATCGTTTTCGTCATGGCTCATAATGGTCCACTTTGCATACAAAGATATAGCGAGAAAGGTACTCTCAACCTCGATTGCGATCACTGTCAACTATGATGTCGACTATGATGTCGACTCCGGCGTTGAATATCGAGCTTTTATAGCGGTTTGAACGCCTACCGCAAGTAGTTCCCTTCGCCGAACAGAATCGAAATGGTTGGCTGAATCAGCAGTTGAATCGATGATCGAATCGCGATCCCTACAAACAAAGCATCCAGGGCTTGATGTGGACTGCGTCGAGGACGAAATCCATAACTGAACCCAAGGAAGTCTTGTTCATAGATACATTCCAGGATCGTTCGCGTCGCTTGTTGTACACCGAGCAATCCGCGCGACCTGGGTACGAACGGCGAACCGTCCGAGTTCCGACGTTGAGTTCGGTCCAGTAGTAATTGCCCAGTATTCTCCTTGGCCAGTCCCCTTTCCTCCATCGACTCCGCAAGCGATGGCACATCGCTTTTGTTCGCCGACTTCTCAGGTACTACGGGACTGTCTGCCACTTTTCCACAAAAACACGGCCAGCAACGTGCATCCCGGAGTTATGGCCTCTCGCCTTTTCCGACCGATCCGCTTCCATGGATGAAACGGATATCGCTGGGTTTCTCGGCTTCCGTGAGAAAGGTTTCCAACCGTGCATGTGGTCCTGGACTCCGTAGGCATAACATCGGACTCGCCATTAACGTTCGACATTACTGTTGCCTTTCCCCTTGACGGGACAAGGTCGGCCACCAAAAAGAATGCCCGTGCTTCTGGAGCAACCGTGGAGCTCAATACACGGCCCAGTTGTACCTCTGCGGGCACGGTGCATAGCATGGACGGCTTCGCAATGACGGTTGCCCGGCACCACGCATCACTCGACGCCAAGGCGACTGGCTAGGTCTTACCTCGTACGACTCTTTCATTCGCTACCTTTCGCCGGCTTGCGCCGACCCACCGCGTCCCCTTTTTCGTCCCGTCCCCTTTTTCCGTCCCCTGATGTTGCAAAGCGGACCGGAGGAGCACAGGACGACCATTCAAGAGATATCAGCCATGGCGTTTTCGCTTTTGATCGGCACTTTTGCGTCCGGCGGTAATTCGACGTCCACAAGCCGGGGAGCTTCCGCTGACAGTTCCTCAACGTCGTGAAGCAACTCGAGCACATTGCGTTCAATCGCAGTGCAGATGCTGTCTAGCGGCAGGAAATCTACACGCTGTGTGCTAAATGGATTCTGTAATTCCATTCCAATACGATCAAGGGAAAGCAACGGATAAGCTAGCAGCATCACGTAGAGCGGGATAATCCAAATCTGAGTCGTGTTGTACGATACCGAAGTTAGTTTCGCAGAATCATTTTCGAAGGCTTGCATGAGTCCAATGGGAAGCGAGGCCAACAGCAAAAAAATGAATTGCCTCACTTGAATTGCGCCCGAGCGTGCAAGGGGTGTTTTCAAGATCCGTTCACAACCACCAACATGATCCATCAACCTCGATCGCTGCTCTTCGCATTTTTGGAATGCGAACCCATCCATGCCTAAAATGCGGGCCTCGAAAAGTAACATTGCGATCTCGCTAGTCACAGCATTGGGCATATGTTCTGCTTTTCGAATCCAATCCTGACTTTCATCGGACAGCAATCGCTCGAGTTCGGGAAAGTTGCGTTGTTCGCGTAGACTACGACGGCAAACGTGGGGGAAAACCGCAATCCAACGAACGAATCGCGAACGCCAACGAATGTTTCTTGGTCCATACGCCAATCCAGAAATTGCGAGATTCCGAGATTGATTCACAATACCCCCCCACAGTACTCGCGCTTCCCACCATCGGCTATAGCCAGAGTTGACTCGCAAAACCAATAAAAAACCGAGTACCGCACCTGCCGATTCAAATGGCCCCACTGGCACCGATAATGACTTCCCCAACAATTTCTCCAAAATTTGAATCGCAAAGACCATTACCACCGTAAATACACCAAATCCCAATACATCCAAAATAACTCGAGGCGCAACAGAACCACGGATGATGAACGTGCCCAGCCAATACGAGTAGGAAAGTCCACTCTCCGCTTCTACCGTCGGATATGCGGTTGAATCCTCTTTCATAAGTGAGATCCTGACCTACACTTTCTCAGCGATGCTGTAAATATCTCGAATGGAATCCACGATTCCTTCTATATCGAGCTTTAGGTCTGTCACAAGACCAGTGGCCATATCGAATACCCAGCCTGCAATGACTAGTCCCTCCACACTATAAGCATTCTGAACTTCAGCGATCTTCAGCAAATTGATGCATTGTTCGTGGACATTCAGTTCGACCAATCGTCGGTAGCGCAACTCCTCATTCTCGATCGAATCCAATTCCACCGAATGCAAGCGATATACGTCACGGATATTTTGCAGCCAAGAAGTTAAAATTCCGAGGTCGGTAGATTTCATCGCCGCAAGAACGCCACCGCATCCGTAGTGTCCGCAAACCACAATGCTCTTCACTCCCAAGTCCCGTATTGCGAAGTTGATCACGGTGTTTGAGCTGTGATCATTATTTGGAATCAAGTTGGCAATATTTCGATGAACCAATAAATCTCCCGGACCTGCTCCCAACATCTCTTCTGCTGCAACCCGACTGTCAGAGCAGCCGATGTAGAGAATGCTTGGTTTTTGACCCTGGACAAGCCTATTAAAAAAATTGGGGTCTTCTTCGACCCGTTTGCTTGCCCAGGACGCATTGTTGTCGATCGCTTCGTTCAATTGCATTTTGAGTATCTGACTAGGTTGTTAACTATGCCACTAAACGCCATCTTGTTTACGGAATGATTGGTTGAATGCAATCGACGTGCCAACCCGTGCCGCTATCTCGGGATACGCAAATCGATGTTTTAAGTAAGGCATGTGCTGTGAGGCACATGATCTTTTAACGATCACCCTGGCTCTTGAACGAACAAATGGAGAAGATCGCCACGATCCATCATCCTTGCTTTTCGATTCAATTCGACGAGGCAACCTAGGAGACTACAACAGGAAAAGTTTAACAGGCGGATGCTGAGGTGTGCTTGGTTCGGGTGCACTTGGCGGAGGATCTTTTAGGGGTGGAATCAAATGGGGTGGGTCCCCAACATCCGGCAGATCCGGTGTTGGTTGCATGGGAGGTCGAATCTCGGGATCCACTCTCGACGGTTCATACTCCGGCTTGGTTGGTTCGGCAGAGTTCAAACTTATTGTTTGGACCGAAAGGTTCGTTTTATCCATGTTTATTGTCTTTCCTACTAAATGAGTACCTAAGCGGTGGTTTCTCCACCAAGAACATTTATGATCTCACCGGAGATGTAACTTGAATCGGCGTTAGATGCGAAAAACACAAACGCTGGAGCGACTTCCTCAGGTTGCCCAGGGCGCTTCATAGGTGTTTTTGCACCATGCTCGGCAACTGCTTTGGCTGGTTTTGAAACGGGTTGTAATACTGTCCAAATTGGGCCTGGCGAAACACAGTTGACTCGTATCTTTCTATCCGCAAGATTGAGCGCCAGAGATTTCGTGAATGCGTGTATGGCTCCTTTTGTCGAGGCGTAATCGATTAGCAATTTGCTTCCCTCTAATCCTGTTCTTGAACCACAATTGATGATGGACGAACCCTCCTTCATATATTTCAAGGCTGATTTCGCCATGTAAAAGTAACCAAAAATGTTCGTTCGAAAAGTCAGTTCCCATTCATCGTTCGAGATGTCTTCGAGGCGATTTTTCGTCTGTTGGTATGCGGCGTTGTTTACCAGAATGTCTAATTTGCCGAACCGCTCCATAGTCATTTCGACAGCCGAGGCACAAAACTCGGGATGGGTTACGTCACCCGGAAGCAACAGAGCACTTCTTCCTTCCGATTTGATTGCCTCGGCAGTTTCTTCCGCGTCCTTTTGTTCTTCAGGTAAGTACACAATCGCTACATCCGCACCCTCGCGAGCGAAAAGAACACTAACCGCCCTTCCAATCCCCGAATCGCCCCCGGTGATCAGCGCAACTTGGTTGAGCAGCTTATCGGAACCACGATAACTGGGCGCCTTGTACAGCGGACGGGGATGCATCTCGGATTCCAGCCCCGGTTTGCTTTGCGTTTGCGGCGGCATTGTATCTAGACTTTGGTTTTGCTTTACTGACATCTCATTCTCCTAAAAAATTCTAGAGCTTCTTCATATTCCATGCTCAAGTAAACACGCGAGTCTACTTGATCAACTTTTTTTGCAAACAAGTGACTATCCACAGCAACTTGCCGCCTTGCTATCTGACTTCACTCCAACCAGTGTCGCCAAGAACTTTTGACGACACTGATCACTGCAAAAATAGAAGGTCTTATCATCCCTCACGACGTGCAAGGCAGACCGCTCGTCTACGGACATACCGCATACTGGATCTAGTGTAGGAGCGACGGGATTAGAAACTGCTTCCGGACGGTTTTGAACGGGCGACTCCGAGCTAAAAGTAGACTCCGCCATTTCTTTTCCGTTCCGTTGAGTCGCTAAATCCCCGCCCGTTTCCGCTGCTTGGCCGAGGTCTGTATCAGCGACTCTTGGCTCCTCGTCGCTACCAGTATTTGACTGGCCCTTGGTTCCGAAATTTGATTTGGTCATGGCTCATCCTTCACTGAAAACGATTTTTAAATATCGGGCAGCACGTAATCATTCAAAGATGAGTTCGCCTGCGTGCTTTTGACACCGCTGGCACATGGCAAGCAAAATACGTTCCCCAGCGGACTTAATGGAAAAATTTTCGACACTTTTCGCCGATGGTCACCAACTGGTTCCAACACTCTGCCTTGGAACCCACTGAATTGCAGGCTCTGCGGCTCTGCCTGCCGATGCTACGATTATTCGCTCTCGGTCCTCGTTGCGATGCGAGGCAGAGCCTCGGGAGCAGTGCATTCCCAGGCGGAGCGGCGGAGCCAGGGAACGAGAACTAAGAATGGTGGCGGTGAGCGATAAGTCTCGAATTTTCTGCCAGTGCTCAGAAACTGAAATAAAATCAACACATGTGTTGAGTCAAACCCAGCACCGATGGACGCAGTTACAGCAGGATGCTCGAACGCCTCGCACTCGCGCGAAAGCTTAGCCGTAGAATTACGGCCGTGAATAATCCCAAGGTCGATGGTTGGCGGATTCGGTTACAGTTTTGTAATGTGCAGAGAAGTGGAATGCTCTCGCATAGTGGCAACCTTTGACTTACAGTGCTTTGACACATTGGTTTGTCACAAATAGCTTCTCATTTCCCATGATTTTGTATTGAGACACGAGACCAATTTGGTCCAGGAAATTGCATTGGAAGTTAAAAATCGATTGAACCTACAAGACTTAAATCACTGGTTGCGACATGCAACGCATTTTTTGCCGGCGCAAGGCCCGATCAAGGTGTTTGTCCACCACAATACTTTGCATGCCTTTGAAAAGCATTCGTTCGACGAAGGCGTCTTGCATGGCTTGAAGGTTTATGACAGCCAACCTTACTTCAGCGAAGATCGATTTCGAATCGAGTTGCAAGCGGGCAGGATTCGCTTGGAGGATCTCGAGCAAGTTCTACTAGACGACCTCGATGAGGAATCCGACCGGCTCGTAGCATCGTTTGGGACTCGTTATCAATTGCGTCTCGCCATGATGCAGTATCCCCTCCGATCATTGCCGTCCCGCGAGCTGACTTGGCTGATCGCCGAGGGAGGCGCCTTGAAAGATTTTATTCCAGAAGTGGATGTGCAAACAGTTCGGAGGGTCGTCGAGAATACCCGAAAGGAACTTATCAAGATTGTCAGTGAAGGCGTTCAAGAGCCATCGGAAAAAGACGCTTTGCTTTCCAAAATCTTAAAAGGATCGACGCT
>Ga0105046_10012079_pt1 | contig 13394 bp, 10 predicted proteins | sample MAT03_FD_78385 | JGI IMG/M metagenome (GOLD analysis project Ga0105046, IMG submission 78385) | Freshwater microbial communities from Lake Fryxell liftoff mats and glacier meltwater in Antarctica - MAT-03 (megahit assembly) | ecosystem: Environmental > Aquatic > Freshwater > Ice > Liftoff... | reverse complement strand
GCCTTTGCGAGGTGAAAAAGTCCGGTCTTGAACGGGTTCACCTCGCAGTCGGCATTCCGCGTGCCTTCGGGAAAAAGGATCAGCGATTCCCCGGCACTGAGCGCGTCGAGCATCGGGACGAGCGGATTATTTTCCCGCGTCACGTCGCGCCGCTCGATAAGGACTGCGCGAAAGACGCGGTGGGCGAACAGCTCGCGAATGCCGCCAGTCTGCCAGTAGTCGCGTGCGCCAACCGGGCGCGTCTTCCGCCGAAGCTCCCCTGGCAGCACCGACCAGAGAAGGACGAAATCGAGATTGCTCGTGTGATTGGCGAAATAGACCCGCTGCTCCGGCACGGGTGCGCATCCGCGCCAGCGCGCGCGCACGCCGGTGAGGAGTCGGGTGAAGCCGGCGATGAGGGAAGCCGTCATGACGCGCGCCGATACGTCCGCACGATCCGCCGCCCCGCCGTCACCGCGGTGCCCGCTGCGATGAATGCGAGCATCCACGCGAGGACATTGCCCGCGAAGCCGGTGAGCGAAGCCGCAGCCGCGCCGAGCAATCCCACCGTGAGGAAGAACATCCGGTGCGGCTTGGCCAGCGGCCCGCAGAAATCCTGCCCCTGCCCGATGGACGCACCGAAGGCCCGCACGTAAGCCGTGAAGACCGCCAGCAACGCCGCGAGCAAGCCGAGCGCGAGGTGGCCGCACGCAAGACCCGCGCCGGTGAGGAACAGGGAGTCTTCAATCCGGTCCGGGATTTCGTTGAAGAGATCGCCGCCCTTCGACTTCCGTCCGCCTTCCACGGCGACGAGACCATCGAGCAAATTGCACATCAGCCGTCCCTGAACACAAAACGCCGTGATGACGAACCCGAGCCACGCCGCAATCCACCCGTGCGCCACCGCCCACAAGATTGCAAAGCCGACTGCCGCGATCACGACACCGAATACCGAGATGCCATTCGGTGAAATCCCGGCCCGCACCAACGCTGATGCCAGCCGGCGCACCCAGCCATACGACCGCGACTTGAGGGGACGCCGATCGGCCGCGTCAGAGTTGGGTGCGAGTTCAGCCATCCGCTCCCAGCTATCGGAGCGGGCTGTGTTGCACAAGCATCGGCATCCGACGCTGACGCGACCGAGGAGCGCCGCGCGTCCCGCCGGCCATCAACTGCGCCGCAGGCCCGATCTTTTCTTCGGAGCCTGTGTGAAGCTGGACGCCCGGGAGGAGAAGTGACGCTGCGCGTGGTGTCGCCTTGGCCGCCGGGACGGGCGGCGCTCCATCCGCGCTCCGCGCCATCCTGCTACCCGAGCAGCGCGAGAAATTCCTGCTCCGTGAGCACCGCGATGCCGAGCGACATTGCATCATCGAGCTTCGACCCTGCGCCGGGGCCGGCGACGACGTAGTCGGTCTTCTTGCTCACGCTGCTGCTCACGTTTCCACCGAGGCCGCGGATTTTCTCCTGCGCTTCGCTCCGACTCATCGTTTCGAGCGTGCCGGTGAGCACGACGGTCTTTCCTGCGAATGGCGAAACGACGACGTGCGATGCTCCACCGCGTGGATGAATGCCGAGTTGCTCCATCCGCCGGATCACGTCCTGCCCGGACTTGCCGTCAAACCACGTGACGAGCGCGCGGGCGGCCACCGGTCCCACCACCAGCACGGCATCGCGATCGCTCGGGTTCTTCTTCTTCGATGGCTTTGCAAAGCCGGATTCGATCAAACGCTTCCCCAGCGCATCCGCCTCGTCCTTTTGCTTCGCCTCGCGCAAACGATCCAGTTCGACGACATCGCGCAGAAGGCTCGAATGCGCGACCGCTGCGAGCTCGTCGTGAAACCTCGCCAGATCATGCGCGGTCTCCTGGCCGATCTCCGGGATTGCGAGCGCGTGCAGCCAGCGGGCGAGCGGCAGCGTTTTCGCGCGCTGGATTCCCTCGATCACTTTCGTGGCGTTCTTCTCGCCGAAGATGCGCGGCTCAGCGTCGGTGCCGAGGTTCAGCTTCGCGAATGGTTCGAGGCGCAGATCGAAAAGGTCGAGCGGATCTTTCACGAGGCCGCGGGCGACGAGCGCTTCCGCGACGACATCGCCGAGGCCCTCGATGTCGAGCGCGCTGCGCTGGGCGAAGAAATCCAGACGCCGCACCAATTGCGCGGGGCAGCCGGCGATGTTGTCGCAGCGCCATGCGGTCTCCGTCTTCTTACCCGAGGCGACCTGCTGCCGTGCGACAGGCGCACCGCAGGCCGGACATTTCCCACCGATGTGCTCGACCAGATCAAAAGGCTGCGCGCTTTCCGGACGCTTCGATTGGATGACCTCGATGACCTCGGGGATCACCATCCCCGCCTTGCGGATGATCACCGTGTCGCCGATGCGGATGTCCTTGCGCTTGATTTCCTCGTCGTTGTGCAGCGTCGCGCGGGAGACGGTCGAGCCTTGCACAAAGACCGGCTTCAGCTCGGCGACCGGAGTCAGCACGCCTGTGCGACCCACCTGGACGGTGATGCCGTTGACGACTGTCACCGCACCGGAAATCCACGGCACTGGTTTGTGGACGATCGCGTAGCCCGGCGCTTTCGCCTTCGCGGGGATCCGATCCCACGCGGCGCGGTCGTTCACTTTGATCACGATGCCGTCGATCTCGTAGTGGAGCCTCGTCCGCAGGTCGCGGGTCTCGTCGTATTCGCTCACCACCTCGCGCTGATATTTCGCGATGACGTCCTCCATGTCCGCGCACTCCCACCAGACTTCCTGCACGGGCAGACCGAATGTTTTCAGCGCGCGCAGCGTCTTGGCGTGCGTGGAGAACGTGATGCCGTCGAGCGCACCGACGGCGTAGAAAACGGCGCGCACGGGGCGCTTCGCGACGGCGCTGGAGTCGAGTTGCTTCAGCGTTCCCGCCGTGGCGTTGCGCGCGTTCGGCAGCGTCTTCTCGCCTGCAGCTTCGAGCGCGGCATTCATCGCCTCGAATTCCTTCATCGGCATGTAGGCCTCGCCGCGGACTTCGAGCAGCGCGGGCGGATTTGGCATGTCGAGGCGCAGCGGGATCGCTTTCACCGCGCGGAGATTTGCCGTGATGTCGTCGCCCGTCGTGCCGTCGCCGCGCGTGACTCCGAGCGCCAGCAAGCCGTCGCGGTAGTGGACGGAAATGGAGACGCCATCCACTTTCGGCTCCATCACGTAGGCGACGGATTCCGCGCCGAGCTGCTTGCGGATGGTCTGATCAAACCAGCGCAATTCCTCGACGGTGCGCTCGTCCTGCAGCCGCACGCGCTTTGAGAATTCCAGCTCCCCGTCCGCGCCTGTGAGCGTCGGCGGCTCGATTTTCTCCAGCGAAAGCATCGGCAGCGCATGGCGCACCTGCTTGAAGCCCTTCGACGGCGCGCCGCCCACGCGCTGCGTCGGCGAATCCGGCGTGACGAGTTCCGGATGCGCGGCCTCGAGTTCGCGCAGTTCCCGGTAAAGCCCGTCGTACGCGGCGTCGCTGATCGTCGGCCGTGCCTCGACGTAGTAGCGCCGGTCGTGTTCCTCAATTTCCCGTCGCAGCCGGGCGATTTGATCTTTTGTAGAGGGCATAAGTCAGGATCGTAAACGCGGTTCCAAGCGTGCCACCGAGGGCATCGGCAAGCCAGTCCCCGACATCGCCGCCAGAACGGTGCGGAGTGTAGAGCTGGTGGTATTCATCGGTCGCGGCATAGGCGGAGATGATGAGCGCGCAGACCAGCCCGATGCGGAACCATTTCCAGCCGGTGGAAAGGCGCAGCGCGCAAGTCAGCACGACCGAGCCCGAGAAGAAGGCGATGAAGTGTGCGGCCTTGTCCCAGATATTGATGCCAAATTTGGCGAGGTCATTCCCGCTGAGGGAGCTCAGGTAAAAGATGGTCGCTGCCCAAAGAATCACCGTGAGCCACAAAGCGGGGACGAGCCAGGATGGATAGATCCGTTTCAAAGTCGTGAAAGGCTGGGGACTGTCCACAGGTGGGCGAGCGGAGAAAAGCACTATCGCACGGTCAGGGAATGGGGCGCGGGGCGGACAGGGCAATCGCATCAAAAAAGTCTGGCCGAACGAGCGATGGATTTCCGGGCAGGGCGGGTTTGTAACCCGGCGCAGCGGACGTCTCCAACGTCCCGCAAACACGAACATCATTCGGCAAAAATCCGGGGGGTGTGCAGCCAACGAACATCTCCCGACGCCCGGTGTTCCGGGTAGGATACCCGGAACGGCGGGTAACATACCCGCCCTACCCGGAGGCCCCACGCCGCGTCCGATCTTCAAGACACCCGGCACTGCGCATTCCCGCCACCGCTTCTCGCTCCTGCATTGTGATGCGATGCATTGTGATGCGATTGCCCTGATGGGACGGAGTGGGATTGTTGACGCTGCGGGGCCGCATTGCTAAACGGCACGGCATGTCTTCCCAGATTGCAGGTCGCGCGGCGGCCATTCTTGCGGTGCTCACATTTGTCGCAGTCGCGCAACAGCCGGCCGGGGAAAGTCGTGTGTGGACGGCGGTGAACGGGCAGAAGTTCGCGGCGAAGCTGCTGGGCGTCGAAGGGGTGAACGGGGTCTTTCAACTGGCGACCGGCCAGACCACGAAGATCGCCTTGCAGCATCTGTCCCCGCCGGACCAGCTCCTGATTCGCAAGGGCGCGCAGCCGGGCGTGGCACCAGCGCCGCCAAATCCCAACGCGACGGCCAGGCCCGCGCCGACCCCGAAGCCGCGCACCTGGCCGGGCATCGTCGAGGTGCCGACGAATTCCATCGAGATCGCCATCGCGGAGCAGGATCCGGCGAAGCGGCGCTATGTGTACAAGTCGCAGGCGTTCGAATTTGTCTCGCAGGACAAACTCGCGACCAGCGTGATGCGGGAAGTGGCGCGGACGTTTGAGGCCACGCGCGCGCTCGTCTCGGCGCTGCCGTGGGGGGTTGATCCGCAGCCACCGGCGGACCTCGGCTTTTACCAGGCGAAGCTTTTCGTCACGAGGGATGATTATTTCGCCGATGGCGGCCCGGTGAATTCCGGCGGCGTGTATTTTTCGAGGGACCGGATCTTCCGCATTCCGTTCCCCAGCCTCGGCCTGGAGTTGCAGGGGAAGACGTGGTTCAAGAAAGCGGATTATCGTGGCGACACGCTCGTGCATGAGGTGACGCATCAAATGATGCACGACTTCCTGCCGTTCCTGCCCGCATGGGTGATCGAGGGGACGGCGGAATACACGGAGAGCCTGCCCTATAACGCGGGCCGGTTCCTCGCCAATTCGCACGCGCGTGGGCTGAAGGAATACATCGCCAAGAACACGGCGCACCGCATTTCCACCGCCAGTTTCCGACCGTTCAGCACGCACATGACGACGGACCGGACTGCATGGGACAGCCTCTCGCAGAATTCCAGTTCGCAGCACGTGCTCTATTACCAGTCGTATCTGCTCGTCTATTTCTTCAGCCATCTCGATGGGGACGGGAAGGGCACGCGATTCCTGAAGTATCTGGATGCCATCGCCGAGGCGCGCAAGGCGTGGGACGTGTTCTTCAGCAAGCCGGAGGTGAAGAAGATCGAACACGGGAATTTCTCCTGGCCGAGCAACATTCCCCTTCCCGCGGCGAAGCGTTCCGAGGAGTTTGGGATCGAGAAACTGAGCATCCTCATGGATGGCCGCGATGCGGCGACGCTCGAATCGGACATCAGGAACGGCTTTAAGAAACTCGGCATCAAACTCTGAACCCATTGGCCGGGCTTCTCCGCATCGATGCGCTCCTCTCGCGCTACGGCTACTGCAGCCGCAGTGAGGCGCGCGCGTGGGTGAAGGCGGGCCGCGTCCGCATCGGCAGCGCTGTCGTGAAGTCGTCGTCCGACAAAGCTGCGCCGGGCGCGGTGCTCGTCGATGACGAGCGGGTGGAGCATCCGGACGGGATACTGGCGTTGCTGCACAAGCCGGAGGGTTACGTGTGCTCACACGATTCCGCCGAAGGCCGCACGGTTTACGATCTGCTCCCGCCGCGATGGCTGGAACGCAATCCGCCGGTGACGTCGATTGGCCGTCTCGACAGGGATGCGACGGGTGTCTTGCTGATCACCGATCTCGGTGAGCTGGTGCATCGGTGGACTTCGCCGAAGCACAAGGTGCCGAAGATTTACGAAGTCGCGGTTGGAGCGGATCTTCCCGCGGGCATCGTGGAGAAATTTGCCAGCGGGAGTCTGCTGCTCGAAGGCGAGGACAAGCCGTGCCTGCCGGCGCAGTTGGAAGTGGTGAACCCTCGCGAGGCGCGGCTGGAGATCGTCGAGGGTCGCTATCATCAGGTGAAACGGATGTTCGCCAGCCAGGGCTGCCCGGTGGTGCGGCTGCATCGCAGCCGTTTCGGTGAATTGACGCTGGAGGGTCTTGCGCCTGGCGAGTGGCGCATGCTCTCGCTGCCGTAGCTGCCGCGGGAATTGCACCGCTATTTCTCTGCAGACGGGGGCGCTGGCTCGGCGGACGCCGGCGGACGGGAAAAGAGACCTTTGGAATCGCGGCTGAATCGGATCTCGTCGATGCGGGTCGTCGCCGCGGTTCCGGCGGGCTTGCGGATCAGCAGTCCGAGCTGCGGCGGAAGCTCGACGCTCTTCATGGTTTCCTTGATCACTTTCGCATCGGCAGGCGGCCATTTGGAGCCGGCTGGCGGATCCACGCTCAACTCGGTCTTTAGATCCCATTTGCCGCCTTTGGAACCCGTCAATGCGGCTCGCAGGACTATGAGCACCGGGTTGGTGTGGTCCTTCACTTCGATCGGCTCCCCTTTGTCGTTCAGCGTGAGTTGCAGCGCGCCTCCGACATTGCGCGCGACGATCCGCACGAGGTTCTGGATGTCCGTGCCGTTGAAAGGATTGATCTCAACTTCGCCGCCGGCGTCGGTCGGGCCGCCGCCGTGCTGCAGCAGGCAGGCGAAATACCAGGTGGCGCTCCTGGGCGAGGCGGCGAATTTGTCGAGCGTCCCGACTTCGCGGGAGAGCAACATTTCATCGCCCGTCGGCGGCAGCACGAGGCTCGAGCCGCGTGCGGGAAAATCGTTCGACTCGAGCGAGTCGCCTTCCACCGTTGCCACCAAACCTTTCCAGGGACCGGCCCAGCCACCGCCGCCATGCATGCCGTCGAGTGGCTGGGAACCGTTCGCTTCAAAGCCATCCTGCGCGATCAACGGGGGAGTTGGTGACGTGTTCTTCTTGCCGATCTCGCGTCCGACCGATGCGGGGGCCGGGCGCTCGGCCAACATCGGGTCGGGATGCTCGGGGAATGTCGCACTCAGGTATGCGGGCTCCGTCTTGCGGAAAAAGACGAACCAGACGGCACCGGAAAGCAGCGCCACAAGAAAGAGAAACAGGAAGAGGGTCATCGCGACGTGCGCCAGTTTCGGGGGGGCAGGCGGAGGTGCGGCGGGCGGTGTCGTTGGCTTTGTCGGGCCGGGGGAGGTGGCCGGAGTCTGCGGTCCGCGCGGCGGGTTCGACTCGGTCGGAGTCTTGGCCTTTCCCAGACCCAGGGGTGCCGGCGGACGTTGCACGCCGGATTGCGGACGCGGACGGATCGCCTCGGGAGGCGTTGGTGGAGGCGGAGGATTCAGTGTCGCGAGAGTGGTGGCCGCGTCCACGGCGGAGGGCGGTCGCTTTTCCGGGGCGAGTTCGAGGAGGCTGCACACCCACTGCACGAACTTCGCCGGCAGGTCGGGCCGCATTTCGGCGAGCACCGCGGGGCGCGCACGCTGCCACGCTGCGCGAAGTTCCTCGCGGGTGGCGCCGGCGACGAGGAGCTTCCCGGTGAAGAGGAAGAAAAGGATCGCACCTGTGGAAAAAAGATCTGCGCTGTGCGACGCCGCGCCTCCGGCCAGCCGTTCCGGGGAAAGGAATGGCAGCGAGTCATCCGGCAGGGCGGTGCGGTGGGCCGCGAGCCCCCAGTCCAGCACGAGCGTGAACAGCCGCCCGTCGGGCAGATCGACGAACACGATATTCGAAGGTTTGAGATCGCCGTGCGGACAGCGCTGGCGTTCGCCGGAACGCAGCGCGCTGAGCAACTGCGCGGCGATGTCGAGCGCGTGCGGTCCCTCCAGCTTGCGCTTGGGCGGGAGTTCTGTCCCGGTGATCCCGTCGGCGAATTCATAGATGAGCACCGGCCCATCCTCATCCGTGTGCGCATCGAGCAGGTGGCAGACGTGAGCCCCGGTGATCTGGGTGAGCTTTTTCGCATCCGCAAGCAGCGCGTCCACGTTGAACCGGTGGTCGAGATCCCCATCCTGAACGAGAAGTTTCAACGCCACCTGCCGCGTCGTCTCCTTGTCCACTGCGCGATAGACGAGCGCGCCGTTGCCGACGGCGATGCGTGTGAGGATGTCGTATTTTTTCGTGGTGACGCCCATGTGGAGGAGATCTGGAGGTTCTTAGCGCACGCGCATAGCACAAGAAAGCCCGGCCTGAAATTTATTGTTCAGAATCCCGAGCGGCATTGGGGTTACGCGATGTAACTGTCCTCCCCGTGGTCCGCGAGGTCGTGGCCCTGGGCTTCGGGCGCTGCCGGTGGCCCGGCGGGTCTTGGTTCGGCGATGGCGGAGGTGATGCAGGAAAGGAACCGGTTTGCGCTCAGCAGAAACGCGAGGGTGCGCGATGGGAGCATGGCTTGAGAGTGTGGGGCGGGGGGATGGCGAAGGGCCGCTCCCGGCATTCAAGGCTGCCCGAGCGACCGGCGGGGGCAATGCAACACCCGCCCGTTGCGCGAGCAGTCTTGTGGGTGCGAGGCGAGCGATGGCACCTGCACGTTTGACTTCCGCGACCGCGTAGGCGACGTGCTTGCAGATGCGCTGGGCTATCCGACTGGGACGAATCGCCGGAATCGAAGTCCGGATCCACCTTACATTTTTCCTGCTGCTCGCGTGGCTGGGGCTCATGGACTATCAGGACGGCGGTCCGGCTGCCGCGGTTCATGGCCTGGTGCTCATCTGCCTGGTGTTCCTTTGCGTGCTGTTGCACGAATTCGGCCACGCCATGGCAGCGCGCCGGTACGGGATTCGCACGCCGGATATCACGCTGTTCCCTTTCGGCGGGGTCGCCCGGATCGAGCGAATGCCGGACAAACCGCGCGAGGAAATCGTGATCGCTCTCGCTGGGCCGATGGTGAATGTGGTGATCGCGTTCGTACTCTGGCTGGTGTTGCTGGGATTCAGGCTGCCGACCGACGATGTGATGACGAGATTCACCGGCGCGATCCCCTTTCAACTGCTGGCGATCAATGTGCTGCTGGTGCTCTTCAACATGCTGCCGGCATTCCCGATGGACGGAGGCCGGGTTCTGCGGGCGCTGCTGGCGATGCGGATGGAACATGCTCGCGCGACGCAGATCGCCGCGCGCATCGGCCAGTTTCTGGCGATCGGGCTCGGCTTGGTGGGCCTGTTTGGCCGACACGTCGGGCTGCCTGAGAATCCAATGCTCATCCTCGTGGCCATCTTTGTCTTTGCCGCGGCGGGGAATGAGGCGGGTGCCGCGCAGATGAAGTCCGTCACCCGCGGCCTCACGGTGTCGGTGGCGATGGTGACGGATTTCAAGTCGCTCCCGCGCAATGCGAGCCTTGGCGAAGCGGCGGATTTGCTGCTGCACAGTTCCCAGCATGAATTCCCGGTGGTGGATCCGGATGGCACGCTGCGCGGACTTTTCACCCGGACTGAACTGGTGATGGCGCTGCGGCAGGCCGGCCCGGCCGCGCCGGTGATCGATGCGATGAGCGAGGACTTCCCGATCGTGCATCCGCAGACTCCGTTCGATGAGGCGCTGCAGATGATGCAGCAACGGGAGTGCTCCGTGCTGCCGGTGACGGATGAGGAGGGCCGGCTGGTGGGCCTTTTCACGCTCGAGAATGTCGGCGAGATGATGATGGTCCGCGGGGCGATCGCGCAGTCCCGCCGCAGTCCGTAGTCGGACCGGATAGACGCAGCCTTCAGCCGCGAGTCGGGAGCAGCAGCCGGTGACACGCCTCGGCGGCGACTGGCAGGGTGGAAGCCAGGATCATCCGTTCTTTGCGGAATCCCATCTTTCCGAGGAGCGCCGTCAGGGTGGTGCTGTCGGTGACGACTCCCGAGGAGCGCGACAGGTGGGAGCCGACCATTTTCCGCGAGAGCGAACTCCCGAGGCAACTCTCAGTGCCGGTGCCGATGGCGAGTGTCACGAAGCGGAAACGGAATTCATCCACGAGGCCCGAGACGGCGCAGGCATCCGGGTGCAGCCCTGAGCAGAGGACCGCATCGAAGGGCCAGTCGCGACGCAGGCGGTCGAGGGGCTGTCGGAGAGAGCGGGCCGCGAGGCGGTGATTCCAGCTCGCGCCGAAGATCGGGAGCGTCGGGGTGGCGACGAATTCCGGATGCAGCCCGACATCCGCCGCACGCGGATGCCAGCCTCCTTTGCGCGAACCGAACGGGACAGGCCGCAGCGCGACGACGCGGATCTCCCAGCGATCGGCGAGCGCTGCGAGGATCTGGATGCTGTCGGTCCCGCGCCCGGGGTCCTGTCCATCCGGAAAAAGATGGGAGATGAACAGCAGTCGCATCGCTCACTCCTCGTTCGGCGCGGCTGGGAGAAAGAGGGTGAACAGCATCGCGGGAATGAAGAGGAAGCCGTTGTAGAGGAGCGTCTGGCGATAGTTCCCGCCCTGCGTGATCTGCGCGGCGAAAATCGTCCCGGCGGCGGCGGCGATGCGGCCGATGTTGTAGCAGAAGCCGGATCCGGTCGTGCGCAAAAGTGTGGGGAAGAGCGGCGGCAGCAGCATGGTGAAGAGGCCGAAGACGCCGCTCCAGAATCCGACGGCGGGGAGCCAGAATCCCGTCATCGCCGCGACCGAGTGCTCGGTGCCGAATGCGGCGCACATCGTCGCACAGATGCCGCCGAACATGATCAGGAGCGCCGACTTGTAACCGGTCAGGCGGGCGAGCAGACCGGCGGCAAAATTCCCGACGATGCTGACGCCGATGACCCAGCCGAACGTGGTGTTGACGAGGTGGTCGCGCTCGGCGGCGGACATGGCGACGACCTCGGGGAGCGAGCGCACGTGCTGCGTCTGCCAGAACATGAACGCCCACCATGCCGTGAGCGAGAATGCGCAGATCCCGATGCTCACGATCGTGACGCGCCGGGTCGGCCCGCGGAAAAGGTCCAGCACGCTCGGTTGCGGTGCATTGGTCCGCTCGGCCGCCCAAGTCTCCGGCTCCGGCACGTGGCGGCGGATGTAGAAGACGAGGAGCGCGGGCAGCACGCCGATGAGGAAGATCCACCGCGGGTGTTCGCCTGCCAGCAGGTTGCCGGCGACGACCGCGATGATGACGCCGAGATTGACGCCCGTTTGCAGGACTGCGGCGGTCCACGGGCGCCAGCGCCTCGGCCAGGTCTCCGAGAGGAGCGTGGAGCCGACCGCCCATTCGCCGCCGATCCCCAGCGCGGCGAGGAAGCGGAAGATCATCAGGTGCCACCATGTTTGCGCAAAGAACGAGAGCCCGGTGAAGAGGGCGTAGGTGAGGACGGTGAGTGAAAGTGAGCGGCTGCGTCCGATGAGGTCGCCGAGTCTGCCGAAGAACGCACCGCCCAGTGCCCAGCCGACGAGGAACGACGCCTGAATCCACGAGGATTTCTGTTTCACCTCCGCATCGCTGGTGTGGGTTCGCGCGGCGTACACTTCGTATTCCTCGCGGCTCACGCGTCCGTTTCCATTCTTGTCGGCGACCGAGATCGGGTCCTTGCCGGCCCATTCGGAGGCATCGAGCGCTCCGTCGCCATTCTTGTCTGCCGATGCGAAGTCCGCGCGGAAGGTGTCCGCATTCAGCAGAATCGCCACGAACCCGACGGCGACGAGCGTGAAGATATGCATGTCCAGCCCGTCGAACAGCCAGCCGAGCCAGGCGGCGAGGCCGCTCTTACGCTGTTGAGGGGTGAGGTCGCGGAGGCTTCGGGGTTCGGCGCTCATGTGATTACCCGAATGACAGAAGGAGACAGGTAGCGTCGAGGGTGAAAAAGAAAACGCCCCGGCTTTCGCCGGGGCGTTCCTGTTTGAGTTATCTGGGATTACTCCCTGCGACTAGTAGCGCTGGAAGCCGCGCTTTGCGCCGCCACCACCACCACCGCCGCCGCCGCCGCCGCCGCCACCACCAACACCACCACCACCACCGAAGGAACGACGGGGTCCACCGCCGCCGCCGCCGCCTTCTTCACGGGGACGCGCTTCATTGACCGTGAGGGCACGGCCATGGAGGTCTTTGCCGTTGAAGAGCTCGATGGCTTTCTTGGCTTCCTCAGCGGTGCCCATGGTGACGAAGGCAAATCCGCGGGATTTGCCGGTCATGCGGTCCTGCATGAGGGCGGCTTCCGTGACGGTGCCGGCTTGCTTGAAGAGATCTTCAAGTTCGATTTCGAGGGTCTCAAAAGAGAGATTCCCCACGTATAGTTTGCTATTTGACATATGTGTTTGTTTTGCAACTTGCGGAGTCTTCTGCGGCTGTTTCCGATGATCGGATTTCAAACTGCCACTGGAAGCTCGCGATTCTCACCGCGCTACTAACACAACTAGCAATCTACCAACGCCCAAAGGGGCTCTGAACTTGCGAGCGGCACTAGAGACGCTCGCCGGGATATGGCAAGGGAAATCTCGGGGAAAATCTCTGGCAGAGAAATCGCATCAAAACAGGGGACCCACGTCCTGACCGTTTTGTGTGACCCATGTTCCTGACCACGCCCCGGCGCGGTTCAACGTGGAACGTCCACCGGGGCGCATCGGCAGTGGGGCACGCGACCCCGCCTGCCCAGTCTGATCGGGCGACTCGCCCGATGTTCCGGCGAGTCGCCGGAACAGACTCACGCAGGCGGGGTCGCCTGCGCCACTTTCCGGCTTGGCGACGGCAGGACGATCGCATCAAGACAGGAGGGAGGCCCGGTCAGGGCATGGGCGTGATCTTCTCGCGACCGACGCCCTCTGGGATCGACAGGATCTACGGCGACAGTTTTCGGAAGAAACGCCGGTGATCGGCGAGCCGTTTCTCCAGTCGGCCTCGCAAGGCGCTGTGCGGATCCGTGGAAGTGCCAGTCGCAGCGGCGACACAGAGGCGTGCCATTCCTAGTGTGTCATCCACGCTCACGTACTCTGGCGCGATGTGGTCGCCGGGGCCGCAGTTGTGGTAGTTGCCAAGGGCGACGCACATCGCCGCCGTGCGGTAACCGTAAAGGGCGTAGGCCGTCGCTTCGCAGGTGCCGCCTTGCATGAGTGCGCGCTGATGCGTGATGCCTGCTGTTTTCGCGGCGGCCTCGATCTGCGCCGTGGCGGCGGAGTCGAAGACGCTCGTCCGGTCGCCGACCCGGATGATGGGACCGGCGCCGATTTTCACGGGCCCTCCTTTCACGCTGCTGGTCTCGAGGGAGACCACG
>Ga0105046_10012077_pt1 | contig 13397 bp, 15 predicted proteins | sample MAT03_FD_78385 | JGI IMG/M metagenome (GOLD analysis project Ga0105046, IMG submission 78385) | Freshwater microbial communities from Lake Fryxell liftoff mats and glacier meltwater in Antarctica - MAT-03 (megahit assembly) | ecosystem: Environmental > Aquatic > Freshwater > Ice > Liftoff... | reverse complement strand
GGGTAACCCGGCGCGTTTTGTGCGCAAGTTGAGCGATCGCGAGATTGAAATGCTTTATTACTCGGCTCAGAACTACCTCAAGCTCAAGGGGCAGTATCTGCTGGAGATGTACGTATGAAGCCGAATTTGAGCCTGTTTGTTGGGTGGCTGTCGCTTGGGTGGCGGTCTCTTGGGCAGCGCTGCTTGCTCGGCTTGATCGGCATACTGGTCGCGTGCGGTCTATTTGCGGCGCCGGCGCAAATCGCCTTGGTCGACTCGCAGCGGATTGAAGCTGAGAGCGTGGTGCTTAAGCGCGTGCGCGCGGAGGCGAAGGCGCAGCAGGGCAAACTCAGTCCACAGGAGATTGAAGCGGGGCTTGAGAATGCGCTGAGCGAAGTGCTCACCCTGCTTCCGGATGCGGTGCGCGAGGTTGCCGAGGCGCGGAAAATTGATCTGGTGATCGAGGCCAGCGCTGCCAAGCGCGAGCGGGTAAGCGCGACGGACCTTACCGCTGAAGTACTCAAGCGCATTGACCAGCAACTCGCCACGCTGAAGTTTGCAGCGCCATGAAGCAGCTTCTGCTCTTGGTACTGCTGCTGGCATGCTTGCGTCCCGCCCATGCGCTTGCAGACTCGGTGTATTTCATTGATTTGTCAGATGCCTATGAAAAATCCAGCGCGCTGAAGGCGCTCTTGAAACAGGTGGGTCAAGACGTCACCCAGGTGCGCAACGAGGCCGAAAAGCAGCGTGCACCCGTGCTGGCGGAGATTGAAGCTCTGAAAACCACGCGCATGAGCGCCGAGGCGCAAAAGCAGCGTCGGCGCGAACTCCTGCTGGCGCTCGCTGCCTTCGAGCAGGCAAGCGCAAAGCGGCAGGAGGCGATCGGCAAAGCAAACGAACAGGCTACGGCCAAGGTCGATGCCGTGATCGCCGCGATTGAGGCCGAGCTCAAGGCTGAGCTGAAGGCCAGCGCAATTTTTCGCTCGCAAGACCTGCTTTATTTTCGCTCTGGGAGCACGTTGGACTTGAGTGCCAAGGTCTATGAGCGGCTCAACCAACGCCTGCCAACGCTCGCGCTGCCCGCGCCCCAGACGCGATCAGGTGCGACGCCATCAGGTGCGACGCCATCTGGTGGAACGCCATCAGGTGGAACGCCATCAGGTGCGAAAAGGGGCACGCCGTGATCGCTGCGTTCAATTTACAGGCCTGGATCGAGGCCAATCGCGAGCTGCTCAAGCCGCCCGTTGGCAACAAGTGCATCGTGGATGGCGATTTCATCGTCATGGTGGTTGGTGGACCCAACGCACGCAGCGATTTTCATGTGGAAGAGGGACCCGAGTTCTTCTATCAGCTGCAAGGCGAGATGGTGCTGAAGATCCAGGACGGCGGGCAGTGCAGGGACGTGCCGATATCAGCGGGCGAAATCTACTACCTGCCGCCGCGGGTTCCGCACTCACCGCAGCGCAGGGCGAACTCGGTCGGGCTGGTGATCGAACGCAAGCGCAGCGCGCACGAGCTGGACGGCTTGCAGTGGTATTGCGAGCGCTGCAACCACAAGCTGTTTGAGCGCTACTTTCCGCTGGTGGATATTGAGCGCGATTTTTTCCAGGTGTTCGCGGCCTTCTACGGCGACCCAGCGCTTCAGACCTGCGCTGCCTGTGGCCACGCGCATGAAGTTCCTGCGCGCTATCGCGCCTAGCCGTCATGGCATACGGCCAGTTCAAAACATGAAATTCCTTGCAGCCGCAGGCTTGGTTCTGCTGTTACTTGCGGCCCTGCCATTGGGCGCGCTTGCGCAAGCGCCTGAGGCGAGCTCCGAGTCGCCGCCAGCGCCGGTGGGCGACAAGCGCGTGCGCTTGGTAATCCGTGGCGTAAGCGGTGAGCTTAAGGACAACGTCACGCGCGCACTTGAATTGCGCGCTTTAATTCGCAAACAAGATGCTACCGACGCGCAGATCGCACGCCTGTATGCGCGTGCACCAAAGCAGATTGCGGCCGCTCTGCAGCCGTTTGGCTTTGACCAGCCGGTGATCACCAGCACCCTGAAGCCTGCCGGCAAAGCGATCCGGATCGTGTTTGAAATCAATCCTGGGCAGCCGACACGGGTGCGCGAGCTTGAGGTTCTGGTGCGCGGCCCGGCGCAGGAGGATCGCAGGGTCAGAAATGCCTTGCGCCGCTTCAAGCTCAAGCCCGGCAGCGTGCTGCTGCACGCAGATTACGAGGCCGGCAAAGCAGAGATCTCGCGCAGCCTGCAGTCGCTTGGGTATTTTGACGCCAAGCTGGTCACCAAGCAGATTTCGCTCAATCGCAGCGAGTCGCGTGCCGACATCAAGCTCAACTGGGAGAGCGGCGCGCGCTATCGTTTCGGCGCCACCAGCTTTACCGATGCGCATCTTGATGCTTCCATGCTGGAGCGTTTCGTGGCTTACCGCGAGGGAGATTTCTACGACCAGAATCGCTTGCTGGAAACGCAGCAGCGTCTGACCGATGGCGATTATTTTTCCAGTATTGAGATCGAAGTTGAGCCGGGCGATTCGGGCGAGGAAGCCGATGCCGATCGCGCGCTCGCATTGCCGGCGCCGGCCTCCGCCGCGCTGCAAGCCCCGAGCATCCCCGTGACCATTCGGCTCCAGCCGGCGAAGCGCTCGATTTACAGGGGAGGGCTGTCTTTTGGTACGGATTCCGGAGCCGGTGTGCGGGCTGGACTTGAGCGTCGCTATGTCAACTCCCTCGGCCACAAATTGCGGATCGAGGGCGAGTACAGCCAGCGGCTGGAACTGCTGGCGGCGAACTATCAGCTGCCGCGCAGCGAGGACTACCGTTCCAGCTACGGTCTGGGTGCGAGCTATAAGTCGGAAATCACCGACAGCTTCAGCTCCAATTTGATTCGTCTCAGCGCCGCGCTCACCAATGTTTGGGGAAAGTGGCTGCGGACCCAGTCGATCAACATGCTCGACGGCGACTTTACGGTTGGCGGCGAGCTTGCGCAAAGCGGCGAGCGCGGCCAATCGCGCATGGTATTCCCCGAATTTGAACTGGAGCGACGAGAAGCCGATGATCTGCAGAACGTGCGCAAAGGCTGGCATGCGAAAGGCGTGCTCCGGGCTGCAAGCAGCGCGGTCCTGAGCGACGCCGATCTTTTGCAGATGGTCATTGAAGGCAAGTGGATTCGCGCCATTGATGACCGGCAGCGTGTGCTGCTGCGTGGTCTGCTCGGGTCGACCTGGACCAACGATTTCACCAGCCTGCCGCCCGAGCTGCGCTTTTTTGCCGGCGGCGATTTGTCGGTCCGCGGCTATGACTATCAATCGCTCGGGCCCACCAATGCGCGCGGCGGCGTGATTGGCGGCGAGCATAGTCTGGTGCTGTCGGCTGAGTACGAGTTCGCTTTGAACGAACAATTCGCCGTTGCCGGGTTTCTGGATGCCGGCAATGCGTACTCGAGCAACCAATTTGACACTGAACTTGGCGCTGGACTGGGCCTACGCTGGCGCTCGCCCGTGGGCATGGTGCGCATCGACTTAGGATTTCCGCTAACCGGCGATGGCGGGCCGCGTCCGCATCTGGTGATTGGACCCGATCTTTAGGGTGCCAGTCGTTTCACTTCTAACTTGGTGGAGACCCGAAGCGGTGGATTCTGCGCCTGCGCCTGACGGCGCCGCGGTGAATGACCAGAGTGAGTCCCCTTGCAGCGCCGGAACGGTCATTCTGCGCGCAGTCGCAGAATCCATCAGCGGCTCCGCGCTGTATGACCCTAGTGAGCCCTCACGACATCCGCCTGCTGGAATCAAAGCGCCGCGGCAATTTAATTGCCTTGGCCGCTACTCAGTCAAGGCTTCGAAGTGCGGGCCGGCAATAAGCTGGCGCGTACCTTGGGTTCTGCGCGATCGCCGACCCAGAGCCCGAGCACGGCACGGCTCATGTCGATTCCCGGCACCCGCTGTCGCTGCGTGTCAGTAATCCAGACCATGCCGCCGTCCGGCCAATACTCAATATGCCACTGGCTGCCACGCTGCACCGTTGGCAGCGTCGCGACCAATCGCTCGATGGCTGGCGCCAGCTGGCTGTAGTGCTCGCTTGATACCGTCTTGATGAAGCGCATCGTGAAGTGTTGACGTACTTCGGCTTCCGTCATATCACCGTCGATCCAAATCAAGGTCAGTTTGCACGGCTCAAGCGCATCCACTAAATCGCGATCAGAGCGCATGCGTCGATCGGCGTACAGGGCCACAGCGTAAAGCTGATTGGCGTCGGCACCCTCAATGACCGTGGTGCCCCGCAGCATCAGAGGCACATCGACTCCGGTCACGCGTGTCCCGCCAGGCAGGTCGACGCCAGCAAAACGAGGCGTCTCGGCCGCCAAACTCAAGGCCAGTAGCGAGGCCAGTAGCGAGGCCAGTAGCGAGGCCAAGATCACGCGCGCTGACGCACACAAAAAAGCGCGCCGAAGCGCGCTCTTTGCCGTGTCGATTGGAACACTTGCGGCACCTTACTGGCGACGAAGCATGGTCCAGCCGCCCAACAACGCAATGCCGCCCAGCAAGGTCAGCAAACCCCACGAACTGAAGGTCGGCACAGCGATGTCAACCGGCGGCGCCGGCACTCTTGGCACGTATGTGATATCGGCAATCGTGAGGTTGGCCGGGAATGCGCCGACCAGGGTTGCCGCGCCATTGGTGAGATTGATGCGATACAGACCGCGCTGCCCCCCAACCACAAAGGAGGCCGATACCTCACCGCTGGGCGAGATATCAAAACCGGCCACCGGCGAAATATTGACGCCGAGCGGTCCGATCTCGGTGATCAAACCGGTATTTGGCGAAGGACTGCCGTCAATGCCGCCCTGACGCCCCAGCGAATCGGTGGTTGAATCAATCACAAACTGGGTGGAGAGCGCCGGGGGCGTCGGCGTGCTGCGGTCATAAGCGGTGGAAACCTTATCGCCAGCCGGCGACAAAGCGGCGTCAACCGAGACCAGAGCGCCAGTATCCGGGTTGGCGCGCTGGTTGCTGTCGTCGTCCGCGATGATGCGGAAACGATCGACGACGGGATTGAAGTCAACGCCATAGCGAGCGGCCGGATTGATGTTGATGCCGCCGGTGCCAATGCGGCCGACGACGCCCAGCTGTGGACTGATCACCAGGATCTGACCCAGGCTTGAGAGCGCATAAAGCTGGGTGTTGGCAGGCCGCGTATCGATGCCCAGGCCGCGTTCGCCCGCCTGTAGACCAAAGATGCCGGTCGAATAAAGGATGGTGCCGGGAGCGTCGGAATCAAAGTAGGCCAGACGGTTGTCTTCGGTCAGGCCAACCATGGGTAGCGCAGATGCAAGCATGGGAGCTGCAAGCAGCAGAGCGGTCGAGAGCGTTTTACGCATGATTGGTTGTCTCCTAGTGAGTTGGGCGTGGTGCGAGCGGATCTAAAGCCGTAATCTACACCGAGTTTCCCATCAATTGACAGGCAGCCTTGGACGTATCGCGTCATTTTTCCCAAGCACCCGACAGCTTATTGCACGAAAAGGCCAAGCATCTTGGCGATGAGCTGCTGAAACGTCGCTACAAGTTGGCCACCGCTGAATCCTGTACCGGTGGCTGGGTGGCAAAAGTGGCGACCGAAGTGCCCGGCTGCTCGGATTGGTTTGACGGCAGTTTCGTCGCCTACAGCTATGAGGCAAAAGAAGCGATGCTCGGCGTTTCGCGGGTGACGCTTGAGGAGCATGGCGCGGTCAGTAGCGAAACCGTGGTGGAAATGGTGCGCGGCGCGCTCTCGCGTTCGCGAGCCAACATCGCCGTCGCGATTACAGGCATTGCCGGTCCCACGGGTGCCACGCCGGGGAAGCCTTTGGGTACGGTTTGGATTGCCTGGGGCAAGGGCCACCATCCGCCGAGAGCGCAGAGTTTCCGCTTTGACGGTGATCGCGATGCAGTGCGTCGGCATACGGTTGCAGCGGCGCTGGACGGGCTCTTGCTGCTGCTTGGTAGCTGAGCTTGAGCCGATTGGTTTAGGCCGCAATAGCGCTATGGGCCGATCTGCAATCCTGCGCTGCGCCACGCTTGCCGCTCTGATCGCGTTCGGTGCGGGTTGTGCGCCGAAGCAAAGCATTGTTCAGGAGACCACTGGCGCCGGGTCCAAGCAGGCGTGGCGGTCCGAGACCGCCAGCACGGTGCTGCGTGGGCAGGCGATTTTTCGCCTTGACCGGATGGCTATCGTGGCCACCGGAGCCTATCTTTCGTGGCTTGCGCGCAGTGGCGTGAGTGGACCCAAAGATCCGGGGGGCTGGGTGGTCTCTGCGCTCAATAATGGCGGTTCAGTCGTGGCCTGGGTGGTGCTTGACGATCCCGCCCGCGATCTGGGCTGGATCGAGACGCAGATCTACTTCGCGCCTGGCGCCAACGCAGACCGCTGCGCGCGCGCCAACAGCAAGCAGAGCTGCGCCGGGATCGAAACCTTGGATCAGGCACGCGAGTTGACGCCTGAAGAAGTGATTCAACTGCGCGCTCGGCGGCTGATCCGCGCGGAGCCTCGGCTTAAGGTTTGCACTCAGGCGCCGGCGAATCTCCTGGTTTTGCGTGAAACCGGTCGCTGGCTTGGCTATTTGTTCTCGACTTCCTCCGACCCTAAGCAGATCGTGGCCGCTGGGCATTCCAGGATCGAATTCAACGCCGACGCCAGTAAGATTGAGCGCATAGCGCCCATGTTCGACGCGTGCCGGCTGCTACCTGCGCCCGCTGTGGAGTCGGCGCCTGAGTCTGCGCTGGAGTCTGCGCTGGAGTCTGCGGAAGCCATTGAGCTGGTCGAGCAGTCGGTGAAATATTTTCATGAGGGCCACGTGTTTCTGGCGCTGGAACAACAAAGGCCGGTTTTGGTGCGCGGCGGCGCGGGTCGCGCGATTCGCATCGTGCCAAGCGGCATGGCGATCGTGCTGCGGGAAGAGCCTTAACAGGGGGGCTTTAGAAACCTCGACCGACCCCTGTGTCATTCGACCGACCCCTGTGTCATTCGACTGACCCCTGTGTCATTCGACTAACTCTGTCATTTCGGCTAGCGTTAAAATTTTGTTTGGCAGTGGCATTTCAACCGCAGGGAGAAATCTCGCTCTCAGTGGTTTGAGATCTGCCTGGGTGCGAATGCGCGCTTCCGGCTCGATTTGAGCCCCATTTAGCACGGGTGCTAGGCCGACAGGGTCAGAGGTCTTGCTCGTAGCGCACGTAGGGTACGCGCTCGTTGTTTCCCTCGATCAAGGGCTGCACCGCATCCTCGGGCGATGCTTTGGCGCGTAACGCGTTGCGTGCGCCAAGGGAAAAGATTCCGTTCCATGGCGTGCGCCAAATCAAGCCCAGATCCAGTCCGGCAAAGGTGCCATCGAACTTTGTGCCGGTGCGCGCTGCGGAGCGACCAGAGATGGTCCCGCCAAGATTGCCATAAAGCCAGCTGACTGAGAGTTGGCCTTCCTGCCAGCGTTGACCAAACTGGGCGCCGAGGTCCATACGATTTAGCGCCATACCGACCCCAAATTCGCCAAGCTCGGTATTGAGTGCACCACCCAGACGCAGCGAATCTCGCGTGTAGACCCGGGTTCCAATGTCGGGCTGCAGCCTAAGCACGCCTGGCGTTGCAAGATTAGGCAGCATGCTTGCCGGCGCTTCTTCACGCGACAGGCCAAAAGTAAGCAGGGCAGGGCCACGGCGCAGTTCAGCCCGTAGTCCCAATTCAGTTGCTGCGCGCGAACGACACTGCTCTTGAGCCAAAGGTGAGGAGCCCGAGAGGCAAGTCAATTCCGGACTGGACAGGCTGCTCGCCTTAAGCGAAAAATCACCCGCTCTTAGGAGCTGACTATCAAGGCGATGCGCCAAAGCGAGCTGCGCATCGCTGCTGTTGGGATCCAATACGTACCAGCCGATCTGCAGCGGCAGGCCATCGCGAATGTCTTGCGCCTTGGCAAAGCCCAGCACGACCGGCGCATCGTTGCTGGCGCGCAGCGGCGGCGAGGGCGATTCGGTCAACACCACCACTGGCACCCACGATTGCGATAATTCGTTAGCACGCACAGACAGCACCGAGAAGAACCCGGCGAGCAGCACAAGCATGGAAAGTCGAATGATTCGCATAACTGGCAGATTTTAACACCTTATGGTGCGACGTTGAGCGGCAAGCCTGAAGACATATATGGATTGGGGACGCATGTGGCAAATTCAACCGGCCAACTCGATGGGCCAACGCAATGGGCCAACGCAATGGGCGACTTAGCCGGTGAACTCAAACCGAATCGCTGACCGCATAGATGCCGGGAAGGTTTCTGCCTCGGTCGCGATAGTCCATGCCGAAGCCAAACACGTAGCGGTCAGGCACTGAAAGCCCGAAGTAGTGAGCGGTCAAGCCCGGGACACAGCGGTCGTGTTGCTTGACCGCAAGCACCACAATCACCACTTGCTCGGCCCCTTGCTCGTAGCAGTATTCCTGCAGTTCTTTGAGCGTGTAGCCTTCGTCCAAAATGTCGTCCACCAGAAACACGACGCGACCATTCAAGTCAGAGCGCGGGCGTGCATACCAAGCCAGCGTGGTGCCGCTCAGTTCGCCTCGGTAGCGGCTTGCGTGCACGAAATCGAGCTCGACATCCAGATCCAGACGCGGCGCCAACCAGCCCGAGATCAACAAGCCGCCGTTCATCACGGTCAGGATGATTGGCCGGACGCCCTTGAAGTCATCACTGATCTGCTCGGCCAGCCTGTCGATGGCGGCGTCAATGGCATCGATGTCATGCAGCAGTTCGGCTGGCGTGGGTAGTTCAAGCTGAGCTTTGCGCATCCAGAAGTCTCCCAAGTTGTTGCGACCAGCGTGGAACCATCTTGCTCATGCGTTCGGCAGTCGGGAATGATTCCCCGGCGGCACGCAGGGACTGTGCATGGCGTGCGCCGAGTTTGACACATGGAGCCTGCAGTGCGGCCTCTACCGCGTCTGGTTGGCAGGCAAGGACCAGATCGCAGCCCGCCAAGTAGTGCTGCAATACGCGCTCCTGGATACTTCCGGCGCTGGCCCCGGCAGCCATGGAGATATCGTCGCCCATGATCACGCCCTGAAAGCCAAGCTGTGCGCGCAGCACGTGCTGGAGCCACAGCCGCGAGTAGCCCGCGGCTAGCGGGTCCAGATCCGGGTAGCAAACGTGCGCCATCATCACCGCGCGTGCGCCAGCACCGATACCCACTGCGAACGGCAGCAGGTCGCTTGCGATTAGCTCCGGGAGCGCCCGACGATCGATCGCAAAGTCGAAATGCGTGTCCTCAAGCACACTGCCGTGGCCGGGAAAATGCTTCAGCGTGGCCGCCATGCCGTAGTCTTGCATCGCACTGACATAGTGCGCGCTGAGCTTTGCGGTGGCGAGCGGGTCAGGGGCAAACGCGCGGGAGCCAATGGCGCGGTTGCCGCGTCCCAAATCAGCCACGGGGGCCAGCGAAATATCGATCCCAGCCGCGCGCACTTCACACACCATCAGGCGCGCATGCAGGCGACACGCCTTGATTCCGAGTCGCGCATTGCGCACAAACAGGGAACCGATTTCGGCCAAAGCCGGCAGCGCTGTGAAGCCATGCCGCAGCCTTTGCACCGGGCCACCTTCCTGGTCGATCGCGACGATCAACGAGGGTCGAACCGAGCGCACCTCAGACAGCAGCTGCGCCAGCTGTTCGCGCGATTGGTAATTGCGCGCAAACAGAATCAAGGACTCAACGTTCGGATGCCTCAGCCAAGCGCGGCTGCTTGCGTCCAGTCGGGTGCCCGGGATGCCAATCATTAGACTCATGAAATTCGGTTCATAGGATGCTTCCGGGGAGCTTCTCGAATTCCTCCCAATCCACATAAGGCCTTCGGCTCAGCTCGGAATTGAAGTAGCGCCGGTACATGGTGACTTCCTGGCCCAGCCACAGGGGTGCCGAAAAAGTTTCATCGACGTGGTCCAGTTCAATTTCAGCCAAGATCAACGGCGCGTTATCACCCAGAAACTCGTCGATCTCCCAGTGCTTGCCATGCACCTGCACGTGATGACGCATCTTCTCGATCGCCGGACCCTCGCGCAACTCGGCCAGCATGGTCTCGGCATCCGGCATCGGGATGGCATATTCAAACTCATGCCGCACGCTGCCCTGGACCCGGCTCTTGACGCTCAGCCAAGCCTCGGCGCCGCTGATGCGCACGCGCACCGAGCAGCGCTTGCCGCCCAGATATCCCTGCACCATGCGCTGGTGTTCGAGCACGGCGTGACGCCAGGAATCGTCCTTCAGCAAAAACTTGCGTTCAATCTCAAGCGCCATGCTCGGCTCCGGATAAAAGTTTTGGTCCAGGGATTGGGATTCAACTCGGCCGCTTGAACACGGCCATCGATTCCACATGATTGGTGTGCGGGAACATGTCCATCACGCCTGCAGACTCAAGCACGAAGCCGTGCTGCCGCACCAGAATACCGGCATCGCGAGCCAGCGTGCCGGGATGGCATGAGACGTAAACCAAGCACTGAACGCCCTGCAAGCTCAGGCTTTGCAGCAGCACGTCGGCGCCCGCCCGCGGTGGATCCAGCAGCACTTTGTGATACGCCTGCTTGCTCCAGCCAGCCTCCGCAACCGGCTGGCTGAGGTCGGCCACGTGGTAATCGACCTGCTCACCGAGGCCTTCATGCAGCGCATTGGCGCGCGCTCTGGCCACCAAGCCGGGGTCGCCTTCAACACCCGTCACGCGCGCGCCGCGCCTGGCAATAGGAAGCGTGAAGTTGCCAAGGCCGCAATAAAGATCGAGCACCTGTTCACCGGGCTGCGGAGCCAGCAGGCGCATCGCCTGCGCCACCATCAGCCGATTCAAGGACGCATTAACCTGAGTAAAGTCCAGCGGACGGAAGCGAATGCTCACGTTCTCATCGGGCAGGCTGTAGTGCAGTTCGGCAGCGTGTTGATACAGCAGCTCAAGCGCATCAGGTCGATTCGCCTGCAGGTAGATGCTGAGCTCAAACTCCGCGCCGAGTGCGCACAGCTTGGCGCGATCGCTCTCGCCAAGCGCCTGCATATGGCGGATCACCAAAGCGCCATCGGCATCGCCAAAGGCCACTTCAATCTGCGGAATCTCGCGCCGGGCATTCAGCCCTTCAATATGGCGGGCCAGCGTTTCGAGGCGTGCGCCAAGCCGGGCATCCAGCGTCTCGCAGCGGGTCAAATCGGCCACAAAGCGCGGATTGCTATCGCGAAAACCCACCAGCATGCGGCCTTTCTTCTCAACATAACGCGCCGACAGGCGCGCTTTGCGGCGATAACCCCAGGCATCGGCGGCTAAGCCGGGCAGCCATTGCCCCGGCGTCACCTGACCCAGCCGGGCAAAGGCATCGGCTAACTGTTCCTGCTTGAAGCGCAGCTGCGCCTCGGGCGCCAGATGCTGCAGGCTACAGCCCGAACAGGTGTCAAAATGAGCGCAGCGCGGCTGCACGCGATCCTTAGATGCCTCCGTGATTGAGATCAGCTCATAGTCGTCCGTTTGTTTGCCGCGATGCTTCAAGCGCGCTTGCACGCGCTCGCCCGGCAAAGCGCCCGGGACAAACACCACCTTGCCTTCGTGGCGTGCGATCCCGCGCGCGTCATGACTTAGGTCTTCGATCTGCAGACTGATCTCGTTCACATGCTTCCTTGCGTGGCCTTGCTGAATTTGCGCGTTGTGCTGAGTTGGTTGTGCGGAGCTGGTTTCGTTGAGCTGGTTTCATTGAGCGGGTTTTGTCGAGCTGGTTTCGTTGCACTGCTTTCGTCGAGCTGGCTGTGTGGCTTGGCGGCGACGCCTTGCGCGCGGTTGCAGCGCGCATGCCTTGCGGCTCAATATTGCTTCCCGAATCCAGTGAGGACCGGCAAGGTATGCGCATTCTAGTCGCCGATGACACGCCAATCGCACTTGAATATCTGAGCGAGGCCATGCAAATGCTCGGTCACGAGGTGGTCGAGGCGACGGATGGCGCAAGCGCGTTGGCGCTGGCTCGCAAGGAATGCTTTGCGGCCCTTTTGCTTGATCTGCGCATGCCGGGAATGTTTGGCGATCGCGCGCTGCAGCAGTTGCGCGCCGATCCGCATGCCGCCAGCCGCACCTCGCCGGCGCTGGCAATCAGCAGTGAAATGACGCCGGCCCTGGCCGAACAATTGCAGCGTGCCGGCTTTGCCGCGGCGTTCCGCAAGCCGGTGGATCTTGCTGTGCTTGCCAGCGCCATGCACAAGCTGCTGGCAAACGCGCCTCACGTAAACACGCCTGAGGCAAGTACTCCTGCAAGCGCGGTATTCAATCGCAACGCCTTGCTTGACGATGCCGCAGCGCTCCGCGTGTTGGGTCGCAAGGACGTGGTGGACAAGCTTCGCAGCATGTTCGAGCGCGAGCTGGAGGCGTTCGAAAGCAGCTGGGAGCCGTGGCTGGCGCAGCGAAAAGCGGGCCTTTTGCGCGAGGCTTTGCACAAGCTCAGCGCCTCGGCAGCGATTTGCGGCGCGCACGCCCTGGCCGAGCGCATCGCTCAGTTTCAGCACGCGGTACGCAATGAGGACTGGTGTGCGGCGCAGTATGTATCGGACGCTTTGCGGCAGGTGCTGGCGGCCACGCGCTCGGCTTTGCTTGCGGATCAAGCGTCGGCAGCTGCGCATGGAGCTTGACGCCGAGCAGCTGCGACGCCCTTGGTGGCAGCAACCTTCGATGAGCATGCTGCTGGCCCTGCTGATAAGTCTGGTGCTGTACCCGTTCGCCGAGCATTCGCGCGCGTTCCGCATTGCGGCGCAAAGCATGGACATTGCGGCCGTGCTGATGGTGGTGCGTGCGGTGCGCGCGCATGCGGTTTGGTGGCGCTCCGGTTGGGTCTTTGCCTTGCCGCTGGTTTTGCTCCAGGTCGCGGTGCTCCTGCGTAGCTCACCAAGCAGCGAACTGCTGCTGCTTTGGGCGCAAGTAGCCTTTCACGGCTATGCAACGCTGGTGCTTTTGGCCTATGTCATGCGCGACGATGTAGTCACCATCGACGAGCTGTTCGCGATCGCCTCGATGTACATCTTGGTGGCTTTGCTTTGGGCCAGCGCCTACGCGCTCGTGGTTCATGCGGATCCAAACGCGATTTTCATCAACAGCACCAACAACCTGGACGGCGTGGTGAGCTATGCCGATCTGGTTTATTTCAGCATGACCACGCTGACCAGCGTGGGCTACGGTGAAATCACCCCGGTATCGCCTGCCGCGCGCGCGCTTGCGATGCTGCAGCAGGTCTTCGGGATCCTATTTGTCGCCATCGTGATCGCGCGTATGACCGGCATGTATGTGCGTCGCGGCGCAGGCCGTGGCCGATAGTCCAGCGCGCCGCGACTGCGTCATTTCGCCGGGCTGTGTCATGTCGCCCGGCTCTGTGATTTCGCCCGGCTCTGTGATTTCGCCCG
>Ga0105046_10012075_pt1 | contig 13398 bp, 14 predicted proteins | sample MAT03_FD_78385 | JGI IMG/M metagenome (GOLD analysis project Ga0105046, IMG submission 78385) | Freshwater microbial communities from Lake Fryxell liftoff mats and glacier meltwater in Antarctica - MAT-03 (megahit assembly) | ecosystem: Environmental > Aquatic > Freshwater > Ice > Liftoff... | reverse complement strand
TCGGTCAGCGCCTGCTTGATCTCGCGGTAGATCACGCCCAGGAAGTTCAGCGGGATGTAGAGCTGGATCATGAAGGCGTTGACCATCACCAGGTCGCCCAGCGTCATGCGGCCGGCCACCACGCCCTCGGTGGCGCGCCACAGCATGGCCACCAGCGCCGTGGCGATGATCAGTTGCTGCCCGGTGTTGAGCAGGCTCAGCGTGCTTTGGCTCTTCAGCGAGGCCTTGCGCAGGCGCTCCAGGTTCTCGTCGTAGCGCCGGGCCTCGAAGTCCTCGTTGTTGAAGTACTTCACGGTCTCGTAGTTCAGCAGCGAGTCGATGGCGCGTGAATGCGCGGTCGAATCGATCTCGTTCATCTCCTTGCGGAACTTCGTGCGCCACTCGGTCAAGCTGATCGTGAAGCCGATGTAGAAGACCAGCGCGATCAGCGTGATCCAGGCGAACCAGGCGTCGAACTTGACAGCCAGCAGCGTCAGCACCAGCGTCACTTCGATCAACGTGGGCACGATGCTGTAGAGCGAGTACGAGATCAGCGAGTGCACGGCGCGCGTGCCGCGCTCGATGTCACGCGTCATGCCGCCGGTCTGGCGTTCGAGGTGAAAGCGCAGCGAAAGCGCGTGCAGGTGGCGGAACACCTGCAGGCTGATGCTGCGCGCCGTGCCCTCGGTGGCCTTGGCGAAGATCAGTTCGCGCAATTCGGTGAACAGGCTGGTCGACAGACGCAGGCCGCCGTAGGCGATGAGCAGGCCGATCGGCACGACCAGAATGGCCACCGCATCGCCGGGCTTGATCACCAGGCTGTCCACCAGGTTCTTCAGCAGCAGCGGCACGCCGACGTTGGCCACCTTGGCCATGAGGAGGAAGCCCAGCGCGATGCCGACCCGCCAGCGGTATTGCCACAGGTACGGCAGCAGCTTGGCCAGCGTGCCCCAGTCGGAGCGTTCAGGCGCCGTGCCGGCGGCAGGCTCGGCAGGCGGGGAGGTCAGGGTGGCGCTGGGTCGGGTCATGAAAGAATGATGGCAGACGACAAGTGGAGATGAAGCCGATGGTCGACGATACAAGCACCGCGCGCTCCCACTTGATGGCGCCCCCTGCCCTGCCCGACGGCGCTGAACTCGTGATGCGCGTGATGCCGCTGCCGGCCGACAGCAACGCCAACGGCGACATCTTCGGCGGCTGGATCATGGCGCAGGTCGACCTCGCGGGTGCCGTGCTGCCTTCGCGCATCGCCAAGGGGCGCATTGCCACCGTGGCGGTGAACCAGTTCATCTTCAAGCAGCCGGTCTCGGTGGGCGACCTGCTCAGCTTCTATGCCAGGGTGACACGCATCGGCACCACCTCGGTGACCGTGCACGTGGAAGTGCATGCCGAGCGCAACCCCGCCAATGTGCATGTGGTGAAGGTGACCGAGGCCAACCTCACCTACGTGGCGATCGACCGCAATGGCCAGCCGCGGGCTTTGCCGAAAGATTGAGCAGAGCGTCTCGTTGTAGCTGTTCCAGACCGCGAGCAGGCCGCCCGAAGGCGGTCTGCGCATCACCGGTGGGGCGCCGATGGCGCCCGCCACCAAGTCTTACTTCACACGCGCCAGCTGGCGCGTTCTGTCGGCCGGCGTCGTCGCCCGCGCCAGATAGGCCGAGCCGCTGTCTTCGCCGACGATGGCGGCGGCTTCGCCGCTGGCACGCGCGGCCAGCATCTCGGCGCGCACGGCCTCGCGGGTCTTCACCGACTGCGCCACGGCCAGCGGGTTGTACGTGATCGACGTCATCTTGATCGAGCCGTCGGCGCGCGCCTGCATCAGTTCGGCCTGCACCGCGCTGCGTGTCTTGGTCTGCGCCCAGACCTGTGTGGCGGTGTCGTCGAGCGTCGGGCTCTCGGCCAGCGCGGCGCTGGCAGAGAAGAGCGCCAGCAGGGTGACGAGCGGGTAGGTGAGGAGGTTCAGCTTGTTCAAGATCAATCCAGTTCGCATCGGGGTTGGGTTTGGGACAGAAGGCCGGCGGATGCATCACCTGCAAAGTCCATGGGTTGAACTGTAGGTAGTTACCCGTGCCGGAAAAATGGCCCAGCCCGGCATGCACCATTCACGGTTCAGGAATGGTCAATCGATCCACCGACTCAGCGTTCACGGATCAAGTTACCCAGCGCGCCTTGAAAACACCTCCCTGCCGCCGAGACGCCGGCCCGCCGTATGCCTTGAGGACGTCGACAGCCCGCCGCGGCCCGGCGCTGTGCTGGCGCCGGGCTAACGCAGTTATGCTGCTTCTGCAGACGTAAAACCGCTGCGCCAGCGGCACGCCAATGAACCTCGATCCGACCCAGCTCACGATGACGGAGATCATCCGTCTGCAGACGCTGCTGTCGCAAGAACTGGCGCGGCGCTTCGAGACCTCCTCGGCGCTCGTGTTCACCGACATCGTCGGCTCGACAGCGTATTTCGCGCGTTTCGGTGATGCCGCCGGGCGCCAGTTGCAGCAGTTGCACCTGGACCTGCTCGCTATCGGCCTGGCCGGCCACGGCGGGCGCATCGTCGACACCGCGGGCGACGGCGCCTTCAGCTGCTTTACGGGTTGCGGCGCCGCCGCCGAGGCGATGTCGCTGCTGCAACAGCGGGCCTCGGCGGAAAACGAGCACCGCCTGCGCGACCATCAACTCACCCTGCGCATCGGCATCCACTGGGGCCGCGTGCTGAGCGACGGCGTCATGGTCACCGGCGACGCCGTGAACCTGTGCGCGCGCATCGCCGCTTCAGCCGAGCCGGGGCAGATCCGCCTGTCACGAGACGCCTTCCAGGAACTCGGCGGCCAGCAGCGCCTGGCCTGCCGGCCACTGGGCGGGGTGGAGTTGAAGGGTGCCGGCCGGCCCATCGAATTGATGAGCCTGGAATGGCGCGACGCGGCACAGTTTCCGCATGCCGTGCTGATCCATGAAACGGGCCAGCAGTTCGTGCTGCCGTTGCAGGACATCGTGTCTTTCGGCCGCCTGGAAATGATCGAAGGCATGCACGCCAACGACATCGTGCTGGCCCTGCCCGACCCCGGCGCCACGCGCCAGATCAGCCGCTGGCACTGCGAGTTGCGGCGCCGCGCCGCCGGCTACGTGCTGCGGGCGGTCTCGGCCCAGGCGACGTTGGTGGACGGCGTGGCGCTGGCGATGGGCGAGGAAGTGCCGCTGCGCCCCGGTTCGGTGCTGCGTCTGTCAGGCGTGATGACGCTGCAGTTCATCCCGCTGCCGGGCACCGGCGGGCAGGACGATGAGTCGACCACCCTGCTGACGAAAACCGCGGCACGCGGCGCCGGCCGGCCCACCCTCAGCGGTGCCTGAACACCGGCTTGCGCTTGTTGACGAAGGCGTCCATGCCTTCCTTCTGGTCTTCGGTGGCGAACAGCGAATGGAAGACACGGCGCTCGAAGCTCACGCCGTCGGCCAGGCCGGTCTCGAAGGCGCGGTTCACGCATTCCTTGGCCAGCATCACGCTCGGGCCGCCCATCAGGTTGATGACGGCGGAAACCGCCAGGGCTTCATCGATCAGCTTGTCGGCCGGCACCACGCGCGACACGAGGCCGGCACGCTCGGCCTCGGCAGCGTCCATCAAGCGCGCGGTGAGGATCATGTCCATCGCCTTGCCCTTGCCCACCGCGCGCGGCAGCCGCTGCGTGCCACCGGCGCCGGGAATGATGCCGAGCTTGATCTCGGGCTGGCCGAACTTCGCGCTGTCGGCGGCGATGATGAAGTCGCACAGCATCGCCAGTTCACAACCGCCGCCGAGCGCGAAGCCGGCCACTGCGGCGATCACCGGCTTGCGCACCTGGCGCAGCGTTTCCCAGTTGCGCGTGATGTAGTTGCCCTTGTAGGCGTCGACATAGCCCAGCGTGGCCATCGCGCCGATGTCGGCGCCGGCCGCGAAGGCCTTCGCACTGCCGGTGATGACGATGCAGCCGATGCCCTCGTCGGCGTCGAACGACAGCAGCGCGGCGCCGAGTTCGTCCATCAGCGCGTCGTTCAGCACGTTCAGCTGCTGCGGCCGGTTGAGTGTGATCAGCGCGGTGCGGCGCGGGCCATCGCCGTGCACGGCGACGAGGATGAGGGAATCGGTCATGGGTCGCTCCAGGGGTGGCTGCTCGAGTACCGAAACGACTATACGCGGCGCGCCACGCGTGACCTTGTGAAGACGGATGCACGGCCGCAGCCCCGCCGCGCCGGTTAAGCTTCGTGCTTCGACCGCCCGCGGCGCCAGTCGCGCCCAGCCGCCCCGGACCGCAAGACGCAGCGCTCATGTCGATCATCTACCGCAAGTCCGCCAAAGGCGTGGCCGAGATCGAGACCCGTGCGCACCGGCTGCCGCCGCGCCTGCGCAGCGCGCTGATCATCATCGACGGCCGGCGCAGCGTCAGTGAACTGAAGCCTCTGATCCTGGCGCAGGCCGACGAGACCCTTGCCAGCCTGCTCGAACAGGGTTTCATCGAAGCCGCGAGCGGTCAGAAGGTCACACCCACGGTCACGGCCACGCCGACACCGGCGCCCGCGCCGGCGGCCCGCCCGGCCACTGGCGACTTCGAAACCCGCCGCCGCGAAGTGGTGCGCCGCCTGACCGACTTGGTCGGCCCGATCGGCGAGGCGCTGGCGATGCGCATGGAGCGCACGCGCAACGCCGATGAGCTGCGTCCCTTGCTTGCGGTGGCGCTGCAGGTCATCGCCAACACCCGCGGCCGCCAGGCAGCCGCCGAGTTCGAGGCGCGCTTCAGCGAGCGGTAGGCGCGGGCGCCGCCTGCTGCGGCAGGCGTGTCACACGCAGGTCCACCCAGGTCTCTGCATCCTGACGGATGACGATGCGCACCGGCAGGTATTGCAGCGACGGCGCAACCCACACCTCGGCCGTCAGCTCCACGCCGGGGCGTGGCTCGCGGCGCGGCTTGACGTGCACGGTCTCGATCGGCCCGACCGGCGTGTCGAGCGTCTCACGTTCCAGAACCTCGTACAGCCAGCGATCCAGGTAACGCGGCAGCGCCAGCGGCAACTCGACGCTGCGCCCGGGTTCCAGCAGTTCGGGCCGGGTCGTGAACATCCATGTCAGCTGGACGAACTGACTGGCGGTGTCCTGCACACCCGGTGGCAGCGGCAGCACCTTGCCGCCGGGCAGGCGCACGAGCTCGTCTTCGAAGAAGATCGTCTGCCGGCGCGGCTCGCGCAGCGCGACCCTCGTCTCTTCGTCGTAACGGCGTGGCCGCAGTCCTTCCGCGGTGAGCTCGCCGTCGCTGCTGAGACGGCGGGTGAGCAGCGGCGCGAAAGACGGGCCGACCGAAATCTCCAGAAGCACCTGGTATCGCCCGCCCGTGCGCAGCCATTCCACGCTGGCCTGGCCTTCCACCGGGCCGCGATAGTTGCCCGTGAGCCTGTACGACAGGCGGGTCGAGGGCGGCCACTCGAAGAAAGCCGCGGAGGCTGCCGGTTCGGGCGGCGCAGGCGTGGCCGGTGCCGCTTCGGCCACCTGCGCCGCAGACGCCGCCGGTGCTGCTGGCTCGGCCGGCTCGGCCATCGCCTGAGCGGGAGCTTCCGCAGGCGTGGGCTCACGCTGCGGCATCGGCGCAGATGCCGCCGAGGCCACCGGTGCCGCTACCGGCACGCTGCGGCGCGGCGCGGCAGGCAGCATGCGGGGAGCCACGGCCGGCGGCGCCGCTTGCGCGAGTTCCCGCACGAAGCTGATGTCCATCCGCTTCGGCCGGCTGTCGGCGGCGCCGCTGCCGAGCCGGCTTTCGGGCAACTGTCCGGCCAGCAGGAAGTGCAGCCAGACGATCACCAGAAGCAGCAAGACGGCGGCAGCGGACCGACGCGCGCCGCGTGCGCCAGCCCAGGGCGGCCGCATGGCGCGGCGGCTCAGCTGCCCAGCCACGCGCGGCGCAGCGCCAGCGCGGCCAGGGCCGGCTGTTCTTCCAGCGTCAGCGTGCAGTTCAGTGCGGCGGGCGCTGCCGGCGGCGTCACGGTCAGGCCGAGAACACGCTGGTCGCGCGACAGCAGCAGCTCGAATGGCTGGCTGCCGGCCAGCCATTGACGGGCGTCTTCGAGCCGGCGCAGCCGCCAGCCGTCCACCGCCAGCAGTTCGTCACCCGGCGACAGACCCGCGGCTTCGGCGGCGCTGCCGCGCAGCACGCTCTTCACCTGCACGCCCGTCATCGCGCCCTCGCTGAGCCGCAGGCCCAGCAGGGCCGCCAGCGGCGCCGGCTCATCGCGCCAGGCCACTGCGGCGCGCGCCAACGCCGCCGCCAGCGGCAGCTCGCCGGTGCCGTGCACCCAGGCGGCCAGCTGTTCGGTCATCGGCACACCGCCCACGGCTTCGATGGCCGCGGCGATGTCGGCCTCTTCGAGCAGACCGCCGGCCGCCGTATGCCACAGGCGCTGCATGACTTCGTCGAGCGAGTGACCACGCTCGCGCAGCGCCAGGTCGAGCAGCAAGGCCACCAGTGCGCCCTTGGCGTAGTAGCTGACCGTCGCGTTGAGGGTGTTCTCGTCGCTCTTGTAAAAACGCGTCCAGGCGTCGAAGCTGGCCTCGGCCACGCTCTGCACCTGGCGGCCCGGCGTGCCGAGCAGCGTGTTCACCGCCTTTGCGAGCTGACGCAGGTACTGGGGCGCCGTCAGCAAGCCGGCGCGCAGCAGCAGCAGGTCGTCGTAGTAGGAGGTCACGCCCTCGAAAAACCAGAGCAGGCGCGTCGGGTGTTCGCGCGCGAGGTCGAGCCGCTCGAATTCGCGCGGCTTCAGCCGTTTGACGTTCCAGGCGTGGAAATACTCGTGGCTGATCAAGCCCAGCAGCGTCAGCGTGCCATCGCTGGCGGCTTCGAGCGGCCTGTCGCCGGCGCCCGAGCGCGGCAGGTCGCGGCGGGCTGCCAGAAGCGCCGTGCTGGCGCGGTGTTCCAGCCCGCCGTAACCGTCTTCCACCGCATTCAGCAGGAACAGGTAACGATCGAAAGGCGGCCGGCCCACCGCACCGCCCCAGAACTGGATCGTTGCGCGGCAGATGCGTGCCGTGTCGGCGAGCAGCCGGGCGCCGTCGAACGAAGGCAGCGCGCCGCTGACCACCAGTTCATGCGCCACACCGCCGGCCGTGAAGCCGCCGCGCCAGAAGGCGCCCAGCTCGAACGGGTGGTCGATCAGTTCGTCGTAGTCGGCCGCCTGGTAACGCTGCGCGCCGAGCGCCGGCATCGCGGTGGCGACGTCCCAGCCCGCCGGCAGCGGGCCGAGCACGATCTGCTGCGGTTCGGCCTCGCGGCCATGGGCGCACAGGCACAGGCTGCTGGGGTTGAAAAAACCGCGCCGGGCATCGAGGAAGGCGGCGCGCACCGAGGTGTCGAACGCAAACACCAGAAAGCTCAGCACCAGCGGCGCGCGGCCACGGCAATCGGCGCGCCAGGTGGTCTTGTCGAGCTGCGTCAGCGGCACGCTGCGCCGGCCCTGACGCGCCGTCAACATCGACAGATGGCGTGCGAAGTCACGCACCATGTAGCTGCCGGGCACCCACACCGGCAGGCTCAGCGACTGTTCGGCAGCCGGTGCGGGCAGGCTCAGCGTGACACGGAACTGGTGCGCGTGGGCGTCGGCGATCTCGATCCGATGTTCGATCATGCAGGCGCGGGTTTCCAGGCTCAAGTGCCCGCGGCGCCGAGCAGGCAGCTCGCGGCGGCCACCATGCTGAGGCGGAAGCGCAGCGTCAGCCAGCGCTGCAGGCCGAAAGCTGTGTAGACCTTGCGGTCGACGAGGTAGCACACGAAGAGCATCAGGGCGTGGATCACCAGGCCGGCGCTCGGCGGCATCATCACCGCCACCCAGGCCGCCAACGAGGGCACGACGCCCCAGACGAAGAGAGACGGCGGAGGCTCGGCGTCACGGAAGGCAATGCCCCAGTGGATGCCGCCGAGGAACGAGACGATCACCGCCGCGTAAGCCGACAGCGCCATCGTCGTGTACGGGTGCATCGCCGGCCAGACCAGCCAGACCAGCAGCGCGCCACCGACGAAGGGAATCAGCCCGGCATAACCCAGCCGCAAGGCGAACTGCGGCGGCTCGGCGGCCGTTTGAGACTGTATTTCGACGGTGGTGTTCATGGCCCGCGCATTGTGGCCGGGCTCGTCGCCACGCCTGGAATTCAGGACTTCCTGACCGCCGCAGCCAGCAGCTTTTCAACCTCTGCGGCAGGCAGCGCGCCCGGCTTGCGGGTGCCGTCCTCGAAGACCAGCGCCGGCGTGCCGTTGATGCGGAACTTGCGGCCGAACTCTACATTGCGGTCGAGCGCGGCGGAGTCGCACTTGTCAGTGACCTTGGCCGGCGCCACGCCGTCGACCATCCAGCCGCGCCAGCTCTTCGAGGCGTCCTTGGCGCACCAGATGTCCTTCGACTTGGCGACCGAGTCCGGCCCCAGGATGGGCATCAGGAAGGTGTAGACGGTGACGTCCTTGACGGTCGCCAGGTCGCGCTCGAAACGCTTGCAGTAGCCGCAGTTCGGATCGACGAACACCGCCATCCGGCGCGCCCCGGTGCCCTGCTTGATGACGATGGCGTCTTTCAGCGGCAGCGCGCTGAAGTCGACCGCGGTGAGCTTCTCGATGCGCTCCTCGGTCAGGTTGCTCATCGTCTTGACGTCGATCAGCGAGCCTTGCAGGATGAACTTCCCCTCGGCGTCGGTGTAGACGATCTCGGTGCCGCCGAAGCGCACTTCGTAGAGGCCGGCCACCGGCGACTTGCTGATCTCGTCGATCTTCGGGAAATTCGGGATGCGCTCGGTGAGCGACTTGCGGATGGCAGCTTCCTGCGCACCCGCGGCGCCCGCCAGCAGCAGCGTGGCGCCGAGTGCCAGCAGCGTGCGGCGAAACCTGGCTTGAATGAGGATCATCGGAGCTTTCGTGAGTCGAAAATGGGAATCAGGCGTCGAGCGCGCGGGTGGTGAGAAAACGCTTCAGCGCGGGCAGCCTGTTCACCAGACTCAGCCCGCGGTTGCGAAGTTCCCGAATCATCGGCTGCTCGCTGGCAAAAAGGTGCAACAGGCTGTCGGTGACGTGACCCATGACACGCACCGGCACTTCGCGCTGGCGCGCGTACCGGCGCAGCAGCCGTTCGTCACCGAGCGGGCGCCAGGGCTCGCGGGCGGCCAGCACCGCGGCGAGCGCCGCCACGTCGGCCAGGCCGAGGTTCAAGCCCTGGCCGGACAGCGGGTGCACCACGTGCGCGGCGTCGCCGATCAGCACCCAGCCCGGGCCGCAGACGGTGTCGGCGCGGGCCAACGAAAGCGGCCAGTCGGCACGTGCCCCGGTCAGCCGCAACGGGCCCGCAGCGCCGGCCGTGGCGTCCATCAGCGCGTTCTCGAAACCGGCATCGGGCAGCGCCATCAACTCGTCGGCACGCCCATCGGGCACCGACCACACCAGACCGTAACCGTGGCCGGAAGATGGCCGGTCGAACGGCAGCAGCGCCAGCACGTCGGGGTTGCGGAACCACTGGCGCGCCAGCCCGGCATGCGGCTGTTCGGCCACCAGCCGCGCCGCCACGGCGCGGTGCCCGTAACGCTGCACCGGCATGCGCACGCCGAGCCGCTGGCGCGTCACCGAGGCCTTGCCTTCGGCCAGCACGAACAGGGCGGCGTCGACCTCGGACGCCTCGACCGCCATGATGTGCGGCGCAAACCGCACCGCGCTGCGCAAGGCGGCTTCGAGCTCGGCGGCGTCGACGATCCAGGCGAGTTGCTCCGCACCCACCGCCCAGGCGGAAAAGTCGAGCGCGGCGCCATGCGCGTCGCCCTCGACTCGCATGTCGTAGACGGCGGTGCGGGCGTCGGCCGGCAGCGCGTCCCAGACTTTCAGCGCGGACAGCAGCGCCACGGACGCCGCGTTCAGCGCATAGGTGCGCACATCGGGGCGGGCCGCGGGAGCCGCGCCAGGTGCGGCGCCCTGCAGCGCCACGCCCAGGCCCTGCCGCGCCAGCGCCAGCGCGGACGCCAGCCCGACCACGCCGCCACCCCGCACACAGACATCGAAACGATCCATCTGTCGATTGTAGGCAGCCCCACAAGCCACAATCCGCCCCCTGGAAGAAGCCCCTGGAGCGCACTTGAGCGACATCGCCTGCACCATCGCCGCACTGCATCTGCACCCCATCAAGAGCTGCGGCGGCCTGACGCCGGGCGACAGTCTGCTGATCGAGACGGGGCTCGAATTCGACCGCGCCTGGATGGTGGTCGACGAACAGGGCGACATGCTCACCCAGCGCCAGTTGCCGCGCATGGCACTGATCCAGCCCACGCTGCGGCGCAGCGACATGGTGCTGAGCGCGCCCGGCATGCTGGCGCTGCACATCTCGCTCGACACCGTGGAAGAAGCCACCCGCGCGCGGGTGTGGGACGACGAGGTCAAGGCCTACGACATGGGTGCGCTGGCCGCGCAATGGTTCAGCGACTTTCTCGGCCAGCGCGCCCGCCTGGTGCGCTACGACCCCGACCAGAGCCGCCTGTCGAGCGCCGCCTGGGCCCGCGACATCAGCGCGGAAAACGCCTTCTCGGACGGTTTCCCGCTGCTCGTGACGTCCACGGCGTCGCTCGCCGACCTGAACGCGCGGCTGGCGGCGCGCGGCGTGCCGGCGGTGACGATGCAGCGCTTCCGGCCCAACCTGGTGCTGGACGGCCTGCAGGCCTTCGACGAAGACCACATCGGCGACATCCAGATCGGCGCCGACGGCGGCACCGTGCGCATCAGGCTGGTCAAGCCCTGCGTGCGCTGCAGCATTCCGGGCGTCGACCCGCTGACGGGCGTGCAAGGCCATGAGCCGGGCGACACGCTGGCCGGTTTCCGCGCCGACGCACGAATGAACGGCGGCATCACCTTCGGCATGAACGCGGTGATCGTCGAAGGCGTGGAGCGCACACTGCGCGTGGGGCAGACGGTGGTGGCGCAATTCAGTTTCTGACCGGTCGACGTTCCGGCAAAGGAATGAAATCCGTCTCGCCCGGCACCGCCGGAAAACGCTGTGCTTCCCAGTCGTCGGCGGCCTTGAGCAGGCGCTCCTCGTGGCTCGAGACGAAGTTCCAGTGCACGTGCCGGCGGCCGAGCGGCGCGCCGCCGATCAGCACCACGCGGGCGCTGCCCTCGGCACTGATCATCGGCTCCTCGCCTTCCTCGATCAGCACCATGCGGTGCGGCGCCACGGTCTCGCCGTCGAGCTGGAATTCGCCCTCCACGCTGTAGACGGCACGCTCGGCCGCAGGCGGCAGCGGGAAGGCGTCGCCCTCGTGCAGCCTGATGTCGATGCAGAGGGTTTCCGAGCGCGTGGCCACCGGGGACGTGGCGCCGAAGGCGCTGCCCACCAGCACACGGACATCGGCGCCTCCGACTTCCAGCACCGGGATGTCTTCGGCTGGCGTGTGGGCGAACGACGGCGCCATTTCCTCGTCGGCCTCGGGCAGCGCGGCCCACAACTGCAGGCCGTGGCTGCGCCGTGTGACACTGCGCTGGTCGTCGGGCGTGCGCTCCGAATGCACGATGCCGCAGCCCGCCGTCATCCAGTTGATGGCGCCCGGCTCGATGCGCTGCACCGCACCGGTCGAGTCGCGGTGCTGCATCGCGCCTTCGAACAGGTAGGTGACGGTGGCGAGCCCGGTGTGCGGATGGGCGCGCACGTCGTGGTTGTCCTGCGGGCCGGCGGTGATGGGGCCGAAGTGGTCGAAGAAGAGAAACGGGCCGACCGCCTGGCGGCTGGCTGCCGGCAGCAGGCGGCGCACGGTGAAACCGCCACCGAGGTCTTTGGAATGGGGCAGCAGGACGGTGAGGTCGGCGGGCATGCTTCGCTTTCGACAGTGGACGGGCGGGAGTGTAGGAAAATTGGCGCTTTCCCGCCTATCCGGCCCTCCTCCCGAAAGCCCCTTCCATGAGCCTCCAATGCGGCATCGTGGGCCTGCCCAACGTCGGCAAGTCCACCCTATTCAACGCCCTCACGAAGGCCGGCATCGCGGCCGAGAACTATCCCTTCTGCACCATCGAGCCCAATGTCGGCATCGTCGAGGTGCCCGACCCCCGGCTGGCCGCGCTGTCGGCCATCGTCAAGCCTGAACGCGTGGTGCCGGCGGTGGTGGAGTTCGTCGACATCGCCGGCCTGGTGGCCGGCGCCAGCAAGGGCGAGGGTCTGGGCAACCAGTTTCTCAGTCACATCCGCGAGACCGACGCCATCGTCAACGTGGTGCGCTGTTTCGAGGACGACAACGTCATCCACGTCGCCGGCAAGGTCGACCCGCTGTCGGACATCGAGATCATCCAGACCGAGCTCTGCCTGGCCGACCTGTCGACGGTGGAAAAGAGCCTGCACCGTTACGTGAAGGCAGCGCGCTCGGGCAACGACAAGGAAGCCGCCGCGCTGGTGAAGGTGCTGGAGAAGTGCCAGACGCAGCTCGACCAGGCGCTGCCGGTGCGCGGCATCAGGTTCGGCAAGGAAGAGCTGGCCATCCTGAAACCGCTGTGCCTGATCACCGCCAAGCCGGCGATGTTCGTCGGCAACGTCGCCGAAGACGGCTTCGTGAACAACCCGCACCTGGACCGCCTTCGCGCCTACGCCGACACCCAGCACGCGCCGGTGGTCGCCATCTGCGCGAAGACCGAGGCCGAACTGTCCGAGATGGACGAGGAAGACCGATTGATGTTCCTGGCCGAGATGGGGCAGAACGAACCCGGCCTGAACCGCCTGATACGCGCCGCCTACTCGCTGCTCGGGCTGCAAACCTACTTCACCGCCGGCGTGAAGGAAGTGCGCGCCTGGACGATCCATGTCGGCGACACCGCGCCGAATGCCGCCGGCGTCATCCACACCGACTTCGAGCGAGGTTTCATCCGCGCCCAGACCATCGCCTTCGACGACTTCATCGCCTACAAGGGCGAACAGGGTGCGAAAGACGTCGGCAAGATGCGCGCGGAAGGCAAGGAGTACGTGGTGAAGGACGGCGACGTGCTGAACTTCCTGTTCAACGTCTGAGCCAGCGCCTCAGCGGTTGTTGACCTCTCGACGACCCGGCGGTTCGTCGTGGCGGTCGAGCCCCTGCATCGCGCGGCGCAGGAACTGCATCTGTTCTTCGACGTTGCGGCAGGTGGCGAACATCACCAGATGCAGTCTGCTGCGTGCGCTGTCGGCTGCCGGGCAGGCGGCCGTCTTGCGCGCCGCTGATGAGACGCGACATCTCATTGCAGTCGACGTCGTTTTTCATGGCTTGCCCCGGTGCACGGGTTCTCAGGCGGTGAAACGGCCGCGACGTTGCATGGCCACCACCAGCGGCGACCGGGCGTCGATCCAGGTCAGGAAGTCGATGGTGCCGAACTCGCGGTCGATGGCCGGCGGGCCGCAGATCGCCGCGCCCCGCGCCAGGTAGGCCGACAGCAGCCGAGG
>Ga0105046_10012072_pt1 | contig 13399 bp, 10 predicted proteins | sample MAT03_FD_78385 | JGI IMG/M metagenome (GOLD analysis project Ga0105046, IMG submission 78385) | Freshwater microbial communities from Lake Fryxell liftoff mats and glacier meltwater in Antarctica - MAT-03 (megahit assembly) | ecosystem: Environmental > Aquatic > Freshwater > Ice > Liftoff... | reverse complement strand
GATTGGGCCGAGCAGTTTGAAACGTTCGATCCATAATGATCGATTACCGCCCGACGTATGACCAAACGTTAAGACTTGGCCAATACCGGCCGCGGATGCTTGCTTGATTCGATGAGTCAGGACCTTTAGGCCGTTCGCATGTTCTGGATAGATCGTCGAAAACATCAAAACGGGCTGCAGTCCCAGATCGCGGCACCGAACACCAAGTTCTTTAGCGCTTTCGGTCGACGCGTCCTCCGCCATAACAGGGACTTGCTCGCCGTTGGTTTCGCGATGGTTGACACCCCAAGCGACATGCTGAAAGCCGGCCGCCTTGATTCCCTCGAGAGCCCGTTGTAGAGGAAAGTTGCTATAGGGAAGCGTCATGCAGGCATGCTGGAACAAGGTCGGTTTTCGCTCCGAACCAAGCGATGTCGAACCAAGCAACACTGAACCCAACGGTGGCACACTGGAGACCGCCAAAAGCGAGCTTGCAGATGTTGCTAGAAAAGTGCGGCGCGAAGCGAGATGCGAATCCATTACACATACCTCGTGACGCCGGGAACAGCTACTTCGGGGGTGGCGAGATCGCCCCATTCGTATCGTGGCGGACTGAGATCTTCTTTAGAATTCCAAGCCATATCCCAAGTGATTTCCTGGCCAGTGTATGTTGCCATTCGCCCCATGATGGCCAATAGCGTGCTCTTTGCCATGTACTCGCCGTTGTTGATTGGCTTGCCTGCTCGGATGCTTGCGAAGAGTTCGTCGTGCTCAACTTGATACAGATTTTTTTCTTCGCCAGTGTAGGTCCAATCGCTCTCGGACTTGATTCGAACTCCGTTACGTCGTTCGGTGAGAAGGGCGTTTCCCTTTGAGCCAAGGATGGAAACGCTGATGTCCCCTTTGCATCCTTCGATCTGGCGAGTGTTGCTGATGAGTCTTGCTCCGTTGGCATACTCATAGACCACGCTGTGATGATCAAAGATGTTACCGTACTCGGGCCCTTTTCTTACTTCCCGTCCACCCATTCCGATGGCTTTGACGGGATATTGATCTCCCATTGCCCAGGTACACAGATCTAGATTGTGAACGTGCTGTTCCACGTTGAAGTCACCCGAGAGCCACGTGAAGTAGTACCAGTTTTGCATTTGCCAGTACATATCGCTCCAATCTGGTTGGCGGGGTTTGACCCAAATCGGTCCACGATAATCGTTTGCAAGCAGTGCTCGCACTTCGCCAATCTCACCGTCTTGGATGCGATGCACCGCTTCGCGATAAGGATAATGGTATCGCAGGCACAGCCCCGATACGACTGCCAAGTTCTTTTTCTTAGCCTCTTCACAACTACGCAAAACCGAATGGACACCAATCGCATCAACGGCGCACGGCTTCTCTGCAAAGACATGTTTACCAGTTGCAACAGCGGCTTGCAGATGCATAGGTCTAAAATGGGGTGGAGTGGTCAAGAGCACGACGTCCACTCCGCTAGTCAATAGTTGCTTGTAAGCCTCAAAGCCAACAAACTGCCGTTCTGGAGGAACATCGATTTTGGACTGAAGGCCATCGGTCTTGTTAAGGCTCTTCAGGCTTTGCTTTAACCGATCTTCAAAAACGTCCGCCATCGCGACAAGTTTGACTTGGCTGTCCGCCATCAACGCTTGAGTTGCAGCGCCGGTGCCACGCCCTCCACAGCCGATCAATCCGACCTTTAGAGTATCGTCGCCAGCGGTATGTACGCCAAATGCTGGCGTCATTGATTCTGCGATTGTCCCCCCGGCAAGACCGGCAAGAATGGATGACCTTTTTACGAACTGCCGTCGCGTGGTTTCGGTGTGGATATTTGGAGAAGTCATTTAAGTTCCAGAATAGTAGATTTCTCAAGTTGAGCTGTTCGAAATGGTGAATGGTGATAAATCGAACCTGATCTTTGATATAGTACCAAATCTGCGGTGCTAGCAGGGCTCGCGAGCATTTTGGCCAAACGGTCATTCGCCTATTCGATAGGCTGTGGTTTGAAAGCTTATCCCGACGACCAGTAGAGGTCCGCATCTTTGATTGGAAGCCAGGCGACGCACGCGGAGCTCGTGGCTGTGTGACTCTAGTTTTCATGCCACTAGTAAAGGTACGCCATCTGGGATCAGGTCCGCCAAAATCAAACTGGGTTCCAGGAGTTCCAGGGTGCCTGGCCCCTTTTGGGTCTGTAGGCTTCTGCGAGAAAGGTTTCCTCAATGCAAGTACTGGCAGTTAACGAAATCTTCATTAAAACGTAAGTTAGGTTGTTCGTTGTTTATTGATTGGGATTCAAACGAGAGATTGTTAGAATACGGCAAACGAAACACGGCTTTACGTTGGTCGAACTGCTTGTTGTGATTGCGATTATTGGCATTCTAGTCGGCCTTCTTCTCCCGGCAGTACAGGCGGCACGCGAAGCCGCACGGAGAATGTCTTGCCAAAATAACTTGAAACAAGTTGCGTTGGCAACGCTCAACTTTGAAAGTGCTTTGAGGGGGCTGCCGCCTGCTAGTTACGACGACGATACAACCCCGGTTGTGACATTTCCGCGCCCGATACCCGCCAATCAGAGACCGCGAAGTGTGCTCTTTATCCTTCTGCCCTATTACGAACAGGGGGACTACAGAATCAATTCGATTCCACTCAAGATTGGCGACAGGGGCCACCGTCTCCCAACCGAGCTGGGATTGCCTCGTTTGTTCCCATGTTCACTTGTCCCTCGGCACCGGACAACAGGCGGACCCGAACCAACTTTAGCGCACTTTACGGTACCGTCACCGGATCTGTGACAGACTATTTTGTGATCAATCGCATCCGTGCCGATACTGCCTCACGACTGACGCCCAATCCTGGGTCAGGTTGGACTGCCGCTTTTCAACCCAATCGTGATTGATTTCAAGGGTGCATCGATTTCTGGAAGATCTTTCATCAGAGAGACTCAATATCTTTTTGTCTCTCATTTTTTTGCCGGCTCGTTGGTTCTTGAGCGAGCGTAACTTTCTGGCGCACTTTCGCACAGTACGCACAGTTGGCCACGAACGGAAAGACACATCTAAGCTCACCATGCACGTCGAGCGACAATCTGTCGCCGGAATTGAGTTTATGCGGTCACTGCGTTGCGCTAACTAAAGGCCGTTCGGGTTTATCCCGCATGGGCTCGGATGGAAAACTTGTCCACTGTGGGGCAAAAGTACTCTCGCAAAAATGAAAACCAGCACTTTGGCACATGCGTTGCGTTAAGGAGCTTTCGCCATTGGACGATGGCGATTGGTTTACCGACCAAGCCCTAAACGTTTACGACAAACTGCAACAGACGGCAAAAAGATGAGTGATGTATCCGTAGCTTCCTCTAGCGGGTTGAACCACCAGCAAGCTACCTCGATGGCGCATTCCGCGACGATGGAATCGTTTAGTTACAACGATGGAATTGTCCGGATGTTCGTTACAGCCACGATAGTCTGGGGGCTTGTTGCGACGCTGGCGGGTCTGCTCGTCGCACTCTTGCTTGTGTTACCCGCGTTGTTTGGCGGTTTGGACCCAAGTGTTGCAGGCCTCCTTTCGTTTGGTAGGCTTCGGCCAGTGCATACCAACGCAGCCATCTTTGCATTTGCCGGTAACGCTATCTTTGCGGCGATTTACTACAGCACCCAACGCTTGTGCAAATGCAGGATGTGGAGCGACGCGTTGGGCTTGCTCCATTTTTGGGGCTGGCAAGCTATTATCGTTGCGGCCGCGATTACGCTACCCCTTGGTATCACGCAAAGCAAGGAATACGCGGAGCTGGAATGGCCGATCGACTTGGCCATCGCAGTCGTCTGGCTCGGATTCTTCGGTGGCAATTTCTTTATGACTCTTTGGAATCGACGTGAACGGCACATGTACGTTGCATTGTGGTTCTACATTGCGACAATCGTCACAGTCACTGTGTTGCACGTGTTCAACAACCTTGTTGTCCCAGTCGGTCTCGGCAAAAGCTACTCTGTTTATGCAGGCGTGCAGGATGCGCTCATGCAGTGGTGGTACGGCCATAACGCAGTCGCATTTTTCCTAACCACGCCATTCCTCGGATTGATGTACTACTTTCTGCCGAAGGCCGCAGAGCGACCCGTTTTCAGTTACAAACTCAGCATTATTCACTTTTGGTCTTTGGTTTTCCTCTACATCTGGGCAGGGCCTCACCACTTGCACTACACAGCACTTCCCGAATGGGCCAGCACATTTGGGATGCTGTTTAGCGTTATGCTCTTGATGCCTTCTTGGGGAGGAATGATCAATGGGTTGTTGACGTTGCGAGGTGCGTGGAGCAAAGTCACTTCGGATCCCGTTCTGAAGTTCTTCGTAGTCGGCATCACATTCTACGGAATGGCAACTTTCGAGGGCCCGTTGCTCTCCGTGAAAAGTGTTAATGCACTCTCGCACTACACAGATTGGACCATCGCTCACGTACACGCAGGGGCACTCGGATGGAACGGTTTTATGACGTTTGGAATGATCTATTGGCTACTACCACGTTTATATCAAACAAAACTGTGGAGCAGCTCGATGGCCGAGTGGCACTTCTGGCTGGGTACCATTGGCATCTTGCTATACATTGTCCCCATCTATGCTGCTGGCGTCACGCAAGGACTCATGTGGCGAGCGATGGACGATCTTGGTCGAATGCAGTACCCCAATTTCGTGGAAACGGTGCAGTCGATTGTTCCTTTTTGGTGGGCTCGCGTCTTTGCCGGTGGTCTTTATATTACTGGCATCATTATGCTCGCTATCAATGCAACCATGACCTGGTTGAATCGCCCCAGCAAATACGAAGTGCCAGTGTTCACGGCGCCTCGATTGCAACGAGGCTATAAAGATGATCCGATTCCGAAAAGCAAATTAGAAGGTGCACCGGTACTCGATACGGCCGCAGCGCTCGATCGGGTTGCCAAAATGGATTGGCACCGACGATGGGAACGTCTGCCTCTGCAATTCACGGTGCTCACAACGCTAGCCGTAATCATTGCAAGTCTGTTTGAGATCATTCCGACGTTCTTGATTCGAAGTAACATTCCAACGATTGCAAGTGTGAAGCCTTACACGCCGCTCGAACTAGCAGGTCGCGACATCTATGTCAGTGAGGGTTGTTACAACTGCCACTCGCAAATGATTCGACCGATGATTGCCGAAACGCAACGCTACGGTGAGTATAGCAAGGCAGGCGAGTTCATTTACGATCGCCCTTTCCAATGGGGCTCACGACGAATCGGGCCGGATTTGGCTCGAGAAGGAGGCCGGCAAAGCAGTTTCTGGCACTGGGAGCACTTCAACAACCCAGAACAGCGTTCGCCTGGATCGGTTATGCCCAGTTACCGACACCTGCTGGAAGAGCGCTTGAACTTCGGTGAGATTCAAAAGCGCATAGAGGCTGTTCACTTTTTGGGTGCCCCCTACGAAAAAGAACTTACCGAAGCAGAATCCATGGCGCACGCTCAAGCCGACGCTGTCGCAGCCGAAATCATCGCACAGGGTGGGACTGTCTCTTTCGAAGGCAAGTTGATCAAGGACTCAACTGCGATTGCGCTCATCGCTTATTTGCAGCGACTTGGCAAAGACCTGTATCGCGTCGACACCCCCGTACCGCCGTTAGAACAACCACCCGCAGAACAGGCTGCGAGCCTGAATCCGCAATTGCAACAAGCTGTCGACACGAAAACAGAAAGATAAAAATGTTAAAAGACGTAATATCGAAATTGGATTACTCGAACTTCGAAGAGATCGCTTTGGTGATCTTCGGATTATGTTTCCTGGCAATCGTGTTGGGGGTATCGCGTTTAAAGAAAAATGCAACCGACCGATTCAGTAGTATCCCGATTGAGGACTCTGTGGTGGACCCATGGCAAGGAGCGAAGAAGTGAGCACACAGTTATCCAACAGCGAGCCATCGTTGGGGCACAGCTACGACGGAATCCAGGAGTACGATAATCCGCTACCAGGATGGTGGAAGTGGAGTTTCTGGGCAAGCATCGCTTTCTGCCCTTTTTACTTGATGTACTTTCACTCTGGTGCCCCTGGGCGGTCCGTCGACGATCAATACCAAGCGAGCGCTTCCGAGAATACTCGCAAGCAGTATGCTGAGATTGGCGATTTGGCGAGTGACCAAGCGACCATCGTAAAGTACCTGCAAGAGCCGAAGTGGGTTGGGGTCGGCCAATCGATCTTTAAAGCCAACTGCGTATCTTGCCATGGAGCCGACGGGGGTGGTAATGTCGGCCCCAATCTTTGCGATGAAAGCTTTAAGCATATCAAGGCGCTCCCGGACATCTTGAGAGTGATTAACGAAGGGGTGGCGGGTGGTGCCATGCCGGCTTGGGGCAAGCGATTTTCGCACAAGAACGATGTGGTGTTGGTTTCCGTTTATGTCGCAAGTTTGAGAGGCTCCAAGCCCGCCACGGCAAAAGCACCAGATGGCAGCCCAATCCCGTCATGGCCGAACGAATAATGCACAACCCACTCATTCCAATCAATCCATTACCAGTAATTACCGATGATGCCGCGAGGCGTAAGGCATGTGTCACCAAGTGCGGTAAGTGCTCAGGTGAAGGCAAATGCGTAAGCAAGGATGACCGGTCGGAGTCATTGCTCACTCCCAATGAACGGGTTCTACCGACATTGCACAGCGACGGAAGCCGCATTTGGATTATGCCATCGCTCGCAAAAGGCATCCTTTGGAAACGACGACGTTGGCTTGCTTACGCTCTCATAGCATTTTTCGTGACGCTGCCGCACTTGAGAATCGGCGGGAAACCGTACGTCCTGCTGGATATCGCACGGAGGCAGTTTACTATCTTGGGTCACACGTTCTACCCGACCGACACACCGCTGGTGGCCTGCCTGATGTTAGGCGCATTCTTTTCGGTGATGCTGGTTACCGCGCTCGCAGGGCGTGTGTGGTGCGGTTGGGGATGCCCTCAAACCGTCTACTTAGAATTTCTGTTCCGCCCTATCGATCGCTTCTTTGCCAATACGGTTGGGCGTGGTGGGAGAACACGTAAGTCCTTGCAACCGTTGGCGATGGTCGGCAAGTTTGTAGTTTATCTAGCTTGCTGCCTTTTCCTAGCTCACACTTTTCTAAGCTACTTTATCGGTACGGATACTTTAGCGAGATGGATGCAAACTTCGCCGCTGAAGCATCCAACAGCATTTTTAGTGATGGGAGGAGCGACTGCAGCACTGATGTTCAATTTTCTTTACTTTCGCGAGCAATTCTGCATGATCGCTTGTCCGTATGGTCGGTTCCAATCGGTCATGCTAGATCGCACGTCGTATATTGTCGCTTACGATACTCTGCGGGGCGAGCCGCGAAAAAAGGGGAAGCGTATTGCCTCGAGCGAAGCTAATGCGCCACAACTTAGCGGAGAAGTGTTAACGCTGGACTCGATGGCGGTTCAAAGTGCGGGCGATTGCGTGGATTGTGGGAGGTGCACCGCAGTATGTCCGACTGGTATCGACATTCGAAATGGTTTGCAAATGGAATGCATCCACTGCGCCCAATGTATCGACGCCTGCAATCAAGTTATGCAGACGATCGGCAAGCCACAGGGACTGATACGCTACTCGACGCAGGATGCACTGGCAGGAAAACCAAGTCGTATCGTCCGGCCCAGAACCATCATCTATCCCACGATCATTCTGATAGCGGCGGGCTTGTTCTTGGCTGCCCTATCAACCAAGTTCTCTTTTGACAGTCGAATTATGGGCGCTCCAGGCGCGCCGTTCACGATCGGAGCGGACCGGCTCGTGCAGAACAATTTTCAAGTGCGATTGGTGAATCGAAGTCAGAGCGATCAAGTCTACTCCGTTATGTTTGCGGACTCAGAGATCGTTGCAAAATGGAGTAGCGGTGACGCTGTAAAACTAACGCCTGGGCAATCCGTTCTGCTGCCGCTGGATGTGCATTTTCCCCAGCACAAAACGACCGGCAAAGGATCGATTGACGCTTCGTTAAGGATTGCAGATAGCAGCGATGTAACCCGGACGATTCAAGTGCGACTAACAGGCCCAAGGTAAACACTATGGTCAAAGATATACAGACAACAATGCTTTCATCCGCACAGATCGCAACGCATGAAAACAGCGCGAGACGATTTTGGACAAGTTTGATTTGTGGCTTTTTCGCAATCGATTTCACCATCGCCGCCATTGCAATCACCATGGCAGCGGGCGATCCCTCCTTTCGCTCGATTCCGGGCTACGGTGAAAGAGCTGTGGCGTGGGATGTTCGACAAGAACGAAAGAGAATATCCAAGGACCTTGGCTGGAAAGTCGAACTAAGCCGCGTTGAGCCGGGGCGCGATGCGATTCAGGTTGTTGTTCGCGATGCGGCGAACGAACCCGTAACTGCCTGCAAGGGTTCAGTTCGAATGTTCCATTTCACTCGCGTGGCGGAGCAGCTTCGGGGTGAATTCACTGAGATCGAGCCAGGTGTCTATCGGGTCTCGATTGATGTTGCCAAACCAGGACGCTGGCAAATGGAATTAGAAATCCATGCCGACGGCAATCGAAATTATTGGGATGAGCAAACGCTGAATTGGTTTGATGCCTCCGATGTGGGAAGTGCGCCGAGAAAATGAACGTTCTGGAACTGTTGGCGGCTACGTTGTTTTCATCGTTTGTGGGCTCGATGCATTGTGTCGGCATGTGTACCCCGTTTGCCATTTTAGCGATGGGTCCGACCACCGGTTTGCATCGCAACCGAACACTACGAATGAGTTCGTACCACCTTGGACGTCTCGCCACCTATTGGACGATGGGGATTGGGGTCGCGCTACTAAGCTCATCCATACAATGGTTTGCCGGTGGCAACCAAGCATTGCAAGTGATCGGTTGGGGCGTTGGTTTCACTATGATTGCTATTGGTGTGATGCGAATGATTGCCACATTCTCATTGCCAGCTCCTGTAAAGCACTCTCGCTGGTCGCAGTCGTGGTCGGCTGGGATCGTTAAGCTTCGCCGAGCGTACGGCGGTGGACCGGTCTGGCTAAGCGCATTCCTTTGGGGGCTAACGAGTACGTTGTTGCCTTGTGGTTGGCTCTACCTGTTTGTGTTAGCAGCGGCTTCGGCGCCAAATGCGATGATGTCCATTGGCATGATGACTGCGTTTTGGGTTGGCACACTGCCACTGCTGTCGATGGCGGCGTGGGGTTGGTCTTCGATAAGCCCGCGATGGCAGCTTTTCGCACAGCCCTTCGCGGCGGGCTGCATTATTAGTTTTGGAGTGTTCATCCTGTTCGAGCGAAGCTTGGTCGACTTGCAGCCGCTCATCGATAGTACACATGCTACGCCGATATCCTCATCCAATTTTTCTTTGGAACTGGTACGACGCACGAGCGAGATCGAACTCCCATGTTGCCGAGGAGACGATGTTAAGAACCCTTGAGAAGCCAAGCGATTCCGTTCGCATTGAAAGACCGTGCTCGCACTGTGGCCTGCCTACTTATTCGCATCGACAGGAGGAGACGGTCTTTTGTTGCAATGGATGCATGGGTGCCTATGCCCTCATTCATGATCTCGGTCTTGAAAGCTACTACGACTTGCGGACGGAGAAGATCGCAACAGGGTTCGAGTCCGGCGAAATACAGAGATCGTGCACGGAGATGTTGGAGGATCTGATCGCAGCCGGAGTTTCGGTGGAGACGATGTCGGATGGTATGTGTTCTGTGCGGTTAGCGGTAGATGGACTGCATTGTGCCGCATGCACATGGCTGATCGAACGCATGCAACCGACCATGCCAGGTCTGTTGAGCGTGCAAGTCAGGATGAGCGATCGAACCATCGAATTGGTTTACGATCCTCACCGCACTCAGCCTGTCGATGTATCTCGCAAGTTGGCTAGGCTTGGTTACTCGCTCTCGCCATGGACGATGGACAGCGAGGACGATCGAGGATTTCAACAACAGCAGCGGGATCACTTGGTTGGAATCGCCCTTGCCGCTTTCTTGGCAGCCAACGCAATGTGGATTGGGGTCGCGTTGTATGCGGGGGAAGCAACAGGTATCTCCGCCGGACACGAAGCTTTTTTTAGGTGGGTTGGGACATTGCTCGCGGTGGTGGCCGCCATGCTACCAGGAAGGATTTTCTTTCAGGCAGCGTGGCAAGCCATTCGTACTCGAACACCCCACGTTGATATTCCTGTCGCTCTGTCGTTATTGATGGGAGTCGTGGGCTCGATCCTCGGTGCAGCAAGCGGTGTTGGCCATATTTATTTTGATTCGCTGGCCTCGTTGATTTTGCTGCTTCGCGTTGGTCGCTTCATTCAGTTCCGAGTTCAGTATCGAACCAGCCTTTCGCTAAATCGATTACTGAGATGGAACATGGTGACCGCCAACCGGATCGAGTTAGATGGCACTCGCAAAACCGTGCCCGCGAGTAGGTTACGGGTCGGCGATCGCATTGAAGTCGGTCCGGGCGAGACGATAGCCGCAGATGGCATCGTCAGTTCAGGCAGCAGCAGCGTCGATACTTCGCTTCTTACGGGTGAAACGTCCCCCGTTTCGGTTCGAATGGGCGAATCCGTCGTGGGAGGTACAACCAATATTTCTGCAAGCGTTGAGGTTTCTATTACAGCGGCAGGAGAGACAAGCCGAGTTGGCCGTTTGATGGAGTTAGTCCGGAATGCTGCTTCTCACCGCACGCCTTCGGTCATGGCTGCGGATCGGGTGAGTAAGTGGTTTGTGTTGGTAGTGCTGTTGCTCTCCGTCGTGACTTGGGGGGCGTGGACATATTGTGTGAACATAACCGTTGCGACGGAGCACACGATGGCACTCCTGACAATTGCTTGTCCGTGTGCGCTGGCGTTAGCGGCACCACTAGTTATCACCGTCGCTCTCGGACGGGCCGCAAGACGTCAGATTTGGATAAGGGATGGAGAATGTTTGGAGCGGTTAGCGACGCCAGGTACGCTGTGGCTGGACAAGACAGGCACGTTAACAAGTGGGCGAGCGAGTGTACTGACATGGCATGGTACCGACGAGGGACTTCAATACGCCGCGGCTCTGGAGCAGTCCGTTCACCATGGAATTGCGAATGCCATTTGCGAATATGCGAAGCAATCCGTTGACCAAATCTCGAATGCATCTGTCACCGAGTTGGAGCAGTGTTTGGGCAAAGGTGTTAGCGGACTAGTGGATGGTGCCGCGGTAGCGGTTGGTAGTGAAGCTTGGATGCAGGAACAAGGGGTGCCAGTGTCAACCCAATGGCTGAGTTTACAGGCGTTCGCACTATCACAAAATCGATCGGTTGCTTGGCTATCGGTTGCCGGAGTTGTTTGCGGGATGTTTGAACTCGGCGACCCACTTCGGGAAGATGTTGTCGAGACTTTACAGGCACTTTCAGCAAGAGGATGGAAGTTGGGGATACTTTCGGGCGATCGGCAGGAGATTATAAACGGGTTGGTATACACATTGAGGAATAAAGGTGTCACCATCGATATGGCGTTGGGGCAACAAAGTCCGGAAGACAAATTGGACGTCCTACGGCGCAGCAAGAACAACGGCAAAGGTCCGAGCGTAATGGTCGGTGACGGCGTGAATGATGCGGCAGCGTTGGCCATGGCGGATGTTGGAATCGCGATTCGGAGTGGCAGTGGCCAGTCGCTGGCTGCCGCTCCCGTCTTTTTGGCGAACAACCGACTTGCGTCCGTGGTCGAGCTAATGGACGCTTCGAAGTGCGTTGTGCGAGGGATTCGACGGTGCTTTGCAGCTTCTTTGATTTATAATACAGTGACAATTAGTCTCGCGATCTCGGGTTGGATTCATCCTTTGATTGCCGCTGTGCTGATGCCGATCAGTGGATTAACTGTGTTGGCAATGGCGATGTCGACGAAAGCTTTTTCAGGAGTTAAGTTACGATGAGTGTGCTCTATGTTGCGTTGCCGGTCGCGTTACTATTGGGTGGTTCAGCCCTATTGGCTTGTCTGGCATGCATCCGAAGCGGTCAGTACGACGATTTAGAGAGTCCCCCGTTTAAACTGCTCAATGACGAGATTAAAAAGTGATGAATCGCATTATCCTATTTCAATTGTTTTTTGTGTCGGTTTGGAGTGCAGAGTCACGTCGGGTTGGAGCTGAGGATGAATTTGAACATCCGCCTATCGCGTATAGCACCAGTCTATCGCACGATCCAGTCGCTCTACTGGATGAGCGACTGAAGGCTGGCACCGAAAAATTGGAAGCGGATTCCAATGGAAGCTACTTGAGATCGCTGCTTAAAGCACTCAACGTACCTGAGTCGTCGCAGTGCTTAGTGTTTTCAAAGACGAGTATGCAGATACCTTACATAAGTCCACGAACGCCACGATCGATTTATTTCAATAATTCTGTGTACATAGGGTCGGTCGTGGGAAGTTCGGTAACGGAGTTAACGGCAATCGATCCGCAGTTGGGCTGCGTTTTTTATACATTGGAAAGGGAGCAACAAGACTATCGCATCATTCGCGATCGTGGTCAGTGCTTGTCCTGCCACGCAACCTCCCGGACTGAACACGTTCCCGGTGCCCTCGTGCGATCGATTTACTCGGACAAATCCGGGCGGCCGAGGTCAGGGTCATCGACGTACATTACAGATCACCGAAGTCCATTTGAGCAGCGTTGGGGTGGTTGGTATGTCACGGGTGAGCATGGCACGATGCGGCATTTGGGAAATGCGTTTGCACTTGACCGCGACGATCCGCAGTTCGTTGACAAGGAACTCGGAGCCAATCAGCCTTATTTGCCAGCGTCGATCGGAAAAAATAGTTTCTTGGTGCCAACGAGTGACATCGTGGCTTTGATGGTATTAGAACACCAAACGCGATTGCACAATTTGATCACTCGAGCAAACTACGAGGCTAGACAAGCAGCTTATCTGGACCAGTCGATGAACGCAGCTTTGGGGCGAGACAAAGATCATGTTAGCGAATCGACTCAGCGACGGATCGCAAGTGTCGGCGACGCTCTGATCAGTGGGTTGCTATTTGTAGACGAGTTCCAGCTTACCTCGACGATACGGGGGAGCAGCGGATTTGCGGAGTCCTTTTCGAAACGCGGTCCGTTTGATTCCAGAGGGCGATCGCTTTATGAGTTGGACTTGGAAAAACACCTTTTCAAGCTGCCCTGCAGTTACATGATCCTTTCTGAGCATTTTGACGGTTTGCCAGATGCGGTGATGAAGTACATTAAAAGTGAGATGCAGGCAATCTTGTACAAAAGAAAACAAGCTCCAAAGGGTACTTGGCTAAATAACGCGGATTGTTCTGCAATTCATGAATTGTTGGATGAGGTCAAGCCAGGGTGGTTAGGCTCCATCGCAGATCTGGAGAAACCTTAGCATGGACGACCAGTTACAGGACGCGGCACTGTTGGGAGCGATTTTGAACACCGCTGTCGACGCGATC
>Ga0105046_10012071_pt1 | contig 13399 bp, 13 predicted proteins | sample MAT03_FD_78385 | JGI IMG/M metagenome (GOLD analysis project Ga0105046, IMG submission 78385) | Freshwater microbial communities from Lake Fryxell liftoff mats and glacier meltwater in Antarctica - MAT-03 (megahit assembly) | ecosystem: Environmental > Aquatic > Freshwater > Ice > Liftoff... | reverse complement strand
GAGCCCGTGGGAGGGCGCGGAGTACATCCTGCCGGGGGACGAGAAAAAGGCGGCGCCGTGATGCGACGGGGCGCGCGCCTTCGCGTACCGCGTAATCAAGCGAGTGAGGTGAGCCGATGCCAGCGCCGGCGCCAGATGTGATCGATCCGCGGTTCTCGAAGCCACGGACGTTGTTTTTCGGCATCGGCGGCCAGAAATGTGCGACGTCGTGGCTTGACGTCTATCTACGTCGACACCCGGACGTCTGCATGCCGGTGCGCAAGGAGCAGCACTACTGGAACACTGTCCGTCTGGGCCACACAGATCGGGCGGCGAGGAAGAAGGAGGAGTTGCGCGAACTTCACCAGCAGAACATCGTTCGACGACTGTTCCGATCGAAGGGAGGTAGGCGGCTCGACCGCTCGGTGAAGTTGATCGACGCGATGTTGAGCGACCGTTCGGCCAGCCACCGGGCCTATGGCGACGTTCTGTTCCAGGACTATGTCGGTCAGCCGGTGGTGGGCGAGATTACCCCGGCCTATGCGTTGCTGGAGGCCGAGCATTTCGCCGAGATGGCGGCGATGGCTGCGGACGTGCGGTTCATTTACGTGATGCGCGATCCGTTCGACCGGCTGGTTTCCGGGGTGATGATGAATATCGGCCGCGAGACCCCGGAGCAGGGCGTGGACGCCGCGCGGTTCGCCGAAAGCCTCGCGAAAGCCTCGCATGGCGGGGCCGACCCAAGCTTTCTCCGCTCGCGCTACGACATGACGATCGAGCGGCTGGAGCGGGTGGTGCCGAAGGAGCGGATCTGCTACTTTTTTTATGAGTCGCTGTTCCGCCAGTCCGAGATCGACAGGCTGACGGACTTTCTCGGTATCGCGCGGCGGCCGGCTGAGTTCGAGCGCAGGGTGAACGCGGGCCAGGCGTCGGGACCGCTGATCGACGCCGCGACCCAAGCGCGGGCGATGGCGGCGCTGGCGCCTGTCTATGACTTCGTGCGCGCGCGGTTCGGTGACGCGGCGCCGCAGCAATGGCGAACGACCGGAAGCCCTGCTGGGTCTGCGGCCCCGGCGACGGCGACGGCGACACAAGCGTGAAGGAGAAGCGGTGATGATGGACGGAGACATCCCGGGCGCACTGGCCGGCGAGCAGCGCATCCGGAACTTCAACATCAACTTCGGCCCGCAACATCCGGCGGCGCACGGGGTTCTTCGGCTGGTTCTGGAGCTTGACGGCGAGATTGTGGACCGCTGCGATCCGCATATCGGGCTGTTGCACCGCGGCACCGAGAAACTGATGGAGAGTCGGACGTATCTGCAGAACCTGCCGTATCTCGACCGGCTCGACTACGTGGCGCCGATGAACCAGGAGCATGCCTGGTGTCTGGCCATCGAGCGGCTGACCGGCACGCCCGTGCCGCGGCGGGCGTCGCTGATCCGGGTGCTCTATTGCGAGATCGGACGCATCCTGAACCATCTGTTGAACGTCACGACGCAGGCGATGGACGTCGGCGCGTTGACGCCGCCGCTCTGGGGCTTCGAGGAACGCGAGAAGCTGATGGTGTTCTACGAGCGGGCCTCCGGGGGCCGGCTTCATGCGGCGTATTTCCGGCCCGGCGGCGTGCATCAGGACCTGCCGCAGGATCTGGTCGACGACATCGCCACGTGGGCACGGGCGTTTCCGGCGGCGCTGAACGACATCGACGCGCTGCTGACCGAGAACCGCATCTTCAAGCAGCGCAACGTCGATATCGCCGTTGTCAGCGCCGAGGAATGCCAGGCGCTGGGGTTCTCCGGCGTGATGGTGCGCGGCTCGGGGCTCGCGTGGGACCTGCGGCGGGCGCAGCCCTACGAGCTGTACGACGAGTTCGATTTTCTGATCCCGGTTGGCAAGCACGGCGACTGCTATGATCGGTATCTGTGCCGGATGGCGGAAATGCGCGAGAGCCTGAAGATCATCGAGCAGGCGATAACGAAACTCGACGCCTGCAAGGGCGAGGAAGTGATGACGCGCGGCAAGATCAGTCCGCCGAAGCGCGCCGAGATGAAGACCTCGATGGAGGCGCTGATCCACCATTTCAAGCTCTACACCGAGGGCTTCCACGTGCCCGCCGGGGAGATCTATGCGGCGGTCGAAGCCCCGAAGGGCGAGTTCGGCGTGTATCTGGTGTCGAATGGCACGAACATGCCGTACAAGGTGAAGTTGCGGGCGCCGGGCTTTCCGCATCTGGCGGCGATGGACCATATCTGCCGGGGCCACATGCTCGCGGATGTCTCGGCGGCGCTGGGGTCGCTCGATATCGTATTTGGGGAGGTGGATCGCTGATGCTGCGCCGTCTTCATCCCGATCAGCCGGAGAGCTTCGCGTTTACGCCGGCCAACCTCGACTGGGCGCAAGCGCAGATCGGCAAATACCCCGCGGGCCGGCAGGCGAGCGCCGTAATTCCGCTGCTGTGGCGGGCGCAGGAGCAGGGGGGGTGGGTTTCGCGGCCCGCGATCGAGGCGGTCGCGCGGATGCTCGACATGGCTTATATCCGCGTGCTGGAGGTTGCGACGTTCTACTTCATGTTCCAGCTGCAACCCGTTGGCGCGGTGGCGCATCTGCAGATTTGCGGCACGACGTCGTGCATGATCTGCGGGGCGGAGGATCTGGTGGCGGTGTGCCGCGCCAAGATCGCGAAGCAGCCGTTCGAGCTGTCCGCGGATGGCAAGATGAGCTGGGAGGAGGTCGAGTGCCTCGGGTCCTGCGCCAATGCGCCGATGGCGCAGATCGGCAAGGACTATTACGAGGACCTGACGGCGGAGGGCCTGGCCGGGCTTATCGACGCGTTCGTGCGCGGCGAGGTTCCACGGCCGGGACCGCAGAACGCGCGGTTCGCGTCCGAGCCGTCGGGGGGGCTGACCAGCCTGAAGGAGACGCCGCGCGACGAGGCCTCGAACGCGTCGGTGACGCTGGCGTTGGCGTTTGGCGACACGGTCGCGCGCGTCACTGGCGCGCAGATGCGACGAGGCGGCGAGGGGTAACGGAAAAAATGGCGACGGAGAGGAGTTCGACGATGGCGCAGCGAAGATTGCAGATCAGCGACGGCGTGTTCTGGGGTTTGATGTGCGTGGTGATGGCGGGCACCATGGGCGGCGCGATCGGATTCGTGTTCGCGCGGTTCTACGGGGCGGGTTGGCTCAGCGGCGCAGCACTCGGGGCGGTGGTGTTCACTGTCGCGGGCGTGATCCTGTCGCGCGCGGCGACATCGACGGACCTGCCGCCGCCGAATACGGTGAAGGCGCCCGTAGCGCCGCCCGGCGGCGCGTTCCGGGCGCCGGCGGCGCCCGTTCGGTCGGTCCCGCGCGAGACGACGCCCGCTCTGGTGGTCGGACGCGCGCCGGCGGCCGATACGAACGCCGCCGCGCCGCTCGCCGGACCCACGCCGGCGGCGACGACGGGCGAGACGATCGGGCAAGCGGCGGGCGAAGCGGTCGGCAAGGCGCTCTACGGCGCGAGCGCCGCGGTGACGAGCGCGGCCGAGGCGGCGCGGGCGGCCCTCGCGGACATCGTCTCGCCGGGTCCTGATCCGGTAAAGCCGATGGTGCTCGATGCGCCGAGGGACGGAACGCCCGATGACCTGAAGCGGATCAAGGGCGTCGGGCCGAAGCTCGAGGGCATGCTGCACGGCATGGGTTGCTATCATTTCGAGCAGATCGCGGGCTGGGGCCCGGCGGAAGTCGCCTGGGTGGACGGCAATCTCGACGGGTTCACTGGGCGCGCGACGCGGGACGACTGGGTCGGCCAGGCGCGCATTCTCGCTGCGGGCGGGACGACCGAGCACTCCGAGCGCGTGGCGAACGGTGAAGGGATATGAAGCGGCGAGGATCCCGCGCCGAGGCCTTTCGTGCGGGGCCGCCGGGCGGCGGAACGACGGGAGCGCTTCGGCGGGGATGACGCGGATGCTGGCGGACAAAGACCGGATTTTCACCAATCTCTACGGCATGGCCGACCGGAGCCTCGCCGGCGCGCGGGCGCGCGGGCATTGGGACGACACTGCCGGGATCATCGGACGCGGCCGGGACAAGGTCATCGAGGAGGTCAAGGCGAGCGGGCTGCGGGGGCGCGGCGGCGCGGGGTTTCCGACGGGGCTCAAATGGTCGTTCATGCCCAAGGGCGACGACGGCCGGCCGCATTATCTCGTCGTCAACGCCGACGAGAGCGAGCCCGGCACCTGCAAGGATCGCGAGATCATGCGGCATGAGCCGCACACGCTGATCGAGGGTTGCCTGATCGCCGGTTTCGGCATGGGCGCGCATGCCGGCTACATCTACATCCGCGGCGAATACATCCGCGAGCGCGAGGCGCTGCAGATCGCCATCGACGAGGCCTATGACGCGGGGCTGCTCGGGGCGAACGCCGCCGGTTCGGGCTGGGATTTCGAGCTCTATCTCGCGCACGGCGCCGGCGCCTATATCTGTGGCGAGGAGACGGCGCTGCTCGAGAGCCTCGAGGGCCGCAAGGGCATGCCGCGGCTGAAGCCGCCGTTTCCCGCGAACTCGGGGCTCTACGGGTGTCCGACGACCGTGAACAATGTCGAGAGCATCGCGGTCGTGCCGACGATCCTGCGGCGCGGGCCGGGGTGGTTCGCGGGCATCGGGCGGCCGAATAACGTGGGCACGAAGATCTTCGGGATATCGGGCCACGTGGTGAATCCCTGCGTGGTCGAGGATGCGATGTCGATCCCGCTGCGCGATCTGCTGGACCGGCACTGCGGCGGCGTGCGCGGCGGCTGGAAGAACCTCAAGGCGGTGATCCCCGGCGGTTCGTCGGTGCCGTTGCTGCCGGCGGCCGTCTGCGACGACGCGCTGATGGATTTCGACTGGCTGCGCGAGCAGCGCTCGGGGTTCGGGACCGCGGCGGTGATCGTGATGGACCAGTCGACCGACGTCATCAAGGCGATCTGGCGGCTGTCGAAGTTCTACAAGCACGAGAGCTGCGGCCAGTGCACGCCCTGCCGCGAAGGGACCGGCTGGATGATGCGGGTCATGGAGCGGCTGGTGACCGGCGAAGCGGAGGTCGAGGAAATCGACATGCTGCTCGACGTGACCAAACAGGTCGAGGGCCATACGATTTGTGCTTTGGGAGACGCCGCCGCGTGGCCGATCCAGGGGCTGATCCGGCACTACCGGAACGAGATCGAGGACCGGATCAAGCACAAGCGGACGGGGCGCGTCAGCGCCGTCGCGGCGGAGTAGGCGATGCAGGCAGCCATTCGCCACCTCGCGCAACTCAACGTCGGTCGGTTGGTCGCGCCCACCGACGACCCGCGCTTGGCCGGGTTCATGGCGGCGCTCGACCGGGTGAACGGCCTGGGCAAGCGGATGCCGGGGTTCGTGTGGATGCTGGAGGGCTCGGGCGAGCCGGGGACGGGCAACACCGCGGCGAAGATCGGCGGCGATCCGCGGTTCGTGTCGAACCTGACGGTCTGGGAGGATGCGGCGAGCCTCGAGGCCTTCGTGTGGCAAACCGTCCACCGGCAGTTCTACGCGCGCCGGGCGGAATGGTTCGAGGTTCTGGGTGCTACGCATTTCGTCATGTGGTGGGTCCCGGCGGGGCATCGCCCGACGCTGGAGGAGGCTTTGGCGCGGCTCGACCACCTTCGGGCGCAGGGCGACGGCGAGCATGCGTTTGGCTGGGCGCATCTGGCCGACGCCCGGCTCTCGGAAAACAGGCGCTGCGCTAGCGTGGCGGCGGAGTAGGGATGACCGACGATACCGCCAGCCTGATTCTAAATTGCATGTCGTGCAGATCATGGCGCACGCTCGGCGACATGCGCCATGATCTGCACGACATGCGCGAGGAACTGCAGAACGTGGATCGACGTTTGTCCAATCTCGAAGAAGGGCAGGCGCTGATGAACCGTCGGCCCGACAGGCTGGACGATCGCGTAACCCGGATCGAGAAACGGCTCGATCTCGTGGAGGGATGACATGAGCGACGACCTGCGCAAGCTGATGATCGATGACGTCGAGGTGGAGGTCCCGCCGCAAATGACGCTGCTGCAGGCCTGCGAGGTCGCCGGCGTCGAGATCCCGCGGTTCTGCTACCATGAGCGGCTCAGCATCGCGGGCAATTGCCGGATGTGCCTGGTCGAGGTGGTCGGCGGCCCGCCCAAGCCGACTGCGTCCTGTGCGGTGCAGGTGAAGGACCTGCGCCCCGGTCCGGAGGGCCAGCCGCCGCGCGTCCGGACCCGCTCGCCGATGGTCAAGAAGGCGCGCGAGGGGGTGATGGAGTTCCTGCTGATCAACCATCCGCTCGATTGCCCGATCTGCGATCAGGGCGGCGAGTGCGACCTGCAGGACCAGGCGATGGCCTATGGCGTCGATTTCAGCCGCTACCGCGAGCCGAAACGCGCGGCGGTGGACCCGGACCTCGGACCGCTGGTCGACACCCAGATGACGCGCTGCATCTCCTGCACCCGCTGCGTGCGGTTCATAACGGAAGTCGCCGGCGTGCCGGAGATGGGCCAGACCGGGCGCGGCGAGGACAGCGAGATCACGTCGTATCTCGGCGCGATGCTTACGAGCGAACTGCAGGGCAACGTCATCGACCTTTGTCCGGTTGGGGCGCTGACCTCGAAGCCCTACGCGTTCACCGCCCGGCCCTGGGAGTTGCGCAAGACCGAGTCGATCGATGTGATGGACGCGCTCGGCTCGAACATCCGGGTCGACGCCAAGGGGCGCGAAGTGATGCGGATCCTGCCGCGCAACCACGACGGCGTGAACGAGGAATGGCTGGCTGACCGCTCGCGCTTCGTCTGGGACGGGCTGCGGCGCCAGCGGCTGGATCGCCCGTATCTGCGCGTGGCCGGGCGGTTGCGCCCCGCAACCTGGTCCGAGGCTTTCGCCGCGATTGGCGACCGCGTGGCGGGCAAGCGCGTCGCGGCGCTAGCCGGGGATCTCGCGTCCGCCGAAGCGATCTATGCGCTCAAGCACGTGACCGCGCGGCTGGGCGGCGTGACCGAATGCCGGCTCGACGGCGCGAAGCTTCCGGCCGGAAACCGCTCGGCCTATGTCGGCACGGCGGCGATCGAGGACATCGACGCGGCGCGGCACGTCTTTTTGATCGGCGCCAACCCGCGCGCCGAGGCGCCGGTGCTGAACGCGCGCATTCGCAAGGCCTGGCTGCGGGGCGCGGAGGTCTGCCTTGTCGGTCGGGACGTCGATCTGACGTATGGATTTCGGTACTGCGGCCCCGGCCGCGCGGCGCTCGCGATGTTGCTCGACGCCGACCATTCCGCGATGTGCGAGGAGCCGTCGATCGTGATCGTCGGTCAGGGCGCGCTGACCGGGACGGACGGCGATGCGGTCCTCGGCGCTGCGATGGCGCTGGCGGAGCGGACCGGGTCGACGTTCCTCGTTCTGCACACTGCGGCGTCGCGGGTGGCGGCGATGGATCTGGACTTCACCACGGACGGCGGAGTGGACGCTGCGCTGACGAACGCCGAGGTGGTCTACGCGCTCGGGGTCGACGAGATCGACATCGCGCCGGGGCCGTTCGTGATCTACCAGGGCAGCCACGGCGACCGGGGAGCGCATCGCGCCGACGTGATCCTGCCCGGCGCGACCTACACCGAGGAATCGGGCATCTTTGTCAACACCGAAGGTCGGCCGCAGATGGCGAACCGCGCGGCCTTTCCGCCCGGCGAGGCGCGGGAGAACTGGGCCATCCTGCGCGCGCTCTCGGCGGAACTCGGCGCCGCCCAGCCGTTCAACTCGCTGGCTGAACTGCGGGCGCGGATGTTCCGGACCGTCCCGCACTTCGGCCAGATCGACGTCGTGCCGGAAAACCAATGGACGCCCCTGTCGCGGGGCAATATGACCGGCGCAGACTTCGGCGGCACGGCGCAGGATCACTATCTGACCAATCCGATCGCGCGGTCGAGCGAAGTCATGGCGCAGATGTCGCGGCTCGCGAGCGGTCGCGCGCCGGCGATGGCGGCGGAGTAGCAGATGTTCGACACCGGTCTCGGGCTCTTCGTCCTGATCCTTGCGCAGTGTCTGCTGGTGTCGATCGTCGTGCTGGTCAGCCTCGCGTTCCTGATGTACGCCGACCGCAAGGTCTGGGCGGCGGTCCAGCTGCGCCGTGGCCCGAACGTCGTCGGTCCGTGGGGGTTGCTCCAGTCCTTCGCGGATTTCCTGAAGTACATCGTCAAGGAGATCGTCGTCCCTGCCGGCGCCGACAAGACGCTGTTCTTCCTCGCGCCGATGATTTCCTTCGTGCTGCCGGTGATCGTCTGGGCGGTGATCCCCTGGTCGGAGGGATGGGTGATCTCGGACATGAACGTCGGGATCCTGTTCATCTTCGCGATCTCGAGCCTGCACGTCTATGCGATCATCATCGGCGGCTGGGCGTCGAACTCCAAGTATCCGTTCCTCGGCGCGTTGCGTTCGGCGGCGCAGATGATCTCCTACGAGGTTTCGATCGGGCTGATCATCGTCGGCGTGCTGGTCTCGACCGGTTCGCTGAACCTGACGCGGATCGTGATGGCGCAGGACGGCGGCTGGGGGCTGCTGAGCTGGTACTGGCTGCCGCATTTTCCCATGGTGGTGCTGTTCTTCATCTCGGCGTTGGCCGAGACCAACCGCCCGCCGTTCGACCTGCCCGAGGCGGAGGCGGAACTGGTGGCCGGCTATCAGGTCGAGTATTCGTCGACGCCGTTCCTTTTGTTTATGATCGGCGAGCTGATGAGCGTGTTCTTCATGTGCGCGCTGATGACGCTGCTGTTCTTCGGCGGCTGGCTGTCGCCGATCCCCGGGCTGCCCGACGGCGCGCTGTGGATGTTCGGCAAGATGGTGGCGGTGTTCTTCGTCATCGCCATGGTCAAGGCGATCACGCCGCGCTATCGCTACGACCAGCTGATGCGGATCGGCTGGAAGGTGTTCCTGCCTCTGTCGCTTGGATGGGTGGTGCTGGTGGGACTGTTCGCGCAGTACGGCTGGTTCTGGGGCGCTTATCAGCGCTGGATTGTGGGAGGCTGACATGGCGATGACGTACCAGCGGGCGGCGAGATACTTCCTGCTGTTCGACTTCATCGGCGGCTTTGCGCTCGGCATGAAGTATTTTTTCAAGCCCAAGGCGACGCTGAACTATCCGCACGAAAAAGGTCCGCTTTCGCCCCGGTTTCGCGGCGAACACGCGCTCCGCCGCTACGCCAACGGCGAGGAACGCTGCATCGCCTGCAAGCTGTGCGAGGCGATCTGTCCGGCGCAGGCGATCACGATCGACGCGGAGGCGCGCGAGGACGGGTCGCGCCGGACCACGCGCTATGACATCGACATGACGAAGTGCATCTATTGCGGCTTCTGCCAGGAGGCCTGCCCGGTGGACGCCATCGTCCAGGGCCCGAACTTCGAGTTCGCCACCGAGACGCGCGAGGAGCTGTTTTACGACAAGGCCAAGCTGCTGGCGAACGGCGATATCTGGGAGCCGGAGATCGCGCGCAACCTCGAGCTTGACGCGCCGTATCGCTGAGGGAATCCCGATGGCGTTTTCCGTCCTGGCCTTCTACTTTTTTGCGGTCACCGCCGTCACTTCGGGGTTACTGGTCGTGGTCGCCCGAAATCCGGTGCATTCGGTGCTCTGGCTCATCCTGGCGTTCTTTTCCGCGGCGGGGCTTTTCGTGCTGCTCGGGGCCGAATTCGTCGCGATGCTTATGCTGATCGTCTATGTCGGCGCGGTTGCTGTGCTGTTTCTTTTCGTCGTGATGATGCTCGACGTCGATTTCGCCAAGCTGAAGGTGGGGATGGCCGCTTATCTGCCGGTCGGCCTGCTGATCGGGGTCGTGCTGCTGGTCCAGCTCGGTTTCGCGTTCGACGCGTGGGAGACGTCGGAGCTCGCGATGAGCCAGCGCGCCGCGATCACGCCGCCTGCGGGCGCGGTGGAAAACACCGCGGCGCTCGGAATGCTGATCTACACGAAGTACGTCTTTCTGTTCCAGTCCGCCGGCCTGATCCTGCTCGTCGCGATGATCGGGGCCATCGTGCTGACGCTGCGCAAGCGCGTCGGCGTAAAGCGCCAGGACGTGCTGGCTCAGATGGGCCGCGACCCGAGCACGGCCATCGAGCTTAAGGACATAAAGCCGGGGCAGGGAATATGATCGGGCTCAGCCACTACCTGACCGTCGCCGCGATCCTGTTCGTGACGGGCATCCTCGGGATTTTCATCAACCGCAAGAACGTCATCGTCATCCTGATGTCGATCGAGCTGATGCTGCTGGCGGTCAACATCAATCTGGTGGCGTTCTCGGCGCATCTGGGCGATCTGGTGGGGCAGGTGTTCACGCTGTTCGTGCTGACGGTCGCCGCAGCCGAGGCCGCCATCGGGCTGGCGATCCTCGTCTGTTTCTTTCGCAACTCGGGAACGATCGCGGTCGAGGACATCAACGTGATGAAGGGCTGAGCCGATGCCGACGATCATCCTGTTCGCCCCGCTTGTCGGCGCGCTCCTCTGCGGGTTCGGCTACAGATGGCTCGGCGAGAAGCCGGCGATGATCGTCGCGACCGGCCTGCTGTTTGTCGCCTGTCTGCTGTCGTGGGTCGTGTTTTTCACGTTCCACGGCGAGACGGAGAGCGTGCAGCTCTTCGCCTGGATCGAATCCGGCACGCTGGCGGTCGACTGGGGGATTAGGCTCGACCGGCTGACGGCGGTCATGCTCGTCGTCGTCACCACCGTCTCGGCGCTCGTCCATCTGTACAGTTTCGGCTACATGGACCATGACGACAACTGGAAGCCCGGCGAGAGTTACAAGCCGCGGTTTTTCGCGTATCTGTCGTTTTTTACTTTCGCGATGCTGATGCTGGTGACTGCCGACAACCTGCTGCAGATGTTCTTCGGCTGGGAGGGGGTTGGCGTCGCCTCGTATCTGCTTATCGGGTTCTATTACCGCAAATCCTCCGCCAATGCCGCCGCCATCAAGGCCTTCGTCGTCAACCGGGTCGGCGATTTCGGCTTCCTGATGGGCATTTTCGCGATCTACATGCTGGTCGACAGCGTCGCCTTCGACGACGTGTTCGCCGCGGCGCCCAGCTTTGCCGAGACCCAGCTCCGGTTCCTGTGGCGCGACTGGAACGCCGCCGAAGTGATCTCGGTGCTGCTGTTCGTCGGGGCGATGGGCAAGTCGGCGCAGTTGTTCCTGCACACGTGGTTGCCGGACGCGATGGAGGGGCCGACGCCGGTGTCCGCGCTGATCCATGCGGCGACGATGGTGACGGCGGGGGTGTTCCTCGTCTGCCGCATGTCCCCGGTGCTGGAGTGGGCGCCGGGCGCGCTGACGTTCATCACCTTCATCGGCGCATCGACGGCGTTCTTCGCCGCGACGGTCGGGCTCGTGCAGAACGACATCAAGCGGGTGATCGCGTATTCCACCTGCTCGCAGCTCGGATACATGTTCGTGGCGGCCGGGGTCGGCGCCTATCCGGCGGCGATGTTCCACCTGTTCACCCACGCGTTCTTCAAGGCGATGCTGTTCCTTGGCGCCGGCTCGGTGATCCACGCGATGCACCACGAGCAGGACATGCGCAACTACGGCGGCTTGCGCAAGAAAATCCCGATGACCTTCTGGGCGATGATGATCGGCACGCTCGCGATCACCGGCGTCGGCATTCCGCTCACCCACATCGGCTTCGCCGGTTTCCTGTCGAAGGACGCGATCGTAGAAAGTGCCTGGGCCGGGTCCAACCCTGCCGCCGGTTACGCCTTCTGGATGCTGGTGCTTTCGGCGCTGATGACCAGTTTCTACAGCTGGCGGCTGATGTTCCTGACGTTCTTCGGCGCGCCGCGCGGCGACCACCACACCCACGACCATGCCCACGAGAGCCCGCGCACGATGCTGGCGCCGCTGGCCGTGCTGGCGCTGGGGTCGATCTTCGCGGGCATGATCTGGTATGGCGACTTCTTCGGTCACCACTACGAGGAATGGTTCGGGACCGCGATCTTCTTCGGCCCGGAGAACCACACGATCCACGACGCGCACGAGGCGCCGGCCTGGGTGAAGGCTTCGCCCTTCGTCGCGATGGCGGTCGGCTTTTCCATCGCCTACGTCTTTTACATCGTCAATCCGGCTATGCCGAAGGCGCTCGCGGCGCAGCAGCGCGGCCTCTACGCGTTCCTGTTGAACAAATGGTACTTCGACGAGCTTTACGACCGCATCTTCGTGCGGCCGACGTTCTGGCTCGGTCAGATGCTGTGGAAGAAAGGCGACGGTGCGACGATCGACGGCGGAATAAACGGGCTGGCGCTCGGGTTCATTCCGTACGTGACGCGCCTCGCCGGGCGGGCGCAGTCAGGATACGTCTTTCACTACGCCTTCGCGATGGTGATCGGATTGCTCGCGCTGACCCTCTGGCTCGGCCTGCGGAGCGCCGGCTGACATGGACAACCTGCTGTCGCTGATCACCTTCCTGCCGCTGATCGGCGCCTTCGTGCTGCTGGTGTTCCTGCGCGGCGAGGACGCGGCGGCGCAAGGCAACGCGAAGCTGCTCGCGCTGTTCACCACCTCGGCGACGTTCCTGTTGTCGTTGTTCGTCATCATCGGGTTCGAGCCGGGCGACACCGGGTTCCAGTTCGTCGAGGAGATGCCCTGGCTCGGCGGGCTCACCTACAAGATGGGCGTTGACGGTATTTCGGTGCTGTTCGTGATGCTGACGACGTTCCTGATGCCGATCGTCATCGGCGCCTCCTGGCATGTCAAGAGCCGCGTCAAGGAGTACATGATCGCCTTCCTCGTACTCGAGACGTTGATGCTCGGGGTGTTCTGTGCGCTCGATCTGGTGTTGTTCTACATCTTCTTCGAGGCGGGGCTGATCCCGATGTTTCTGATCATCGGGATATGGGGCGGCAAGGAGCGGATCTACGCCGCGTTCAAGTTCTTCCTTTATACGTTCCTCGGCTCGGTGCTGATGCTGGTCGCGATGATCGCGATGTGGATGGCGGCCGGCACGACCGACATACCCACGTTGCTGACGCATCAGTTCAGTTCGGACCCGCTGACCGTGCTCGGGATAACGATCGTCGGCGGCGTGCAGACACTGATGTTTCTCGCGTTCTTCGCGAGCTTCGCGGTGAAGATGCCGATGTGGCCGGTCCACACATGGTTGCCCGACGCCCATGTGCAGGCGCCGACAGCGGGTTCGGTGGTGCTCGCGGCGATCCTGCTCAAGATGGGCGGCTACGGTTTCCTGCGGTTCTCGATCCCGATGTTTCCGGTGGGGTCGATGGTGATGCAGGACTTCGTGTTCCTGCTCTCGGTCATCGCCATTATCTACACCAGCCTCGTGGCGCTGGTGCAGGAAGACATGAAGAAGCTGATCGCCTATTCTTCGGTCGCGCATATGGGGTTCGTCACGATGGGCATATTCGCGCTGAACCAGCAGGG
>Ga0105046_10012070_pt1 | contig 13399 bp, 12 predicted proteins | sample MAT03_FD_78385 | JGI IMG/M metagenome (GOLD analysis project Ga0105046, IMG submission 78385) | Freshwater microbial communities from Lake Fryxell liftoff mats and glacier meltwater in Antarctica - MAT-03 (megahit assembly) | ecosystem: Environmental > Aquatic > Freshwater > Ice > Liftoff... | reverse complement strand
GCGGCGATGGCGATTGCCACGGTAGCCAGCGTGATCAAGATCCGTGTCGATAAGGCTCGGGAATCCGTCAACAGCTGACCTGGTTGAGAAGCCAATGCGTGCGGCGTGACCGGCACTCGACCAGAGGGCGGGGCATCGGGATCGAGCACGGCTCAACCGTGCAATCCGAGTGATAGCCTCGCTTTGTGCGTTTCGATAGCCTCCGTCTTCGTCGCCGCAACGAGGCCTAGTTCACCGGTCTGACTCGTTGCGGAGTTCGCCTGTGGGCCCGGCCCGATTCGAAACGAAGAAAGACACGGACATGACTGACACCGCTTCTCGCACCCTCGCCGAAAAGGTCTGGGATGCCCACCTGGTCGCCAAAGGCGAAGATGGGTCTCCCGACCTGATCTACGTCGACCTGCACCTGTTGCACGAGGTCACGAGCCCCCAGGCCTTTGATGGACTGCGAATGGCTGGTCGAGGCGTGCGTCGCCTCGACCTGTCGATCGCGACGGAAGATCACAACACTCCGACCCTGGCGATCGACAAGCCGATCGCCGACCTGGTCAGCCGCACCCAGATCCAGACGCTGCGCAACAACGCGCAAGAGTTTGGTGTGCGCCTGCACTCGCTTGGCGACATCGAGCAAGGCATCGTTCACGTGGTTGGCCCGCAGCTGGGTCTCACCATGCCGGGCATCACGGTGGTCTGCGGCGACTCCCACACCTCAACCCACGGCGCTTTCGGTGCCATGGCGTTCGGGATCGGCACCAGCGAGGTTGAGCACGTGCTCGCCACGCAGACACTGCCGCTTACGCCGTTCAAGACGATGGCTGTCACGGTTGAGGGTGAGCTGCGTGCCGGTGTGACAGCAAAAGACATCATCCTCGCCGTCATCGCGAAGATCGGAACGGGCGGCGGCCAGGGTTACGTGCTCGAATACCGCGGAAGCGCCATCCGTTCGCTCTCGATGGAGGGCCGCATGACGATCTGCAACATGTCGATCGAGGCGGGTGCTCGCGCCGGAATGGTCGCCCCCGACCAGATCACCTACGACTACCTCAAGGGTCGCGCTCACGCACCCGCAGGGCAGGACTGGGATGACGCCGTTGCCTATTGGATGACGCTCAGCACTGACGACGACGCGATTTTCGACGCCGAGGTCTTCCTTGACGCCAACACGCTGGAGCCGTTTGTTACCTGGGGAACCAACCCGGGGCAGGGCGTGTCGCTCAGTGAGCGGGTGCCGCATCCCGAAGGCTACAGCGACCCCAACGATCGCGCGGCCGCCGAGCGTGCGCTCGAATACATGGACCTTGAGGCCGGCACCCCGATGAAAGACATCCACGTGGATGCCGTCTTCATGGGTTCGTGCACCAACTCGCGAATTGAAGACCTGCGCGCCTTTGCGAGCGTGATCAAGGGCCGCAAGAAGGCCGATGGGGTTCGAGTGATGGTCGTTCCAGGCTCGGCACGCGTGCGCATCGAGGCTGAGGCCGAGGGTATCGACAAGATCGTCGAAGAGTTCGGGGCGGAGTGGCGCTTCGCGGGTTGCTCGATGTGTCTGGGGATGAACCCCGACCAGCTGGCGCCGGGCGAGCGCTGCGCGTCGACCTCCAACCGTAACTTCGAGGGGCGCCAGGGCAAGGGCGGACGCACCCACCTGGTGTCGCCGCTGGTAGCGGCGGCGACCGCAATTCGCGGCACATTGTCGAGTCCGTGGGATTTGCAGGAGGCAATCTAATGGAAGCCATTTCTGTCGTATCCGGCATCGCGGTGCCGCTGCAGCGCTCCAATGTCGACACCGACCAGATCATCCCCGCGCAATTTCTCAAGCGGGTCACCAAGACCGGCTTCGAGGATGCCCTGTTCTACCAGTGGCGTCAGGACCCCGAGTTCGTGCTCAACCGGGAGCCGTTCACTGCCGGACGCATTCTGGTTGCTGGCCCCGACTTCGGAACCGGATCGAGTCGCGAGCACGCCGTGTGGGCGTTGCGCGACTACGGTTTCCAGGCGGTGCTGAGCCCGCGGTTCGGCGACATTTTCCGTGGTAACTCGGGTAAGCAGGGCCTTCTTGCCGCGCAAGTCGAGGAGAAAGACATCGAAACGATGTGGCTCATCATCGACGAGCACCCGGGCATCGAGGCATCCGTGGATCTGATCGAGAAGAAGGTGGTTGTGGGTAAGGCGACCTTCGACTTCGTGATCGACGACTACACCCGGTGGCGTCTGCTCGAGGGTCTCGATGACATCGCGCTGACGTTGCGCGACGAACAGGCGATCACCGATTTCGAGGCGAAGCGGCCCTCGTGGCTGCCCAAGACGCTCCCGGCCAGATAGCGACGCTGATCGCTTAGACTGTTTCAGCGGTGCGCTCGGCCTCTCGTTTGCTTGCGCCCGCCGCCCGAGGAAGGCACTAAAAGCACATGAATTCTCTTGTCAAGGATGCCCAAAAGGCAGCGGAACGCGTGGGAATGCTGTCGGACAAGATCGTCATCAACGGCGGCAAGCCGCTGAAGGGGCGCATCGAGATTCGCGGTGCCAAGAACCTCGCCACGAAAGCAATGGTCGCCGCGCTGCTGGCCGACACGCCCAGCGTGCTGAAAGACGTTCCTGACATCAGCGATGTCGGCGTGGTCACCGGAATGCTTGAGGCCTACGGCGTCTCGGTCACAAAGATCGCCGACGGTGAGCTTCGTCTCGACCCGAGCAACGTGCTTAAGGCGCACTTTCACGAGATCGACGCGCTCGCCGGTTCGAGCCGCATCCCTATTCTGTTTTGCGGGCCTCTTCTGCACCGCCTGGGCGAGGCCCTGATCCCCGACCTTGGCGGGTGCCGCATCGGCGACCGTCCCATCGATTTTCATATGGATGCCCTACGCGCGTTCGGCGCGATCGTCGACAAGAGCTACGAGGGTATTCGCCTGACGGCCCCCAACGGTCTCAAGGGTGCCGAGATCGCCCTTCCCTACCCAAGTGTCGGAGCAACCGAGCAGGTTCTGCTGACCGCCGTTCTCGCTCAGGGTGTTACCGAGCTCAAGAACGCGGCAATCGAGCCCGAGATCATGGACCTGATCGCGATCCTGCAGAAGATGGGAGCGATCATCTCGGTCGAGCCCAACCGCGTGATCTTCATCGAGGGTGTCGAGAAGCTGCACGGCTACGAGCACCGCGCGCTATTCGACCGCAACGAGGCCGCGAGCTGGGCATCCGCAGCTCTGGCCACCGAGGGCGATATCTTTGTCGGCGGCGCGAAGCAGCAGGAGCTCATGACGTTCCTCAACATTTTCCGCAAGGCCGGTGGGGCGTTCGACATTCACGAAGACGGCATTCGGTTTTACCACCCGGGTGGACCACTCAAGCCCGTCGTCGTGGAGACCGACGTGCACCCCGGGTTCATGACGGACTGGCAGCAGCCGTTGATCGTCGCCCTCACTAAGGCGGAGGGTCGGTCGGTCGTCCACGAGACCGTGTACGAGAACCGCTTCGGTTTCACCGACGCACTCGTCGAGATGGGTGCCAACATCGTTGTGCACAAAGACGGACTCGAGTCGATCAGTCGTCGTGTTCCGCGTCGCCCGCTCGAGCAGGCGGCCGTGATCATTGGCCCAACGCACCTGCACGGGGCGGACGTCGAGATTCCTGACCTTCGTGGTGGTTTCAGTCACCTGATCGCGGCGCTCACGGCCGATGGCCAATCGACCGTCACCAACGTGGGGATCATCAGTCGCGGCTACGAGCACTTCATCGATAAGCTCGACGCCCTGGGCGCGGACTTCATCTACGAGGGCTAACCCTCCGGTGGCTGTCGCGCGAAAATCTGAAAAGGCCGCGATCTATCGGGCTTTCGCGTTTCTGCTGATCCCGTTTATGCAACTCGTCGGTCGCTACCGGCTGCACGGCACCGAGAACCTGCCCGCCGAGGGAGCCGTGGTCGTCGCGCCTAACCATTACAGCGATATCGATCCGATCGTGATCGGGTATGCGATGTACCGACTGAAACGCATGCCACGGTTCCTCGCAAAGTCCTCGCTGTTCACGGTGCCGGTGCTCGGTTGGATGCTGACAAAGGCCGAGCAGGTTCCCGTCGAGCGCGCGGGTGGTACCGCTGTGGATCCACTGGCGGCGGCACGACGGATCGCGAAGGCCGGTCACGCCGTGGTCATCTACCCGGAGGGCACCCTCACGCGTGACCCGCAGCTGTGGCCGATGCGCGGCAAGCTCGGCGCTATTCGCACGGCGCTGGATGCGGGCATCCCGCTCATACCGGTGGTGAGCTGGGGCGCACAGAAGATTCTGCCCCGCTATGGAAGGATCAGCCTGTTCCCGCGCAAGGATGTCGACGTGGTCTTCGGCCCGCCGCTGGACCTGTCGGCGTATGCCGGAAAGTCGGGGGACACTAAGGCGCTCGCGGAGGCGACCCTTCTGCTGATGAACACCCTCGCCACAATGGTCGGCGAGTTGCGGGGCGAGACGCCGCCGGTCGACCGCTGGGATCCCGCCGCGCACGGCCAGAGCGAGATCGGCAACTTCGAGAAGAAGTAGTGCGTTCGCGGTGTGGCTCACGCGGCCTGGGCCGCGGGCGGGCGCAGCCGTCTCCACTCCCAGACGCCTGGGCCTCGCACTTGCGGCAGGCCGTGCACCATTCGGTACTGCCATGGCCCGTCGTCAACCCGCCGGTGGTGCCAGAAGCACAGTAATATCCCGTTGTCGACGGCCGTGGGACCACCGTCTCGATCGGGAACCACATGATGTACCTGCAGCGCATAGTGCGGGCTCGTGCACCCGGGGTTCGAGCATCGGTATCCGTCCCGCGCCGCGATGGCGAGTCTCTGCGGGTTCGTGAAGCAGCGTTCGGGGAGCCCAATCCCCGTCACGGCCCCGTCTGAGTTCTTGATGACCCGTCGAAGTCCGCCCGCGTCAATGAACCGCTCGAGCTGGCCCCGCGACACGGGAACACGCGACCCGGCCATCGTGCCGATGGGATCGCCGGCGAGGCCGTTCGGGTTGGTGAGGTCTGACTCGTCCACCGCGACAACCACCGTGACGGACTGACCGTCGAGGCGAGGCGCTCCATCCGCGCTGGCGGCCGCGATCAGGATCTCAGCGAGAGCGTCGTGTCGGCGTTGCTCGGGGGTACGCGGGTCGGAGCCGCGCAGGTCGGTCTCGCTCGCCAGCTGGTCGGCATCCACAGTATCGACGAAGCGCGGAGAACGCCGGCTGGCCTCAATAGTTGCGAGCAGCCCAATACCAACCTCGGGCAACAGGCGGCCGGAGATCGGGAACAGCCCGTCGTCATCTTGCGTGCCGATCCGCAGGGAGCGGCGGCGAATAGCGCGCTCTTCTCGCGGGCGCGCTCCATCGGGATCAATAGCCGCGGCGAGTTGCCTCACCTCTGAGCACAGGAAGTCGACCGAGACTGGCGGGAGTACGTGCTCGCCGGTGGCATCACGCCCGGTCGAGAGATTAACCATGATCGACTCAGCCACAGCGAGAGTCTCACGGTCGACCCGAGGCGCTACCGAACTCAGCTCACGCACCAGCAGAGCGGCCGCGTCGAGACCGATCTGACCGGCTCTGAGCGCCTCAGCCAGCCGTGGGCACGGCGCAGGAAGGGACGCGCCCACGATCGACATGTCTGGCGTCGTGGCCCGGGCAACAGCGAGTCGCGCTCGGGCGGTCTGCTCTGACACCTGAGCGAGTGATGCCACCGCCGCAATGGTCGATGCGAATCCGAGCCGCTCGGCCTCTGCAGCATCACTAGCCAGGTGCAGGATAACCCGAACCCGTGCCGCGTCGACCAACCGACCCAGCGCCTCCACTTCGGTAATCGACTCGGTGATCGACTCGGCGATCGACTCGGCGGTGTCGACCGTCGTTGCCTCGAGCAGCCCGACCAATTGCTGTAAGTCGTTGGTGATGCTGGCCGCCAACTGCCGCAATGGGGGATGTGGGGGGCCTGGCTGAACCATGTTCCATTTTAGCAAAGAGTCGAATATATGTTCTAGTAAAGTTCGGAGGTTGTGGAGGAATCACGCTCTCGCGGGAACGGGATGCGTGCCCGGGATCTCGACTTCGCTCGATCACCGAGGTCACGGCACGCCAGGGCAATGCGAGAATGGTCACCGTGACCGACCCAGGCAGTACAGACCGTCGCAAGGTCGCCGTTCTCGGCGCTGGATCGTGGGGCACCACGTTCTCGAAGATTCTCGCGGACGGCGGCAACGATGTCGCCATCTGGGCCAGGCGCCCCGAGTTGGCGCGCGAGATCTCGCAGTCCAAGCGCAACAGCGACTACCTTCCTGGTATCAACCTGCCGCGCACGCTGTGGGCCTCATCCAAGTTGCCCGAAGTTCTTGAGGGCGCAGAGCAGGTGTACCTCTCGGTGCCCTCCCAGTCGCTGCGGGAGAACCTGCGAATCGTGCGCGAGCTGATTCCGGCGGGTGCCATCATCGTGTCTCTGATGAAGGGGGTGGAGAAGGGCACCGGAGCTCGGATGAGCGAGGTGATTCGCCAGGAACTGAAGATCGACGCTGATCGCATCGCCGTGGCATCCGGCCCCAACCTGGCACTGGAGATCGCCAAGGAGCAGCCCACGGCCGCGGTCGTCTCGTCAGAGAGTCTCGACACCGCGACTCTTGTCGCGATGACCGCGACGAACCGGTACTTCCGCAGTTTCGTGAACACCGATGTGATCGGAACCGAATTCGGCGGCGTGCTCAAGAACCTGATCGCCGTTGCGATTGGAATCGTTGATGGCGTTGGCTATGGCGAGAATACCAAGGCGTCGATCATCACCCGCGGCCTGGCCGAGATGACCGACTTTGCGGTTGCCTATGGTGGCCGCGCCGAAACTCTCGCGGGTCTTGCAGGACTCGGCGACCTGATCGCAACGTGTGAGAGCTCGCTGAGCCGCAACAACACAGCGGGGCGGCTGCTCGGTCAGGGGTACAGCTACTCCGAGGTCATCAAGCAGATGAACCAGACCGCAGAAGGTCTGTCGTCGGTGGCGCCGGTGCTCGAACTTGCGCTCGCGAAAGGCGTGGAGATGCCCATCGTGAGCCAGGTTGCCGAGGTGCTTGCCGGTACGCTGAGTCCCAGGGATCTCGCCCCGCACCTGACCACCGACGACCTTCCCCAGGGAGAGTAGTGCCGAAACTCACCGTCGCCCTGCTGTTCGGTGGGCGTTCGTCTGAGCACACGATCAGCTGTGCCACCGCCGGTGGCGTGCTTGGCGCGATCGACCGCGACAAGTACCACGTTATTCCGATCGGTATCACCCGCGACGGCGCATTCACGCTGCAGGCCGACGATGCCGAGGCGTTTCGCCTTAACCCCGACGCGATGCCGTCCGTTCACGACAACGGCACGAGGGTGCACTGGCCAGAGTCGGCGACGACCAGTGAGATGACATACACGGATGCCGCGGGCCAGCGTCACTCGCTCGGGCAGGTCGACGTGGTCTTCCCCATCCTGCACGGTCCCTTCGGCGAAGACGGCACCGTTCAGGGGCTGTTGGAGCTCGTGAACCTGCCCTATGTGGGTAACGGCGTGCTCGCGTCCGCGCTGGGCATGGACAAGCACTACACCAAAACGGCGCTGCAGGCAGCAGGTGTAACGGTCGCACCGTGGGTCACGGTGAACCCGCGCCAGTGGAGCGAAGACAACGACCTCTGGCGCAGCCGCGCACAGGCGCTCGGGTTGCCGCTATTCGTTAAGCCCGCGCGCGCCGGGTCGTCCGTAGGGGTGTCGAAGGTGTCGTCGTTCGATGATCTCGATGCCGCGCTCGAAACCGCGTTTGCCCAAGACAGCAAGGCGCTTATCGAGTCCGCCATCATCGGTCGCGAGGTCGAATGCGGTGTGCTGTCGGGCCGCGACGGCGCCGCCACCCGCGTCAGTGTCGCCGGCGAGATCATTATGACCACTCGCGAGTTCTACGATTTTGAGGCCAAATACATCGATCCGGATGCCGCGCTGCTCGTCTGCCCGACCGAGCTGGCCGCGGGGGAGCTCGCCGAGATGCAGCGTGTGGCCGCGCGCGCGTTCGACGCGATCGGCGGATCGGGGCTGGCCCGGGTCGATTTCTTCTTCACCGGCACCGAGTTCGTGGTCAACGAACTCAACACGATGCCGGGCTTCACCCCGATCTCGATGTACCCGAAGTGCTGGCAGGCCAGCGGACTGGGGTACACCGAGCTGATTGACGAGCTGATCCAGTTGGGGCTCGAAACGGTTCGGTGAGCGCCGCTACTGCGTGAGGGTGTCTTCGGCGGCAATGCACTTGCCGGTCGCAGGAATCTCGATCACGGCGGCCGACAGGTCGGTGAGCGCCGCGAGTGCCGAGGCCGCTGTGTCGTTGACGATCACTTCGACGGCGGGGTCACGCCCGTACGTGGTGAATACGAAGTTGGGATCGTCTGTGTCATCCCGCAGCCAATCAACGCCGTCGACGGTGACGCACGGCAGGCTCGCGGTGGGGGCGGGCACCGGTACGCCGCAGTGCAGGATGACTCCGGTCGGGTTGCCCCACGCGCCGGTGCCCTGGGCATCGGTTTCGCGCGCGGGCAGTTCGGCGACGCTGTCGATGTTGCGCAGCGCCACGATTACGGCCGCGCAGGCTGGGTTTGCCGCATCGGGTGCTGGCTCGAGGGCGACACTCGCTGAGCAGCTGGCCAGCAGCGGAACCAGGGCGAGAAGCGAGAGCGCCCGCATTTTTTTCATCGTTGCCATCCTACGTTTGGCAGGCCGAACGCCCGCACCCGGTACCGTTGCTGCATGGACACGCTCGGCTCACTCGGCGAGTCGGCGGTTCTTGGCCGCATCTTCCCGCGCCTTCCGCACGCTGCAGCAGAGTTGCTGGGGCCTGGCGATGATGCCGCCGTCATTGCCGCCCCCGACGGCCGCATGGTGATCACCACAGACATGATGATTCACGGTCCCGATTTTCGGCTGGCGTGGTCCTCAGCGTTCGACCTGGGGTGGAAGGCCGCCGCGAGCAACCTCTCGGATGTCGCGGCGATGGGTGCCGTGCCCACGGCCCTCGTCGTGGCGCTCGCGGCGGCATCCGATACCCCCGTCGAGTTCTTGGAACAGTTCGCCGACGGCCTGCGGGAGGGTTGCGCGGCTCTTGCCCCCGGTTGCGGCGTCGTTGGCGGCGACCTGTCGGTGAGCGACACGCTCACGATCGCTGTCACGGCGTTTGGCGACCTCGAGGGCCGACCCCCGGTGCGGCGCTCGGGCGCCCGTGTCGGCGACGTCGTCGCCGTCGCGGGAGTGCTCGGTGAGGCGGCAGAGGGGCTGCGCCTGCTGTTCGAGCTCGGCACGATCGACGGCGAGCCGGATGCCACGGCAGCAGCAGCCGTCACACTCACGCATCCCGATCAGATCGCCGCCCAACTCAGGCCGCGGCCGCCGATCGCGCTCGGCAGAGCCGCCGCAATCGCGGGCGCTACCGCGATGCTCGACCTCAGCGACGGGCTCGCCCTCGACTCCCGCCGGCTCGCCGCCGCCAGTGGCGTGCGGCTCGACTTCAGCGACCTCACTCGCGCGCAACTCGACGGGGGAGAGGACCACTCGCTGCTTGCGACCTTCCCGCCCGAGTCCGTAGTGCCGACCGGTTTCCGTCAGATCGGCGCGGTCGTGGAGGGTGAGGGAATCAGCGTCGACGGCCTCCCGTATACCGAGCGCAGCGGCTGGGACCCGTACTCAGGGTGGAACGGCGGACTGCGGTAGATCGAGCGCGGATCTCGGCTTCGCTCGATCACCGGGGGTCTCGGCTCCGGTGATCGAGCGAAGCCGAGATCAGCTGACGCTGGTGCCCGAAACTGCTACTCCGGCGAACTCAGCCAGTACAGGGCCGTGTCTCCGTAGTCTTTGCGTTTCTCGAACTCGAGGCCTTCGGGCCACTCGGGTGCGGGGGTGCGGGAGCTGCGCTCCAGCACAACCACCGCGCCGGGCGTGAGCCGGTGAACGAGCGCTTCGAGGTTGTGGGTCAGCTCGGTCAGTGCCAGCTCATAGGGCGGGTCGATGAACACGAGGTCCCAAAACTCGCGGGCGCCTGCGAGGAAGGCCTGCACGGGTTGCCCCGTGGTGGTGACGGTCGGGCGGGCATCCCGGGGCGCGGATCGAATAATGCGTGCGGCGTTCTCTTTCGAGGTCGCAATGGTGCGGTCGACGAGGGTCACGTGGCTCGCGCCGCGCGAGGCGGCCTCGAGACCCAACGCACCCGAGCCCGAGTACAGGTCGAGCACCCGAGCCCCCTCGATTGCGTCGCGGGCCTGCAGCGCGGAGAAAATCGCCTCGCGCACCCGATCGCTCGTGGGCCGGGTGCCGAACCCCGGCACCTTGAGCGTGAGGGAGCCGGCGAATCCGGCGATGATGCGCGTCATGACCCTTCGAGCCTAGTCAGCGCCAGAACTGGAACAGAAAGTACCCGCGACTGACCTGCAGGCCGGTGACGCCAAGCAGCCCAACGATGCCGTCGATGAATCCGAAGAACGCGGCATTCACCGCTGGCACCCAGAGCAGTGCAAACAGGCCGAGCACGGCGAACGGCGCAATCGCCTGCGCCTGTTTCTGCCAGCTCGGTGGCACCCACGGTTCGATGACACCGTAACCGTCGAGGCCCGGGATCGGGATGAGGTTAAGCACAGCGGCCGTCACCTGCAGAAAGAGCAGGAACGCCAGTGCCGCCCAGAACGGATTCCTCCCGTCGCTGCCGGCAAGCACCAGTGCGAGCACGATCGCAATAGTCAGATTGGTGAGAGGTCCGGATGCCGACACCGCGCTCATGGCGCCCCTGGAGCGCAGCGCGTGCCGATTGATAAACACCGCACCGCCTGGCAGGCCGATGCCGCCCGCGACCAGGAACACGATCGGCAGCACGATGCTGAACACGATGTGCGTGTACTTGAGCGGATTGAGCGTGAGGTAACCGCGATGCTCGACATCGCGATCGCCCGTGCGGAAGGCGACAAGAGCGTGCGCGAACTCGTGAAGGCAGAGAGTCACGACCCAGCCCGAAAGCACAAAGAGGAACGCGAAAATGCCCTGCGCCCCGAGGTCGTTGTAGAGCGCGACGCCAGACAGGAGGGCGACGGCAACGAGCCCGAGAAAGACGGGGCTCGGCAGCCGGGTCGAACGCTGCTCCGCTGGTGGCTGCCGCTGGGTCATCCGGCAATACTGGCACGACTGGCGGGTAGTCTCGTCGGGTGACATCGCCCCTGGACACCACACTGACCACCGCACTCGGTGACCGCACCGGGGCGGCGTTCGCAAAGGGCCTGGGGCTCGCGACCGTCGGCGATCTGCTCAGTCACTATCCGCGCCGCTATGCGCGTCGCGGCGAGCTGACCGCGCTCATCGAGTTGCCGGTCGACGAGTCGGTCACGATCGTCGCGGAAGTCGTGAGCGTCAGCAACCGATCGATGCGCAACCGCAGCGGCTCGATTCTCGAAGTGATCATTAGTGACGGCAAGGGCCAGCTGTCACTGACCTTTTTCAACCAGGCCTGGCGCGCCAGCGAACTGCGTGCGGGGGTACGAGGAATCTTCGCGGGCAAGGTCGGTGACTACCGCGGAACGAAGCAACTCGCGCATCCCGACTACGAACTCTTCGAAGAAGACACCGACCCCGAGCGCGCGAAGGCGTGGGCTGAACTGCCCATTCCGATCTACCCGGCGACCTCGACGATCGCCAGCTGGCAGTTGCAGAAAGCGATTGGGCTCGTGCTAGACACGCTGCCGCCGCTCGATGATCCGGTACCGGATGCCGTGCGATCGTCCCGCAAGTTGATGCCATTTTCGCGGGCGCTCGAGCTTGTACACCGACCCAAGGTCGACTCGGACTGGGGCGGCGCCCGCAAAACCCTGCGCTTTCAGGAAGCCTTCGTGCTGCAGGCCGCGCTGCTGCAGCAGCGGCAGCGGTTGCGCGAGACGGCGGCGACGGCGCGGGTCGCCGGCGCGTTGCTGCACGGGTTCGACGCCGCTCTGCCGTTTACCCTTACGGGCGACCAGGTCACGGTCGGGCGCGAGATCTCGGCCGACATCGAGGTCGCCGTTCCGATGAACCGGCTCGTGCAGGGTGAGGTCGGCTCCGGAAAAACCCTCGTCGCGCTGCGGGCGATGCTTGCGGTTGCGCAGTCAGGCGGGCAGTCGGCGCTTCTCGCACCCACCGAGGTGCTCGCCCACCAGCACCTGCGCTCGATCGTCACAACGCTCGGCCCTGACCTGTCGGCACGGCTTCGTCCCACCCTGCTGACCGGCCAGCTTCCCGTCGCGGAGCGCAAGAAGGCCCTGCTCGCTGCGGTCAGCGGTTCGGCGTCGATCGTTGTGGGGACCCATGCGCTTCTCAGCGACAACGTCGGATTCTTCGACCTCGGCTTGGTCGTCGTCGACGAGCAGCACCGGTTCGGTGTCGACCAGCGGGAAGCGCTGCGGTTGAAGGGTGCACAGCCGCCGCACGTTCTGGTGCTCACGGCCACACCTATTCCGCGAACGGTCGCCATGACCGTCTTTGGTGACCTCGACATTTCGTCGATCGCCGAGCTGCCGTCCGGGCGATCGCCGATCGTCAGCCACGTCGTTCCGGCGTACAAGCCAGGCTGGGTGGCGCGCGTGTGGGAGCGGATGGCCGAAGAGCTCGCGCTCGGGCGCCAAGCGTTTGTCGTGTGCCCGGCGATCGACAGCACGCGGGCCGAAGTGGTCGAGGGCTTGCAGAGTAAGAGCGTTCGTGAGGTCTCGACAGGCTCGACCAGCGAGGCAGGCTCGACCGGCTCGAATGTCACCGACACTCTTGCGCTACTGCAAGCCAACCCCGTGCTCACCGGCAAACGCATCGAGGCCTTGCACGGGCGACTGCCGAGCGATGAGAAAGACCGGCTGATGCGGGCGTTCGCGGCGGGGGAGATCGATGTGCTCGTCGCCACCACGGTGATCGAGGTTGGGGTTGACGTGCCCAACGCGTCGACGATGGTGGTGCTCGACGCGGACCGGTTCGGTGTGTCGCAACTGCATCAACTCCGCGGTCGGGTGGGCCGTGGTGGTGTGCCAGGACTGTGTCTATTCGTTACGTCGGCCGAAGAAGAGTCCCTCGCCCGTGAGCGGGTTGAGGCCGTGGCATCCACGCTCGATGGTTTCGAACTCGCGCAGAAAGACCTGGAACTGCGGCAGGAGGGCGACGTGCTCGGCGGAAACCAGTCCGGTGGCCGATCGAGTCTGCGCCTGGTGCGGGTTGCCAAAGACGGCGAGCTGATCGGCGAGGCGCGAGAGCTTGCGGCGGGGGTGCTCGCGGGCGACCCGAGCCTGGCGCAGCATCCCGCGCTGCGAGAAGCGCTCGCGCGACGACTCGACGAGCGGTCGGAGGCGTTCCTCGCGAAGAACTAGCGCGACCAGCTTCACGGTGAGGTCTCGACAGACTC
>Ga0105046_10012067_pt1 | contig 13401 bp, 13 predicted proteins | sample MAT03_FD_78385 | JGI IMG/M metagenome (GOLD analysis project Ga0105046, IMG submission 78385) | Freshwater microbial communities from Lake Fryxell liftoff mats and glacier meltwater in Antarctica - MAT-03 (megahit assembly) | ecosystem: Environmental > Aquatic > Freshwater > Ice > Liftoff... | reverse complement strand
CCACAACCTTTTGTCCCCGGGGGGTTGGCTAATCTACTCACCGCGCCCCGTTTGTCAAACCTTTTCTTTCGACCTTCGAGCCTGTTTTTGAGACCCGCTGGACAACGACTCTTCGGTTGGTTTTAGCCCTCCTAAAGACGTTCCCGGAAGAATGCTCCCACACCCGCCGACCGCTCCTTCAAACCGGGACGCCTTAAGTACTTCAGTCGCAGTCGAGCGTCCAGTATCAGGACAAAAAAAGGCAAAAAAAGATCCGCCATATCTCGCAAATGCTGGAAATCCCGAGGACTCAGAGCAACGCGGCAGCTTCCTTGGCGTGGTACGTCAGAATCATGTCTGCGCCAGCTCTTCTAATGGAGATGAGCGTCTCCATCATTGTGCGCTCGTAGTCAATCCAACCGCGCTCAGCGGCGGCTTTGAGCATCGCGTATTCGCCAGAAACATTGTAGGCGGCCACGGGGGTGTCGAATTCACGACGGACTTCGGAGATCACGTCGAGGTAGGCCAGCGCTGGTTTGACCATAACGATGTCGGCGCCTTCTTCAACGTCCAAACCAACTTCTCGGATTGCTTCCCGAATGTTGGCGGGGTCCATCTGATACCCGCGACGATCGCCAAATGAGGGAGCTGAATCAACGGCCTCTCTAAAAGGTCCGTAATAGGCAGAGGCGTATTTGGCCGCATAGGCCATCAAAGCGACGTCTTCGAATTCGGCTTCGTCGAGGGCTTCCCGCAGATAGCCAATGGTCCCATCCATCATTCCTGAAGGAGCGACTATGTCCGCGCCGGCCTGGGCGTACGAGACTGCGAGACGGCCTAGGTTTTCCAAAGTGCTGTCGTTGTCGACTTCGGGTTGGCCTTTGCGTTTTTCGATAATGACGCCGCAATGTCCGTGCGTTGTGTATTCACAAAAACAGGCATCCACTGAGACGCATAGTTCGGGAACCTTCTGTTTGATCGCCCGTATCGCGTTTTGAATGACGCCGTGCTCGTGCCACGACTCGCTGCCAACGCGGTCTTTCTTTTCGGGAAGCCCGAATAGGATCACTCCAGGAATTCCCAGCTTTGCTACGGCCTCTGCCTCTATCACGATTTGGTCAACCGAAAGGTGATATTGGCCCACCAGTGATGAGATCTCTTTCCGCACACCTTGTCCCGGCGCGACAAAGAGTGGATAGATCAAGTTTGACTTCGACAACGTAGTCTCACGCACCAAGCGGCGGATAGACTCAGTTCGACGGAGGCGGCGGGGACGATGATCAGGAAATGACATGGCAGCAGTTTACAGGGTCGCCCCCTCTAAACGCTACGCGGTGATCGCACTGTAGATCGCATGGATCATCGATTCCCCAGTAGGGTCTTTCGCGACTTTGGGGTTAAACCCCAGGAGTCTAACGGCTTCCGCCGTCGTTTCTCCAAGCACAACAATGGTTTTGGACTCCAGGCATTTGAAGCCTGCGCCTTGGATGAACGCATGAAACGCGGAGGGGCTTGCGAAGGTCACCACATCAAATGGGGGGACGGCGGGTAAAGGATCGATCGAACGTGTCTCGGAGGCAGCAACAACTTCAACTTCACAACCGTGCTTCTCAAGCAAGTCCTTCAACTCGGGACGACCTCCGATGGCTTGCGGGAACAGGATCTTTGCTCCCGGAGATAAGGAAGCAAGGGCTTGCGCCAGTCCTTGCCCATTTTGGTGCTTTCCTTCCGGAGGAACCAAATCGACGACCACGCCCGATTGCTCAAGAACGCTCGCCGTATGCCTTCCCACTGCTGCCACCTTCACTCCATTGAGTGACTTTAGGTCTGAGATCCTTGAAAGGGTGTTCATCGCGGCAGCAGCACTTGTGAAAACCATCCACTGGAAGCCGCTCAACCGGCGGAGCGCTCCGTCTAGGGATTTCCAGGAAGACGGAGGGCCCACCACTATCGTCGGGAAGGCAACGGGCTCGGCGCCAGCATCGCGGAGCAGTCTGGACCACTCTTGGCCCTGCTCGATGGGTCGGGTCAACAGAACTCGAATGTTTGGAAGATGGGTCGAAAGCATTCCCGTGCGGAAATCATACCTCCTAACTCTCGTGAATTTTGCAAACAGGTCACGGGCTGAGGTTTTGGAAGCCCATCCCCATAGGTTATACTGACGCCGAAATGAAAGACTTGGTGCTGACGCTGATCGGGCCTGATCGGCCAGGATTGGTAGAGAGTGTGGCGGAAACGGTTGCGGCAGGAGGAGGCAATTGGCTTGAGAGCCGCATGGCCCACCTCGCCGGACAATTTGCAGGAATCTTGCGGGTGGAGGTTCCGGCAGACAAAGCTGATGCCTTGGTCACGGCCATTCGCAAGCTGGAAGATCGCGGACTCCGGATGGTCATTGAACCGACAATATCTCCTCCACGACTAGATCAAGGCAGAGCCATCGATTTGGAGTTGGTCGGACAGGATCGGCCCGGTATCATGAAAGAGGTTTCCCAGCTGTTGGCGAGCAAGGGAGTCAACGTGGAGGATCTCAAAACAGACCGCACAAGCGCCCCAATGTCAGGCGAACCCCTATTTTCCGCCAGGGCTCGAGTCCGCGTTCCGCACCAACTACCCATTGGGGAACTACGGGCCTCGCTTGAACGACTTGCCCAAGATCTGATGGTCGAATTGCGGGTGGCCGAATCGTAGCTAGGCACGTGCAGGACCAGCCACCCTGCACGTGGTCTGGCTGCCTCATTCGCCGGAAAGCGTCTACGTTCTATTTGGCGCGTTTTTGTGACGCAGGTACAACTTTTTCGGGAGCTGGTTCCTCGGCCTGCGGTGACTCCTCTTTCTCTGGGTCTTTCTGTGCGGAAGCCTCAGCGACTTGGCGTTGTTTTTCGATCTTGGGCCATTCGGACTTAAGGAACTTGTCGGCAAGATCAAAGGCGTCTCTTAGGGGGTTCTTGTGCTTGGCGCCATCCACATCTTCGTTTAGGGACTCGAAACCGGGCAAACCACGAACAACGACGACGGTTCGCGCTTTGGACGCCTTTCCTTTTGCGTTGGTGGCCCCTGCTGGTTCGGCGCACTTGATCGATTGGATAACGGCGAAGGGTTGATCATCGAACTGGCGCCATTGAACTGGGCCATCGAAGCGAGCTTCAGCACAGCCAGCAGGTTCTAGGAAGATCTGGAAGCCCGTTTCCTCACGAACGACCAACCGAAAGTCGGACAACTCGGTTTTGGTTTCGATAACCGAAAAGCCCGACTGGGGCGCGCAGCGCTTCGGAGCCCCCGGCTCTTTGGCAGGGCAAACAGCCACGTTCGTTGCCAATGTGGAAAGCCTTGGCGGTTTAGCGACCGCGGGAGTGCAAAGGGAAGCAACGGCCAGACCCACAAACCCGGCCAACGACACCATGAACCGACTATTCCGTGACATATCGACCGAAAGATAAACTACAAAGTTCCCGGATGCGAGGCGATGTGTGTTGGTGCCACCCAGTTAGCAGCTCGGTTTGTGGCATTTGTGACGCAACTAGTGGCAAACTAACCGAGTGACGACACCGACGGAAGAGTTGAAAGCCCTTGTCCTTAAACGGGTTCTCACCGATCAGTTGGATCTCCCGGCAATGCCTGTGGTGGCCGTCAAGGCGCTTACGCTGTTGCGGTCTACGAACGGTAGTTTGGGAGCGGTGGCCGCTATCCTTGAGAACGATCCGCTGGTAAGTGCTCGGGTGCTGAGGCTTGCCAACAGTGCCGCCTATGCGTCCAGAGAGTCCGCAATTTCGGTGTCTCAAGCCGTTTCCCGGCTTGGGATGCGGACGCTAGAAACCATTTTGATTGAGGTGAGTGCTTCTGGTGTATTTGCGTCAAAGAACAAGGAAATCAATGCGGCTTGCCAACATCTGTGGGAACACTCGTTAGCCACGGGAATGTTGGCGCGAGATCTTTGCACTTTGGTATTTGGGCAAGCCGGTCAGGAGTTTGGCCAGACAGCCTTCCTTTCTGGACTTCTGCACGACATCGGCAAACCAGTGCTTGCGTCCGTGCTCCTAGAAACGGAGAGGAAGTTAGCGTCAACCAATGCGGCACCATGGATGCCTATGGAATCATGGCTTGACCTTATAGACGGAGCTCACCGAACCGTGGGACTGCTCGTCGCAGCGAAGTGGGATATGCCTGCACTGGTCAGAAGAGGAATGACGGACCTTGGTGAATACGATCCAGCCGAGCCACACAGCATGCGAAATTTTGTGCGCTTGGCCAATTCACTGGTTAAGAAGGCTGGCATCTACGCAGGCAATGTCAGCTCGGAGGACCTCGACGCCGCCATCGCAACCGGTTGCCAAGTCCTATCTTTGGACCTGCAAAAGGTACAGACCCTTGTGGAAGGGCTCTCCGATCGCGTGAAACAAAGGATCTCCTGACCGCCTGCTGCAGTCTTCAGATTCCATCACCGAAAGGACTTTGTTGCCGCCTATCGGCTTCGTCGGCGTACAGGAACTGGAACGGGCGGAGGGGACATCAGTTCCACCAAGCCTTCGATAAGCTCATCCACCCACTGCCGTACAGTATCCCCCAACGTAGTCTCTTGCCGCTTGTTCTCGCTCATGGGATTTGAACCGTTTGCCATGCTGAGTACGACCTTCCTTGTAGAAGATCAATTCGACATATCTGCTCGCAAAGTTTAATGGAAACACCTTGGGGTTGGCGTCAATCTGCGCGTATGCATCTCTTGCGCAGGTTTCACAGCCCAGACGCACCAGAAAATGGTAGGCATGAGGCATGTCAGACGGGCGCGTTTCTTGGGACCAATACTTCATGAACATTGCTGCTGTGACGGCAAGCCGATCCACTTGCCCACGTAAGTTCGTTGGGGCGGTGATCGTGCGAGACAGGACGATTTTGTCGACCGGATACAATGGTTCGATTCGAGGCATGCCCCATTGCTCTGAAGTGGGGCACATGATGGAAAATGGCCACTGCGTGGCAACGATTCACGCCGAGGCCAACGCGATCATTCAAGCGGCGAAGAATGGCGTCAACATTGAGGGCGGAGATGTTTATGTAACGGCCAGCCCCTGCTGGAATTGCTTCAAGCAAATCGCCAACGCGGGTATCAAACGCATCGTGTTCGGCGAGTTCTATCGCGACGAACGCATCTTCTCAGTGGCAGAAACATTAGGCATCAACCTTGTACATATTCCGCCTCAAATAGAAGTCCCACGTGCGGGTAACACGGCAACGGTCAGCGAGTAACTGTGGCCGATTCGCAGGGATTATTTGAGCGAGCGGGAGGCGAATCAGTCGTTCGAGCGGTCGTTGACGAATTCGTTCGTCGCGTATCGACCGACTTGATGATTGGTTTTTTCTTCAAAGGTATCGACCTTCAAACTCTCCGGGAGAGAGAGTATCAATTCACCGCACGGTTCCTTGGTGCGGCCAACGTTAAGTACGAGGGGCAATCCTTAAAGCAAGCGCACGCTCGACACAGGATCATGGGCGGGCAGTTTGATCGCAGAAAACAGATACTAAGCGAGGTTCTTGTAGAACTTGGGGTCGAAGCAGAGGTTCGCACGACCTGGATTGCGCACGTGGAGGAACTGCGGGACTTGATCACCTCGCATACGCAAGGCCAGTGCGACTAAAGACTTGTAAAGCCACGGGCCTGAAACTCGCCATTTCGGTGCGAAACCGCTCGTATGTAGGCCCAGCTCGCCGAAAGTTTCGCATTATCGCGAACTTCGCGTCTTAAGTCGTTGCGCCTACAGAGCATAAGACGATACAGTTGTTTCACGGCCGTCGATGCTCAAACACTTCGTCTTCGACACAAACATCCTGATCCACGACCCACGGGCCATCTATCACTTCGAGGAAAACGAAATCGTAATACCGATTTTCGTTCTTGAAGAAATAGACCAGTTCAAGAAAGAGTCTTCTGAGCGTGGTCGAAATGCCCGCGAAGTGGCTCGGATCCTTGACGGCTTTCGCGCAAATGGGGGCAGTCTTTCTGATGGCGTGCCGATGCCTAGCGGAGGACGCCTTCGGGTGGCCTCTGGGCACAGACCTGTGCCAACGAGTTTGCGCGAGAACCAGATCGCTGATCATTTGATCCTGGGCGTTGCGCTGGATGTTCGAGACGCAAACCCGGACGAGCCAACGATCTTCGTTACGAAGGACGTGAATCTTCGAATCCGCGCAGATGCGCTTGGGCTCAAAGCCATGGACTTCGAGGCCGGCCGCATCGACATAGATGAACTGTACTCAGGCGCCATGGAGCTGGATGTTCCGGGTGAACAAATTGATCAGTTCTACGCTGAAAACACGTTAGATCTTGGCGAAGCGCGCGTCTTGCCGAACCAGTACGTTTTGCTCAAGAACCCCGAAAGCCCATCGCACACAGCCCTTGGTCGGGTTGATCCAAAGACGCGTCGGTTGATTCCTTTAAGGAAGATGCGCGATGGTGTCTGGGGCATTCGCCCGCGCAACAAGGAACAACACTGCGCCTTGGATCTGTTGCTGTCTGACGAGGTTAAACTGATTACGTTGGTTGGCAAAGCAGGTACAGGAAAAACCTTATTAGCGCTTGCAGCAGGTATGCAGCAAACCGTTGAAGATCGTGCATACACCCGTCTTTTGGTTTCACGACCGATCTTTCCTCTGGGTCGTGACGTTGGTTTCCTGCCAGGCACGATTGAAGAAAAGCTTAACCCTTGGATGCAGCCTATCTTCGACAATGTTGAGTTCTTGATGGGCCTATCGAAGACCGATGAACGCAATGGGGGACGAAGCTACAAGGAACTTATCGATATGGGTTACATCCAGATCGAGCCCTTGACGTATATTCGTGGCCGATCTTTGCCGACCCAATTCATCATTGTCGACGAGGCACAAAACCTTACGCCTCATGAAGTTAAGACGATCATTACCCGCGTCGGTGAGAACACTAAGATTGTCCTCACGGGCGATCCGTACCAGATAGACAATCCTTACGTCGATGCGACCTCAAACGGACTGACAACGGCTGTCCAAAAGTTCATGGGGCAAGAACTAGCTGGGCACATCACCCTTTCGAAGGGGGAGCGTTCAGAGCTGGCCGAGCTAGCGTCAAACCTGCTTTGATTTAGCCCGGAACTTACTTCTGGCGATTGCACGCTGGGTTGCCAAAGGGGCAAGCTCAGTCTTGCAATTCGGCGTTCCAATACGAAGCCGCAGGTACGTCGAGAAACGGCAGCCACTCGCGGTAGCGGATGGCATCGCCTTGAGCTCGAAACGTCGGAGTCCACCGGGGGCGTTCTGGCTTCTTGGCCAACCGCATGTTGGCCTGTTCGGGAGTGCGCGCTCCCTTCTTCAAGTTGCACTTAATGCAACAACACACCACGTTCTCCCAACTTGAGCGGCCACCCTGTGCACGGGGAACCACGTGATCAAGATTGAGATCGGTGCGCGGCCCCGACCAACTGCAGTACTGGCAGCGGTTGCCGTCCCGCATATAGATATTGTGCCTTGAAAACCTTACTTTCGTGCGGGGCAGGCGATCGTAGATCTGAAGGACGATCACCCTCGGAATGCGAATTTTGGAATCTACCGTTCCCCACGCGTCTTGACCCAACTCAGCGGTAAGCTGAGCCCAACTTTGGAAATCGAAGACGCGGAACTGCTCGTCTATTGCCCTAGCTACACCGAGATACAGTAGCGAAACCGCCCGGCGCGCCGAAGTGATGTGAATGGGCTGGAAGTTCTTGTTGAGAACCAGAACCGAAGCGTTCGTCACGGGATTCCTCCAAATGAGCGACCGACCAACATACGTGGCGCGTCGGCATTGGGATTCTCCCCCGACGCGAGGGTAGGTTCGTCGTACTTAGTTGAAATAATAGCACATTTCTGCCCCCTTTTCCGGTCTGTATGACACAACTTGGCAAACAGCCACAACGCCAGACTGCCGCCGGTTCTTGGGTTCAGAATCCACTGCGCTAGACTGGAAGAGATCTCAGGACAGCACCAAAGTGAACATCCAAGCTCTTTCCGCCCTCGTCGCCACCATCGTGGGTTGTGCCATTGGTGGCTCTGTTTTCCTTAGGGAAACCCGCCGCGGCGCGCACGCTGTCTTCGCAACCTTTGCGTTCAACATCGCCCTGCACTACCTGTTCGTTTTTCTGTGGCTGGGGCTTGAGATTGAGTTCTTCGATTGGGCAGCCATGTTGGTTGCGGTATCGCTACCTGCAACCGCGCAGCGTTTTTTTCAAGCGTTCTTGGGCGATGACGCTGGACCTCCGCCATTGTCAAAGTCGACGGTGGTGGGCGCAGTGGCCTTCTATTTGGCTTTCTGCTTTTCCAGATTCATCGATCCCATTCACCAATCGATATGGTTCCGTTTCTCCTTCGGAACCTACGTGTTCACAGGTTTATATCTGTCGGTTTACTATTTGTACCGACGGTACTGTGCTACCCCCTCTCGGGTTGAAAAGATTCGGCTTCGGTATCTGTTGATCGGCGGCGTCGCGACCATTTCAACCGCCCTGCTTCAATCGTTCGTCGACAACGTCACGTTGGGAACGATCTTTGTCATCGTATACCTCTATTTCCTTTCGCAAACGCTGGTGCGCTACCGGTTGCTGGATCTAAACGAGCTTTTGGGGCGAATGGTTGTGTTGGGGGCGTTGGTGGTTATCGTGACGCTGATCTATGTCGTGCTGCTGATCTGGGTTTCGCCCGAACAACACGGATTGTTCTTCTTCAATACCCTGGTGGCCTCAACAGCTATCTTGATTCTGTTCGATCCGCTGCGTGCCCGGGTGGAGGCGGTGGTGAACCGTTGGATGTTTCAGGAGAAGTACGAGCTTTCGCGTCGTGTTCATAACTTGCGTTCCGACTTAATGAACGTGATCGATGCCCGTGGCATCGGCCCGAAGGTGCTTTCGGCCTTAGAAGATTCTCGCCGCGTGACCCACGCATCACTTTACTTCGTAGATCCAGACGGATCTGGTTACGAATTGGCGGCTCATATTGGACCAAAGCCCGAAGGCCGTTTGGACGCGGTAGGGCACCGCGGTTTCTTAGAACGGCTACGAAGGTACACAGTGCTCACCGTTGAAGGCATCGAGCAGGAAATGGCGACCTTACGCCCTGCTCGAAGCGAAGAGAGAGAGTCACTGGGGCTCATCCTGCGAGCTATGGACTTGATGAACGCATCTGTGGCGCTGGCCATCTCGGGCGAAGACCAGTTGCTGGGCATCTTGGTGCTTCGAGATGAGCGCTTGCGTGAAGCATTTTCTTCAGACGAAATCGAGCTTCTTCGCGGGGTGGCGGCATCAATCGGGGTGACGCTTCAAAACTCGCAAGTCTACGAGCGAATGAAGGAACGGGAGCGCCTAGCCGCCTTGGGACAAATGGCAGCGGGGTTGGCACACGAGATTCGAAACCCCTTGGGCTCGATCAAAGGAGCTGCCCAGTACCTGCTTCCCAGCGCCGATCAAAGCATCGATCCTTCAAGCCGCGAGTTCTTGAACATCATCGTTGAGGAGGTCGACCGTTTGAACAAGACGGTCTCTCAGTTCTTAGACTATGCCCGTCCTTACCGCGGTGAACAAAAGCCACTTGATGTGAACCAAGTGCTTCGAAAGACTCTGACTCTCTTGGAAAAAGAAGAAGGGGCTTCAAGAATCGAGATCTCTTCGCATTTGGCCGATCTTCCACCAGTCCGCGCCGATGCGGAGCAGCTTCGTCAGGTGTTCTTGAACTTGCTGATCAACGCTTTGCAATCAATGCCTCAGGGAGGAAAATTGCAGGTATCAACGACCCTGCGTAGGGCCACGAGACGTGGGGCCGCCGCTGCGTTTTTTGAGGTTCGCGTGAAAGACACCGGTAACGGGATCCCTCCAGAGAATCTCAAGGATCTGTTCGTGCCCTTCTTTACGACCAAAGACCAAGGCACAGGGTTGGGATTGCCGATCAGCCAACGCATCATTGAAAACCACGGGGGCACCATTGAGGTGCGATCTCGTGTCGGCGCCGGGTCAACCTTCACTGTTCTGTTGCCGGTAGAAGCAGACTCGTACGCCGGGTTTATGGAAAGCCACAAAGGTCCGCCGCCCATGCCTGAACGACGAACGCCACTGTCTATGCCAAGCCTTGAGATTCCGGGCCCCACAGGCCAGACGGGCCGGTACGGACGCTATAAACCATTGTAGTGGGCCGTTGCCTCTCTTGCTTCGGCAAGGGCTTCGGGGGTGTTGATGTTGGTTGCAAATCGGCCACGCGGATCAAAGTCCTGCCATGCGGCATCCGGCAAGCGAGCGGCACCCAACACGGCCAATGCGTCGTGCATTTTGAGGCGGCCTTGTTTCAACAGATTTGTGGTGGGCCCCAGCGCATTGATTGGGTACCGAGCGCAAAGCGGCTCTGCGAACCCATCTACGAATGGTACCAACGTTCGATCACGGGGAGGGTGATCACGAAGCAGTTGCAGGATCGACGTTGTCAGGAAGGGCATGTCCGCCGCGACACAGACCACTGCGGTTTCGTTTTCCAAAAGCGACGACAATGCCGTCTGAACGCCCGAAAGTGGCCCAAATCCGGCACCGAGTTGATCAGGAATAAGGGGAACGCCCAAGTTACCGTAAGCGTCCGAATCGTTCGTGACTATGAAGACCCGGCTGAACAATGGCAGCATCAACCGCAGTTGCGTCTCGATGATACTGCGCCCGCCTATCTGGAGTAGCCCCTTCGCAACGCCCCCCAACCTGGTGCCACCGCCACCGGCGAGAATGGCCGCGGCGGTGTTGCCAGTTGCTAAAGAACCTTGCGCATCCACGTGGCGCCTTCGGCGCGAGCCATTCGGAACTCTCCCGTTGTGGTGATGGCATAATCGCATTCTTTGCGATCAATGACTTCCCACCCCAGCTTCTCGGCAAAGAACGAACTGGCGCTGTCGGTAACGAGGTAAAGATCGCGCATACCTTCGCGACGGGACTTTTCCGTGGCGGTATCAACAAGAAGATATCCAAGTCCTTCGCCTCGACGTTCAGGAGCTACAGCCAACATGCGAAGAAGACCGACGTCCTCGACGCGCTCAATGGCCACGCAGCCAACCAAAGGAACCTCTTTGTCACCTGGGATCACAAGGTAGTTTGACCAGAATTCATCGAGCTGTGGGTGAGCGATGCCTACCCGATTCAACAATGTGCTGATGAGCTGTTTGTCTGACAATTTTGCTGGAAGGACAGGATCGCCAAGCTTCTCAAGGAGCTTGTCATGTAAGCCGCCATAACTGCCGGACGACATGACCACGACAGTATCGCCAGGCGCGGCTCGTTCCGCGAGGCGATCCACAGTTGCATCAACCGTATCGATCACCCGGGCAGGAATTCCCGCATTGCGCAGATCTTGAGCCAACTGTTCAACATCGAGCCTGTCGTCGACGGGCAACTTTTCTGGCTGGTAAAGAGGCGCCAATACGACTTCATCGGAAATGGCTAGCGCCGTAGCGAAATCGTTTTGAAACACTTTGCGCCGGCTGGTTGCCGAACGGGGCTCAAACGCGGTGATCATTTTGCCAGGACCGAACTTGCCTTTGAGTGCCGTAAGCGTTTCACGAACGGCTGTGGGATGGTGGGCAAAATCATCGAGCACCGTGACACCAGCCGCGATGCCTCGCCATTCCTGCCGACGCTTAACACCGAGGAACCGTTGCGATGCTCGAGCGATCTGCGGTAACCCGACGCCTATGCGGCTTGCGGCGGCAATGACTCCCATGAGGTTCTCCAGGTTGTACACCCCGGGCATTCCCGATTCGATGGAGCCAACTTCTTGACCTTTGTAAGCCACGCGCATCACAGCACGGCCACCACGCGTATAACCGGAGACCTCAAAAGTCCATTCGGCATCACAACCGGGTCGACCGTAGGTGGTGACTTGGCACCGCGCGGAACGAGCGACTTCAAGAGCTTTGGGAGAGGCCGCGCAAACGATCAAATCCCCTGCGGGTGGAATGCGCTCCACAAACTCTCGAAACGCATCAATCACAACGTCTTCATCGCGGAAGATATCGGCGTGATCGAACTCGACGGAGGTCAGGATAACGATCTTGGGCTTATAATGAAGGAACTTGGACTTCTTATCGAAGAACGCGGTGTCGTATTCGTCGCCTTCAATAACGAACTCTTCGCCTCGACCAAGGCGCCATGATCGATCGAAGTTGTTTGGAACACCGCCGATCAAAAAAGAAGGATCGCGGCCAGCTTGCGTGAGCACATGAGCCATCAACGTTGAAGTGGTGGTCTTGCCGTGTGTCCCCGCAATGACCACTGATTGGTGGTCTGACAAGAAGAGCTCGCTGAGCAACGCAGGAAAGGAGGTAAGCCGAATCTTTCGATCCTGCGCAGCCACAACTTCTACGTGATCGCGGCGACAGACGTTGCCGACAACCACGACTTCAGGCCCCCATTCCAGGTTCTGGGCGCCGAACCCTTCAGAGTAGGCGATGCCTTGCTCGGCTAGTTGAGTGGACATCGGAGGGTATACATGTTCGTCCGACCCTCTAACGTCGTGGCCAGCGGCCTTAAGCAAGCCCGCCAAAGAACCCATGCCTGTACCGGCAATGCCAATGAGATGAATTTTCATTTAGGGACGCATTCCGTGGAGCCCGGAGCAAAGCGCGTAGCAAACTCTTTGACTTCGAGATCGAATGACACAGTAAAGTCATGGAAGAACTCGCCGTCGCGGGCGGATTCGCTGCCGGAGGTGTCCCACCGCAGCGCTTTGACGACGGCTGAGCCGCAAGGATCAATACGCCCACGCTTCCGACCCGATAGCGATGCCTGCCACGCGTCGGCACCTTCGCGATCGCATTGCCCGTATTTGCCCTGGCATTGCACAGTGAGTGTTTCGTACCAGAAAAGGCCCGCAGGTCCAAACTCAGAAAGAGAGAACTGTGGCAAGACTCCCACTGTCTTGTCGTCAGCCGTGGCTGTTATGTTCAATTTGGCCTGTGAGCCTGCAATCATGTCCACGTAGACACAGCGGGTCTGGGCCCCTTGTACTTCTAGACGCCCTAAAACGTCGGAGGTAACGGCTATGCGCCCCCCTGACGCTGACAACCGTAATTCAAAACGCTTGTGACCAGCTGCCGGGGGCGAAGATTCATTGTCGTCACCGGCGCTGCGGCACCGACAAAACACGACTGGTGTTGCGCCAACGCAGCGGTGACCCGCCAAATTCACGGGGAGCGCTGCGGCAGCTGCCTGGATAGGCGGAACGGTTGAGTTTGTCGACTGGGAACCACAGCCCCCAAAGGCGAAGGTTGTTACGGCCACAAGGACGAAAGGCCTAACAAAATTGCCACCAAGCCAAGGGGGAAGGCGGTACAAACGGGAGAAGATCCGTGGACGGGGGGCCATTGGTGCCCGTAGGATACCGCAACTGTGCCTGGGTCCGTTTTTT
>Ga0105046_10012066_pt1 | contig 13401 bp, 12 predicted proteins | sample MAT03_FD_78385 | JGI IMG/M metagenome (GOLD analysis project Ga0105046, IMG submission 78385) | Freshwater microbial communities from Lake Fryxell liftoff mats and glacier meltwater in Antarctica - MAT-03 (megahit assembly) | ecosystem: Environmental > Aquatic > Freshwater > Ice > Liftoff... | reverse complement strand
ATAAAATAGCGTCATCTGAATATTGTCTTGGAGCACCGATAAAGCTAGGATCTTTAGTTGCACGCCATTTAACGAGCGCGTCTTCCGTCACCCAAAAAGAAATATTTCCATGATTCTCAAGGGATTTGCTAGACTGAGACCAGTTTCGTACTTTGTATTGGACCATTGTAAGCTTTTTTTTTGTAGTTAATGAGAGAAACTTACAATTTTTTTATTCCCTTCGACAAGATTTTTCTTAGATTTTTGAGTTTCTTCAGATTCTTTACGTGAGACTTATCCTACAAGGCCCCTATAGCCGTTAATTCTATGAATAGGCTTAAGGCATAAAGCTGGGAAAACGCTTTTCACCAGGGCCTGAAGTGATTTTAGCGGCTTCGGGCTGGTTGAGGTTCACGAGATAAATATCGCTCTTATCCCCATCAAAGGCATTGAAAAGTAGGTGCAGACTATTGGAGGCCCATGTGGGGTTTTCTTTATGTCCAGCCCCTGAGGTGATTTGCCGCTCTTCCCTTCTTTCAAAGTCATATATCCAAATTTGGCGCGTTCCTTGTGACATCGAACAATACGCAATTTTCGTTCCATCAGGTGCCCAAGCTGGCGCTGTATTTTCCCGATTCACTTTAGAAACGAGATCGGCTTTCAGGGTCTTTAAACTCGCTCCTGGAGGAGGAACATTCATCATGTAAATGCGGGGCGAACCATCTTTATTAGAAACAAAAGCGATTTTTCTTCCGTCAGGGCTGAAGGTAGGCGTGCCCTGTGTCGAACGAGGAGCTGAAAAAATCTGAGAGGGTTTACCGACGATGCCTGTTTCAGGGCTAAAGTCGACGACAAAAAGATCGGGATTGCCTGTGATATCGCATACAAATGCCAGCTTGTCTCGCTGTCGATTAATCGTGGGCATTAATTGGTTACCACGCAGCAGGCTCAAACGTTGTGGTTTTCCTTCTTTTAGTGTGGCGACAAACAGTTTAGGTTGTCCCATTTTGTAAGAGACATAACAAAAGGAACCGCTTGCAAAACCAGGCTTAGGAGGAATATAGGACGGGGTAACACACAGGGCATTATCATGTGTGATTTGCCTGGGGTTACCTCCATCATAATCGGCTTCCCACACATCCGCGACGCCTTTGTTTTTGATCGTATAGAGAAAGCGTGAGGACGCCACACCTTCTGTTTCAAATAAAGCTTTGTGAATCATATCAGTAAGTTGATGGATGGAGCGACGATCTTCTGCAAGATTACCTGTAAGGGCAATTCCATCGACTTTTTTGGATTGACCATTGTTGACGACGATCAGTCGTGCACCAAGCGTTTTATCTTGAATGCGCGTTTTGACCAGATAAAAGATTTGTTCCTGCACCCAGTCGCTGGTATCAATCGTGTGATCAAAGGTAAGGAAACCACTTAAACGGACCCTTTCAACAGTGCGCTTGGCAACGCTTGTCATCCCGTTGTGGCTCAGATCAAATTGCAAAATTTGATCGAGTTTTTGCAGATAGGCGGGTTCAAATCCTGTCCCTTCAACAGGCGTAAGATAAAGCGGCAAAAGGGGTTTGTCGGTCGAAAGACGCACCACAATGGTCTCTTCAGCAGAGAGGGAGAAGAGAGCAAAAAAGAAAAGAAAATATTTATTCATTACTTAACGAAAGGGTAAAAGTGTAAGTGGACGCATTTTCAAAATGGGCTCCAAAGGAAGAAAATTTGAGAGAAGGAAGCGTTTTTTCGATGTAATCGCGATTGGCTTTATTTTGGCTGCTCACAATTTCCACCTTGTCGACAGTTCCTTTTCGTGTGAGGGTCAAACGTACCCGCACTTCTCCATACTCAGGTAATTTTAAAAGGAGCTTTAGACGGGCCGCTAACTCATCGCGGTAATGGCTTTCTTGATCACTCAAGACTTCGAAAGAACTTGAGGGAATGGCTTCAATCCATACCGGTGCTGAGAGTTGCGAAACTTCCGTCGTCGCTGCCAATTTATCACGTGAGCTTCCCATTTTCCTAATCTTTTCTTGGGCCTTGGCCAACAACTCTTTTTCCTTTTGCGTCGCCGCAGGAGGAGCGGAAGGTTTCGCCTTTTCTTTGACAGGGGTAGCCGGTTTTTTAGCAGGTGTTGGTGAGGGCGTCGCTTTTTTCGGTTTGACTGTTGCGGTTTTCGGTTTGGATTTAGGGTTAAGTTTAGGAACTTCGACAGCAGGTTTTGGGGTAGGTTTAGGAGGGGTAGATTCGACTTTCGGTTGAGGTTTGGGTTGAGGAGGATCTGGCGCTGGAGGAGGTGGGGTGACAGGATTAGGAGGAGGTGACTGAATCCCCACAGGAGGCGATTCGATCATTGGAGAGATTTTTTGAACAGGAGGCTTTGGGGAAAGAGAAACGGTTTGCACATGGACTTTTTGACGAGAGGGTGTGATTTCATAAAGAGGAGTCCAAAATAAAAGACTCACACAGATCAAAAAATGGGCCGCGATCACAGAAAAGCTAATCGGAGTGAGTGAGATTTCGGTTCTCATGGTTGTAACACAATATCAAGCTCGCGAAAGCCCGCGGCTTCGAACGCATTTTTGACCCCTTGATAAGTGCCAAAATGTCCTTTTTTATCGTGAAATAATTGGGGACGTGCCGAAGGATATTGCCGATGAGCCGTTTGGAGGAGGGGAACAAGTTGTGCAATCGAGACGCGTTGTTGACCAAAATAAATGGTATTATCTCCCTTGACGTGTACAGCAATCGGACTGGCATCTGTCACGTTAATAGGGTTCTCAGGGTTTCCAGAGGCTTCTGCTAATTCAATTCGATCAAGTTCGAGAATGGGTGCGACAACGATAAACATGATCAAAATGACGAAGACCACGTCGATCAAAGGGGTGAGATTCACTGTAGGTTCTTCGATCGGAGGGCGGGCGCGGCTGTAATAGCGTGCCATTATTCTACCTTGCGATATTGCATTTCGACCGAAGCTAAAATTTCGTTGGAAAACCCTTCCATATCGGTCTCAAAGTCTCGAATGGTGTTTTTTAAGTAATTGTAACCAATGAGAGCCGGAATGGCATCAATGAGTCCTAAAACGGTAGTGGCAAGTGCGAGGGAAATCCCGCCTAATACTTGATTACTACCCGCTGCCGATTGCATGTCGGCAAATGTGATCAAAATCCCCCACACTGTCCCTAACAAGCCCAAGAAAGGAGCCAGGCTGACAACGGTAGCCAAAATAAAGAGATGTTTTTCCAACCATTTGGTTTGTCCCGCTACGGTGGTCATCAGATGTGCTTGAATAAAATCGACGTCAGTTGGGGAGAGATAAGAGACATCTCCGCCTCCAAACCGCCGGTTTTTGGCGAGAAGATCAAGTGTGTATTTCTTTAAAATCCGAAAAAGTTCGTAAAAAGGATTTGTGTGTTGTTGAACAAATTCGAGAGACAGAGGATTCATTTTTTGATTGGAAAAAGAGGTGCGAAATTGTTCTGCAAATTTTCGAACCCGGTAAGTCAAAAAAGTTTTATGTATTAGAATAATCCAACTGATTATAGAAAGGGAAATTAAACTTATAAAAATTAATTTACCTAGAATGTCAGAATGGGTATAAGCATCAAAAAAAGGGTTGCTTAATAATATAATTTTATTTATCATTTACACTTCACCTCGTCAATATTGATAAGGTTTTAGAAACTTTGAGTCAAGGAGAGTAACTAGTGCGATTAATACTAGGAATTGCTTGTTTAATGTTCACATTTTTAAGTGCGGAACCCGCTTCATTTCGTCTAGTTGCGGAAAAAGCAGAACCGGCGGTAGGACAACCCTATGTAGTCGCATTGGAATTACAGCTCGAAAAAGAATGGAGCGCCTACTGGAAAAACCCAGGTGCTGCCGGTATGGCTCCCCAAGTTGAATGGAAACTCCCCGAGGGAGTGACGCTTAAGGCTTTCCATTGGCCGACCCCTACCCGTTATGACGATGGAGGGGTGGTCACCTATGGATATGAAAATAAGGCCATTTTCGTGGCCGAATTCGAGGTTTCGGGGAGTCAGACCCCCGCGATCGGGGCGGAGGTCCGTTATGTGATTTGCTCGAACGAAACCTGCCTTCCTGGCTCTGATACGGTCGAATTAAAGGGGGTTGATTCGGCTTTGGTCGAGGAAGGACGTCATGCGCTCCCTCAGCCACCCGAGAGTTTAACTGTGACAACCGAAGGGGATCAATTTCTTCTCGAAGTCAAAGCCCCTGGAATTGGCAAAGCGCAACTCCTCTTTATCCCCGAATCGGGTGACGAAACTTTTCATACAGATGTGGTAGGACCGCACGAGGTGAAATTGTATACTTCCTCGGCAACTGGCATCCTTGTGGCTGATGGGGTAGGCTATCTCCTTGGAGACGAGACTTCACAAAGCGAGATTGCCGAAGGCTTCAGTTTGTCTCCTTTACCTTCAGATGGGACCGAAAAAGAGGTCATGTCCCTAGGTTGGGCTCTTCTTTTGGCCTTCGCAGGGGGTTTAATCATGAACCTCATGCCGTGTGTGCTACCTGTCATTTCGTTCAAGGTGATGAATTTTGTGAAACTCTCCGGTGAAAGCCGCTCCCTCTTGTTCAAACACTCGATGGCGTTTACCTGGGGCGTCCTCGTCTCGTTTTGGGCGTTGGCAAGCGTCCTCTTAATCTTACAATCTTACGGCGAAACGGTGGGATGGGGTTTCCAGCTTCAAGTGCCTCTTTTTAATGCCGTGCTTGCTGCCTTTTTATTTCTGTTTGGATTGAGCTTATTTGGTGTATTTGAAATGGGCACCTCTTTGATGACCAAAGCGGCCGAATCGGAAGGACGAAAAGAGGGACTTAGTGGTTCGTTTTTAAGTGGTGTTTTAGCGACGGCTGTCGCGACTCCCTGTACGGGCCCTTTCTTAGGAACCGCTCTTGGGTTTGCGGTGACGCAAAGTGCCCCAGCGGCCCTCTCTATTTTCACCTCTTTGGCACTTGGAATGGCATTGCCTTACTTGATCCTAGGGGCTTTCCCTCAATTTTTGAAATGGATTCCAAAACCCGGTCCTTGGATGGTGGCTTTTAAACAATTCATGGGCTTCTTAATGGTCGCGACTGTTTTGTGGCTGCTCTGGGTTTTTGCCGCGCAAACCAGTCAGTTGGCTCTTTTCATGGTTTTGGGTGCCCTTTTCTTAATGGCGATTGGAGCTTGGATTTATGGCACCTGGGGTACGCCGCGGACTCGGAAGACATTCCGAAGAATCGCTCAAATCGTGGCGCTCGTTATTGTGGGGTACAGCCTCTATGCTATGGTGGAAGCCAGTCGGTTGGCTCCTGATACCGATGAGACCGATTTTGCATCGGGTGATTGGCAAATGTTTGATGCCGCGAAGGTAGAAACTTTGCAATCGCAAGGTATTCCCGTTTTTGTCGATTTTACCGCTAAATGGTGTTTGATCTGCCAAGTCAATCACTTAGTGCTCTCTACGCCATCTATGGAAGCCGCCTTTAAAGAAAAAGGGGTTGTGCGGATGAAAGCCGATTGGACCCGCAATGATCCCTCCATCACGGCCGAACTTAAAAAATTTGGGCGAAGCGGTGTCCCTCTTTACGTGCTTTATGCCAATGGAAAAACCGAAATTTTGCCTCAGGTGTTAACGCCTCCCATTGTGCAGGAAGCGCTCGATCATGTTCGTTGACAGCCATGTGCATCTTTGCGACAAGGCGCTACTTCCCCACATCGATGAGGTGTTAGAACGCGCTCAAAAAAGAGGGCTGGAGCTTATTCTGAACATTTGCACGGAACCTCACGAAGTGGAACAGGGAATCGCCTTAGCTGCTCGTTATTCGTGGATTCGGACAGTTGCCTCCACTACACCCCATGACGCCGCGACTTTAGGCGAGGCCGATTTTACCTCTATGGAGGCCTTTGCAAGGGTAGGGCATCTCGTGGCCATTGGGGAAACGGGCCTCGACTATTTTCACTACAAAGAGAGTGCTGCTATTCAACAAAAGCTCTTCGTCCGTTACTTGCATTTAGCGCGTGAACTCAAGCTTCCCGTCGTTGTACATTGTCGTGAGGCTTTTGCCGATTTTTTTGACATTGTGGATGCTGAATATTCCTCTCTACCGGGTATTCTCCACTGTTTCACAGGCACCGAACAAGAGGCACATCAATTGATCCAGCGTGGGTGGCATCTCTCCTTAAGTGGTGTTGTCACTTATAAAAAATCAGAGGAATTACGCCGTATTGCGGCATGGGTGCCCGAAAACCAACTGTTATTAGAAACCGATGCCCCTTGGTTAGCCCCCCAATCACGTCGCGGTGCGTTGAATGAACCTGCCTTTATTATCGAGATATATGATTTGGTAGCTCAAATTAGAAATATAAAAATTGAAGAATTAAAATTAATTGTTTACAATAACGTAATAAAACTTATTGATTAAGATGATATGAGTTTAACCCTAGTAAATTTTATTCAGGGAATAATGACGTCGCCCCAGGCTATACCGCTTCCCGAGCCGCATATCATTTTAATGTGCATGCGTATGCGGGACAACGCGATACTTTATATATCGATACATGGACAGGAATGCTGGGAGCCGGGAAAGTACTTATATATCGCATCGCCGGGATCGTGGCGCGTTCCTTAGGAATTTCTCATCGTGAATACAATCATTTAGAAGATCAGAATCAATTTTATAAGGCCCTGAGGAAACACACACTCCTCATCGGTAAACCTAGCTTTTTACACTTAACATGCGATGCGGGATGTGTGCAGGAAGGACGATTTTATCGATTCATGGGGTATTCGCCCAGATTAAAAAGCCTCCATTTTAGAGATAAAGTCCATACAAGTTGTGTATTTGATGAGGCAGAAGCTGGCACATTCGCACCCAAGTAGATGGTAAAGGGTTAAATTGAGTATTAAGTCTTACCCTCATCCCACTTTATTTTGACAAAGAAATTTCTGGTACTTTTCCGGCTCTAAAGTGGGTTTTGTAACTACTGAAGTTTAATTTCAGGCGTGCTACCATACTGAAAAATTCAGTGGGAGCGCGCGGTCATGTTGGCCTTTTTCCGTAAGTATCAAAAGTTTCTCTATATCCTTGTCACTTTCGTAGTAGTGATCTCGTTTTCTTTTTTTGGAACTTATCAAGCGACCGCTGACAATCCTTACTATGCACAAGTCGCTTTTACTACCGTTAACGGGACCCAGGTGAACCGTGGAGAGCTTGAGCAAATGGCGCACTTTCTAGCTACCGATACGGTCGATAAGCGTAATCTAGGGCATTGGGGACCGAATTTTCTGAATGATGGTGTCATCCGCCAAGACTTTCTCGAAACAGGGATGGCAGCAGAGCTTGCGGCGGCCTACAGCATTGAATTGAAAGGGGAATTGACCCTCCGTTCCGAACGTGAAAAGCATTATGTCCCTTATGTGCATCCTCAAGCGCCGTTCTTATCAGCGCCAGCCGCATGGGCCTATTTTGCACCAGGAATTAACACCGATTTGCAAACATTACGTGTGACAGCCGATCCCGTTTCTCCTGATGCCCTTAAAGCACGGGTGCGCCTTTATATAGCACAGAGTCAATTTTCCCCTCAGGCTTTAAAGCGCGTGCTCCGTTACCAACAGCAACAGTATAGCTGGTTAAAAGCGGATCCCAATCTGGATCAAATCGATCTTTCCTTGTTTGGATACCGCACCACAGATGACTGGTTTGGACGTAAATTTAGCCGTTTAGTGGCTCAATTTGTGATCAATGCTGCTGAAATAGCCGAACAAAAAGGTTACCGCGTAAGCCGTGAAGAGGCGTTAGCCGATCTACAACGCAATAGTGCCAAGAGTTTTGAAGAGAGTCAACGAAGCGGAGCAGCTCCTATAGGTACCGCGTCTGATTACTTTAAAGAACAGCTACGTCGTTTAAAAATGGATATTTCACAAGCGACGAGCGTGTGGAGGCAAGTCTTATTGTTCCGTCGCCTCTTTCATGATGTGGGAGGATCTGTCTTTGTGGATATCCTTCCTTATCAAAAGCTCAATGGGTTTGCTTCACAAGCAGTCACAGGAGCCTTGTATGAGCTGCCTCGTCCGTTTCAAATGAATCATTTTGAAGATCTGGAATTGTTTGAAACGTACTTAAATGCCATTTCCAAACGGACTAAAAATAGTCTCGAATGGCCTCAAACATTTTTGAGTGCCGAAGAAATCGGGAAAAAAAATCCTGAACTGGTTCAAAAGCGGTATTTACTGGAAGTGAATGCTCTTGATAAAAAACAGCTCCAAGCACGTGTGAGTCTGAAAGAAACGTGGAATTGGGAAGTCGAAGAGAAAAACTGGAAAAAACTGCTCGCTAAGTTTCCAGAACTGGGACTTCAAAAAGGGAATACACGCGAAGAGAAACTTCAAACCTTAGATGTCCTCGATCCGTTGACACGTAGCCGCGTGGATGCAATGGCCCGTGCGGCTGTTGTCGATATGCATCCTGAATGGTTGGATAGTGCATTTGCGGCAACAAAAACCATGACTGTTCCAGTCGGCATTAGCCCAAAGAGTGGTCATCCTTTATTTGTCGGATTGGAGTCGGGAGAGTCCCTTATCAAGCTACTCGATGAAAATAGCGCGACCCTTAAAAATTACTCCCCTGATGGAATGCATCTCTATCGGATCACCGTTCTAGATAGAGATCCCCAACTTCACATTGTGCCGTTCGTAGAAGCGCGAAAAAGTTTACAAAGCCTCTTCGACCAGCAGCTCGAATTGGCTTATGTCACCCTGCGTAACGCTTCTCCTGAAAAATTCCAAACCACCGATAAAAGATGGAGACCATTTGCCGATGTCAAAATGCAAGTCGCCGAAGAATATTTTAAACCTTTAGTGACCGCTATTGAAAAAGAAACAGGGCGCCATTCGCTCAGCCTCGATGCGGCCGCTTCGCTCCGTCTCTTTGCGTGGGCGCAAGAAGCCCGTAACGCCTTAGAGAAAGATCCTGCAGCTCCCTTTGTACAGGCAACGCCTCCTTTAGTGGAAGGAAAGCTTGCGCCTGCCTTGACTGTCGAAAACCAGTGGAAATTCCAAGTTGTGGACACAACCCTTTCACGTCGTGATCCGGATGCAGATCCTGCCTTTTTTGGACTCGCGCCCAATGCGTGGTCGAGTGTGATTGCACCGGCTACTGGAAACTTGGCCTTCTTTGAAATGAAAAAGCAGGGAGAGGTTGAACAGGATGCGCAACTCAGTTTGCAAGTCACCAAAGCGCAACAGCTCCTCTCCAGTGAAGCGCAACGGGTTTTATTGTTGTCGATGCTAGAGACACTAAAGGCTAAACAAGCCATTCATTTAGAACAGCCTGAGCAAGGCGAGGTCATGGAGTGATGTTTTCGGAAGAATTTGTTCCGCTCAATCCGGTGCATTTCTTCCAACTCACGTGGGATTGTCCGCAGGGAAGTGATGGACTCGAAAAAAAGAAGTATCGCCTTCCCTCCACAGATCCATGGACAGGCGAAGAGATCTTTGCTCAAGTGGCGATGGGATGGGGCGGAGAGGGGCTCCATTTTGCAATTGATGTCGATCAGAAATTTCAAGAAGCGTTTTATCCTGAAGTCAGTCGAGGAGATAGCGTCGAATTATTGATTGATACACGGGATGTTAAAACCTCAGGTTATAATACCCGCTTTTGCCACTATTTCTTTTTCTTACCCGTGGATGTAGACGGCCATCAAAAGGGAGAGATCACCCGTTTTCGAACCGAAGATGCCCATCCCCTTTGCGAGGCAAAAGAGCTTAAACTGCAAGTGCAGACAGGACGTTCGTCCTATCACATGAAAATTTTTATACCCTCCTCATGCTTGAATGGTTATGATCCGGAGCAGTGTAACCATATTGGGTTCACTTACCGGATTAACCGCTATGGCGGGGAGCCGCAGCACCTTTCTGTACTCTCGCAAGAGTTTGGAATGGAGCAGCAGCCCTCGTTATGGTCTAGCGTGAGGCTGATGACTTGAAGCAAACACCCCTCTATTCCGCACATGTTGCTCTTCAGGCAAAGATGGGGGCTTTTGCAGGCTGGGAGATGCCCCTTTTTTACCGAAGTGCCATTCACGAACACAAAGCGGTGCGAGAGTGGATGGGACTCTTTGATCTGTCCCATATGCAACGGATACGGATAGAAGGAGAAGGGGCACGTGCTTTGCTGGAATACCTATCGACAACGCCTCTTACGCATGCGGTCACTTATACCACTTGGTGCCAACCGGATGGAGGCACATTGGATGATTTATTGGTCTATCGACTGGATGACACCCACTGGTTTGTAGTGGCCAACGCCAGTAATCGAGAAAAAGATCTGTCTCATCTTCTCTCATACGCTCCTCATTTTAAAAATGTGAAGGTGACCCCTTGTGAGGAGGTAATTTTAGCGCTCCAAGGTCCCCAAGCTATCCAACGTCCTCCTATGCAGATTTGGGAAAAAGAAGGCGTCTTATTTTCTTCCACCGGTTACACAGGCGCTGGGGGGATTGAACTCTACGCGTCTCCTGAAAAAGGAGTTCAACTCTGGGAAAAATATCTAACGAAGGGGGCAGAGCCGTGCGGGCTTGTGGCCCGCGATTCCCTCCGTTTAGAAATGGGATATGCGCTGTATGGACATGAGCTGTCTTCGACCATTTCACCTCTAGAAAGTGTCGCGGCTTGGACCGTTCATCTCGAAAAATCCTTCCTCGGGAAGGAGGCCCTTTTTAAACAACGCACGGCGTGTGGGGCCGTCTTAGAAGAGGGAATTCCGCGCGCCGAGTGTCCCGTGTGGTTCCAAGGTCAAAAAATAGGGGAGGTGACCTCAGGCGGTTATTCTCCTAGGCTTGAAAAAGGGATTGCACTCCTGCTTCTGGTAGGCGAAATTCATTCACAAGTTGAAATTGAAATCCGGGGACGAAAAATCCCTGCCAACATCCTAACCCCCCCTTTTATATCCCATGAAAAAATACACCGACACCCATGAATGGATTGATCCAGAAACGGGTGAAATAGGCATTTCTGCCCATGCTCAGAAAGAATTGGGCGATATTGTCTACGTGGAACTTCCCACTTTGGGAGCCACGGTGCGTAAAGGCGATCCCCTTGCTGTTTTAGAATCGACAAAAGCGGCGGCAGATGTTTACGCACCCGTAAGCGGGACTGTTGAAGCGGTGAATCTCGATTTGAAAGAGAAACCCGAATGGATCAATCAATCCCCTTTGGAAAAAGGGTGGATCGCACGCTTACAAATCACCCATCCAGAGGAACTCGATGGACTTCATCTCGAATAGCGAAATACAAGTCGCTGAGATGCTGAAAACGCTCGGCATCTCTTCTGTGGATGAGCTGTGGAGTGCGATTCCACTTGCTTTAAGGCGCCCTCGTCCTCCTTCCGATGATGGGATGTCCGAGTTCGAAGGGTTGCAAATGATGGAAAAACTCGCCGCTGAAAATACCATTCTCGACTATACCTGTTACCTGGGGGCAGGAGCCTATGAACACCATGTTCCTGCCGTTGTGTCTTCGTTGACCTCGCGCGGAGAGTTTTTGACAAGTTACACTCCCTATCAAGCGGAAGCCTCGCAAGGTCTTTTGCAAGCCATGTTTGAATTTCAAACGGCGATTTGCGCATTAACAGGCATGGAAGTGGCGAATGCATCGGTCTATGATGGTGCCAACGCGATGGCCGAAGCCGCTTTAATGGCGTTACGTTTGCAAAAGGGACGTGAAGAAATTGTGTTAGGAGAACAAATCCATCCCCACTATCGCGCCGTTGTAGAACAGTACACACGTTACCAAGGGGTCACCTTTTCACAAACTCTCTCTTCCCAAACGGCAGCCGTAATTGTTCAATCTCCTAACTATTGGGGTGAAATAGTTGATGTAAGAGCCATTGTGCAGGCCGCCAAACGTGTAGGCGCTTTGGTGATTCAATGTGCCAATCCTCTTGCCTATGGTTTGTTTGAGACACCGGGTGAAACAGGTGTAGATATTGCGGTAGGAGATGCACAACCGTTTGGCATTCCCTTGCAGTTTGGAGGCCCTTATGTCGGATACATGGCCTGTCGCAAGGAGTATGTGCGGCAACTTCCAGGACGTATTGTGGGGGAAACAACCGATACAGAAGGGAAACGCGGATATGTGTTGACCTTGCAAGCCCGCGAACAACATATTCGACGTGAAAAAGCGACTTCGAATATTTGTACCAATCAAGCCCTAGCCGCTTTAGCCAGTTGGATCACCATGGCTTGGTATGGGAAAAAAGGGATCCCCGCGTTAGCTTTGACCAACTATCAACGGGCGGCTTATTTGAAGCAGCAACTCGCTTCTCTTCCGGGTATTACCGTTAACTCAAACAGTTCCCATTTCAATGAATTTACTGTGCAATTTGCTAAGCCGATTTCAAACGTTATCGCGCATTTTGAAAAACATTTTATTCTTCCGGGAGTCGTGGATCAGGACCGTTTGATTGTCGCCGTCACCGAAACAAAATCAAAGGAACAACTCGATCGTTATGTGGAGGTGGCGCGTGGTCTTCACACTCTTTGAATTGTCCCAAGAGGGGCAAAAAAGTTATTCCCTGCCTGCCTCGGATCGGACTTTTGAAGATTTTCATCCTGCTTTATTTTTACGCCAATCTCCTCTGCCTCTTCCAGAAGTGTCGGCTATCGATTTGACACGTTATTTCACCACACTTTCCAGGCGTAACATGGGAATCGATACCCATTTTTATCCCCTTGGGAGTTGTACGATGAAATTCAATCCGCGTGTCAATGAAATGGCCGCAGCTCTTCCCGCTTTTCAACGTGCACATCCGTTAGCTCCTTCCCATACAGTCAAAGGATGTTTAAAGGTGATCGAAGAGCTCATCGCTCTTCTTTGCGAGGTGTGTGGCATGGCAGGAGGAAGTTTAGTGCCCAATGCCGGTGCTCAAGGCGAGTTAACGGGGGTATTGATGATTCGTGCTTATCATGCACAAGATCCCAGCCGTATCGAAATGTTGATTCCCGACAATGCCCATGGAACCAATCCAGCCACCGCTTCGATGGCGGGTTTACAGGTGATCACAATCAAAACAGGCCCCGATGGCGATCTTGATTTAGACGATTTAAAACGTCATCTCTCTCCACGCACAGCGGGCCTCATGTTGACCAACCCCAATACGCTTGGACTTTTTAGTCCCCGGATTCAAGAAATCACCCAACTGGTGCGTGAAGCGGGTGGACTGCTCTATTATGATGGAGCTAATTTGAATCCAATTTTAGAAGTGGCCCGTCCTGGGGATATGGGATTTGATGTGATGCATTTAAATCTTCATAAAACCTTTGCAACACCTCATGGTGGTGGGGGTCCGGGTTCAGGACCTGTTGCTGTAGGCTCACGACTTTTACCTTATTTGCCTCTTCCTATTGTAATT
>Ga0105046_10012065_pt1 | contig 13401 bp, 11 predicted proteins | sample MAT03_FD_78385 | JGI IMG/M metagenome (GOLD analysis project Ga0105046, IMG submission 78385) | Freshwater microbial communities from Lake Fryxell liftoff mats and glacier meltwater in Antarctica - MAT-03 (megahit assembly) | ecosystem: Environmental > Aquatic > Freshwater > Ice > Liftoff... | reverse complement strand
TCGCACTGCCGACCTCCGCTCCACATCATTCTGCGCCCCGGCAGGAGTAGCACCTGTAGCCGCAAGAATGGGGTGCGACTGCAGCGCACCAGACCAGTTTGTCTTCTGGTGCCGCCCAATTTCGGGAGTTAATCATGAAATCCACACCAGAAAGCCACGCATTGCCGCAGACGGCGAACAATCGCATTTCAATGAGTGACCAGGCTCCAGTTCCGGCACACGCGCCGACAAAAATGCCAGCAGCTCCAGCCGGAGAGCCGTCCAAGAAAGCCGCGAAACCAGCCAAACCACGCAAGGTTGAAAAGAGACGGCAGGGCCGGAAGGGATAATCCGGCTGTGCAGCAGGCGGCACGATTGTGTTTATCTCACTTGCCTACGATGGCGAGAAGCTCGGCGCGGCAACGATGAGAACCGGCGCATCTTCACGGCGCGCCGGTGCATCGCTGGTCGTCATCTCCGAACCGGCATTGAGCCAGATGGCGCTCCTGCGAGCAAATCAGCACGCCCGGCCGGATCAGGGGCTTGGTCTGGTATGGGAGTCTGGCGGCAGAATCGGTCTCGTGCTGGACACGCCGGATGATAAGGACCGCGTCTTCGTGCGTGATGGTGTTCCCGTGCTCTTCATCTCTGACGAGGTGGAACGCCCGCTGCATGACCAGATGATCGACTTCGAGGGCGTGCCCGGCAACGAAAAGTTTACGATCAAGCGTAGACCGGCGGTCTCGGAGTAATCTTTTTGACGACCCCTTCCCAGTTGGTGCTCACCCACCCGGTGGGCCGATTTGCCCGGTCAATCCCTGCGTCTCTTCCGAACGTTGCAGCTACCAGACATGTGAAGTGACTGAGGGAATACACTACGCATGACATTGCGGTGGTCCCGAATGCGCGATCGCAGCCACGACACCGCCTCCGACCGGTACAAGTACCTGTTTCCGTCGGAGTTTCACAGGCAGCATGAGACGCGGACTCGCAGATTCCGCGTTTCGGGCCGTGAATCGTGGTCCGGATTTGAAGAGGAACCGTTACACGCAGTTCGGATGCAGTGGCGCGTCCGACAAACCGAACAATCGATTGAAACAAGAGGAAGACATTGACCGATCAAAATAAACCCGGCGACGGTAACCGCCCTTCGGGCGATGGTTCCCAGCAATTCCGGCGACGTCGCCGGAGACCCGCTGCCGCCGTTCCAGCAAACCAACAAGTAGACGGTGCTCAGGCGACACCGTCCGCTGCGCCAGTGCAACCAGCGAGAACGCCGAACATTACTCCGGCCGCGACCGAGGGTCAGACCAAGCCACCAGGGCGGGGTCAGCAACGCCAGCGCACCAGCGGGCAGCCACGAAATCAAGCGGCCGGCGAAGGTACGGCTCAGTCGACCTCGAATTCCGTTCCGAGTGGTCGCCTTCGTGTGATTCCCCTCGGTGGTGTTGGCGAAGTTGGCAAGAATATGACCTCTGTCGAGTATGAGCGCGATATGCTTCTGCTCGATGCCGGTGGCAAGTTTCCGGAAGAAGAGCAACGCGGGATCGACCTCGTCATCCCTGACGTCACCTACGTCAAACAGCGTCTTCGCAATCTCCGGGCGATTCTGATCACCCATGGACACGAGGATCACATTGGCGGGTTGCCTTATCTCATTCCGCAACTCAAAGGCAAGGCGCCGATTCCCATTTATGGTTCTCCACTCGCGCTGGGGTTCATCGATCACAAATTACGTGAACATCGGTTGGATAAACACGTGGTCCTCCATCCGGTCAAACCGGGCGATAGAATTCAGTTCGGCAAACTGACCGCAGAATTCATTCACGTCACCCACTCGATCCCGGACACCAACGCGATCGCCATCCACTCGCCGGTCGGGACCATTCTCGACACAGCCGACTTCAAGTTCGACCCCTCACCGGTCATGGGTGGCCAAACCGACGAGCGTCGCCTCAAGCAAATGGGCGATCAGGGTGTGCTCGCGCTCTTCTCGGATACCGTCCGCGTCGAAACCGCCGGCAGTACTCCGTCCGAGCGCGTCGTGTTGGAATCGATGGACAAGGTGATCCGCCAGTCGCGCGGTCAGGTCGTGGTGACCACCTTCGCATCCAATATCAGCCGCATTCACATGGCGCTGCTCGCAGCCAACAAATACGGTCGCAAAGTCGCCGTTGCTGGCCGGAGCATGGAACAAAACGCGAAGGTCGCGCAGGACCTTGGCTATCTCGATCCCCCGGAAGGGTTGCTCCTTCCGCTTGATGAAGTCTTGCGGCTGCCGAAACATCAGCGGGTGCTCGTGATTACGGGCAGCCAGGGTGAAGCCGCAGCAGCACTCGCTCGCATCGCCGCTGCTGAACATCAAAAAATCCGCATCAGTGCCGGTGACGTTGTCTTCGTATCGGCATCCCCGGTGCCCGGAAATGAAGAGACGGTTGCGCGAACGATTGATAATCTCTTTCGCCGCGGAGTCCAGGTCGTATACAACAATGTCGACAAAGGCGTACACGTCTCGGGTCACGCCGGGCGCGACGAACTCAAGCGCATGCTGGAACACATCCGACCCCGGTTCGCGGTGCCGATCCACGGTGAGTACCGTCACATGGCGCTCTACCGCGATCTTTGCAATGAGGTCGGCATCCCGAACGAGCGGGTGATCCTGCCGGAGATCGGCGGCATCATCGAGTTCACCGCCACCAAGGTCTTCCGGCCCGGCCGCGCGCCCTCTGGCAGCGTGCTAGTCGACCGCCTCGGCGACCGCCGCGAGAATCAGGTCGTTCTCCGTGATCGCGCCCATCTGGCAGATGACGGTGTCGTGGTCGTGACTGTCGTGGTCGATCGCGAAACTGGCGAATTGATCGCCGGACCTGATGTCTCGGCGAAGGGGCTCAAACCGGACCTGCAGGATGGCGCATTACGGGAGGCCGAACAGGATCTCCGCAAGGTACTGGATCGCCGGAAAAAGGGCGAGCCGCAGTATGGCTACCTCATGCAGCAAATGAAAGAGACGATCGGCAAATCGCTCTATCGCCGCTCGAAGAGCCGCCCAATGATCCTCCCGGTCGTAACAGAACTCTAGCCTGAATCGTATCGTACCCTGGGAAACGAACCGCGGATCGACAGAAATTGAATAACAATCCTGGGATGGTGGAACCGCCTTCGGGTTGAGGATGCTACGTCTTTTCCACAAGCCAGAAGCCAGCAGCCAGAAGCCAGAGGCTCGTCATGCGCCCGCGAATCAACATCGTCACATTGCTGGTAGAGGATCTGGACCGCTCCCTGATCTTCTACCGCGATGGACTTGGTTTCCCGACCGAAGGCATTGCGGACCCCGCTGATGGCGGTGATCACATTCTGTTTGAACTGGAGGACGGCACCAGCTTCGTGCTGCTACTCCGTTCGTCGGTCGCCGAACTCTATGGTTCAAGTGTCCCTTCCGGCTCCTCCGGCTGCATCCTCAGCCACTACGCCGAGAGCGCCGACGACGTCGACGAAATCCTCCAGGACGCCGTTATTGCCGGCGGCGAAATCGCGGTCGAACCCGTCGATCTCCCCTGGGGCTACGCCGGGTACTTCAAAGACCCCGACGGCCACCTCTGGGAAATCATGTGGAATTCGGACGAAGAAGAAGAACTACCACCGGCATAGTTGCGTCATCCAGGGCGCCCGTGCACCAGCTTGCCAGGGCGCCGCTTGTGACAACCGCGACCCCCAAATTGGCATGCTCATCCAGGCGGCAACGCGTTACTGCCATTATGTTTCGTTCCCCAGAAAACGGGAATGCGGTTCCAGCATGACGACGTTGGCTTTGGAGCCTGTCACGCGTTCGTTTTTAGAAACCGCTGGCGACATTTGCTTGCCAAATCTGACATTCGTGCTGGTCCCCAAAATCGGCTTTATCAGCAATCTTTGACAGAATCCGGCGATAATGAGCTCCCCGTCGCGACGTTCGGCGAAACGCCTCGACTTCTGAAACTGATCCGAGCTTTTCGTAGGTTGACACGCTCGGTGAATGTCATTATATTCCAGTGAAATGTAGTTTCATAACCTTCAACACTATCTTGGATTGTCCCGGTTCCGATGGTCGGAACCGGCTCGGTCACCTGTGCCTTTTGTGGACAGGGCTGAATCACGGGAGGAACCAGGTATGGATCGTCTCGAACAGTTGCGTCGACAGGATGAGTTCATTCGGGAAGTCGGTCGGAAGAAATTCAGCCGGCGCGAAATTATGAAGGCAGGAGCCGCGCTCGGAATCAGCGCGCCGATGCTGGCGGGATTGACCCATTTTGGAGCTGCGCCCGCGCGTGCTCAAGGCGCCCCCATCAAGATGGTCGGCTGGGGATATTCTCCGGAGATCGTCGAGGACAATGTCAACAAATTCAAAGCGGCGTATGGTGAAGAGGTCGAGTACAACCTGACCACGGGCGGAAACTACCACCAGATCGTCGAAACCAAATTCTTGGGCGGCGAGCGCCCGTCGATCGCGTACTCCGAATCTGAATACATGTATCGGTGGTGGCGAGCCGGATTCATTCAGGACATTGAAGGTTTGGCCGGACCCGAGTCCACCGAGTTTTACAAAACGGAAATCCTACCATTTGGCGTGTCCAATCTCTCGCTGCCCAATGGCAAAATGGCCGGCATGCCCTATTACTCCGGCTATAACGCTTTCATCTATAACCGTGATCATCTTGATAAAGCTGGCCTACAGCCACCGACCACGTGGGAAGAGCTCATCGCTCAGTGCAAGGAGCTTCAGTCGAAGGGAATCTCGGAGCATCCGTTCCTGAGCGCACAAAACCACGAATGGGCGTCGCTCTCCTGGAGCATCTTTGCAATGTGGTATTCAGAAGGTGAGCCAGTGTTCGATGACAACTTCGAACCCACATTCGCCGATGGTGGAGTTGCGTTCAAGAAGGTCATCGAAATGCACAAGCAGATGCTTGATGAAGGCATCACACCTCCGGACATCATGACCCAGGAACTCGAATCGACCGCAGCCTGGCTCACCGGAACCCATTCGTTCATGGTTGTCCATGACTACGACCAACAGGCATTCAACCTGGGTGAGGCCTCCAACACCAAAGGCATGGTTGGCAACGCGCTTATCCCGGGTTCGGTTCGTGACACCTTCAGCTGGACCGCCTGCTATCTGATGGGCGCGGAGGATGTCGACCGCGAACGGACTTGGAATCTGATGCAGTGGTTGGGCGGCAAGGGCAATGATGGCCAATACCACGGCAACAAGCGGTGGGCGCTGGAAAAAGGACTTGGTTGCCCCCACACCGAAGTGCTCAACGATCCCGAGGTTGTCGAAGCCTGGAAGACCTGGCGCGACATGGATGTCCACGTCGAGCAGCTCACCAAATCGAAGGGCCGCGCGGTCGAGAAAACAATGTGGTTCCCGGAGTGGAACTGGCAGATGATGACGGAAGTCCAGGAGTACATGGGCGGCAAGCGCGAGATTGGCGAGGTGATCGACAACCTGGTCAAGCTCGTCGCCGATCTCAAAGAGCTCTACCCCGAGACGTAGGTCTGGTTCGCTGAAACGTATATGCCCGGCGGGGATTGTCCCGCCGGGCACAGAGGAACACGTTCGGCAAGGGGGCCGCGTGCCATGTCGGTCGTTACCAAACCGCACGATTCCGATCACACTGCTGAGGCCGTTCGTGTCAAACGCAAACGTGGTGGACTGAGCCGAACCGAACGCGCCGATCGCAGATTTTCCATCCTTATGATTGCTCCGGCTTTTACTGCAGTGATCGCGATCATGGGATACCCGTGGTTCTATTCGCTCTGGCTCTCCCTCCATAATATGAATCTGCTCACCAAGCGCTGGACCTGGGTGGGACTGGGAAACTACCGGTCAATCCTGCCAGACGAAACGTTTACGTCGTCGCTTGTGCGGACTCTCTGGTTTAGCGGTGTCGTTGTTGTTGGAGGCACCATCCTGGGCCTGTTGATGGCGATGGTGCTCAACGAGGCCTTCCGCGGGCGCGGTGTGATGCGCAGCGTTATGTTGATGCCATGGGCGATCGCACCGGTCGTGGTTGGCAAAGTCTTTCTGCTGATCTATAGCGGCGAATATGGCGTTCTCAATGGGCTGCTCTACCAACTTGGGATCATTGATACGTACATCCCGTGGATGACCGAGGCACGGCGGGCGCTCATTTTGGTGGCAGTTGCCTCGATCTGGCAAAGCGCTCCGCTCAGTGGGCTGCTCTTGCTTGCCGGTCTCCAATCGCTCCCAGGCAATTTGCTCAATGCGGCCCGGATCGATGGCGCCAGTACCTGGCAGCGCTTCCGAAAGATCATCCTGCCCTGGCTCAGACCGATGCTCCTCCTGGTGATGATTCTCAATACCATCAACGCACTGCTGACCTTCGATTTGATATACGTGCTGACCCAGGGTGGACCCGGCGAAGCCACCACCGTTGTCTCTTGGCTCGGGTACATCACCTTTTTCAACTTTGCCCGATACGGACAGGGAACTGCCATTCTCTACGTACTCAGCTTGATCAGTTTGGTGCTGGCAGTGGCCTATTTCCTGGTGCTCAACCGTGGTCAAAAAAAACAGGCTGCCGACCCGGTGGACGCTCTCCCTCAAATTGGCTTGCAAACCCGTGCACCCCTAACCATTAGAACGACCCGGGTGCCGTTGCGAGAACCGCGAATCTCCCCGCGCACCTCTCGCCGGATTCAACGGGTTGCCCTCTACGCGGCTGTGGTCCTGATCGCCGTTTGGTCGCTCGGACCGTTCTACGTCATGCTCAATGCCAGTCTTTCGACGACCAAAGGGATCCTCAGCCGACCGCCGAGCTGGTTCCCCAATCCGATCACCCTGGACAACTACCGGGTCGCGCTCTTCGGCGAACAGGTAAAAGATGCGTCGGGACCCAGCGTTCAGGCCAAGGCGATCATGATCTCCATGAAGAACAGCGCGATCGTGGCCATTTCGGTGACACTTGTGAATCTGATCATTGGCGCTCCCGCCGGTTACGCCTTCGCACGATTTGGCCGCTTCAAAATCACAGCGATTGCCCTTTGGGTGCTGATGCTGACCCGGATGATCCCCGCATTGACCCTTGCCGTCCCGTTCTTCATGCTCTTCCGAAAGGTCGGCCTGATCGACACCAAACTTGGCCTCGTGATCGCGCTAACCAGCGTGATCCTGCCGCTGACGATCTGGATCATGAAGGGCTACTTCGAGACCCTGCCGCCCAATCTTGAACGCGCGGCTCTGGTCGATGGCTGCTCACGCTTCCAGGCATTTCGCCGCATCGTCATCCCAATTGCTATTCCTGGGATGGTCGCCGCTGGAATCTTCTGCTTTCTGGTCGCCTGGAATGAGTTCATCTACGCCATCCTGCTGACCAGTACGCTCGATTCCCAAACACTGCCAACCCGAATTTCGCAGTTCGTGTCGGACCAGCGGGTCTACAACCCCGGGCTTCTCTTTGCCGCTGGGGCGCTCGCTATCCTTCCGCCCGTGCTTCTTACCCTTGGTTTTCAACGATTCCTGCTCCGGGGAATGCTTTCTGGAGCGATCAAAGGCTAGCGTCGCTGCTTCATCAAGCGGCGTATCACGACACAGAGAGGGTTCAGTTGTGGAGTCGAAACAAGCGAAAACTGCAGTCATTGGGGTTGGATTGATCGGAGAACAACATGCCGCGTCATATTGCGAGAACCCCAGGGCTGAACTTGTCATGGTCGCGGACGTGAACGCAGATCGCGCCCAAACAGTTGGCGCCCGTTTTGGCGTCCCCGGCACAACGAATCTCGATGACATTGCCGCCAGCGATGCGGAAATCGTCAGCATCGCCACACCCGACTTTGCTCACTACGAGCCCGTGATGGCGATGCTTCATGCCGGCAAAAATGTCGTTGTTGAAAAACCACTCGCCACGCTGACCTCCGAAGCGAAAGCCATGGTGGAACTCGCGAAATCGAAAAACCTGAAGATGACGGTCAATCTCGGCAACCGCTGGAATCCCACCTTCCAGTCGATCCGGGAGAGTGTGCAGGCGGGTGAAATTGGCGATCCGGTCATGGCCTATTCCCGCACCAGTGACACAATCTGGGTGCCGCGCACGATGCTCTCCTGGGCAGGGAAATCCGGCCCACAATGGTTTCTGTTCGCCCACACGATGGATCTCCTGCGCTGGATTCTGGGGCAAGAGGCGCACGAGGTTTATGCGATCGGCGAAAAGCGCATTCTGAAATCAGAAGGGATCGACGCGTTCGACGCGATTCAGGCCATGGTACGCTTCGATAGCACCTTCGTTACCTTTGAAACTTCCTGGATTGTGCCCGATGCCTTCCCGCACATCGTCGAATCACAGTTGACGATCAATGGAAGCAACGGCCGGTTACACCTTGACGGCTCGCGCCAGGGGTTCGAGATCTCATCTGATCAGGTCGGCAAACATATGTACGCCCGGCCCTCACTCTGGACCTATTTCCAGTTGCCTTACAGCTGGTGGGGAGCCCTGCGGGATATGGTCGATTGCGTGCTCGATGGCGGTGAACCCAAAATTTCGGCCGATGATGGTCTGCGAGTCGTCGCAATGATCGACGCCATGGAACACTCGATTGCCGAACGCAAACCCGTGGAAATTGCATCGCTCCTCTCGTGATCCATCCCTCGCGTGTGGAGTGAGTTTGCACTTCACGCGCTTGGTTGGCCAATCCCTCTCGGATCCGGATTCGCATCAGTCAGCAAGGTGGGCAGTTCGATGGCGCGCGTCACGATCAGGGACCTCGAAAAGACCTTCGGCAGTGTGACCGCTGTCTCGAAACTCAATCTCGTGATCGAGGATGGCGAATTCGTCACGCTGCTGGGACCTTCCGGGTGCGGCAAGAGCACGACACTTGGATGCGTTGCTGGTCTCGAGGATCCGACGAGTGGAGAAATTCTGTTCGATGACCGCGTCGTGACCGAACTCACTCCGCGTGACCGGGATATTGCGATGGTCTTCCAGGACTACGCGCTCTATCCGCACATGAGCGTCCATGACAACATGGCCTTCGGTCTCGCACTCCGCAAGATACCGAAATCGGAGATGGAGTCCACCGTTCGCCAGGTGGCGGAGTTTCTCGGGTTGACCCCGCTTCTGAACCGGCGCCCTGGCCAACTCTCGGGTGGTCAACGCCAGCGCGTCGCGCTGGGCCGCGCAATCGTCCGCAACCCCGCTGTCTTCTTGATGGACGAACCGCTCTCCAATCTTGACGCCGCACTCCGTGTGTCGACTCGATCTGAGATCAAGCGGCTCCAACAGGAACTTGGGACAACGACGCTCTTTGTCACCCATGATCAGGAAGAGGCAATGGTCCTCTCCGATCGGATCGCGATCATGCACGCGGGTAAGCTCCAGCAATTCGACAAACCCAAAACAATCTACAACGACCCGATAAATGCCTTCGTCGCGGGCTTTATCGGCAGCCCCCGTATGAACATGATTCCGGGCAAGCTCGAACATCGTGATGGCGCCACTCATTTTCAGGCGAGCGATCCCACTATCACCTGGCCGGCGGCCGGTATTGACACATCACAAAGAAACCCCTCAGGCGTCACGCTCGGAATCCGTCCGGAACATGTCCGCCTCACCCGCGGCGATATTGGTGGGATGAACGGAACGATCGTTCTGGTCGAACCGGTCGGCGCGGTCACCTACGTCGATGTCACCATCGGCGAAGTAACGCTCAAAGCCAGCACCGACCCCGCCGACGATTTTGCCGACGGTGAACCGGTCAAGGTCGATCTTGATGCCCGTCGGGTGATCTACTTTGACTCAACCTCGGGAGAACGCCTTCGCCCGGCATAGGAATTGAGACCACTGGGAAACCGAAACACTTTTAGCAGTTTTCGATGAAGCTCTACACTGCCGTGTCATCTCCACGGTAACCTATGACGCGCAGGGGTGATAATCCGTCTCCACTTGGTACACGAGTCCGGAGTAATATAACGTCACAGTGCTATGCGTATGAAATATGAATTAGAGCGTTGTAGTCATCTCTGCGGAAATCACTTCGCATCGCAATGATTGCGTACGGACCAAACGTGACCTCACCTTGGCGAGACTCGAAATTCCTCTTTTGCCTTTACTTCGAACGGACCTCAATCAATGCAACAAAACCAGCATTTCGTGCCTGCAATACAACGGATCTGTTGCAAACGTTGCACCGCGAAGCGGAAGCACAACGCCAGAAGCCCCGCCGGGACCTCATCCGAATGAAGGCCGCACGTGGGGTCAATCACCCGCGATCGAATTCCTTTTGCGATAATCCCGGAACGTCCTCGACCATTGTCGAAACCTCGCCGGGAGCTCCCCCTTCATGCCAATGGATATCGCTCCCCGGATCGAATCGACGCCTGGCGCCGACCGGCCGCTGATCATCACCTGCGCGATCACCGGCGACCAGAACAAGGCGAACAACCCGAACCTACCGGTGACGCTGGATGAGCAAACTACTTCGGCGAAAGCGGCGGTCGATGCCGGGGCGTCGATCATCCACATTCACGCTCGCAGACCAGGCGATCCCGACCGCAATTCCGACGACCCAGAACGCTATCGGGAGATCAACGAATCGATTCGCGCCGTGGCACCGGGTGCACTGCTCGACAACACCCAGATGACAATCCCGGCACCGGATATTGATGGGCTTATCGGCGGCGTTTCGATCTACACCCCGGCGAATCTGAATGCCGGACCGGATTTCATGTCGCTCAACCCGGGACCGATGACCTTTCGTGGCGGCGAAACACCGAGTCGAGCGCTGGTAACGACCTTCGACGATACCGCTCGTACCGCATCACTCATGCGGGAACGTGGCATCAAGCCGCAGATCTTCATCTATCACCCGGGACATCTCGACATCCTGCACGATCTACTCGATCGTGGATTGCTCGCGCCGCCACCCTTTGTGCAGCTTGTCTTCGGACAGCAGGGCGGCATTTCCGCGACTCTGGAATCGTTCCTCTCCCTGGTCCGTAATCTTCCGCCCGGTTGCGAATACCAGACGTGCGCGCTCGGTCTCGCCGCATTCGAGTTGAACGCGCTTGCGATTCTTTGTGGAGGTCACGTTCGCACCGGGATGGAAGACACCCTGGTTATCAGACCGGACGAACCGGTCGAGAGCAATGCTCAACTGGTCAATCGAATCGTTCGATTCGCCTCCGAAATCGGTCGCCCAATAGCAACACCTGAACAATCTCGTCAGATTCTTGGTATGTCCCCGCCGAATTGATTCGCCAGAGGAGAGATGCCATGTCTGAACCGAATCCCGAAATGGTCCGTGCTGAACATCGTTACGAAAACCTGACCTGGCCGGAGATTAAACTCGCGGTCGCGCAGGAGAAGGTGGTGATCCTCCCGATCGCGGCAATCGAGCAGCATGGACATCATCTGCCGATCGACGTCGATAATCGCCTCGCCGGTTCGATCTGCCTGGAAGCCGGAGCACGCTCAGCCGCCGAAATTCTGGTGATGCCGCCCGTCAATTACGGCTATTGCCATCACGTGATGGACTTTCCGGGCACCATCAATATCGAGCCAAACACCTTCAGCAATTACCTGCTGGATATCGGCCGTTCAGCGGCCCACCACGGGTTCAAGCGGATGATCATGGTCAATGGCCACGGGTCGAATGCGCCACTGGTCGATTTGGCTGGCCGTCAGGTCACCCTCCAGACCGACATGCTCTGTGCGACGCTCTCATGGTGGCAACTGATCTCGAAGTTCTGGAACGACGGCATTCGCGAATCCGTGAATCCCGGCGGCAGCGCACATGCCTGTGAACTCGAAACTTCGGTCTACATGCACCTCAATCCTGACGGTGTTCGCATGGACCGGATCATGGGCTCGATCCCCGAATACATGACACAGGTTGAGGGCGGGGAGCGCTGGCAGAGTGTCGATCTCACGGGTGGTGGCGGACCGATGACCCTGGTGGAGTTTACCGGTAGTTACTCGGAAACCGGATCGATCGGGCAACCAGAATTCGCGACGGCGGCAAAGGGCGATCTCGTCTTCGAGAAGGCGGTATCTGAATTGATCGAGCTTGCCCGGTGGTTTCGCACTCGCCCGGCATTCCCACGTCGACCGCGCCAGGAAAATCGGGACGGCTCAGAATTGCTCTTCGACCTGTAGGCGGTCCGTACCCGAGATACCGGGTTAGACACGTCAGCGGGTTTCAACCGGCTTGTTTCGCTGAGCGCGGTCACTACAGTGCCATGCCGAGATTGAGGAAAGGCCATGACCACGGAGCGAATTGCCTACTTAAACGGAAAATTCGTCCCCGAGTCCGAAGCCGTGATCCCATTCCGAGATCTCGGATGAATGCGGGGTATCGGGGCATACGACACCGAGCGCATCTTCGATGGCCGTGTTTTCAAACTCCGTGAACATCTGGAGCGACTCTGGCGTTCGCTTGCGTACATCCGGGTCGAGCCTCCGCTTCCGATGGACGAACTCGAAGACATCTCGCATGAAGTGGCCCGCCGAAATGTCGAAATCGTCGACGACGACATCTGGGTTTCGCAGCGGATCAGTGCTGGCACTCCCGTCGAGCAGGGTGGCAGCGGCAAACCGACCGTCATCGTCGAATCCCTGCCGCTGCCATTTGCCTACCGGGCGCCCTTTTATCGTGATGGCGTCAAGGTCGTCACCCCGACGGTTCGCCGGACTCCGCCCTGGTCGTTGAGCCCACAAGTGAAGTCGATCGACCTTCTCAACATCTGGGTCGCCGATCACGAAGTTTATGACCTCGATCCCCGCGCCTGGCCGGTGTTCATGTGCTTTGCGAAAAGCCGATGACGATCTCGCTCGACGCCGCGGATCGCATGATCGACGAAGCCGGTCGTGCGGGGATCCAGTTTGGCTTCATTTTCCAACGCCGCTTCTGGCCGGCGGCGCAGCGCATCCGGCGCGCGATCGATGACGGCAAACTCGGCAAGATCACCCTCGGCGAGTGCCAGGTGCGAATTGGCCGCGACTGCAAATACTTCGCTTCCGATCCCTGGCGCGGAGAGTGGGCAACAGAGTGCGGTGGAGTGCTGATGAATCAGGCGCCCCACTCTCTCGACCACGTTCAGTGGTACATGGGAAGGGCGGTGGAAGTTTACGGCCGGATTGCCACGTTGAAACATGGCGACTATATCGACATTGAGGATAACGCGGTTGCGACCGTCGTCTTCGAAAACGGGGCGCTCGGTGTGATTCAGGCGGCATCGACCTACGATCCGAATTTCGGGTTCCGGGGTGCAATCCATGGCGATTCGGGGGCTACCGTCAGCGTCTGGGAGAGTCCGGAGGGAATGCAGGGGTTCAAGGACATCTGGACGATCCCTGGCGAAGATGCCTTGCACGATCAGTGGAATGCCGAAGAGCGCGATCACTCCCACTTTCCGCACTTCCACAAACT
>Ga0105046_10012064_pt1 | contig 13401 bp, 9 predicted proteins | sample MAT03_FD_78385 | JGI IMG/M metagenome (GOLD analysis project Ga0105046, IMG submission 78385) | Freshwater microbial communities from Lake Fryxell liftoff mats and glacier meltwater in Antarctica - MAT-03 (megahit assembly) | ecosystem: Environmental > Aquatic > Freshwater > Ice > Liftoff... | reverse complement strand
CGAAATCCGTCAGCGCTTGCCGCTGGCGCGCCCGGATTTGGCCCATATGCTCGACAGCATTGAGGCCGCGTTGGCCGAGCCGATTGATAAATGATCCGTTTGGATGCTCAGGGCCTGCGCGCGTAAGCGGCTAAACTTTGCGCTTGCGTTTTATCGATTGAGCAAATGAAAGCTGAAGTGGTTCTTCCCGCTGATCGCGCAATCCGTGCGGCCCTGCATCTGATCCTGCTGGCCGGCGGACTGCCTGCGCACGTCGGGCGCAACGCACTGGCGCGTCTTGCTTGGCCTGACTTGGCGCAGGCAACCGCGACGGATGTTGGTTTTCAGGCGCTGCTGAAGTCGCTGACGCCCTTTGTGCATCTGCGTGCCGAGAACGTCCACCTGCGCCCGCCATTCCATGCGCTGATCTTGAGCGAAATACTGGGCGCAAACGCCACGCGCTTGCTCGGGTACTTGCGCGCGCTCGATCCCATGGTGTTCGCAGCGGATTACCCCGGTCGCATGGTTGCCATGCAGGTTCAGTACCGGCTGGAGCTGTTGACCGGGACGCCGCTTGAGCGCATGGGTTTGATTCCCCAGCGTTTCCGGGTGATGCCGATCGACCCCTTAAGCGCATTGTTAGATTTAAGCGCGCACGGGCTGCACGACGACCTCCTGCAGCCCGTTTTGCACCCTACGCCGTGCGTTCTTTTGACCTGCGTGAACTTGGCCCAGGCCTTGAACCAAACGTTTCCACAGGCGCCGCGCTGGCTGTCCCAAGCGCGTGCGCTGGTGCCGCGCTTGGCCGAGCACAAGGAAGACTTCTCGGTGCTGCAGTCGCTGATCGCTGAGCACCAGATCCTGATTGGAGAGGCGCCGACCGCGGCTGAAATCGCCCTGCTGCCTGACAACATGCGCTGCACGCAGCGCGCCATGGTTTTGCTTGCAGGCGGTGATCTCAAAGCCGCGCAGCTGCTGCTTGATCAGGCCCAGAAACTAACCCAGGCGTACAACGCTGGCCGCGCCATCATGCCGGGTTTGGGCGGCGTTTTAAACATCCTGATGCTGATCGCGCTAGACGATGATCCGGCGCGCAAGCGCTTGCGTGCGCTGAGCAAGATGTCGGTGCCGGTCGGCGTCTCGGCGTGCCATGAAGCGGCCCATCTGCTCAGGCGTTTTATCCAGGCGCGCGAATCGGGTGCCCAGGTGGTGCTCGCGATTGATCCATCTAAAGGCGCACCACTGGCGGATGTTTTTGTTGAGCTGCTGCTGCTGGCTTGGACTGACAGCACACCGAGTGAGGCCACCGCCGCGCGTGCCCGTGCGGCCTTGGAGACCAGCCGCGCGCGCGGCTGGCTGTGGCTGTCCAATGAACTCAGCGCGGTTCTGCATGCGCTGTATCCAAAGCTGCCGCCCGCACAACTGCCGGCGCTCGTGAATATGCGTTCGCGAGCGGGCGCCTGGGACGAAATTCTGCGTGCGCTGAATGAGCTGGCGGATGCCCCGGCGGAGACGGTCAAGCGCGCATCTGATCGCTCGCAGCTGCAGGTGCAGCTGATCGACGGCTGGGGCGCTGGCGTGCCGCAGACGCTCACCCTGCTTGAGCTTCGCGCGCAGAAAGAGGGTTTTTCCGCCGGGCGCCGGCTGGCATCAAGCAAGGCCTTGGTCGAATGTCGGCAGCGCCTAGTTGAGGGCAGCGAAGATGCGCGCCTGCTCGACGCGTGCATGGCGGTGGCTTCCTTTCCAAAAGACGTCCACAGCGTTCTTGGCAATGCCGATGTGCTCGATGCCCTGGTTGGCCATCCGCGCGCTGTATTTGGCCGAGGCAGCAAGCCGCCACAGCCCATCAAGGTGCTGGAGGGCAAGCTCGACATTCGCCTGATCGAGCTAAAAACAGGCGATATCCAGGTTTCGGTCAGCCCCGACGTAAGCCGTGTGAGCGGCAAGCGCGCGATGGGAATAAGCGCCGATACGCTTCGGGTGTACACCATCACGAACGCGCACCGACGGCTGTTGGCGTCGGTCGGCGAGGGCGTGCTGATGCCGCGCGCGGTGATCGAGCAAGTGGCAGCGCTCGCGCCGCGGCTCGCCCGGGTCGCCAATTTCAGCAGCGATCTGAAATCGTTAAAGCGGGCGCCGCTGGCTGGTCTCGAACAGCTTCATGTGTTGCTGGAGCCGCGTGGCGGGCGTCTTAATGTGAGCGTGCAGGTGCGCCCGTTCGGGATTGATCGCGGGCCCTACTTTGAGCCGGCTGTCGCGCCGGTTGAAGTGTTAGGCGCGATTGATGGCGAGATCTTGACCGCAAAGCGCGATCTCAACGCCGAGCGCGTGCGCCTGGATGCGTTGAGCCTAGCGCTGCCGCTGCTCGCCGGTGGCCGCGTTGAGATCGACGATCCAGAAGCGGCGCTTGACCTGATCCTTCAGCTGCAAAGCGGGATCGACGGGGTGACCGTGGCCTGGCCGCAGGGCGGCGCGCGCAGCGTGGTCCGGGCCAAAGGCATGCAGGTGGCGGTCAGCTCCAAACGCGACTGGCTGGATGTCGAGGCGACGCTTGAGTTAGACGATGAGCGCACGCTCACCTTAGCGCAGACGCTGGATCTGTTCGATCGCTCGCGCGGCGGCTATGTTGAGATCGCAGACAACCAGTTTGTGCGCCTAAGTGATTCGCTGCGCGCTCAGCTCGCGGCGCTCAAGGCAATCGCCGATGGGCGCGGCAAGGTGCAGATTTCGAAGTTCGCAGCACCTTTGCTGGAGCAAGCGCTAGGCTCTGCTTTTGCGGGCAGCACCGTGCAGACGCTGGCCGCCAAAATGGCGCAAGCGCAGGCGCTCAAAGTCAACGTGCCGGCAACGTTCGAGGCCGAACTTCGCGATTACCAGCTCGACGGCTTTTGCTGGCTGATGCGCCAAGCGGCCTGGGGTGCGGGTGCGTGTTTGGCCGACGACATGGGCTTGGGCAAAACCGTGCAGGGCTTGGCCATGCTGACCGCGCGCGCGCCGCGCGGTGCGCAAATGGTGGTTGCACCGACCTCGCTGATCGGCAACTGGGCGGCCGAAGCGCTGCGCTTCGCCCCCACGCTCAACGCACTCCGTTTTGATCCCCTGAACGCCGCCGAGCAGCTCAAATCGCTCAAGCCTTTTGATCTGCTGCTGATCAGCTACGGCCTGCTGGTGCAGCACCAGGCGCTGATCGAGCCAATCAAGTGGAGCACCGTGCTGATCGACGAAGCGCAGGCGATCAAGAATGCGGCGACCCAGCGCGCGCAGGCGGTTTGTGCGCTCGATGCAGAATTTCGGGTCGCCACCACGGGCACGCCGATTGAGAATCACCTAGGCGAGCTCTGGAGCCTGATGCGGTTTTTAAATCCCGGCCTGCTCGGCAGCCAAGAGCGCTTCAGTCGGCGCTTCGTTGGGCCGATCGAACGCGATCCCGCGGGCCTCGAAAAACAGCTGCTCAAGCGCCTGATCTCCCCGTTTATCCTGCGCCGAACCAAGGCGCAGGTCTTAAGTGAGCTGCCGCCGCGCACTGAGATTACGCTCGCGATCACCCCGTCTGAGGGCGAGCGCAAGCTGTTTGACGCGCTTCGATTCAATGCGATTGCGCAAATCAGTGCGCTTGCGGGTGCAACGCAGCCCAAGCAGTTCCAGATCCTCGCGGCGATTACCCGGCTGCGCCGAGCGGCCTGTCACCCAAGCCTGGTCGCGCCCGAGCTTGATTTGAGTTCGGCCAAGCTCGAGCGCCTGCTCAAGCTGGTCGAGGAGCTCAAGGAAAACCGCCACCGCGCGCTTATTTTCAGCCAATTTGTCGACTTTTTGAGCCTGGTGCGGGCGCGCTTGGACAGCGCAGGCGTGAGCTACCAGTATCTGGATGGCGCAACCCCCGGCAAAGAGCGCGATCGCGCGGTCAGCGCGTTTCAGCAGGGCCAAGGCGACGTGTTTTTACTCAGCCTCAAGGCGGGCGGCGTAGGTTTAAATCTCACTGCCGCCGACTACGTGATCCATCTGGACCCGTGGTGGAATCCGGCCGTCGAGCAGCAGGCCTCCGATCGCGCCCACCGCATTGGCCAGACCCGACCGGTCACGATTTACCGGCTGGTTTTGGAAGGCTCGATCGAGGAGAAAATCCTGAGCCTGCACGGGGCCAAACGCGAGCTGATGGACTCAATGCTTGCCGACACCGCAGGCGGGAGCAGGCTCAATGCCGAGGAGCTGCTGGCGCTGATTCAGAGCGACTAGGCGCGGAGTTCGCCCACGCTCAGGCGCGTTCGGCTTTCTGTTCGCGTCCGAGCAGGGCTTTGAGTGCATCTGCGGGCGTCGCGCCCTGATGCAGGATTCGGTACATCTGCTCGGAAATCGGCAGCTCAACGGCGTGGCGCTGCGAAAGCCGCATGACTTCATCGGAAGTCTGGATGCTCTCGACGACTTGGCCGATTTCGGCCAGCGCCGCGGCAATTGTTTTGCCTTGCCCGAGCGCAATCCCGAGGCGCCGATTGCGCGACAGATCGCCGGTGCAGGTCAGCACCAAATCGCCCATCCCGGCTAGGCCCGTCAGCGTTTCTGGATCGCCACCAATCGCGCGCGACAGGCGCATCATTTCAGCCAAGCCGCGGGTGATGATCGCAGCGCGCGCATTGGCGCCCAAGCTCAGGCCATCGGCAATGCCGGTGGCTACGGCAAGCACATTCTTGAGCGCGCCGCCGAGCTCAGCGCCGGGCAAATCATCGGTGTGGTAGGCGCGCATGGCGATGCCGTGCAGGGACTTGGCCACCATCTGCGCAAAGGGCTCGTTGTTGGAGGCAACGGTCAGCGCGGTGGGCTTTAATTGGGCCACCTCCTTGGCAAAGGATGGGCCGGTAATCAGCGCCAGCGGCAGCTTGTCGCCTGCGATGTCGCGGGCGACTTCGTGCAGAAAGCGGCCCGATCCCGGCTCAAAGCCCTTGGTCGCCCAGGCGAGGCCCTGAAGGCGATCGCTGAAATAGGGCAGGGCTGCGTTTAGGGTGTCGGCGAAGCCAACCGAGGGCGGCGCCAGCAGCAGCCAATCGGCAGCGGCCATGGCGCGGGCCAAATCGGCTTCGGCCTGCATTCCGGGTGGAAAAGGAATTCCCGGCAAGTAGCGCGCGTTTTCGCCCGAGGCCTGCATTTTCGCCAGTTCTGCGCTGTTGCGGCCCCACAGCTTGACCCCGCTGCCGAGCCGGGCCAGCTGCATGGCCAGCGCCGTACCCCACGATCCGGCGCCGAGGACGGCAACGTGCAGTGGGGTGGGCGCGGTCACAGCTTAGGCGTTGCCGGCAGGCAGCTCGGCACCGTTGGCGCGGCGCGCCAGTTGCTCGGCGTAGATCTGATCAAAATTGATCGGCTGCACCACAAACGGCGGGAAACCGGCGTTCATGGTCAGCTCCGAAAGCACTTGGCGGGCATAGGGCAGCAGCAGGTTCGGGCAGTAGGTGTTGAGCACCGCGTTGAGCTGCTCCTGCGCAAAATTGGCCAGGGTGAAGACGCCACACTGTTCAACTTCAGCCAGATAAACCGTTTTTTCGCCGGCTTTGCAGGTCAGGGTCAGGCTCAGGTTGACGTCAAACAAGGTGGGCTCAAGCTGGCGCACGGTTTGCTGCATGTTGAGCTGCACCTGCTGGCCATTGGGTTCGTTGAGCGCCGGATCGCGGAAGATATCCGGCGCGCCGGGCAGTTCAAGCGAAATGTTCTTGGCATACAGTTTTTGCAGCACAAGCTGGGGTTGGCCTGCTTGTTCGGGTGGCGCTTCGGTCATGGGTTGATCCTTGGACAGTGAGGGAATTGGAGTGGCGGCTTATTTTTTCTTTTCAATGGGCAGGTTCTCGCCGATCCACGCGCTCAAGCCACCGCTCAAGACATAAACCCGGCTGAATCCCGCTGCTTTGAGCTTCTTTGCAACCTGTGGCGAGGTCTGCCCCGTTTTGCAGTAAATCGCGACGGCTTTGTCTTTCAAGCCCGCCAGGTCTTTGCTGTTTGGATCGACCTTCGACGGCAGCACGTGGCGCGCGTTGATGATGTGCCCCGCTTGGTATTCAGTCACCGCACTGACGTCAATAACCGTTGCTTCGTCGCGGTTCATCATGCGCGTGAGTTCCTGCGGCGACAGCGACTTGTAGCCGGCAAGCAGCTTGTTGAGTTCGGTTGCAACCAAAGTGACCAGCAGCGCCACCCAGATCATGCTGATGATCAGGTTCGCTTCGACGAACTGCATGAAATTGGCCATGGGCAAGCGCTAAACCGCGAAAAGGGCGCGCATTATCAGAGCCACTGCGCGCCAGCGCAAGCAAAGCGCGGTCGGTTCTGCGCCAGAACGGCCGCATTCCGGCTAATGTAGGCACATGCAAACCCAACAAATGCTGCCGCTGACTGATCTTTCGGTTTACCTGCGCGAACCCGGTATGTCGCACAAGGCCACCATCGTCAAAACCCTGGAGCTGGCGCGTGCGAGCGGCGTTGGACGCCTGGTCGTGCAGCCCGATACCCGCCCGGTGACCGATTCCGCGCAAACCGTGCAGTTCGTGGTTGAGCGTGCGCGCGGGGTCAGCGGCGTCGAGATCGTGGTTTTGGGCGCGCTTACTAAAAACCTCGACTCCCTTGAGCTAAGCGAAATGGGCGCGCTTAAAGACGCCGGCTGCGTGGGATTGTCGAACGCTGGGCGGCCGCTGCCGCCGCTCAACGTGCTCCGCCGCGCGCTCAAATACGCAGCCAGCCTGAATATGTGCGTACACATCCAGGCCATTGATGGCTCGCTCGCGCTCAACGGCGTGGCGCACGAGGGCCAGGTCTCCACGAGGCTTGGGCTCGCCGGCATTCCCGCGAGCGCTGAAACCTGCGCGCTGGCCGCGCTGATTGAGCTGCAGCGCGAAACCGGCTGCGCGATCCACGTCGGACGGCTGTCGTCGGCGCGCTCGGTTGAATTGATCAGGCGCGCCAAGTCCGAACGCCTCGCGATCAGCTGCGATGTGGCGTGGCGCCAGCTTTACTTCACCGACGTCGAACTCACCGGCTTCGACGCGCAAATGCACGTGCTGCCGCCGCTGCGCGAAACCGCCGATCGGATGGCGTTGATTGAGGGGCTCGCTAGCGGCGTGATTGACGCGCTGTGTTCGGATCACCAGCCCCACGACGCCGATGCCAAGCTCGCGCCGTTTCCTTCAACCGAGCCCGGCCGCGCGGATCTCGCCAAGTTTCGCACCCAGGCGTTCAGGCTGGTTCAGGACGGCTACGTCCCGCTGGCGCGGCTGATCGATGCAGTCACCACCCGCCCCAATCAGATTCTCGGCCTGCCGGCGCCCGTCCTGCCATCGCTCGACATCGATCCCGCGCTGCTCATGACGTTTGGCTGATTCTTTCATGACCAATGGCACGCTACGCTCTCGCGCTTTCTGTATGCGGAATGACAAAAATGCGCTTAACGCTGCTGCTTGCCACGCTTTCCCTGACGGTGCTGGCCTGTTCGACCACGCCCACGTCTGCACCGATGTCTAACCCGGCCCCGCAAAAAGCGGCCGCAGCAGTTGAAGACCCGTACCTTTGGCTTGAGGAAGTTCAGGCGCCCAAGGCGCTTGAGTGGGCCAAATCGCTCAATCAGATCAGCACCAAAGAACTGCAAGCCAATCCCAATTTTGAGCCGATTCGGAGCGAGCTGCTTGAGGTGCTGGATTCGCGAGATCGGATCGCCTACGTCAGCAAGCTCGGTCCCAGCTACTACAACTTTTGGCGCGACGCCGAAAATCCGCGCGGACTGTGGCGGCGAACCACGCTGGCTGAGTACCTCAAGCCCGAGCCGAAATGGGAAACGGTGCTTGATCTCGACCAGATCAGCGCGGCTGAAAAAGAAAATTGGGTCTGGAAGGGCGCGGCTTGCCTGCATCCAACCTTCGATCGCTGCCTGCTGAGTCTTTCCCGCGGTGGCGCAGATGCGGTTGTGGTGCGCGAGTTTGATGTGCTTAAAAAGGCCTTTATCGCCGACGGATTTACCCTGCCTGAAGCCAAAAGCAACATCGACTATCTCGACCGCGATACCGTGCTGATTGGCACTGATTTTGGCGAAGGCTCGCTGACCACGTCGGGCTATCCGCGGATCACTAAACGCTGGCAGCGCGGCACCCCGCTTGCAGGCGCGGTGATGGTGTTTGAAGGCAAGCGCGAAGACGTTGCGGCGCAAGCGGTGGTGGTTCATTCGCGCGAGCAAACTTACGAGATTTACCAGCGATCGCCGGATTTCTTTTCAAACGAAACCTACCTTCGCCTGCAGGGCAACCTGGTCAAGCTCGACAAACCCGACGACGCCGAAGCGAGCATGGCGGGGACCGACATCTTGATCACGCTGCGCAGCGACTGGACGACGGCTGGAAACTCCTACCGCATGGGCTCGCTGCTGGCGCTGGATCTCAGTCGGTTTCTGGCCGGCGAGCGCACCTTCAGCGTGCTTTTTGAGCCCACCGAGACCACCTCGCTCAGAGGCACATCGCTTACCCGCAACTATTTGATTTTGAACGTGCTCGACAACGTCAGCAGCCGGCTCTACGCGCTTCGCCAGCAAGACGGCACCTGGGTGCGCGAACCCCTGCCGACGCCGGGTTTTGGCCAGGTCACTGCGTTTGCGCTGGATGACGCAAGCTCAGACGACTACTTCATGGTGGCCGAAGATTTTTTGACGCCTTCAAGCCTGTTTATCGGCACCGTTGGCGAGCGCGAACAGCGCCTGATCAAGCAGCTGCCGGCCTTTTTTGACGCCAGTGGCTTGAAGGTCGAGCAGTATTTTGCAAGCAGCGCCGATGGCACCCGAATTCCCTATTTTCTGGTTGCGCGCAAGGATTTGGTGCTTGACGGCAGCAACCCCACCCTGCTTGCTGCCTATGGCGGTTTTGAGATTTCGCGCGTGCCGACCTATTCTGCGGGCCTCGGGCGCGCTTGGCTTGAGCGCGGCGGCACCTATGCGCTGGCCAATATTCGCGGGGGCGGCGAGTTCGGCCCGCGCTGGCATCAGGCGGCGCTGAAGGAAAATCGCCAGCGCGCGTTCGACGATTTCATTGCGGTTGGCGAGGATCTGGTTAAGCGCAAGATCACCTCACCCAAGCACTTGGGCATTCAGGGTGGCTCCAACGGCGGCCTGCTGGTGGGCGTGATGCTGACTCAGCGTCCTGATCTCTTTGGCGCAGTGGTCTCTCAGGTGCCGCTGCTCGACATGAAGCGCTATCACAAGCTGCTCGCCGGCGCGTCCTGGATGGGCGAATACGGCGATCCGGATGACCCAGCGCAGTGGGCAAGCATCGCGAAATATTCGCCCTATCAAAATATATTCAGGGACAAAACCTATCCGCGCACCTTGATCACCACGTCCACCCGCGATGATCGCGTGCACCCCGGCCATGCGCGCAAGATGGTCGCGCGCATGCTCGAACAGGGCCACGATGTGCTCTATTACGAAAACATCGAAGGCGGCCACGGCGGCGCCGCCAACAGCCAACAAAGCGCCTTTATGAGCGCGCTGTCCTACACTTTTTTGCACCAACAGCTGAAGTAGCGCGATCAGGAAATCCAAGTTGGCACGCCCGTTTTTGCACGGGCTTTCCAACTGGGTGCCCTGCGGGTCTATACTTTTGTCGGCACTTTTGCCGGATACCACAAGTTGCGCGACCTTCATTGACCAAAACCAAAGCCAAAACCGCCAAGAAATCAGATCCCCTCGACCTCGTGGTCACCGCTATTCAGACCGCGCTCGAAGACCTCAAAGCCAAAGACATCATGACCTTCGATGTGCGCGGTAAAACCGCGATCACCGACATGATGATCGTCGCCTCCGGCACCTCCAGCCGACACGTCAAATCCATTGCCGACAACGTGGTGAAATTCGCCAAAGAAGCGGGTTTCGCGCCGATTGGCGTCGAAGGCGCGCGTGAAAGCGAATGGGTGCTGGTCGATTTGGGCTACGCGATCGTGCACGTGATGCTGCCGCGCACCCGGGTGTTCTATAACCTAGAAAAACTCTGGGGCGGCGAGACCCCGATGGGCCAAGCGCTGGAAGTTGAAGCGACCGCCTAGGTTCGTCCGTGGCGACGCACCTGCTCGCGGTTGGGCGCAAGATGCCGGCTTGGATCCAAGCTGGCTTCGACGAATACCAAAAGCGTCTGCCTGCACACCTTAAGTTCAAAGTGAAAGAGTTTGAGCTCTCGTCGCAGGCAAGCGCGGGCGCACGCAATCGCGATGAATGCAGGCGCATTACTGCGGCCCGACCCAACCCAGCACTGACCATTGCCTTGGACGCACGCGGCGAGCAGCTCAGCACCGAAGCGCTGGCTCAGCGTTTGAACCAGTGGCTACAGGTTGGGCGCGAGCTGGTCTTCGTGGTCGGCGGCCCAGAAGGCTTAACTGACGAGCTTGTGCAAAGCGCCGACGCGCGCTTAAGCCTAAGCACCTTGACCCTGCCACACCCTTTGGTGAGGGTGATCTTGAGCGAACAAATTTATCGCGCCCACTCGATTTTAAGTGGGCACCCTTATCACCGCGGGTAGCGCAGTGCGTTAACGCCGAACGGCGCTTTTTCAGCCGGCGGCGACGGGCGGTCGATTTAAAATGCCGGGATCCATGGACCCTCGGATCGTGCTCGTCGTGCGCGATTGATAATGCACGGTGACTGCAATATCAGCCGTTTTGGTATTCAGGTCGAGGACGCTCACCGTGTTGCCGCTTGGGTCTACCGTGACGCCGCTGAGTTGGCCTTTGCTGTTGTCAAAGCTAAGCCCGGTCAACATCCAACTCTGTCGAGAGTTTTTATCCAGTGTGTAGGCGACCGTGGTGTTCGGTTCGGTAACGGTGACGTTTTCCGGGTTGGCGCTGCTGGATGTGCCGTCTACAACGGTGACTGTGGTTGTGATCGTCATTGCAATTCCCCTTGGTTTGCCGCGACAAATGCGCGAAATTCGGTGTCTTGATAGTTCATCGCGTCAAGTCTAGCTATTTCAGACGCAAATTCAACGCGATCATTTTTCAGCAGCGCAAGCCTTGCTCTGGCGTCAACCGTGTATGGATCTGCATGCGCTTTCAATGGGGTTAGCAGTTGCCCTATCGTCTTGAGCGCGCGAGCGCGCTCGGCCGGTCTGATCTTAGCCAGCAGCATGCGCGCGCGCGCCAAGGTGACGGCCGCAATCGGGTCTTTCGGATCCGCCTCGTAGGCGCTTTCCAGCGTTGTGGTTGCCTGCAAAATCAGCGCGCTTGGCGGCGAGGAAGGGTCATTCGCGTGATTCAATTCACCGAGCGCCAAGCGGGTTCTTGCGAGCAAGCGGACAAAGCTTTGCGCCGCATCCGCACCCACCGCGAGAGGCGTCATCAGGCCGTCGGCTGCTACAAAGTGTTGCCGCGCTTGCGCCGTCATGTTTTGGCGGGCCCGGAGCAGGCCCAAATTGAATTCGCAAAAAGCCAAGTCACGGATCCAATCCAAATTGGTTTGGTCGTGTTTGCTCACCAGTGCCGCCGCGTCGCGCGCGAGCATGAATTGCTCAAGCGCCTTTTGATCGTCGCCAAGCGCGGTGTGCATCAGGCCCAGCCACTGCCTAGCAACGCCTTCTCGTGAGCGCCACAGCGCCGCGTTCGGATCCTTGCGCCGAGTGGCTTCAATCAGGGTCAACTGCTGCTGGTAGGACTCAAGCGCGTTGGCCAAATCGCCCTGAGATTCAAGAATGCGGCCGCGCCATGAGAGCCAGTTCGACAGCTCCGCGCTGATCTCCGGATCGAACGACCGTTGCGCGGAGATATCCCTGAATTTGGAGATGGCTGCATCGACGTACGCAAGCGCTTTTTGATGATCGCGTCTTTGCGCGGCGATGACGGCTAGGTTGCCGTTCGCATAGCCCGCTTCGAGCTCGCCTTTCTGGCTGGCGGCGGTCAGCGGAATCGCCGCTTCGGAAAATTGCAGGTAGCGCACGAACTGCTTTTCCGCGGCGTCCAAATTGCCCGCCTGATAGTCGAGGTTTCCCAGCCAATAGGCAGTTGTACCGCGTTCGAGCAGGACCTCGGCGGTCGGCTCTGGCTGCGAAATGGTGGCAAGTAACCGATCCGATTCCTCAAACGCCTGGCGCGCTTCGCTGCTTTGGCTTCGCTCCGCATGGACCTCGCCCAGCGTTCGCAGCGCCGTGCCGCGTCTGAGCGCGCTGACCGCGGTGTCGTCGGCAATGGCGGGATCGCCAAGATAGGCCATGGCCTGTGCGGATATTCCATCGAGCAGGTCCAGCTTGCCAAGCGGACGCAGCTTGTTGGCAAAGTCACCTAACATGTAGCCGATTAGCTTTTCGGCGTTGGCGCGGCGATCCTCGGCCAAAGCGCGCGCGCTTTGCGCTTCGCGCAGGCCAAACAGAGCAACCACAATGCCAATCACCAGAGCCATGCTGATGGCGACGGCAGCAGCGGTCGCCAAGCGGTTGCGCCGCACAAAACACGTGAGCGAATAAAGGCGACTTTGCGGGATTGCGCGCAGCGGCTGATGGCGGCGATAGCGCGCCAGATCGTCACCCAACGCCGCCGCTGAATCGTAGCGGTCGGTGCGCTCACTGTGAGTGGCTTTGAGCACGATCGCGCGAAGGCCGTGCGGAATTTCCTTGAGCTCGCGGGTCAGCCGATCCGAGCTCATCAGCCCGTCGCTGTCGAATCCGCCTAACGATTGAATCATGCCGGCACGCAGCGAGCGGGCGGTGCTTTCGGGCGCGTCTGGCTTGATCCCGAGCTTAAGACAAATGCACTCGCCGAGCAGCGCGCCGAGCGCGTAAACGTCTGCACGTGCGTCGATACCGGCGGCCGTGGGCTCGGCCTGCTCAGGCGCCATGTAGGCGAAGGTGCCCACGGTTTGGCCTTGATCGACGTGGCTGCGGGTGCCGCCGCTCATGCCGACGGCGACGCCAAAATCGATGATTTTCGGCAGCCGGTTGGCGCCGACTTCAATCACCAGCACATTAGAGGGCTTGAGGTCGCGGTGGATCAGGCCGCGCTGGTGGGCGTAGTGCACGCCCTCGCAGATCCGGATCGTGATCTCGATCAGCTGGTCGAGTGATTTCGCCTGGCGCTCCGCAAAATAGTCAAGCGTCACCCCCTGGATGTGTTCCATCGCGAAAAAGAGCGTGCCGTCAGGCAGCGTGCCGGCGTCGTAAATCTGCGCGATAAAAGGGTGCTGCAGCTGCGCCAGCGCTTGCCGTTCGACCTGGAAGTAGGCTTCGGCCAAGCCGCCTTTGAGCTTTTGCGAAAGCAGCTTGACCGCCACTTCGCGCTGAAAGGGCTCGCGCTGTTCGGCCAGCCAAACCACGCCCATCCCGCCTTCGCCCAGCTTGGATTTAAGTCGATAGGGGCCAATCTCTGCGTTCGCGGCGAGCGTGCCCGCGGGTGGCAGGCTGTCCCAGGCGGCGCCAAGGGTGTGCGGGCGGG
>Ga0105046_10012063_pt1 | contig 13402 bp, 8 predicted proteins | sample MAT03_FD_78385 | JGI IMG/M metagenome (GOLD analysis project Ga0105046, IMG submission 78385) | Freshwater microbial communities from Lake Fryxell liftoff mats and glacier meltwater in Antarctica - MAT-03 (megahit assembly) | ecosystem: Environmental > Aquatic > Freshwater > Ice > Liftoff... | reverse complement strand
GAACGATTCTGTGCTGCTGGTTGCGATGTTCATCGTCGGGCTGCTCCTCGGTGCAGCCGTGGCGTGGTTTGCAGCGTCACGAATTGCCGAGGCGCGGATTGCGGCGCTGAATGAGGCGCAGCGGACGATGCGCGCCACGTTCGAGACCCTCGCCGCCGACGCACTGCGGCACTCGCAGGACGCCTTTCTCACGTCCACGCGCGCCGAGCTCACCGCGCTGCAGGCCGACGGCGCCGCGCACGCCGAACAGCGGGAGCAGACCATCGCGTCGCTGCTGCAGCCCGTGCGCGAGCTGCTGACGTCGTACGACACGCGTCTCACACAGCTCGACCGTGATCGCACCGAGGCTCTTGGCCAGGTGGCGGAGCGCCTGCTGCAGGTGCACGGCGTGAGCGATCGGCTCGGGCGCGAGACGCGTGAGCTGGTGCAGGCGCTGCGGGCGCCCTCGTCGCGCGGACGCTGGGGCGAGCTGCAGTTGCAGCGCGTGGTGGAGCTGGCGGGGATGCTCGAGTACTGCGACTTCGAGACGCAGGTGACGCTGGCCACCGACACCGGTGTGCAGCGCCCCGACATGATCGTGCGCCTGCCCGGCGGCTCGTCGATCGTGGTCGATTCCAAGGCGCCGCTCGAAGGCTACCTCGCCGCGATGGATGCCATCGACGAACCCACACGGCTGGCGGCACTCGATCGCCACGCCAGGCAGCTGCGCTCGCACATCAGCGCCCTCAGTGACCGCGCCTACTGGCGGCAGTTCAGCAACGCACCGGAGTTCGTGGTGCTGTTTCTGCCGGGCGAAGCGTTTCACGCCGCCGCACTGGAGCGCGACCCATCACTGCTGGAAGCCGGTGTGGCGCAGCGCGTGCTGATCGCGTCGCCCACCACGCTCATCGCCCTGCTGCGCGCCGCGGCCTATGGCTGGCGGCAGGAACGTGTCGCTGCCAGTGCCGCACAGGTGAGTGCACTCGGACGCGAGCTGTCGGAGCGACTCGCGCTGTTCACGTCGCATCTGGCCGACGTGGGGTCGTCGCTGGATCAGGCGGTGGTCCGTTACAACCGCGCCGTCGGCAGCTTCGATGCGCGCGTGCTCGTCTCGGCGCGCAAGTTCGCTGATCTTGGCGCCGGGCCAGCGGATCCCGCTGCGCTCGATGCGCCTGCGCAGGTCGAGCGCATGTCGCGCAGCCTGTAGTGGTGCGGTTGGCCGGCATCGTCAACTCCGTTCGCGCAGGGGCGAGGAGCAGCGGAGAGGTCGGTGCGTTCGCTCCGGCCTTCGCTGGTCGTTTGGGATCGTCAACTCTGTTCACACGGCGTTGACGATGCCGACCAATGAAAAGGCAGCGCCAGCACATCGATCTCTCTGCCGCTCCGCCCCTCTGCGTGAACGGAGCGCAGGAGGCAGACCCACGACGACGACCCTCAACGCACAATCGGCGACGGCGCACCGATCGGCGCCTCGCCATCGTACTCGAGCGAATCACGGAACACGCTTGCGGCGCGCCGGATCTGCACCAGTTCCGCCGGTGCGATGCGATCGAGATTTCGGATCATCATCGCCATCCGCGGATGCTTCGCGAATCGCTCGCGATGCCGCGCGAGAAAGTCCCAGTACAGAACATTGAACGGACAGGCGGTTTCGCCGAGTCGCTGCTTCACGTCGTAGCGGCAGTCGCGACAGTAGTTGCTCATCCGGTTGATGTATGCACCGCTCGAGACGTACGGCTTGGACGCCATCACGCCGCCGTCGCCGAAGGTGGCCATCCCGACCACGTTCGGCAGCGTCACCCACTCGTACGCGTCGGTGAACCCGGCCCAGAACCAGCGATTCAGCGCCGCCGGCGTCACGCCGAGGAGTGTCGCAAAGTTGGACTGCACCATCAGGCGCGGGATGTGGTGCACGCGACCCGTGTCGCGGACGGCGCTGACCGTGTCGTGCAGGCAGCGCATCTCGCACGGCGCCGAGGCGGCGCGGCCCTCGTAGCCCGCCTCGCCATCGGGCGCCCAGAACCACATCGGCAGCGGCAGCCACGCCTCGAGCGCGTTCGCCTCGCGCAGGTCGGGCATGAAGCGCCAGTAGATGCCGCGCACGTACTCCCGCCACCCGATCACCTGCCGGATGAAGCCTTCGGCGCTGGCCAGCGGCACGAGACCGTCGCGGTACGCGCGCTCCGCGGCCTGCACCACTTCCAGCGGATGCAGCAGTCCGACGTTCAGCGCCGCGGCGAGGACGGAGTGCAGCAGGTCGGCGTGGCCGTGCTGCATCGCATCCTCGTAGGGGCCGAACTCCGGGAGCCGTTCGCTGACGAAGCGCGTCAGCATGGCCCGGGCGTCGGAGCGCGTGACCGGCAGCGAGAAACCGGCGGTCGACCCCCATCGTCCCGACCATCGCTCGACGCGCATCATGATGTCGTGCGTGGTCGCGTCAGGGTCGAACGTCATGCGCTGCGGCACCGCCTTGCCCTTCGGCCAGGTCGACCGGTTCTCGGCATCGAAATTCCAGGCGCCGCCCGTGGGCGTGTCATCAGGCTCCATCAGGATGCCGTGGCGACGTCGCATTTCGCGGTAGAAGAACTCCATGCGCAGTTCCTTCTTCCCGCGGGCCCAGCGCGTGAATTCCTGCCTCGTGCCGAGGAACCCACGATCCTCCCTCAACTCGAGTGACACACCCTGGGCCGCCAGCAACGGCACGGCGCGCGCCAGCGACTGCACCATCTCCCACTCGCGTCCCTCGGTGGCGATGACCGTGTGGGCGCGATGCGCACGGGCCGCGTCGGTCAGTCCCTGCTCGTAGCTCGCGGCGGTGCGGTAGTCCACACGATAGCCCGCCTCGCGCAGCGCATCCGCGAAATGGCGCATGGCGGAGAGCACGAGCACGAGTTTCTGGCGGTGCCACGGCAGCGAGGCGCCCTTGTCGACCGCCTCGATGAAGCAGGCGACCACCGACGGATCGGCGCTGCGCGGGAGCTGCGCAATGGCGCGCGAGCACTCCCATGGCGCGACGAAGACGAGGGTGGGGGCGTCGTCGGGGACTTCAGCGGAAAATGCGGCGGGGGGAGCGCTGATGAGAGTCGGCATGGCTTCGCATCAAGCGGTGAACCCGTGCGTCATGTTCCGCATGGGGAGTTCGGGGCGCCGCACCGGATGCCGGCAAATGCCTGACAGGCCCATCGACGTCGGCGAACTCGTCGAGGCTGCGGAGGATCAACCACACGCGCCGACAAACGACGGCCGCGATGGGGCGTCCTCAGCCGTCAATGCGGTCTATGACGTCGATGCCGTTTATGCCGTCTATGCCGTCGAGTGCGCCAGGAAGCGGACCCATTTCGTGGTGTGGGGCCTACTAGTGGCGTGTAATCGAAGTTCGGATGGCACCAACCGGATTGGGCGCGGGGTGGCAAGGCGGAAATCGCGGCAATGCCAGCGGTATTGCGAGGATTTGTACCGCACCCAGCCGGGATGCTCCGACCGGCGACTGCGTTCCGAACGTCGTTCACAGGCCACGAGCCACCAGCAAGGAACTCATTCCACAGCGAGAGGCGCATGATCATCCAGGTCAACACCGACAAGAACGTGACCGGCGGCAAAGAGCTGACGGAGCGCGTCGAAGCGGACGTCCGACACGCCGTGCAGTACGTCGCCGGGCACATCACGCGCATCGAGGCGCACCTCAGTGACGAGAATGGTGAGGGGAAGTCCGGGCCCAATGACAAACGGTGTCGCCTCGAGGCCCGTCTGACGGGACGGCAGCCGATTCTCGTGAGCCATGACGCCGAGACGGTCGATCAGAGCGTCAGTGGGGCGGCCGGAAAGCTGAAGCGTGCCCTCGACAGCATTCTCGGGAAACTCGGTACGCATTGATCCTGCAATGCGCCGGCGTCCCATCGTGCGGACGCCGGCCCGGGAGCGGCTCAGGACACCAGCGCCTTCGCCCGCGCTGTGATCGCCTCGACGCTCAGGCCGAACTCCCTGTACACCCGATCGAACGGCGCCGACGCGCCGAAGCGATCGATGCCCACCACGTCGCCCTGTCCCGCAATCAGTTGCCACCAGCTCATCGGGTGCGCGGCTTCGATCGCGAGTCGCTTCATGCCGGCGGGGAGCACGCTCGCCTTGTAGGCGTCGTCCGTGGCATGAAAGAGCTCCATCGACGGCACGCTCACCACGCGCGCCGCAATCCCTGATTCCGCCAGTGACGCGCGTACCTGCATCGCCAGGTGGACTTCGCTCCCCGTGGCCAGCAGTGCAATCGCGGCATCGGGGGAGTCGGCCAGCACGTACGCGCCGTGCGCCACGCCGGCCTTCACCGTCTCGGCCGGGATGTTCAGGAACGGCAGCTTCTGACGCGACAGCGCGATCGCGCTCGGCCCTGTGCGATGATTCAGGGCGATGCGCCAGCACTCCACGACTTCTGCGGCATCGGCGGGGCGCAGCACCAGCAGGTTCGGGATCGCGCGGAGCGCCGAGAGCTGTTCGATGGGCTGGTGCGTCGGCCCGTCCTCGCCGAGGCCGATCGAGTCGTGCGTGAAGACATAGATGCTCCGCACCTGCATCAGCGCCGCGAGGCGGATGGCGGGACGCATGTAGTCGCTGAACACCAGGAAGGTGCCGGAGTACGGCACGATGCCGGCGTGGAGCGCGAGACCGTTCATGATCGCGCCCATCGCATGCTCGCGTACGCCGTAGTGGATGTAGCATCCGCCGCGGTTGGTGGCGCTGAAGGTCTGGTCACCCTTGCGCAGCGTGAGGTTCGAGCCGGAGAGGTCGGCAGACCCACCCACCAGCTCCGGAATCGCGCGGCCGATCGCGTTCAGCACGGCGCCCGAGGCGGCGCGACTCGCCACGCTGCCGTTCTCCGCGGTGAAGACCGGCAGCGTCGCTTCCCAGTCGGCTGGGAGATCGTCACGCATGCGGCGCTCGAACTCGAGGGCAGCGTCGGCATGCGCGCCGCGGAACGCCTCGAAGCGTGCCTGCCACTCGCCATGCGCGGCGGCACGGTCGGCCACCTGCGCGTGCCAGTGCGCGCGCGCCTCGTCAGGCACGAAGAACGGCTCGTGCGACACCCACCCCAGCGCATCCTTCGAGCGGATGATCTCCTCGGCGCCCAGCGGCTCGCCGTGCGCCTTGGCCGTGCCGGCGCGATTGGGGCTGCCGTAGCCGATGATCGTGCGCGTGATGACCATCGTCGGGCGCTCGGCATCGCCCTTCGCATCCGCAATGGCGGCGTCGATCTGCTGCAGGTCGTTCACATCGTCGATGTGCAGCACCTGCCAGCCGTATGACTCGAAGCGATGCGTCGCGTCGTCACTCAGCGCGAGGTCCGTGCTGCCGTCGATGGTGATGCGGTTGTCATCGTAGAAGCCGATCAGCTTGCCCAGCCTGAGGTGCCCCGCGAGCGACGCCGCCTCATGGCTGATCCCCTCCATCAGGCAGCCGTCACCGGCGATGAAGTAGGTGTGGTGATCCACGACCGTGTGCCCGACGGTGTTGGTCACGGCGGCGAGGTGCGCCTCGGCCATCGCCATGCCCACCGCGTTGGCGACGCCCTGACCCAGCGGTCCGGTGGTCGTTTCGACTCCCTCGGTGTGCTTCACCTCCGGGTGACCGGGCGTCTTGCTGCCCCACTGGCGGAAGTTGATGATCTCCTCCAGCGGCAGTCGGTAACCGCTCATGTGCAGCGCGCCGTAGAGCACCATCGACGCATGGCCCACCGACAGCACGAACCGGTCGCGGTCCGGCCAGGCCGGTGCCGCCGGGTCGTGCTTCATGTGCCGCGTGTAGAGGCGGTACACGAGCGGCGCGAGCGCCATCGGCGTGCCGGGGTGTCCCGACTCTGCCTGCTGCACCGCGTCCATGGCCAGCGCGCGGATGGTGTTGATGCTGAGCAGGTCGAGCGACGCGAGCGGGGCGGAGGCAGTCACGGGAAATGATGTCGGGAGGACGGTGGCCAGGCGCAGCGATCGCGGCGCAGCCATGAAAGTTACGGCCGCACCACCCGGTCTGACACCATCGTCGAGTGACGGAATTCATCGCCTGCGGCCGACGCCGTCATCGTCGGAGAGCGCCGTCCCGAGGTCAGCGCAACCGATCACCGCCGTGGATCAGCTCACCAGATCCCGCGGCCGCCGCCCCGCCAGCCAATCGAGGGCATTGTCGAGGGCCCGCAGCCCCATCGCGGTGCGGGTCTCGAGCGTGGCGCTGCCCAGATGCGGCAGCAGCACCACGTTCTCGAGGCCGAGCAAGGCCTGGTTGATCCGCGGCTCGTGCTCGTGCACGTCCAGGCCGGCAGCGAACAGATGCCCATCCCGCAGTGCGATGGCGAGCGCGTGCTCGTCCACCAGCGAACCGCGCGCGGTGTTGATCAGGATGCTGCCGGAACGCATCGCACCGATCCGGGCCGCGTTCATCAGGTGCCGCGTGTCGGGGCTGGCCGGAGCGTGCAGCGTCACCACGTCGCTGACCGCAAGCAACGCGTCCAGCGAAGGCGCCTGCTCGGCATCGGGCGGTGCGGCGCCGCCGGGGCGGCCGATCCACGTCACCGACATGCCGAGTGCGCGTGCCCGGCGTGCGACGGCGCGTCCGATGCGGCCGTACCCGACCACACCGAGCGTGCGACCGCGCAAGGTGCGTCCCAGATGCCACGTCGGCGCGAGGCCGTGCCAGCGGTTGCCGCGCACCACCCGCTCGCCTTCACCCAGTCGCCGTGCCGCCATGAGGATCAGCGCGAGGGTGAGGTCGGCGGTGTCGTCGGTGAGGACGTCCGGGGTGTTGGTGACGGCGAGACCCGCCCGGCCCGCGGCGGTGAGATCGATGTGATTGATGCCGACCCCGACGTTCGCGACGAGTGTCGCGCGGAAGTGACCCTGCGCCAGCACCTGGTCGTCGATCTGGTCGGTGACGGTCGGCACGAGCACGTCGCACTGCTGCAGCGCCTGCGCCAGTTCGACGGCGCTGCGGGGCAGATCGCCGATGTTCACGCTCACGTCGAAGTGCTCGGCAAACGCCGTCTCGACCGCATCGGTGTGGCGCCGGGTGAGGTACGCCACCGGCTTGCCGTGCCGCGTCATGCCGGCCACTGCGCCATCAGGCGCCACGCGAGGACACGCGACATCGCCAGCATCGTCTCCAGAGGAAAAGTCACACGGATGGGTACATCGCAGCATACGGCAACGCACCGCGACGGCGCCAGCGATCAGCCGCCGCCCAGCACCCGGCTGAAGACGTCGCTGTCCACGTTTCCTCCGCAAAGCACCACCGCGATCTCGTCAGCGAGGCGCCCTCGTTCCTGCAGCGCTGCCGCCGTCGCCGCGGCACCGGCTCCCTCGGCCACGTTGTGCGTGTCGGTGAAAAGGTGGCGCATCGCAGCTTCCACCTCGTCATCCGTCACCTCGATCACCCGTGCCAGCCCGCGCGCGAGCATCGCCAGCGCCGCCGGCACCGGGGTGCGACAGGCCATGCCGTCGGCGATGCGCGTGCTCACCGGCATCGAGACGGGCGCACCGCCTGCAAGCGAGCGTGCATACGCCGGTGCGGCAGTCGATGTGACTCCGACCACCTCTGCCGGATGGCCGAGTGCATCACGCGCGGCGATCACGCCGCAGGCTCCGGAGCCCAGCCCGATCGGCACGTAGACGGTGCGAATGCCGGGCGCGGCGCGCAGCAGTTCCAGCGCGTACGTCCCGACGCCGGCCACGAGGTGCGGATGGAAGCTCGGCAGCCGGTGCCAGCCACGCTCCACGGCAATGCGGTCAGCCAGTTCGACGCTGTCCTGAAAGTCATCGCCGCCCTCGATGAGTTCCACGCCGAGCGCGCGCATCGCGGCGTTCTTCTCGCTGCTGTTGCCATGCGGCACGACGACACAGGCGCGCATCCCGGCGCGCTGCGCGGCGTAGCCCACCGACTGGCCATGGTTGCCGCGCGTGGCCGTGACGATACCCGGCAGGTCGGGGTGCGCGGTCTGCAGCCAATCGAGGTAAGCCAGGCCACCGCGCACCTTGAAGGCGCCGACGGGGGTGTGATTCTCGTGCTTCACCCAGCAACGCGTCCCGAGGCGTGCCTCGAGCAGCGGCCAGCGGTACTGCGGCGTGGGCTGGAACGCCGCTCCGACGAGGGCGGCAGCGTGTTCGAGGTCGGCCAGTGTCGTCATCGCGTGGCTTCTGTTCGCGAGGGAGATCGTCAACGCCGTTCACGCAGAGGGGCGGAGCAGCGGAGGGGTCGGGTGCGGGGCTCGGCTGCTGTGCGTTGCGTGAGCGATCGTCACCTCTTGTTCACACGGAGGACTGGAGCGACGGAGGGGGCGAGGGCTCTGCGGCGTGTGCAGACAGGCACGACAGGGGCTGTGCACCGATGCGGCGGTCAGTGTAGGGCCTCGAACGTTTTCATGGGACAGCTGGTGACTGTTCGCATGCAGTTCCCACGAACGACCAGCGCCGTGTTGCACCGACCGTGGACCCGCGCGCCGAGCAGCGGCTGTCCTCCCAACCTCCGTTCCTCCTGTCCTCCGTGTGAACAGAGTTGACGATCTTCCATGCAACAGACAGCAGCCGAGCCATGCACCCGACCCCTCCGCTGCTCCGCCCCTTTGCGTGAACAGTGTCGACGATCTCCCCCACGCCACACCGCCGCCGAGCCGTTCGCAGACCCCGCTGCTGCTCCGCCCTTCTGCGTGACCGGAGTTGACGATGCCAGCCTCTACGCCGGCCAGAGCGTGTCGATCTTCTGCGCACAGGCCAGCAGCGAGCGCGCCGCCCGCGCATGGATCATCAGCGTGCCGAGCGAACCGCGCGCCACCGACACCGCGCCGCGCGTCACGGCGGCGATCGGATCGACGCGCCCCTCGACGATCTCTCGCCAGGTGGCGATCGAGGCGGAGAGGATGAAGGGGGCCGAGACGGTCTCCGGGGCCACGGACATCGCCGCGGTGCAGGCGCCTCCCTCGAGATGCACCTCGACGGCGGCGCCGTCCGGGAGCTCGGTGGTGGGGCGGACGATGAGGGCGACGGGATCAGCCCAGCGGCGGCCGGCGTCGCGGTACGCCGCGTCGCTGTTGACCGCGTCGCGGAAGGCCTCGGCCCAGGCGGCGGAGAAGGCGGGAATCGGCGCCGGCATCAGTCGGTGATCGAGATCGGGGGCGGGGCGGGGGCGTCCGGGTCGGCCGCGATGGCCGGATCCTTCGGCTTGAGCGAGCGCATGACCGTGCTGCCGGCGACGAGTGCACCGACCACGATGTAGAGATAGATGGTGTAAAAGCGCCACCAGACCAGCGACGCACCAAAGATCTCGGGTGGAATGACATTGCCGAGGGTCTGCTTGAAGACCAGTTCGACCGCCCCGCCACCACCGGGAGCCGGCACCACGGCGGCGCCGTACTGCATCGCCAGCGGCCAGGCCACCAGCGGCGCCACCGGCGTGTTCGGCGCCACGAAGAGCACCAGGCCCGGCAGAATGCAGAGCCGAGCCGCCACGTGCAGCGCCGACGCGACGAACGATCCGAACATCCAGCCCGGCTTCGCATGCCGCAGTGCTGCGACGCTGGTTCGAAGCTGGCGCAATGCTTTCTGAATCGAGCGCCAGCGGCCAGCGTGCAATCCGATCTTCGGCGCCCACGGCGGCGGCGGTCCGTTCGCGTTCCGGCGGGACAACACCACACCCAGTGCCGAGACCGCCAGCACGGTCAGCGCGTAGGTCGCGATCACGAGCAGCACGCTCGTCACCGCCCGGTCGGTGCCGGGGAAGACCGTCGCAATCAGCAGCGCGATCGTCGCCAGCGACAACACCTCCAGTACGATCTCGGCCCACAGCACCATCACGATGCCGCCCAGCGGTGTCTTCGCCTCGGCCATGATCAGGAACCGCGCCGGCTCCGCCCCCGAGCGTGACGGTGTGACCGAGGCTCCGAAGTCACCCCCGAGGCAGACGCGGAACGAGGTGGTCAACGTGAGCGGGATGTCCAGCGCCTTGGCCGACCAGGTCAGCTTGAAGGCGCGCAGCGTCACCTCTGCCACCGCCCCGCTCAGCGCCACCACATGCGCCAGCAGTGGCAGCGAGAGCCGTCCATCGCCATTCGGCCAGCTCGACCAGACCACCCACGCCGATGCGCCCAGGGCGGCGGCGAACGAGAGGATGGTGAGGAGCCAGCGCTTGGGTGTCACTGCGGAAAGGTCGGGGCGGGCGGGGGACCGGGCGAACCGCTGAAACTACCCCGCCACCGGGCGAACGACGAGGACGGATTGCCGGTGTCCGAAAGCGAACGACGCCCACCCCGGTGCTCCGGGATGGGCGTCGCGTCTCGCTGCGGGAACGTCCTGCGTCAGCGCGTCACTTCGGGTCGAGCATCTTGCCGATCAGGTCGCGGGCATCCTCGATGTGGGCCCGCGTGGCGCGGTCGCTGGTCCGGCCGGCGGCCGAGGCGAGTTCACGCGACAGGTCGAGCATCTCGGCGCGCAGCAGGCCGCGGTAGTCGGCCTGGGCGCGGGCCGATGGACCGCCGCCGCCGAACGCGGCGAACGCCGGATTCGGGGCCGGCGGGTTGATCTTCGCGCCCATCGTTTCGAGGTAGACACGCTGCAGGCGGCGGCGATAGGCGTCGATCGGCTTGCCGGCGTAGATCTCGCTCCAGAGACCGCGACGCAGCTCCAGCAGCATCGTCGGCAGCGTGTAGCGCTCGCCCTTCGCCGGCAGTGCATCCAGCTCCACCATGCGGGCCAGTCGCGCGTTGCTCACGAGCCCCGACAGCACCGAGGCCTGCGCGGTGCCGATCCGGTCGATGCTCCCCGACGGCTCGATCTTGCGCAGCACCGACGGGTCGAGCAGCCAGGTCGGCGTGGCGAAGGCGTTCTCCTGGAGGAACCGCATCGCCGCACGCTGGCGGGCCGCACCCACCGGCACGTACACGTCGCCGCGTTGACCGGTGGCCTTCGTCTGGCGATCCACGCCGCCGACGACGCGCGTCACATGTCCCAGCTCACGCGTCCACTGGCCGATCAGGCCAGAGTACAGGTCCAGCACGTCGCTGAAGTTCTCGCCGGTGATCGACGTGCCGATCCGCTCGATCGTCGGCGCGATGCGCTTCAGGTTGCGTACGCCGTACTCCGTGGCGCGCACCGCGTCGGCGTCACCCACCGCCTCGCTCTGCTCACCCGGATCGGCGCCCCCGATGCCGCCGTCATCCGCGCTGCGGAACCACGGAATCGTGTCCTGCTGACGTGCCCACGAATCGAGCGTCGGCTTCTCGGCTTCGGGCGTGCGGGCGTTCGCGATCGGCGTGTAGCCCCACTTCACCGCGAACGTGTCGTACGTGCCGACCTTCGGCACGAGGTCGGCCAGTGCGATGTTGTCCTCGGGCTGCGCGACGTAGTTGAAGCGCGCGTAGTCCATGATGCTGGGCGAGTGCCCCATGCGCTGCACGAACGATGCGTTGCGGATGCTGTCCAACGGGTACATCGAGCTCGCCTTCATGTTGTGCGGGAAGCCGAGCGTGTGGCCGACTTCGTGCGCGACGACGAACTGGATCAGGCGCCCCATCAGCGAGTCGGGGAACTGCAGCGACTGGGCCCGCGTGTCGAGGTGGCCCACCTGCGTCCAGTACCAGGTGCGCTGCAGCGACATGATGTTGTGGTACATCTGCACGTCGGCATCGAGGATTTCGCCGGTGCGCGGGTCCACGGTGCTCGGCCCGACGGCGTTCTGCACCGGTGTCGGCAGCCAGCGCACCATCGACACGCTCGCATCCTCGCCGCTGAACTCCGGGTCGTCCGGAGCATCCCTGGCGACGATGGCGTTGCGGAAGCCGGCCTGCTCGAACGCCGCCTGCCACTCCTCGACACCCTTCTTCACCCACGGCTGCAGCCAGAGCGGCGTCGCCGGATCGATGTAGTACACGATCGGCTTCACCGGCTCGCTGATCGCGGCGGCGGGGTCCTGCTTCACCAGACGCCAGCGGTTGATGAAGGTGCGGTTCGGCACGCGCTGCTGCGACGAGCCGAAATCCTGCGAATTGGTGCGGAACCAGATCACCCGCTCGTCCCAGAACCGCGGCTGCATCGGCTGCTCGGGCAGCTTGACGATCGAGAAGTGATAGAGCTCGGTGGTGGCCGACGGGGCACCGCCGAAGCCTGGCGGGGCGCCGGGTGTGGGGGCAGCCGTGAAGGTCTGCGACGCCTCGATCTCGACGTTCTTCTCGAACGAGACGGCTCGCTCGATGAAGGAGCGCGTCGGGTCCACCGCGGCGCGCTGGCCGAGCGCGGCGAGTTCCTGCACGCCACCGGTGAACATCCGCGTGACGTCGATCACGGCGGCGCTGTCCGCCCCGTAGGCGTCGATGTTGAACGCGGCGATGATCGGATAGAACTGGATGATCGGCATTGCACGGTTGATGCGGTTGGCCGTGTCGCTGCTGACGTTCCGGTAGTTCACCGCGCGCACCAGCACGCGGTTCTCCTTCCGCTCGAAGCGCAGCAGCGCGTTGGTGCCGAGCGTGCCGCGGATGCCGATGCCGGCCGGCGTGCCCTTCAGCGAGGCGACCAGCATCATGTCCTTCCCCAGCTCCTTCGACGGAATCTCGAAGTAGAGCCGGCTGCCCACGATGTGCGTGCTGAAGAGTCCCTTGCGACTGCGGGCGCGCGGCGTGATGACGGTGCCGTACGGGCGCGGGTTCGGCTCACCGACGGCTGGACCGCCGGCCCCACCGGGCAATCCTGCCCCAGGCGTCGGAGCGCCGGGTGTCGGTGTCCCGGGAACGGGTGCGCCGGGTGCCGTGGCGACCGGGCGTGTGGTCGGCGCCGGCGTGGGTGCCGTCACCGGCTTCGTGGCGCAGCCGGCGGCACTCGCCAGTGCCAGGACGGCGGCGCTACGGGTGACGAGAACGTTGAAACGGGACATGACAGGGGGCTGCGGAGAGTGGCGAGCCGCCGGGGCGGCGTGACGATCATGAACGCCGGAACGCTCAGGAGTGCTGCGGGAACGAGCCGGATGAGCAATGCCCAGCGCCGGCGTGAGGTGCCGAGGCTGGGCGGTCAAAGCGGTGCTGCAGCGGACGCGTGTGTCAGACGCTGGAGATGTCGGCCGCCATCCCCATGGAGTGGTAGCCCTTGTCGACGTAGATCGTGGTGGCAGTGATGCCCTTCGCCAGGTCGCTGCCGAGGAAGGCGGCCGTGTGACCCACATCCGCGGCCGCCAGCGCCTCGGGGAGCGGAGAGTTGGCGGCGCAGTACGCCACCATTCGCTCGATGATGCCGATCGCGCTGGCGGCGCGGGAGGCCAGCGGGCCGGCCGAAATGGTGTTCACCCGGACTCCCCACTTCCGTCCCGCCTCGAACGCGAGCAGGCGCGTGTCGGATTCGAGCGCGGCCTTGGCACTGGACATGCCGCCACCGTACCCGGGGATCGCCCGCTCGCTGGCCATGTACGTGAG
>Ga0105046_10012061_pt1 | contig 13403 bp, 14 predicted proteins | sample MAT03_FD_78385 | JGI IMG/M metagenome (GOLD analysis project Ga0105046, IMG submission 78385) | Freshwater microbial communities from Lake Fryxell liftoff mats and glacier meltwater in Antarctica - MAT-03 (megahit assembly) | ecosystem: Environmental > Aquatic > Freshwater > Ice > Liftoff... | reverse complement strand
GATCCGAACCTCCAACAGGGCTTTACCGCTAACGCGCAACTTGGGTTAACCATCACAGCGATCGAGAACGGCGCTCTTGATATGTCGGTTCGCTTGCCCGGCTCACAAGAGCAGCTGCGCTTCGAGGCCGTTCGACGGGCATCCGCAGACGCCGTCGGCTCCCTCTCGTTGCCTGGAGATCCGTTGCGCAGTTACTTAGGCTACGTTCGTCCTGCTGGTCAGGAGTCTTTGCTTGTGCTCGTGTCTCTGTTTCCACCCAACCACATCGAAACCCGCCTTATTCGAGGGCCGGACGAGGTTTATGGGGTGTTCCGGTTGCGGAAGCTTTAGCGTTTATCCCCGCGCGCCAATTTCCATCAATTTGGAAAGTTTGGTTGCCAACGTGGGATCGCCATCGATTTTCAACTTGCCGGCAAAGAACAACTGCATGGCAGCGCTCATGCCGCCATCAATCATCGAACGAAAGTCTTCGTCCGTGGCTTCGATGGTGCATTGAGGACTTCCGGCGGCACCAGGTACACACGTGGGAGGTGTGGACATAAGATCTGCCGTCCAGGTTCCGCCGTCGGCGCCCGAAATCTTAAACAGATAAACGGCCGCGACTTCCTTCGCACTGGCCGGACTTTTGGCCAATACGGTTGGCACTTTAACATCAAAGAATTCTTTCACGGATGTGGGCATTGGAACCTCCGAGGTCTTTGTTTAACTATCGGTGCCTTGTGGCGCTGTGTCAAATGCCACTATTCAGTATCCGGCTTGCGGGGCTTACCTTTTTCGGCTGCCGTTTTTGCGTGATCCGCGTACCTCGCCGCCAAGCGGTTGAAATATCCTTCGAGGTGCGTTTGTGCGACGCGGGTTATGGCCAAGGCGCCCGCAGGAACGTCTTGTGTAATCGTGGCTCCTGCGGCGACGATCGCGTTCTTGCCCACGCGAACAGGCGCAACCAACTGCGAGTCGGATCCGATGAAGGCGCCATCTTCAATTATGGTCTGCTGCTTCTGGTAGCCGTTGTAGTTGCAGGTAATTGTGCCAGCGCCTACGTTGACTCTTTCGCCGATGATCGTATCGCCCAAGTAGCTTAGATGGTTGGCCTTGCTGCCACGGCCAATCTTGGTTTTCTTGGTCTCAACGAAGTTGCCTACGTGCACGTCAGCAGACAATTCGCTTTCGGGACGCAGGTGAGCGAAGGGACCGATTTTGCAATTGGCACCGATCGTCGTCTGCGCTGAAACCGTGTACGGCAAAATTTCGCAACCCGGGCCAACGATGGTGTCCGTCAACACACAGCCGATGCCGATGCGAGCGCCTGCACCCACCTTCGTTTTGCCTCGCAGCGCCACCGAAGCGTGAATCTCCACGTCAGGTTCGATAACGACGTCGGCGTCGGTGCACACCGTATGCGAAGAGCGGATCGTTGCATGTGTTAGCCAGTGCTCGTTGATCCGCGCATGCATGACAGCTTCAGCTTGCACAAGCTGGGCGCGATCGTTGATGCCAGACATTTCCTCTGCGGAAACGTTCACGGTCCCCACACCGATGCTGGCAGCGGCTTGAGGAACGATGTCGGTAAGATACAGTTCGCCTTGCGCGTTCTGGGGAGACAGCTTTGAAGTGGCCTCCAAAAGGAACGACGCAGGTGCCACGTAAATGCCCGCATTGACCTCGTTTAACTGCTTTTGCTCTGCAGTGGTGTCTCTATCTTCGACAATGCAAAGCACCTTACCGGATGGGTCGCGAACAATGCGGCCGTATCCGGCGGGATCCGGAACTTTGGCTGTCAACATCACCAAACCTCCAGAGGCTTGGGCGGCATCCACCATTTCCTTGAGCGTTTGGGATCGCAGCAAAGGGACATCACCGTAAAGAATCAGGACCAACCCCGAAAACCCCGACAACGGCGCCAATCCCAGTCGAACCGCGTCGCCGGTGCCTTTTTGATCTTTTTGTTCAACCACGGCGATGGTTCCCGTGCCAAAACGGGTTTCAAGTGCCTTGGTAACTTCCGTGATTTGATGACCTAGAATGGCCACAATCGGTGCTGCCCCTAGTTCCTGTGCGGCCTTGATGGGATAGGCCACCAAGGGAGCCCCCGCTATTTCATGTAGGACCTTCGATTTCATCGAACGCATCCGGGTGCCTTTTCCGGCGGCGAGTACAAGGCAAGCGAGCGGCTGTTTTGACGTCATGCGTAGATTGTGGCTGTCGGTGTTGAAAATGGATTGAAACCGCACTCATCTTACCAGTTGCCCGGCCGCGTTGCTTCCCTCGTAAAGGTGCGAAAGAGCGAGAAACAACAATCCACAGGGTTGATGTATAAGGAATACCCATGGCGCCTTACCTACTGGTCGTGCAAAGCGACCCCGAGCTCCAACGGCAGATCTCCGACACGCTTCGTGAGGCCAACTACGAGCTGTCGACCGAACGCGAGGCCGCGTGGGCGAAGCGCAGTTTGTCGGTGCGCGTTCCCGACGCGCTGATTCTGGGAACGTGCCTATCCGATGGTTCAGGGTTTAAGGTTGCCTCCGACCTTCGGCGCGATCCCGACGCTGCGTCGGTTCCGATATTCTTTTTGGCCGATGGTCATGGTGGCAACGCGCATGAGGCCGAGGCAAAGCGAAGGTTCGCACCGACGGAATATTTTCGCGGTCCGCTGGATATAAACTCTTTGCTGGCAGGGTTATTGCGGGCCGTGCCTCCGGCCGTTCAAGCGCCTCGAACGCGGCCGCCGAGTTTTGCGCCAGCGCCTTTGGATGAACAGCAATTAAAAGAGCGCGAAGATGTGGAATCACAAGCGCCTCGCATTTCGGCACACGCCACCCCTGCCGCTGTCACCGAATCTTCTGCGCCTCCCGCCCCCTCGGTTGAGATCTCCGGGGCGCTTGGCCGACAGTCTTTTGCAACCGTTTTACGCGATCTGTTTGCGCAACAGCGCTCCGGCGCATTGTTGGTGGTCCGAGAGGCAACGAAGAAGATTGTGTACTTGGAAAAGGGCTACCCAGTTGGGGTGCGTTCCAACGCGTTGTCTGAATGTTTGGGACAGATCTTGCTTTCGCGTCGGCGTATTTCACAACAGGCCCTCAAAGAGTCGCTTGACCGCATGAAGCGCGAAAACCGCCAGCAAGGCGAAGTCTTGGTCGCCATGGGCGTACTGTCACCGCACGCGCTGGAAGAAGCGCTGCAAGAGCAAACGGAATCGAAGATTCTTGATCTGTTCGGTTGGACAACCGGCAGCTTCGTTTTTAAAGATGGGTGGAAGGTCGAAGGCGCATCTACGGGTTTGCAGCGAGCAACCGGCGTGTTGATCTTTGATGGCGTTCGTCGTCATTACGCTGAGGAACGCAAAGATCTTGTGTTGGCAGGCTGCGCAGGAAAGTACTTGGCGCGCACCAATGATCCGCGCTTGCGCATGCAAGACCTCAGCGCTGAATCGGCCGATCGGCAGTTCATAGCGCGCGCTGACGGATCCCGAACCCTCGAGGAGATCATGAACCTGCCGCCCATCGCCAACGAACGGGCGCGTTCGTTGATTGTGGCGATGCTTGAATCTGGATTGATTGAAGCGTTCGATGGACCCGTGGCAGTGCCAGTGGCTATGGTCGCTAAGTCCGCCATCATCTCTTCGCTGCCTTCAACAAACCGCCGATCACGTTCGGAATTGGCGGCTTTGGTTGAGACGATGCGCGCGCAAACGCACTTTGAAGTCCTCGGGGTTGCTGCCACTGATGATACCGCAACCATTGATGTTGAGTTTGAAATGCGTGCGCGGCCATTCCACCCCGACAATTTTCGAGGGCGCTCAGCCGCCGTGCGTGAATTGGTCGAAAACCTTTTCGCCCGCATCAACGAAGCGCGCCGAACTCTTACAGATCCGTCACAGCGCAAGAGCTACCTGGCGCGGTTAGAACGCGCCCGCAGCTACGGTGGCGGCGGTCCTGACGCGGCTACGGCTGCTGAGCAAGTTTATTATACGGGTGTCGCGCATTTGCGTGAGCGAAGGTACACCGAAGCGGAGGCCGCGTTTCGACAAGCGACAGCCTTGGTGCCCGGACAGCCGAGCTACCACAGTGCTCTTGGTTGGGCTGTTTTTCGAGGGGCACCCACGAGCAAAGAAGCGGTTGCAGACGCGAGGGCTGAACTTGAACATGCTGTTGCGCTGTCGCCTGACGATCCCTGGGTACGGGTGTCGCTGGGTAGATTGCTGGCGGAGACGGGCAGTCCCGAAGACGCGGTTTCGGTCTTGCGATCTGCTTTGCGTTTGGATCCTCAATCACAAGACATCCACGCCGAACTTCGAAGGCTATCGGCCGAAGCATGATCAACGCGAAAAGCGCCTGGGTTGATGGCTGCCTTAAGCCGTTTGAAGAGTGCAACGTCCACATCACGACCTTCGGCTTGCACTATGGCGTTGGGGTGTTCGAAGGCATTCGTTGTTACCGGCGCTCTGATGGTTCAAGCGGCGTTTTTCGCCTCGCCGAACACATAAAGCGGTTGTTTCATTCTGCGCGCGTTTTTGGCATGGCGATTCCGTATACACCTGCCCAGCTTGAGGAAGCCTGTCTATCGGTACTGCGAGACAACCAACTTAACGAAGCCTATCTGCGTCCGTTAGTCTTCACAGGCGCAGGTTCCCTGGGTCTCGGCGCCACAGGTAACCCTGTGAGCTCTGTGATCTTCGCCTGGCAATGGCAAAGCCCGTTGGGCGCCGAAGGGCAGCAAGACGGGGTTCGCGTCCAAGTGAGTTCCTTTATTCGTGCACACCCCAATAGCGTCATGACGAAAGCCAAAGTCACCGGGCAATACGCGCTGTCTGTGCTTGCGAAACGGGAGGCTGCTCGCCTGGGGTTTGACGAAGCAATACTTCTTGATGCCGCAGGCTGCGTGGCTGAGGGCACGGCGCAGAACGTTTTCGCTGTTTTCGACGGTGAATTGCATACACCTTCGCTCGATGCGCCCATCTTGGCCGGGGTCACGAGAGACGCTGTTATCGCGCTGGCCCAGCATGCCGGCATCCGCGTGGTGGAACGATCCTTCACCCGAGACAGGCTTTACCAAGCCGATGAGGCATTTTTGACCGGTACCGCCGTAGAGATCACCCCCATTCGAGAAATCGACGGACTCGCGGTGGGGCAGGGAAATCCTGGTGTTATCACGCGGTCGCTACAGGCCGCGTTTGGCGAAGTGGTACGCGATCCAAGCCAAAGATGGGGCCATTGGAGCACCACAGTTTGAAATTGGGCCTGTTTTCGACTAAAGCTTGTCGGCTGTTCCGTTCGGCACTTTGGTCGGAACGTCACCCCCACCTGTAACGCGCTTTTTGCGCATCAACCCGATAGAGTTCTAAACACAGTGAGCAACCAGGACGACAGTCCTTTAATTTTGGTCACCGGGGCCACCGACGGTATCGGCAAACAAACCGCCATCATGTTGGCCGAACGGGGCGCGCGCGTGATTGTGCACGGTCGTTCGCCTGAACGTACGGCGGCGGCGGCGGAAGACGTTGCCAAAAGCGCTGGCACGCCTTGGGTGGGCCAGGCCTCTGCCGATTTTACATCGTTGGCTGAGATCCACGCGATGGCTGAACAGATCATGGCCACGTACGACCGCCTCGACGTCATCATCAACAACGCAGGCGTTTTCATGCGGGAACGCGTGCTTACGCGGGATGGGTTTGAAGCCTCGTACGCCGTGAACTATCTGGCGCCGTTTGCGTTGTCACACTTGCTGCTGCCCCACCTCAAGCGCAGTTCGTCGGGGCGCGTGATCAACGTTTCCTCCACCACCCACCTGCGTTGTCGTTTTGATTGGGACAACTTGCAAGGTGAGAAGGATTGGGACGATTCCGCTGCCTATGCATGTTCAAAGCTGGCCTTGATCCTTTTCAGCGCTGAGCTGTCTCGCCGTGTGGCCGCTCACGGCATCAAATCGAACGCACTACACCCCGGCGTCGTTTCAACCAAGCTGCTCAAAGAAGGCTTTGGCGTCGAAGGCCTCGATAGCCTTGGAAAAGGTGCTGCCACTTCCGTGTATCTGGCGCTTTCCGAAGAAGGCGGCCGCGCCACAGGAAAGTATTACGTCGAAGGCTTGGCCACCCGATGCCATCCTTTGGCAGGAGATCCACTCACCACCTCGCGCTTTTACGAACGCACGGCGGCGATGATCGGCATGGTTGGGTTGCCACGTCCCGGTCGTCCCGCCCCACGTTGATTGATTCTCCTACGGTTGCGGGGCGGTGGCTATTTGCCCGAGATTCCGCCGGAAACAATGAACGTCATCACGTCCGAAGCGGACATAGGCAGCTCTTGTACGGCCGTTTGAGGCACGAATACCACTTGGCCCGCGAAATTGTAGGCCTGAGGAAAATACACAGCCACGTGGTTGGGTTGCAGGTATTGATCGACGCTGTTGCGGGTCACGAATCCCAAAGCCTTAACCGAACCTTCTGAGTTTAGGCTTACGACCACGGGGCGATCAAAGCGACGTTTGTCTCCCACGAAGGCGTTAAACACATCTTTAAGTGAGCCGTGGAGCAACTTAACGACAGGCAGCCGTTCTATAAGCCGCTCAAACGTTCCCACCAATCGTTTGGTCAAGAAATTCGAGGCCAAAAAACCAACGAAAGTAACGAAGCCGATCGTGACTATGAGTCCCACGCCAGGGAAAGGCAGCCCCAGCACCGAGCCTGCCCATTTGTCGACGGAGTGCACAGCACCAAACAGCATCCAAGCTGTTAGTCCGATGGGCGCTAGGAAAACCACGCCACGCAGGAAGTACGAAACGAGGCGCTTCACCATGTCCCCGTGTTTGGCATCGATTGCCAAGGCTCTTGCGGCGGTTGTGCTTCGCCTTTTTGAAGCAGTTCGATCGAGATCTGATCAGGAGAACGAATGAAAGCCATATGACCGTCGCGAGGAGGGCGAAGGATCGTGATGCCGTGCTGCTGCAAGCGTTGGCAAACAGCGTAGATATCGTCCACTTCATACGCCAAGTGTCCGAAGTTTCGTCCGCCTGTATAGACCTCTGGATCCCAGTTGTAGGTTAACTCAACCTGCGCTTCGAGATCGCCCGGCGCCGCTAAGAAAATAAGCGTAAACCGGCCTTTTTCAGATTCTTTGCGACGTATTTCTTTGAACCCCAGCGCGTTGCAGAAGAACCGTAGTGTCTCGTCGAGATTTGAGACACGAACCATCGTGTGTAAGTACTTCATGTGTGTCTCGGTTACTTTGTTGTTCCCGTTGCCGGTGGTCGCTTGGTGACGATGCCCAACCGGCCCCACAACCACTCTTCGGCTTGAGCGCTTTGCTCAGGTGTTGTGTTGTGTCCATTGGCTAGCGCCACCGTGAGCACTTTCGGCGCTTTGACAACGTTATAGGCCGCAAAGGTCGACGTGGGCGGACACGTTTCATCGTTGTAGCCCCACGAATAGAATCCAGGCGCTATCACCCTGCGTGCAAAGTTCACAACGTCAAAGTACGCCAGGGTTGCAATCCGTGCGGGTGTACGCGCTTCCTCTTGGCGTAACAAGAATGGCCATCCTCCCGAGCGCCCGTTCAAGAAGCCTGTGTGATCCGAAAGCGCTGGAAAATACGAAACCAAAGCGGTAACCCGCTTGTCCAATCCAGCGGTTGTAATAGCCAGCGCGCCGCCTTGGCTGCCACCCATCACGCCTAAGTGGTGCTTGTCCCAGCGAGGACGTGAAACCAAAAAATCATTGCCACGAACAGCGCCAAGATAAACGCGACGGTAGTAATACAGATCCTTGTCGTCGCTGTTGATGTTTGGGTAGTTCGCCAGCGCGCCCTTGCCCAACGAATCATAAACTTCATCTTCCATGTTTACGGGAATGCCGTGGATGCCAACGGTTAAAGTAATGATGCCCTTGGCTGCCAAATCTGCTGAACCTTTGTAAGAGCGAACGCCCGCTCCTGGTACCAACAGCAGAGCTGGGAATGGTCCACGTCCCTGTGGTTCGCACAACACACCGTAAAGACGGCTCGGTGTTGGTCCTGCCTTTGGTGCCGAAGGTTGCTTGCCTTGTCCGACGTTTTGCAAACTGACGGTGGAACAATCGACGCCCGGACCGCTGCGTTCAGGGGCCGGCAAAACGCGTGCGTCTATGGGCAGCGCCGCCAGTTGCTTTCGGCCCCCTTGCCAAAACGCATCGAAATCTTTCGGATCTTGTACCGAGGGCAAGATCCTTTCAGGGCTGAACCCCGCCGCTGCCCGACCTTTGTAAGTTCTTCCCTCAAGTTCAACCTCCACTTCACAAGACACGAAACCCGCCGCGTTGATGGGGCCAGTGTCGAAAGAAATCGACGTCTCGTTCATTGCCGTGTCGCCGGTCTGCAGAGGCGGCATTTTCTCGAAACCGATGCTGTAGTGAATTTTTGTTCCGGGAACGGGGCTTCCGTCCCGCAGCGCGCGCACCGAAAATTTCGCCGCTTCACCTAACGAATACGTCCAGTTTGCTCGGTCTAAGGTGACCTCAAGCTTGAGGGGGCTGACAGAAACGACCTTCGCTTCGGCACTTACGGCCGTTGGCGCGCCTTGTGCCCGGGCCGAAGGGACTGTGACCAATGCAGTGATGACAACCAGGCCCCAAAGGGCGAAAGGTCGCGTTGTTGGTCGAAAAGCGAGGGTAGATGGCGTCATGGGGGGCCATCGTACCCGACGCGGGGGCAAGATCCCACACGTGCATGCACTCAAGCTCTTGACGAATGGCCCTGTTGCGGGGCATACGTTCGGGACCTTGATTCCTGGAGAGGTGGTCGAGCTGGTCGAAGGCGCCTGATTCGAAATCAGGTTTGGGTTTACGCCCAACGAGGGTTCGAATCCCTCCCTCTCCTCTAAAGAAAAACTAAATATCTAAATTTGTAGATGGGCGGGGTGTTCCGGAGAGGTGGCCGAGTGGTCGAAGGCGCACGATTGGAAATCGTGTGAACCGTGAGGTTCCGAGGGTTCGAATCCCTCTCTCTCCTCTGAAACGTGAAACAAGCGCTGGCGAACCGGGGTCTTGTATGCCACTAATACGCTTGGTCCCGGGCGGCGTAACGCTGGCGAACCCCGCCAGGCCCGGAAGGGAGCAACGGTAATCAGCCGCACGGGTGCTCGGGACCTTTTTTTCGTTGGCTTGCGTCTTTGTTGTTGGCCTGCCACGCTGAGTAATGGTGCTATTCACCATTTTTAATTTGGCCAGCATGCGCCTTGGGCGCATGGGGAGAAGAATACTTCAATGCCGCGATTGGTAAAATGCGTGAAGCTCGGTCAGGAATTGCCGGGCATGAGTTACAAGCCCTTCAAGAACGAGTTGGGGCAGAAGATTTACGATAGTGTTTCTACCCAGGCTTGGATGCAGTGGGTTGAGTTCTCTAAGAAGATCGTGAACGAATACCGGTTGGATCTTACCTCCCCTCAAGGGCAGCAGGTTCTGTTGGAACAGGCGCAACAGTTCTTCTTCGGTGATGGTGGCAAGTTACCTTCGGAGTACGTTCCGCAAGGTTAGGTTGGAACGTTAGCGGATGGCGTCCACTCCCTACGCTGGCCCAACCCGAGATCCCCGCGCAGGGGTGATTGCTCCTGTTCGCATTCGTTTCCAAAGCATCATTGATTTCGTTGAAACGCAATCAGTGAATATCAGCCGCTCGGGCATGTTTGTGGCCACCCGCGATCCCGTTGAGCTCGGAAGCATCATGGAGTTCGAGTTTTCGCTCGCCGATGGCTTCGCATTGCTTAAAGGTGCTGCTGAAGTGATTCGGGCAAGTGTGAATCCTCCGGGTGTTGGCGTACGCTTCATTCAGATCGACGACGCCACAAAGCAACTGATCGAACGCATTGTCGAAGTCAACACACGTGAGGGCAAACGTCCAACCGTGGCCCCGGAGCTAACCGATCCGTCCGTCGTTGAGTCACTTCATGGATTGGCCGGAGCAACGCCAGTTTCAGACGGCGTTGTGTTTGCTGGCCGCACGTTGCAGGTGCAGGTTAACCCTGCCACCGCAGGTTATTTCGTCTACAACCCCCTTTTGAACATTCGCCTGGGTGGTTTCGTGGTGCCCGGACCAGACGACGTTCCCTTGGGAGCTATGTACGACGTCGCGATCGTCAGTTTGGATGACCGGGTGCTGTTTAAGGGCAAAGGCAAGGTCGTTGCCAAGCATGAAAAACGTTTGGGCATCCGTTTGGCCGACGTCGACAAGAACACCTTGGCCACACTGCAAAACGAAGTGAACAAGATGGGGCCTACAGGTTCTCGATAAACGGCCCTAGGTGGTGCTATGGTGTGCCTCCCTCGGAGCCACCATGACTGCAAAACAGGACGCCACAGCCACCCAATCCGCAAAGCTTCGCTTGGAGACCGCTGGTCGCAATGACCTTTGTCCCTGCGGCTCTGGCAAGAAGTACAAGAAGTGCCACCTTCGCCCAGATGAAGAAGCTTTGGCTCCTGAGGTCGAGGCTCCGAACGCGCGGGCCGTCTTACTTGCTGGTTGGCGCCTGTTTGAACAGCGCCGTCCAGGGGCCGCTGAGAAGAAGTTCGTTGAGGCTTTGGCCTTGGATCCTGAATTGGTTGATGCCGTTGTTGGCGTGGGCATGGCCAAGCTGTCCCAAGGCGAAAAAGACGCTGCGGTTGAGCGCTTCAACATCGTTATCGAAAAACAGGGTGACTTGGCGAAAAAGCTCGCGGCAGAAGGCATCAAGGATGGCTTTACCCGTCCAGACACGCAGCCTTACATCCGCGCCAGCCACGCACTTGGCTGTTTGGCCTTCGATGACGGCGAATTTGAAAAGTCTGTCACGACGCTTGCCAATGTTTACGCCATCGATGATGGTGCGGTTGGAACAGAAGCTCGCTTGGTCGCTGGCAAGGCCCTGGTCAAGTTGCAGCGAGCCGCTGAAGCCATTCCTTTGCTGAAGGCTGCTGCGGTGTTTCCTTCGGCCACCGCTCGGGCGAACGTCGGTTTGGCCCTCGCGCAGTTTCTGACAGGTGACAAATCTTCTGCAGCGGCGAGTTTAGCGGCTGCGCATCAGTCGAACCCCTATATGGGTCGGGCCATTTTGGGCCAAGTGCATCGCCGGGTGGATAACCCCGCCTCCGCGATTCCAGGTTCGAAGGAAGAGGCTGTTGTTTATGCTCAAGCCTTTGGAGACGTTTGGGACGAGACAGCGAAGGCTTTCCTGGCTGAGTCTTCGGGTGGCCAGCCTAACGCATAGGAATGACCTGAACAGGCCGTGTTAGGCGCGGGGCGTTCGTGCCCTCAAGGACCTCGACCGAGTTGCATCTGTCACTTTGTCGAGACAAAGTTCTTAACCCCGCTGCCAACTGTGTCGAGGGATAGCGGGACAGGAGTTTGAAACATGCGCCAGATGTCACAAAGTGCACAAGATCGCCGCGGCTCGAGACGCAATCCTATTCAGGTCCGTCTCGAGATCACGGACGGGCGCAATAAGTTCCCCGCGCGGACGGTTGACGTCAGCCGCGGTGGCATGTTTGCGGCGACCCCAGAACTTCGACCCGTGGGCACGCTTTTGCGAATCAAGGTCACGGGCCCCAAGGGCGAGCCGATCTTGGCCGTGGGTGTTGTTGTGCGCTGCTTTACAAGCTTGGGAGAGTCTGGCCGGGGTTTGGCGACGGCAGGCCTTGCGATTGCACTGACTTCAACCAGCGAGTCGTGGGACCTCTTCTGGGACGACGTCGTGGCGAGTGAAGACGAAGAGTCTGAGCTGCCGTAGCGTTTGCCCGGGCGTATTTTTAGATGTTTCCCGTATCGCCTGAAAAGAACCAGGCTCTTGCGGTGCGCATGGCCGGGCTTGGCATCAAGGACAACGATCTCAAGGAAACCTTTGTGCGCTCTGGTGGCAACGGTGGCCAGAACGTCAACAAGGTCGCTTCCTGCGTTGTGTTGGTTCACTTGCCCTCAGGTCTGGCGGTCAAGTGCCAGCAGGACCGCTCCCAAGGTATGAACCGCTTTTTCGCTCGACGCATGTTGTGCGACCGTATTGAAGCCGCGAACGGCGACGGCCAGGACCCCAAGTCGATCAAAGCCGCGAAGTTACGCAAACAGAAGAACAGGCGTTCGCGGCGAAACCGAGACAAGTTAGAACCGAAGCCTGGTTAAGTTGACCGCTCGATGGCTCGAAGATGGGCCTGAATTTCGTGGCCGCAGGGCGCTTCGGGTGTAGGCCAATCTTGGATCGCCAGCCAATGTTTCGCGTTGGAGCTGCGCGTAAGTACGATCAAACCTGTACTGATGGCTGCGATGTGGTTCTGTTCGTAGAACTTCATCCAAGCCGCAAAGCGTTTTACAGAAGTCTTTTGCTGATGAGAGAATGGTCCTGTCGACCATTCGAGTGCGTAGTCATGCACGGTTTGAACTCGAAACCGCAGCGCCAGTAGGTGGCAGCCGGTCCCTTCCACCCACGAGGCCAATCGCTGTTCTTCTAGGTCGCCCGGATTGCCGGACGTGGAAGGATCGGCAATCGGGTGAATCCACTGCACTAAAAACTGTGCGTGTCCTCCAGGCGAGAGATAGGAGCCCGCTTGGTTCACCACCGCTGCTGAAAAAGAGTCGCCCTGCATACCGCCGTCTCGGTAAACGAAGCGCGATTCCGGCGAAACAACGAAAGGCAGATTGCCTACGATCCAATCGAAGCCACCGCGCGGGAGGCCTTCGAAGATGTTGGCAGCCTTGAACTTTATGTTGGGCGCCTTGGCAAGCGCTGCGTTGTATTTTGCAAACCGCAGCGCGCGCGGGTTCACATCGGTGGCCACCACCGTTTCGCTTTGTCTGGCCAAATGTAAGGCCAAGAAACCCGAGCCTGTTCCTAGATCAAGGCTGCGCTTTTACTTGCACGGCAACAAACAACGCGCCAGCGTTCTGGATGCGTTGGTGGCTCCCATCACATGGTGCGCTGCCTCAGTTGCGTTGGCGGGTTGAACGTCGCTAAGTATCTCAAGCGAGCCGTGCAGTGACAGCGCTAGGGTCGCTGATACTTGACTGTTCTTCTCGACAAAGAAGCCTCTATCTATCCACTCTTGAAGGTCGGCGAGAGACTTTACCGCCCACGACACAGGAACGGATCGGCCAAGCACCAAGAGTTGTGTCAAAGCGTTGAACGCGGATGGTGCCCTGGTTTGCCAGCACCACAGCGGCAACAATCCTTCAACGCTGGTCTCGCCGCTTTGTTGTGAAAGACACGCTTTGAGCGTTTCAGAGTTGATCCCGGCTGCGCGCCAACGACGCGCCCCCCAACGCAGTGACGAAGCGGAAAGGACGACCGCCACTTGCTTTAACTTTCAAGGCGAACGGCAGCGTAAGCCGGATCCCCAGGGCATCCGGGAGGATTGAGCTTACGCAGTTCAAGTTTGATCTGCGTTTTTCGAAACCGTTTCGACAAAGCGTCAATCATTT
>Ga0105046_10012060_pt1 | contig 13404 bp, 14 predicted proteins | sample MAT03_FD_78385 | JGI IMG/M metagenome (GOLD analysis project Ga0105046, IMG submission 78385) | Freshwater microbial communities from Lake Fryxell liftoff mats and glacier meltwater in Antarctica - MAT-03 (megahit assembly) | ecosystem: Environmental > Aquatic > Freshwater > Ice > Liftoff... | reverse complement strand
GGGAATGCGCTCCGCATAATGCGCTGGAGATCGGCTTTCTATGGTTCATGCTGGTGGGTTTGGCTATAACGAATGTAGGTGAACAAATTGGAACAATTTCAATAACAGGTCCATCGGTCTGTGCCACCCTCAACGAATAAGCCGACCTTTCCTTCAAGGTACCATTCCCTTGCTCCGCACAGAATGTACCTCACCGGCATAGAGGCGTTCCGCTAGTGCTACCCTTCGTTCTTTCCTAACAGGTACTGCACGGCTAGCGCATACCCTTCCAAACCAAAGCCGGAAATAACGCCGGCGCAAACACCACCCGTGATCGTGTTGTGCCGGAACGGTTCCCGGGCGTGGATGTTGCTGATGTGTACCTCTACCACTGGCTTGCCCACCACTGCTATCGCATCGCGCAAGGCAACACTCGTGTGGGAGTAGCCCGCGGCATTCAAAATGATCCCGTCGTGATCGACCCCGGCTTCTCGCAATACACGCACCAGCATCCCTTCCTCATTGCTTTGGGTGTAGCTGAACTCCACGTTCGGAAAACGGTTGCGCAGTTCGATCAGGTAGTCTTCGAACGATCTGTTCCCGTACACCGCAGGTTCGCGTGTGCCCAACAGATCCAAGTTCGGGCCGTTGATGATGTGTATGCGCATGGTGCTTTCGGTGGCTAAGGTCGGGTGTGGGATCGAAACCTTCATCATTGGTTTGAACAGACACCCGTTCGCACTGAATGCCGAGGAACGGATCAATGAACCCATTCCAATGGACCTTTGCGGCATGACATGGCAAAACGCCATTACCGATCTACGCATGCACCTCAAGTTGGAGCGTTCCCTCAGCGACCGCACCGTTGAGGCCTATCTGCGGGATGTGGGCAAACTCCGCTGCTATGCGGAACAGCAAGCTCCTCCCCTTTTGCCTAACGCCATTGCATTGGATGATCTACAAGCATTCATTACCGATGCGGCAAAGAAAGGGTTGAGCGCAACCAGCCAAGCCCGGTTGCTTAGTGCTGTGCGTGGGTTCTATCGCAGCCTGATGCGCGACCGATCGATCACCGAAGACCCGACGGAACTGTTGGAAAGTCCGCGAACAGCACGCAAGCTCCCAATTTTCTTGAGCGTTGACGAGATCGAACTGCTCATGAAGGCCATCGATATGTCAAAGCCGCTGGCCCACCGCGATGCCGCTATGATCGAAACGCTCTACAGTTGCGGATTGCGCGTAAGCGAACTCTGCGGCCTGCGCAGGTCCTGGTTGCATTTCGACGATGGCTTTGTGAAAGTGGTGGGCAAAGGCGATAAGGAAAGGCTGGTCCCCATTGGTCCTGTTGCGATGCGACAGATCACCATTTGGATCGATGAAGAACGTCCGCGGCTGAATGTTCGGCCGGATGCGGTTGATCACGTTTTCTTGAATTCACGCGGAGGACCACTTTCACGTATGGCCGTGTTCTCTTTGGTGAAGCGCTTGGCGGAGAAGGCCGGTATCCGAAAGTCCATCGGACCGCATACGTTCAGACATTCATTCGCAACGCACTTGGTAGAAGGGGGTGCCGACCTACGCGCCGTGCAAGAGATGTTAGGGCATGCCAGCATTACCACGACCGAGATCTACACGCACTTGGATCGCGAATACCTACGGAGCAATATCCTGCAATTCCATCCGCGTTCCGGGAGAACTGCGCGGAGTTAAGGTCTAATAGAGTTGCACGCGTTTCCTGTTCCCAACATAAACTCCCGGTGCAGGCTGTCCCTGGATCGATCGGCCCAAGACATCGATCATGCTATGGTTGGTGTTCAGGTCGCGCTGGAAATTCTCGGTGATGCCCACGTTGATCGCACTGCAGGGGCTAGCGACAATACGTAATGCATCCAACTGCCAATCTCCCGAACCGCCTTGGTATGCCTGAAGACGGATCTGTAGTGCGGCTATCCCTCCCTCTACGGGCGGATCCAAACAACCAAGGTCAGTTACCACGCTTTCCTGGTACTGCTGGGTCACTTCAACATCGCTCACCATTTCCGACACTTGCGCCGGATTGCTTGCATACGAAATACGCAATCGTTGTGGCCCGTCCGCAGAACGCCGATGCCGAACGATGATGCTGTCTATCTGTAACGGCTCCAGTGCAAAAGCCGATAGCCCGACCCAGACCATGGGTTGAACATCCATGGGCCATCCTTCGGTGTATACGGCATTATCGCCTGTGGAGATGGGATGTGGGCATGTTGAGATACCGGTCCATACAACATTGGTCCCTATGAAAATGGGTGACCCTCCCTCCGGCAAGTTGCATGCGGAACAACCGGTAGCGCAGTTCAGGTATTGTTCGCAAGGCAGGTTCAGCCATTCATAGTCCAACGTCTGGGCCACGACTTCTGTACACAGCGACGACCCGAAGGCAACAAGGAGGAGTAGTGGATAACGGTCCATTCAACGGTGGCGAGCAAACCGTAAATGGTTTGTCGTGACGCTGATACGGCCGCGCAAGTCCAGATGTTACAACAGAGACGTTACCATTCCCCCGGAAGAAAATAGATCGACGGGATCGTTCACCGTGGACCCAACAAAGACGCGAGGTGGCGTTCCATAACGGCCCCCATGCTATCCAGTTCAAGAAAGCCCTTGTCCTTGTGCCAGTTGGCCAATTCAGTGGCCAGTTCACGGGTATTGGCCTTTGTGGAGATCGTATCGGTGCGCATTACCGCGAACAATTGCTCCAATTCCTCTTTGGCGAGTTTCTGCCGTTTACGAAGGAGGGCCCGCTCCTCCGATCGATACTGTTCAACGGTCTCTAAGGAGATGGTCTGTTCAGCATAACGCACGAACGGGAGGTTCTCCTTGTAGAATTGTGGCAAATAGATGCGGACCCGGCCCTCAAAGCTCTGCTGATCGAAGTCTATGCTCCTTAACCTGTATTGGACCTGGTCGAAATCCTGGATCACATCCACCACGAAGTTGTATGCGCGCATATCGCCCAGTAAGCGTACGAAACAGCGTTCGTTGAATTTTACGAATTCCTTGCTCAGCCGCACCGGGTTCAGATGTCCACCGCCGAAGCGTTCCGGGTCCTTGATGAACTCATCCCCCGGAACACCGATGATGTGCTCCTCCACCAGCGTATTGCCATCGACGAGGTAGTTGATCCTGTTGGGACTAAGCATGTGTTCCAGCTCCAACCCGTACACCCGGCTGGAATCGGCCTTCTTGATATAGAAGTAGTCGTGGTTGTCGTTGATCTGGTTAAGAACCTTGATCCGGAACGGTTGACTGTTGCCATACGCGCAAAAGTCAATGCTGGCCACTCCCAAGTAATCGATCTTGCGCCCGTCCGCAATGAGCAGTTGGTAGATCTCTACCAAGCGTGCCTGCATATCACGCATCTCTCCCGGCCTGAGGAGAACGGTCTGCCATAGCGTTGCCTGGCCCAAGCGGTCCACTTGGGGCATTAGCCCATCCCACCGCAGTAGGTCTTCATACTGCAATGGCAAGGTTGCCGATCTCCCTTGCTCGTCCAAATACGTGCGCAAACCATCCTGCACCGCATAGTGTGGCTTCTTCAGTTCAATGTGGTTGAGCTCGTCGCCCATTGGATCAGTGGACCACTTGGAACCGCTTTTCCAGGTGGAATGCACCATGCGCATCCCTGATCCGAAGCATGTAATGGCCCGATGCCAATCCGGAAATGTCCAATGCATGATCGACCCGATGGTCGACCACTATTGTTCCACGTCGGATAAAACGGCCGTCCATGCCGTGGATGTCGCACCACAAGGTGGCTTGTCCATCAAAACTACCAAGCAGGTGGAGATGGTTGGATGCCGGAACAGGTGCCAACGTTACCAACATTTCGCTATCGGGTCCATCGACGATACCAACCGTGGCATTGAACTTCCCGAACGTGTACTGCCCCTTTCGAAGGCTGTCCAGGGTGACGAATCCATTCCCGTTCGTCAGGCTTCCGGCGGTCAATGTCTGATGATCGAACAGCTCCCAAGGGTCCTGTGGTGTGGCCCGATGAAGTACGGATGCCCCAGCCTCGTTGGTGCCGAACAGATCGTGATCGAGCTCGTCCGTATTTCCTCCTCGGTAGAATAACCGTGCACGCAACACGGTGCCTTCCGGCCATAGCCCGTCCACATTCCAGTAGTGGCTGTTGCTCAACGCCACCACCTCGGGCCCTGATACTTGCTGGTCCGGTGCCGACCACATGTGGTCCACACGGAACAAGGTGGTGTCCACCAATTGGGTGTCGTAGACCCGGAAGTCGGCGTACGGCAACAAGTTCACCACGGAAATACCAGGCACCATTACGTACTCATGGTCCATGCGCGCCTGATTGAGCTTTGCATACCTGTTCAGCACTACCATGGCGGGAACGAACGGCACTTCCAATTGAACGGTGGTCAGTTCTCCACCTGCCACGATCTCTTGATCGTTCACCTCCCCGTTCGCGGAAATGAAGGTGACATCCAACGGTACGGCTTCGTGGTACACCGATGTGCCCCGCAATTTCTGTCCTATCAGCAGAGTTACTTCTGTTTGGCCAATTGGACCTTGCACCTGCATCTCGCGCACCTCAAATGCCGCGAAGCCCGGCGCAAAGACCCATGCATCGAAGAACGGGTCCAGGTCCTGACCACTTTGCGCTTCCAAAGCTTCCTTGAACCCCGTGGAGGTTATGGTCGTGTTCGCAAGGTCCACTTGGATCCCTGTCATGGCTTCCCGGAATGCGAGATCACCCATGTAACCGCGCAGGTTGTGCATAACAGCGGCTCCCTTGTAATAGGTGTGGGTACCGTAGATGTACTCGTCCGGCATCGGTGACAATGCCTGGAATCCCCCATCGTTGATATGGGCCTGGCCAAGGACGTAAAACTGATTGTCCTTCACGGCACGCACCAACCCATCTTGCCCTCCCAACCATTCAGCGACCAAGTGACCCGTGTATTCCGCTGGCCCTTCCTTCAACCACATGTCATTGTGTACATGCGGCGTTACAATGTCCCCCCACCAGTGGTGACCCAGTTCATGGCTGTACAGGTCCTGGTTGCTATCATCCGGTTGAGAGGTCATGAATTCAGGATAAGCCACATTGGTGGGTATCTCCAAGGCACCGTCCGTAGTGATCACGTACCCGACCCGATCGTACGCGTAGGGTCCATACCAATATTCGCAGGCATCTATGGCAGCCCCCAAATTGCCGAAGCGTGCAACCATATTGCCCAAGTTGGCCGGTTTAGCGGTCAACCGTACTGGCATGTCACCATTGGCACCACTGTGTACGAAGTTGGTATCCGCGTAATCGGCCACCGCAACGGCACTTAGATGCGTGGGTATTTGCTGCGGCAGTTCGAAGGAGCGCACGACGGTATCGCCCCCCAATTGGACCTCGCCCAAGAAGTTCCCCTGACCATGGAGCCGATAATTCCCGGTGGTCTTTACATGGTACGTGTAGGAAGCCCGCTCCACGAATGAATCGAAACACGGATACCACACCTTTCCGAAGTTGGGTGGGATCGAGGAGATCCCGATCCCCAAATTGTACATGTAGTTACTTTGGAAATAGAAGCCTCCCCACTCCGGGTCGCGATGCGGTATGCCCTGGTAATGCACGGCCAATAGGTATTCCTGACCTTGCTGAAGTATCCCACCCAGATCAACTCGCAAGTACTGGCCATCGTTGCTGAAAGCCAACGGACCGGTTGCACCTATCACCGAATCCACTTGGAGTTGGTATAGATCGAAGCGTATCGTTCCTTGACCCGCCATAAGCGGCACGAACGATACTTGCGCAACTCCTTTCAACAGGCTCTGACCGTAGCTGGAGAGGTCCAATGAAAGGTCGTAATGCAGAATGTCGAAGGTGTCGCTCCTGGCGATCGTTGCATCGATCTCCGAACGGTCCTGCGATGATGCGCTGACCACGGGTGCATTCCGGAAGAAGTGGCAACCATACGGATTGGGTTGACCGGAGGCCACAACTCCGAGCAGAACGGCGGCGATGGAATAAGGGATCCTTGTTCGAAGCATGGCACGCAATGGTTTAATAGCGCCCCAATCTACGATCACTGGAGCACAACTATCCGGCAAAGACCATTACACCTTGGCAATCCCAAGGCTGATCCCCACCCCAAGAAGCCCGCCCTCGAACTACTTCTTGGCAGCCGCCTTTTTCGGAGCCGCCTTCGCCGCTTTCGCGGAACCTGCTGGCTTCGTAGCCTTGGGTTTTGCGGTCTTGGTGGGCTTGGCCGTTACTGCTACTGCAGCCATCTTTTTAGCCGTTGCTGCTTTGCGCTTTGCACGGGTGTTGCTGCTCTTTGCTACGGTCTTGCCGGTGCCACTGTTGCCTTTACGAAGGTTTGCGCGTCTGGTTGTCATGTTCTTGCGAATGGGGCGCAAGCTATGCAAAGTGTTGCAGTGCGGTGAACAGGAAAACCAACTTCGATCGTGTGCCTAGGAACGAGCAAGGGCCGCTCTGGGCTGCCCCTGTTCGTTCAGGTATCCGTCTGATCAAAGTTTGAAGGAAAGTCCGATACCCAGGGTTTCCTTGAACTGCACACCCGGACCGGTGTAATTGATGCCTTCTGCGTTGGTCCGGGTCAGGTTGGTATCGTGATCGTACAACAACAAGGTGTTGAGCGTTGCAGCAAACCAGGAGTTCACTTTGAAGGTCCACAAGGTTTCCCAAGTAACGTCCATGTTCTGCGGGTTGCGTAAGTAATTGCTGAAGACATCACCCCGTGTAAGGAAGGTGATGTTCTTGGCCAATTCGGTCTGGTATTGCACACGGATGTATCCACCGAATTCAAGAGCGGTGGTCTCGAAGTTCTTGACCCCGAATACCCGCAACTCCGGATCGACCGAACCACCCCAGAGCGTCTTGTCGTTCACGATCACCAGACGAGCGGTGGCCGGTGAAAAGAAAGCGGAGAGGTTCTTGTTGGGCTTGTAGTCAAGACCAACACCAAGCAAGGTGTATGCAGGTGCCAGGAAGTTGGAGATCCGTGTGCGGTCCTCCTCGAAACCTTCGGTGAACTGTGTCTTGAATTGGAAGATGCCGGCGAAGTACAACGCCTTGGCAAGTTCGTACCCATATTTGGAGTTCAACTCGATACGGTCATCCGTCTTTTGCGGGCCACTTCCGTTGTGTACATCTTGCCCGCCAAAGGCCAAAACCAGGCTATTGTCCCATGCCTTTCGCCCCTTCTTCCAATTGGCCATACCGTTGAACATGGCTATGCCGCTCACGGAACTGTAACCACCGGCCGCCCAATTGGTCAAATTCACTTGGGTCAGGTTGATGTTGAATACTCCCGCACTGGTCCATCCGTCCGGCATGGTATCGCGGGCTGCCTTATCAGCGCCAACAGCGGCGGCGGCTGCACGTGCATCGGGATCGATATCGTTCTGTGCCCATAGTCCGGTGGTAAGCCCGACCATGATCATAAAGGTGTAATTTCTTAACATGTTCCAGGTTTTCAGGTTCGTTCTGCTTCGTTCGTTCTGTCCGTTCAACTTCGTTGTTCGCTGTGCTTGCAAAATTATTCCCCTCGGTCCAACACTTCGATCCGTTCAGTGATCAGGCGACTTGTTGGAATGAGCACTTCCCGGTCCGCCCTGCGCAGGGTTACGGAAATGCTATCGACCCGATCGATCACGCCGTCATTTTTCCCCGATCCGGATCCGCATGCCGGGCCTGGACCGTTCCTTGACCATTGTAACTGCTCAGGATATTTGTGAGGATGTCCCTGGAGGCATATGCATAAGCCAAGCCGAAGGCAAGCAGGACATAACCCAAGAGGATGTGCTTATCGGAGGTGAAATAAAGGAGTTCGCCCAGCGTACTGGACCGATCTGGACCGCTCATTACCCACTGCTGTGACTTCAGATCATCCAAAAGGTAAAGATGAAGTAGCCCCTGCACGGATGGCGACCTATGAAAGTGGGCAATACTGGATTCGAACCAGTGACCCCTACCTTGTCGAGGTAGTGCTCTGAACCAGCTGAGCTAATTGCCCTTTTTGCAAAGAGCGGCAAATGTAGGATCATTGACCGGATCATGGAAGAAAATATGTGGACCGCCCCCATCCATTTCCTCTATTCATTTTTCTGGCGGCTGGTCAGTTGGTGGGGATCTGCGCCACCAATAGCCAAGTACACATGGTGAACGGGATCAACTGACCCATGGCGGTGACAACTTCGAACCACGCTTAACTCGGTCCTAGACCTTTGATTGTTACCTTTGTTGCCGTCGAAAAGAGCCATGTCCACCAACAAACCCAACAGTGGCCGCGTTTTCAAGGACCCTCGTCTTGAAGCGCTGACCCGCACGCACATCGCAGTTCCACTTACGATCTTTTTTGGTTGTGGTATCGTGGCTGCTTACTGGAGCGTACACCATGTGTTCGTTCCTATGGTGCCCACTCTTTCCTTGTATGCCGCCGGGGCCTTCTTTTTTACCCTGATCGAATATACCGCCCATCGCAACCTCTACCACATGGGCACGGCCAACAGCGAGCGCAAGGTCCGTATGCAGTATCTGATGCATGGGTTCCACCACGATCACCCAAGGGATAAACAACGATTGGCCCTACCTCCCATCCTTTCTCTTATTCTGGCTGCGCTGTTCATGGGCCTTTTCCGCTTGATCCTGGGCCGATACGGTTTTGCGTTCGGGGGCGGGTTCATGACCGGTTACGCAGCGTATTTGATGGTCCATTATGCTGTCCACACAATGAACCCCCCGAAGAACGTGCTCGGTAATCTGTGGAAACATCACAACCTGCACCACTATGTGGGAGATGAGGGCGGTTTTGGGGTAAGCTCCCCGCTGTGGGACCACATCTTCGGCACCATGCCGGCAGATCCCAAAAAGAAGTTGGCCTAGGAACACCACGAAGAACCACTCACTCGTGGTCCCGGCCGAATCCCTTTTCGTTGGTCCTCCACAATTCGGCCTCTGCCTTTAGCACTGCCTTAAGGCTGTCGCTAACGTCCTTTTCCTCGAAGCGCGCCAGATCCGGTTGGCCGGCGTTGACCCAGGCACTGTACCAAAAGCTCCCAAGTGTTATTATGGAAGCGTTCATCCGTGCTTCCACCATGCCCAGCATGGCATCTTCGTAAGCTTTTGTGAACTCGCGACTATAGGTCCGCATACCATTGCGGCCACGGTCCTCAAATACGTATTTGCGGTCTTCGGGAAAGGTCTCGCTCAATCGCTTCTCAATTCCGAAGACACTGTCCAATAATAGGTGGCTATCGTGGACCGCCACCCACGCCACATCGAGCGGGCGTTCCACATAAGCTGCCCGGCCCACCAAGTGGTCGTAGTTCTCTGCGGAAAGCTCCGGTATCCGTGATTCCCAGAACGCATGTATACCGTACTGGTTCGTCAACTGTCCATTGTAATTCTCCGTGGTGTGCAAAGGCACATGGGCATCGGCGATATAGTGCCCCAGCTCGGTGCTGTTCCGCAGTATCCGGTCCACATCGCCCCGTTGGAAGGCGCTAACAAGCCTGCCGAACATGACCTGTATATGCCATGGGACTATGCCATAAGCCTGTAAGGTGTCCTCGGTGAACTTCACGATCGCATCTTCCCACTTCTTGGGTACCACCTCGAATGGATCCTGGTCGCCGTGGGCGTAGTGGTCAATATCGATGTAATGGCGAGCGGCCTCGCCTTCCACTGCATATCGCCGACTGTCCGGATCAGTGGAATGATCGCTGATGAAGTCGATGTGTCGCTTGTAGAAGCCGAACATCTCGGGGGGTAGCGTGAAACAGGCCATGCGATTGATTCGCCGGTGCCCATAGAAGCCCCATGCATGTGCGGGTTCCACAACACGGACCGGCCAGACCACCAAAAGAACGGTGGTCAGCACCAAGAACATGATGATCGTTTTCCGGATCATGCACTTACCAAGGTATCCATAAGTACCAACTCGCCGTTGCGCAAGATCGGGATGGCCTTGCTTTGGTCCGGTGTAAGGCAATATTTAACGTCCGCATGCATCTTCAATTGTTCGATCCGTCGCCTGCGTGGTGCGGCTTTGATGATGCCCATGAAATTATCGCGAGCCGCCATGTACATGTACTTCGCGGCTATACTGGAATCTTCCTCTACACCGAACTTCCCACTTTCCAAAAGTCGCTCCATTACAGCACCGGCGAAGACGGAATCCTCCAAGTTGAACTTGTCCTTCCAACCCGAACAGAGCAACAGGATGTTCTCATCTTGCTGCACGAGCCATTCGCTCAATGCGGTAAGGTTCAGAAAGGAGCCGATCACCAACACCTTGGCGTCCTTGGCCAAATTGATGGCCTTGGTCCCGTTGGTCGTGGTCATTACGATCGTTTTTCCCTTCAGGTCCTTACCTATGTAGGCCAAAGGCGAGTTCCCATATTCGAACCCCTCCACGATCTCGCCATTGCGTTCGGCTGCAGCGATGTACCCCTCTTTTCCTATAAATGTGCGCGCTTCCTCGGTGGTTGCCACGGGTATGATACGGTCCACTCCATTGTCGAAAGCGGCGACCATTGCGCTTGTGGCACGCAGTACATCTATGACCACCACAATGCCCATATCTTGCGCGTACAAAGGATATTGGCCGGGCATGAAGCAAACCTCCACCCGATATTGATAATCGGTATTGGTCGTTGTGTTCTCCATGGTCATGGCTTGTAGAAAGGTGTTTTCACCACCACGCCCTTTGTCGCCTTTCCACGTATGTCCACCCATATCGTTGAGCCTTCCTTGGACATGGACACGGGTACATAAGCCATTCCGATAGGCTTTTCCACTGTCGGGCCCATGGTGCCGGAAGTTACTTTGCCGACCACATTTCCCGCTTCGTCCACGACCGGATGGTCATGCCTGGGTATTCCACGCTCGGTGAGTTCGAAGCCGATCAATTTTCGCTCCACGCCGTTCTCCTTCTGTGCCTTCAACCTATCGGAATCAATGAAATCCTTGGTGAATTTCGTGATCCAACCCAGACCTGCTTCGATCGGTGAAGTCGTGTCGTCGATGTCGTTGCCGTACAAGCAGAAGCCCATTTCCAAACGCAAGGTATCGCGGGCGGCCAATCCGGTGGGCTTTATCCCGTAAGGCATCCCTGCTTCCATGATCGCATGCCATGCCTTCTCTGCCGAGGGGTTCGGCACGTATACTTCAAAACCGCCCGACCCCGTGTAGCCCGTTGTCGCCAATAGAACGAGACCTACCCCTTTCATTTCGGCATACATGGCCGTGTAATAAGGCATGGCAGCAATGTCCTCGGCGAAGAAACCCTTCAACGTATCCACTGCCTTGGGACCCTGCACAGCAAGCAGCGACATGTGATCACTCACGTTCTCAAGCTTGGCACCGAAGGTGTTGTGCTGCTGGATCCAGTCCCAGTCCTTTTGCAGGTTCGAAGCGTTCACCACCAATACATAATGTTGGTCGTCGCCGTGTTGCATGTTGTAGACCAGCAGGTCATCCACGATCCCTCCATTTCCATTGGGCATGCACGAGTATTGCACTTTGCCAACGGCAAGCTTACTGGCATCGTTGGTCGTTACCTTCTGGATCAGCTCCAACGCCCCCGGGCCACGCACGATGAATTCGCCCATGTGGCTTACATCGAACATGCCGACCGCGTTACGGACGGTACGGTGCTCGTCGGAAACCCCGCTGTATTGCACTGGCATAAGATAACCGGCGAACGGTACCAGTTTGGCCCCGAGTGCTTCGTGGATATGGGTTAGTGCCGTGCGTTTAAGTGCTGTCATTTCTTTCTGCTCGTCAATTCGTTGAACAACTCCAAGTACCTGTCCTTCCATGCATTCACCGACCATTTATCTTCAATGGTGCTACGCGCAGCGGTACCCAGACGGGTGCGAAGGTCGTGATCGTTGATGAGATGCTCCAGCCTATTCACCCATTCTTCCCGTGAGGATGCAAGATATCCGTTCACATCGTGCTGCACGATCACCTTGTTCACCCCGATGTCTTGAAGGACCACGGCCTTGCCCATGGCCATATACTGCAACCCTTTGAAACCGCACTTTCCCCGGCTCCAGTCATTTTCCGGCAACGGCATGATACCGATATCCAGTTCAGCCAAGTCGTCAACCTCGGTCGCGCTGCGCCATGGAATGTTGACCACTTTCAGTCCAGGCTCCTCCAATGGGCGGTCACTGATCACTCGTATCTCAATGGCATCACCGTACTTCTCCTGCACATCCTTCAACATACCGACGGATGCTTTCAGATGTCCCATGGTCGTCCGGCTGCCGGTCCAACCGATCACAATAGGTCCGGAGTGCCCAACGGAAACCGCGGAACGGTACTTTTCCGTATCGATCACGGTGGGTATCACTTCCACGTTCTTGTTGTGCTGGCTGGCATATTCGGCAAGGAATTCATTGCCCGCTATTACGTGGTGCATATGGCCGAGGATCCTATCCGTCTTCCCGGGATCCTTCAGCCAACTGAGCTTTCGGTTCCCGTCACTAACATCCATCAACCAGATCGCATCATCAAAGTCGAATACCACAGGAACACCGGTCTTGTACAAGGCCCTTTCAAAATAGGTGCTCCCTGTCATGAAAGCCTCCCGCTGCACGATGATGAGGTCGAACTCTTGCGCCCATTTGATGTGTGTCCACCGGCGTCGTATGCCTTTCAGGAAGATCACTCCCTTGGCCAACAGGTTTCCGGCAGAGTAGAAGCGCTCATCGTCCTGTTCCTCCAACAACCAAGCCTGCTCAAAGCTGAAACCATGCTGCTCCCAGTATGGAACGAACTGCTCAAATCGATAACGCTGGCTCGGCGAACGATCTGGGCGATGTGCGGCTATGAACAGGACCCTTGGCATGGTCGGATGGAAGCGGAGCAAGGGTGCAAAGAAAAGGCATGGGCAGGTGCAGGTGGCAAAGGCAAGTGCAGGTGGCAAATGACAAAAGACCCAATTCACAAGTCACAAGACTTAAGGGGACAGAGCCAAGGCAAAAGGAAGAACCAAGACCCAAGTCACAGGTCATAAGGGCAAAAGGCAAGGCAACGGCAAAAAGAGTTGAACCTCGCTTGCTTGCCGGACTTGTCTGCCGCACTTGTCTGCCGAAGGCATGAGGCACGAGGCAGGGGCGAAATCCAGTGCATAGAGGACTCAGATCGAATGTCAATTGCCCAAGTTGAATGGAAGACGATCTCGTCCAGCACCAAACCAGTTCAGCAATGCCTTGGGAGCTTGCCGATCCAGGTCGGTTATCTTTCGCGATCTTTTCCATGCCAAAGCAGTGGATATTCCCACGATGGGGGATCTGGTTGATCGACCTGGTCTTGTGCTTGGCCGCTTTGACCGTGGCCTATTTGCTGCGGTTCAACTTCCATGTCCCACAACTGGAACTGGACCTTTT
>Ga0105046_10012058_pt1 | contig 13407 bp, 13 predicted proteins | sample MAT03_FD_78385 | JGI IMG/M metagenome (GOLD analysis project Ga0105046, IMG submission 78385) | Freshwater microbial communities from Lake Fryxell liftoff mats and glacier meltwater in Antarctica - MAT-03 (megahit assembly) | ecosystem: Environmental > Aquatic > Freshwater > Ice > Liftoff... | reverse complement strand
TGGGTATCGTCGGGGAAAGCGGTTCGGGCAAGACCACGCTGGCGCTGGCCATCCTGCGGCTGATCGAAAGTCAGGGCGGCATCCGGTTCGAGGGGCGCGATCTGCAGGCCCTGCGCGGGTCTGCGCTGCGCCCGGTGCGGCGCGAGATGCAGGTGGTGTTTCAGGACCCGTTCGGCAGCCTGTCGCCCCGGATGACGGCCGCGCAGATCATCGCCGAAGGTCTGGGGGTTCACGGCGTGGAACCGGGCCGCGACCGGGCGGAAATGGTGGGGGCGATCATGGTCGAGGTGGGCCTCGACCCAGCCACCATGCCGCGCTATCCGCACGAGTTTTCTGGCGGTCAGCGTCAGCGTATCGCGATTGCCCGCGCGATGATCCTGCGGCCAAGGCTGGTGGTGCTGGACGAACCGACCAGCGCGCTGGACATGACGGTGCAGGTGCAGATCGTGGACCTGTTGCGCGACTTGCAGCGCAAATGGGGTTTGGCTTATGTGTTCATCAGCCATGATTTGCGGGTGGTCCGCGCGCTGGCCCACAAGGTGATGGTGATGAAACGCGGGGATGTGGTGGAATTCGGCGCCTGTGATCAAGTTTTCGCCAACCCGCAATCCGACTATACCCGCGCGTTGATGCAAGCGGCCTTCGGGGCGCGGCTGTGAAAATCCTGTTCGTCCATCAGAACTTTCCCGGCCAGTTTCTGCATCTTGCTCCGGAACTGGCCAAACGCGGGCATGAGTGTCTGGCGCTGACAGACCAACAAAATCAGCGCACAGCGCCCATCCCCGTGCTGCGCTACAAACACGATCCTGCAACGGTAGAGCCCGCATCGACAAGGCTGGGCCGCAACTACACCACGATGAGCGACCGGGGCGTCACCGTTTCCCGCGCCGCCCTGCAACTGCGGACCCAAAAGGGTTATGTGCCGGACGTGATCTTTGGTCATTCGGGCTGGGGTGAAACCCTGTTCCTGAAAGAGGTGTGGCCCGAAGCCAAGCTGCTGGTCTATGCCGAGTTCTACTACAAAGGGCGTGGGGCGGATGTGGGTTTCGACACAGAGTTCAGCCCGTTGTCCTTTGATCAGGTGATGATCGCGCAGGGGCGCGCGGCGCATCTGGGGCAATCGCTGATCCATGCCGATGCAGGCGTCGCACCGACGGCATGGCAGGCGTCAACCTTTCCGCCCGTGTTGCAGGGGATGCTGGATGTGATCCATGACGGGGTAGATACCGACGCGATGCGCCCCGATGTAACGGCGTCCGTCACTTTGCCCGACGGATCGGTGATCCGGGCTGGGGACGAGGTTCTGACCTTCGTGAACCGCAATCTGGAGCCGTATCGCGGCTATCACATCTTCATGCGGGCGCTGCCTGCGATCATGGCGGCGCGACCCGATGCTCAGGTGGTGATCGTCGGCGGTGACGAAGTGTCATACGGGACGACGCCCAAGGGTCAGAAGGGCTGGAAACAGACGTTTCTGGCCGAGGTGGCAGACAGGCTCGACCACAGCCGGGTGCATTTCATGGGCAAGGTGCCTTACCCGACCTTCACCGCCCTGATGCAGGTCAGCCGCGCCCATGCGTATCTCACCTATCCCTTCGTGCTGTCGTGGTCGATGCTGGAGGCGATGTCGGCAGGGGCCCATGTGATAGGATCAGCCACCACCCCGGTGCAGGAGGTGATCCGCGACGGTGTGAACGGCAGTCTGGTCGACTTCTTTGATGTGCCCGGATGGTCGGCCAAGCTGATACAGGCGCTTGCCGAGCCGGACCGGTTCGAGTCCATCCGGGCCGCCGCGCGGCGCACCGCCATCGACCGCTATGACCTGCGCCGCATTTGCCTGCCGCGCATGGTCGATTTCGTCGAGCGGCAAAGGCCCCGTCGCACCCTGAACTAATGCGCCATGAACATCGGCACCTCGGCGGCTGTCAGCATGGCACGGGTCGCCCCGCCCAATATGGCCTCCCGGAACCGGGAATGACCATAGGCCCCCATCACCAGCAGATCCGCGCCTTCATCCCGAATGTGCTGCATCAGCACATCGGCCACCTGCGGCCGGGTGCGGGCCAGCACGGTCACCTCGGCCCGCACCCCGTGCCGCACCAGCATCTGGCAGAGTGCCGCGCCGGGGTCTGAACGTTCAGACCCTTGGGATGACGGGTCGATCATCACGATACTGACCCGCTCCGCCCCTTTCAGCAGCGGCAGCGCGCGGCGGGTCGCGGCCATCGCCTCGGCGCTTTGATCCCAGGCCAGCACGATGCGGCGGGGCAGGGTGGGGGCATCGGGCGACGGCGGCTTGGCGGGCAGCACCAGAACCGGGGCGTGACCTTCGAACAGCGCGGCTTCCAGCACCGCCTCGCTTTCCACTCCGCGCCCGTCGCCATAGGGCTGCGACAACACCACCAGATCGGCATAGCGCGCACGGGAGGCGATCAGGTCGGTCAGCATGCCGATCTGCACCATCGCCGTTTCGACCGAACAGCGCAGATCGGGGAATTGTTCGGCCAAAGCCGCCAGCGCGGCGGCCTCTTGTCGGCGGGCGTCTTCTTCGGAGCGGTCGAGCATCATGGGCATCATGGCCGCGCTGGCTCCAACATAGGAATAGCCGATATTGCTGTGATCGACCCCCAGCGCCAACACATCCAGATGCGCGTCCTCTGACGCGCATAAACGTGCAGCGGCACCGATTGCGGCGCGGGCATCGGCAGCGTTGGTCACGACGGTAAGAAGGGTGCGGTAGGACATTGGCCTGCTCCTGAAATCGGTTCTTCAAGGCATAGTGATGACCTGCGCGTTTGCTTGCGCTGCTGTACATCAATCAGGCGGAGAGATCGGACACCAAATCCGTCAAGGTTCCATCGTGAAGCATTGCACCGCGCGGGCAGTCAGACGGCGGCAGGCGAGATCAGCCTGTTCCTGCGACAGCCCCATGAAGTTCGCGTCATACCCGCCGCTGCGTTGCATGATCTTGCGCAGGCCCTGGCCCAGTGTGGCACTTTCCGACAGTTGGATGCGCATCAACACCTTCTCGGCCTCGCCGCGCGTGTTGTAGCGGCCAAGGTTCACGCCAAAATGCCGCCCTCCCGAGGTGGACAGCCGCGTGATGACTTCGGGCGCATCGGCCTTGGCTTCGACGGTTTTGACGCTGTCATAGATCGGTGCGTTGCGTTTGACGGGGCGGGGGACGGAGGACAATTGAACCGCTTTGACCGCAGGGCTGGCCTCAATGGTCAACCCTTCGAATTCAGGCTCCAAAGCGGCAACTTCGGTGTCGGTCGGGGTGGCCGGGTCGACGGGCACAACCTCGGCTTCCGCCATCTTCCGCGCCTGCGCCTCAAGCGTGCCTTCGGGTGGCGGTTCGGCGATAGCTTCGGCCAGCGCGCCCGCGATATCGTCCTGCATGGCGGCGACGGCCAGATCGGTCGCGGCGGTGGCACCCGGACGGGGCAGCGGGCGCGGCGAGGTTTTCATCGCAAACGAGACGCGGATCGTCTTGGCACTGGCCATGGCCGCTCCTCCGTCTTCTTCGAACGGGACGTTTGCACCTGACAGCAGGATTTCGTCATCGGCGTTATAGGCGGGAGCGGTGGGTTTGTTGGTCCGGGCGTTTGCCGGCGCTTTGCGGAAGCCCAGATCCAGCAGGTCGGCCATCTTTGCGTTGCGGTTGGGCGTCGACGACGCTCCGAACACCGAGGCGATGATCCGGGTCTTGCCGCGCTCGGCCGATGCAGTCAGGTTAAACCCGGCGGCGTCCGTATAGCCTGTCTTGATCCCGTCGGCACCCTGATAGGCGTCCAGAAACTTTCGGTTGGTGTTGGCGACTGTCGCCAATCCCGCGTCGGTCGAGCGGCGCGAGAAGATGTTGTAATACTGCGGAAAATCGTAAAACAGCCGTCGTCCCAGCACCGACATGTCCCTGGCCGTGGACAAATGCCCCTTTGCGGTCAACCCGGTGGCGTTCTTGAACGTGGTGTCCTTCATCCCCAGCGCCCTCGCGGTGCGGGTCATCCGGGCGGCGAACTTTTCCTGATTGCCGCTGATGTGATCTCCGATCGCCGAGGCCGCATCGTTGGCCGATTTGATCGCTGACGCCCGGATCAGATAGCGCAACGCGATTCGTTGTCCCGCCTTGAGGCCCAGTTTGGACGGCGGCTGGGCGGCGGCGTTCTTGGAGACAGTTACCATCGTGTCCAAAGACAAGCGGCCAGCCTCGATTTCCTCGAACGCGATGTAGAGTGTCATCATCTTGGTCAGCGACGCCGGATGCAGCCGTGTGGTGGCATTCTCGGAAAACAGCGTCTCGCCGGTCCTGGCATCCATCACATAGGCGGCATAGGGGGCAGCGCGGGTTTCCTGTGGGCCGGAACAGGCCGCGATAAGGACGAAGCCCAGAAGGCACAGGAAATTGCGGACGTATTGCCCCGGAAAGGATGCCACGTGTCTGCCTCGTTTTCTGCCTCTTGCCCCGTCATACGCAGGGCTTGTCAAAAACATAGCACACGGCGTACAGCCGGAAAAGCATACAAATTCAGAGGGTTTTGAGGTGAAGCGCATGCGCAACAGGCAGATGTTGGGTAAAGTTTCGGACTTGCCCACCATCTGTTGGGTCCCTATCGCAATCTCTCGACCAGAGCGGGAAGTTGGCCCAGATCGGACATGCTGTGAAAACGCGGGTGATCCCGCGGGGGCTCGGCGTGTTCAAGTTCCCACGTCAGGCCATGGGGCACATGCACGCCCCAGCCGCCCGCCTCCAAAACCGGAATTACATCTGATTTCAGAGAGTTGCCGACCATCAACGCCTGATTCGCTCCTTGCCCGTGCCGCGCAAAGATGGCGGCATAGCTGGCGGCGGTCTTGTTGGACACGATCTCGACCCCGTGGAACAAATCGCCCAGACCCGATTGGGCCAGTTTGCGTTCCTGATCCAGAAGATCGCCCTTGGTGATCAGGATGACGCGGTGGTCGGCGGTCAACGCCTCGACCGCCTCGCGCGCATGGGGCAGCAATTCGATGGGATGGGCCAGCATTTCGCGCCCCGCCCCCATGATTTCGGTAATGACCGACGCATGAACCCGGCCTTCGGTCACGTCGATGGCGGTTTCGATCATCGACAGGACAAAGCCTTTGACGCCAAACCCGTAGTGCCCAAGGTTGCGCTTTTCAGCGGCCAGCAGCCGTTGGGCAAGGTGGTCGGGGTCGGCATGATCTGCCAGAAGGGTGATGAAACGATCCTGCGTCAGGCGATAGAACGACTCGTTTTGCCACAGCGTATCGTCGGCATCAAAGCCGATACAGGTCAGGTTCGACATCTTTCCCCCGATTGATGGGGCAGGGTCTTTTCCCGTGCCCAAAATCATCTATATTGGAATTGCAAACCCGTTAGCTTGCAATCCCTGACCTCGTCCTGCGAATCGGAGCCGTGATCGTGCCGTTGTTGCCATTCAAGATGTCGGATACGCCAAAAGGGCCGGGCGGCGATGCGTCGCTGCTGACCAAGACGCGGACCAAGACGGAACGGCCTCCGATGTACAAGGTCATGCTGCTGAACGACGACTATACGCCGATGGAATTCGTGGTTCACGTTTTGGAACGGTTCTTTGGTCTGTCGCATGCGCAAAGTTTCGAGATCATGTTGACGGTCCACAAGAAGGGGCTGGCGGTCGTGGGGGTGTTTTCCTTCGAGGTGGCAGAAACCAAAGTGGCGCAGGTGATGGATTTTGCCCGCCGCCATCAGCATCCTCTGCAATGCACGATGGAAAAGGACTGACGCCGCGCCGCGCGGTTGATCATGCGATCTGCTCGACTTGATATGGCGTTTCAGACGGGCGCCTGGGTGTTGCCTGAGGCGGGTGACATAGCCGCTTGGCGCCCGCGCACCGGGGATGACCTGTCGTCCTTGCCCAAGTCGCGGGTTGTGGTGCGGACCGGGTTCAAGCCGGATCAAGATCATTTTGCCGCTTTGGGCTATCGGGTCGCCGGGGACGGCCCGTTTGCCGCCGCTCTGGTCTGTCTGCCGCGGGCCAAGGCGGATGCGCGGGCGATGTTGGCCGTGGCAGAGGCGTCGGTGGTGCCGGGGGGCATGATCGCGGTTGATGGACAAAAAACCGACGGAGTCGACGCAGTGTTCAAGGAATGTCGCGCAGTGATGCCGGACCTGTCCGGCGCGCTGTCAAAGGCGCATGGCAAATTCTTCACTTTCCGTGCCGGCGCGGCGTTGACCGGATGGCACGCCCAGAAGAATACGATTGAACAAGGATTTACCACCTTCCCCGGCGTGTTTTCCGCCGATGGGATCGACCGGGGGTCGGCCTTGCTGGCCGCTGCCTTGCCCGCCGCATTGCCCGCCAAGGTCGGCGATCTGGGAGCCGGATGGGGCTATTTGAGCCGTGCCATTCTGGCCCGCGCGGGTGTCAAACATCTGGATGTGGTCGAGGCCGAAGCCGTGGCACTGGATTGTGCGCGGATCAACCTCAACGACCCGCGCGCGGTGTTTCACTGGGCCGACGCGACCAAGTTTCGTCCCGATCGGCTGTGGGGTGCAGTGGTGATGAACCCGCCTTTCCACAATGGGCGTGAGCCTGATCCGGGCCTTGGCATCGGCTTCCTTCAGGCGGCGCATCGCGGCTTGGCCCCGGATGGCAGCCTTTGGCTGGTGGCGAACCGCCATTTGCCCTATGATCGCGTGCTGAACACGCTGTTTCGCAGCGTCGAGGAGATCGGCGGCGATGTCGCTTTCCGACTGATCCGCGCCGCCGCCCCGATCCGGGCGCGGTGATCGCTCAAGGAAGGTTTGCTGCATGTCACTTTCTATCGCCGGAAAGACCGCAATCGTGTCAGGTGCGGCAAATGGCATAGGTCTGGCGATTGCGCGCCACTTTCAGGACAAGGGCGCGAACGTGATGTTCGCCGACATGGACGAGGTGCGACTGGAGGCAGAGGTGGGGGCCGAGGCGCGCACCGAAGGACCGGTGCGGATGTTCGCGGGCGACCTGCGGCAAAAGCTGACCATCGCAAACCTGCTGTCGGCCACCGTTGATGCGTTCGACCGGGTCGACATTCTGGTCAACGCCAGCCGCCAGATGCGGCTGTCCGATTCGATGTCCGCCGAGGAAGACGCGGTCGAAGAACTCTTGCAGCAGAACCTGATGACCGGGCTGCGGTTGTCGCAGATGACGGCAAAGCGGATGGTGCAATGGGCCGAACAGACCGAAGATGCAGGCAGCAATATCGGGTCGATCATCAACCTGTCGTCGATCGCGGCGTATCGCACCCAACCGGGGCTGCTCGGTTATTCGATCAGTTGTGCGGCGGTAGACCAGATGACCCGCAGTCTGGCCGTCGAACTTGCACCCAAGGGCATTCGGGTGAACGCGGTTGCCTTCGGGTCGCTGATGAGCGCCAGTTTGCAGGGCATATTGCAAGACAACCCCGCGTATCAACTGGCCATCGAGGCGGGCACGCCATTGCGGCGCATCGCCTCGGCCAGCGAACTGGTCGAGACGGTGCAGTTTCTGGCGTCGGATGCGGCGGGATTCATGACCGGGCAGATCCTGACGGTGGACGGCGGGCGCAGCCTGCTGGATGCGGTGGCGGCCCCGGCGCATTGATCGCCTTGGCTGCGGTTATTCGGGATTGTCAGCCTTGCATTGCGCGATGACCGGGGTAACCGCCCGATCCTGCTGGCGGCGTTTGGCCTTCAACTGATCCAGCTTCCTTTGTTCGGCGGCGAGGTCGATGGCGACGGGGCGACGCTCGGTAACAGGCTCGCGGATCAGACAGCGGCGATTCGGTTGCGCCTCTGTGCCGCAAGGAACGTAATCGGTTTCGATCACCGTCACGTCTTCATAGCCAAAGCCGCGTTGCAAATTGCCCTCCGCCTCGCGGATCAGGCGATCCACCACGCGGATGTCGCGGATGGCGGCGCTTATGCATTGTTCCTGCGGGGTGCCGCAGGCGGTCAGCAAAAGCAGCATCAACAGGGCTGTGCGTTTCATCGGTCGCGTCCTCGGGTTGGTTCAACACTAGGGTCAAGCGCGGCGATTGCCAAATCACGAAACGCCGCCGCCCGGTTGGCAGGTGGCAACAGGGCTGATAGCTAGGCACAAAGTATTGGAGGACCCGGCGATGAGTGACAATCTGGACAGCCACAAGCGGCAGGCTTCAGAGTGGTTCCGCGAATTGCGCGCCCGGATCGTGGCGTCCTTCGAGGCGCTGGAACAGGCGCACGGCACGGGCAGCCCCGGCCAGTTCGAAGTAACCCCGACCACCCGAGCCGATGGCGGCGGGGGTATCATGTCGGTGATGCGCGGCGGCCGGGTGTTCGAGAAGGTCGGGGTCAACGTCTCGGAAGTTCACGGCGTACTGGGCGCGCGGGCGCAAGCGGCGATGGCGGCGCGCGGCGTGCCGGGAATGGCCGAGGACCCCCGGTTCTGGGCATCGGGCATCAGTCTGGTGGCCCACATGGTCAACCCGCACTGTCCCGCCGTGCACATGAACACCCGGATGTTCTGGACGCCGCATGCGTGGTGGTTCGGCGGCGGGTCGGACCTGAACCCCTGTATCGAGTATGCCGAGGATACGGCGCATTTCCATGCCGTCATGCAGGGGGCCTGTGATCTGCACGGGGCCGAACTCTATCCCAGATACAAGGCGTGGGCGGATGAATACTTCTACATTCCGCACCGGGGTCGCGCGCGTGGGGTGGGAGGGATTTTCTACGATGACCGCAACAGCGGTGATTGGGACGCGGATTTCGCGCTGACACGCGACGTGGGGGCGGCCTTTCTGCCCGGCTTCGTGCCTTTGACCGAGCGGCGGATCGACACGGCCTGGACCGAGGCCGACCGCGAGGTGCAGTTGATCCATCGCGGACTTTATGCCGAGTATAACCTCGTTTACGACCGGGGCACCAAGTTCGGGCTGGAAACCGGGCATGATGCCAATGCGGTCCTGATGAGCCTGCCACCGGTTGCCAAATGGACCTGAACGGGTGGGTTCGCAAGGAATGGCCCATCTTTCTGCTGGCCGTGCAATTCCTGACGCGCTTGCCTGTGGTGGTGGATTACACGCCTGAACGGCTGGCCGCGACGCCGCGATGGTATGCGGCGGTCGGAGTGCTGGTCGGGGCAATGGTGGCGGTGATCTGGTGGGGATCGGCGCTGTTCCTGCCGCCTGTGGTGGCAGTGATGATCAGTCTGGCCGCGTCGCTGCTGATCACCGGGGCGCTGCACGAGGACGGTTTCGCCGATGCCTGTGATGGTCTGGGCGGCGGGCAGACGCGCGAGCGGGCGCTGGAAATCATGCGCGACAGCCGGTTGGGGGCTTATGGCGTTCTCGGACTGGGGGTGATGATCGGAACCAAGGTCGCGGCTCTTGCGGCCCTGCCGGGGTTTGCGGTGCCGCTGGCGCTGGTGGCGGGCCATGCGGCAAGCCGGGCGTCTGCGGTCTGGGTGATGGCGTCGAGCGGTTATGTCCGGGGGCAGGGCGCGGGTCGAGCGGTCGCTGATGGCGTGGATGCCGGCACGGTTGCGGTGACAGGCTGGACGCTGGCTGCTGTCGCAGTGGTCTGGGTGGTTTGGTTGCCGATCGTGCCGCTGTTGGCAGGGGCCCTGGGGTTAATCGCGGGACACTACGCCATTCGGCGCCGGTTCGAGGTGCGGTTGGGCGGCTACAGCGGCGACTGTCTGGGGGCCGTGCAACAATGCAGCGAGATCGGCTTTCTGATCGGGGTGCTTGCCGTGATGCAGTGAGTAAGGTGCGTGATATCACGCACCCTACGCCCCGTTTCGGGGTCAGGGTCGAACTTGCAGCAGGAGCACCCTTGGCACCCGACACTTCATGCCGATCCTCTTCGGCCTTCTGATCTTGGTGCTGACCTTGATGCCATGCGTAAGGTGCGTGATATCACGCACCCTACGCCCCGCTTCGGGGTCAGGGCTGAACTTGCAACAGCACCGCTACCCCGGCCACCAGAATCATCATGCCGATCATCTGGCGCGGACTGATCGGCTGTCCAAAGGCATAGCGCGACACCAGTTGCGCGAGGATCACCTCGACCAGCGCCACCGTGCGGACATTGGCGGCGGTGGTCAGCGAAAACCCGATGAACCAGAATTGCGAAGCGAGCGCGCCCAGAAAGCCCGCGCCAAGCGATGCTCGCCAGACGCGCAGGCAGGCACGGATCGCGGGGCGGTCAAAGATTGCCATATAGACCAGCAAAACCAAGCTCTGGATCGCCAACCCCAGCACCAGAGCAGTACTGGCGCGGATCAGGAACCCGCCGGATGGCAGCGCCAGGATGCCACCGCGAAAGCCAATGGCCGCTGCGCCAAAAAGAACACCCGCCATGATGCCCATCGCGGCGGGGGCCGAGGCGCGCCACATCTGTCCCGCCACGCCGGGTTTGACGGTCATTACCAGCACCCCTGCCGTGGCGAGCGCGATGGCTACAAGGCCAGGCAGGCTGATCGGGTCGCCCAGAACGGCGGCGGCGATCAGGGCGACCATCACGGGTTCGGTCTTGATCCATGCGGTTGTTACGGCAAAGGACTGCGTCTCCATCAGCCGCAGCATCAGGGCGGTCGCGGCAATCTGGGCGATTGCCCCGATGGTCACGAAGCCCACGGTCGGCAGGGTCAGCGCTGGGATGGCCTCACCCGTGGCGAACGTTACAAAGGCGAGGAAGACCACCGCAAAGGGGAGGCCGAACAGAAAGCGGACTTGCGTCGCTCCGATCGTGCCCAGTGTCGCGGTCAGCGAGGCTTGGGCAGCATTGCGCGCCGTCTGGGTGGCCGAGGCGAACAGGGTTGCCCAAAGCCACAGCAGGCTCACCTCACCCGCCCCGCACCACGTCGATCATCCGCTGCACGTTGGCCGGGTCGGCATCCGGCGTGATGCCATGGCCGAGGTTGAAGATGTGCGGACCCTTGGAAAAGGCTTGCACCACGCGCCGCGTCGCGTCGTCCAGCGCCTGACCTCCGATGACCATATGTTCCGGCGCAAGGTTGCCCTGCACGCACCCTGTGACCTGTACATGTTCAGCGGCCCATTCCGGGGTGACGGAATTGTCGACGGCCACGCAGTCGGCCCCTGTCGCGGCGGCAAACCCGATGTATCCGTGGCCAGCCTCGCGCGGGAAGGCGATGATCGGCAGATCGGGGTGGCGGGCCTTCAACGCCGCAATGATCCTTGCGGCGGGTTTCACGGCAAATTCGGTGAAATCATCGCCTTTGAGCGAGCCTGCCCAACTGTCGAACAGTTTGATCACCTCGGCCCCGGCCTGCACCTGCATCGACAGGTATTCGATGGTCGCATCGGTGATCACCTCCATCAACGCCACGAACGACGCCCGGTCGGCGGCTTTGAGTGCATGGGCCGCCCCCTGATCTTTCGACCCGCGCCCCGCAATCATGTAGGTGGCGACCGTCCACGGTGCCCCGGCAAAACCGATCAGCGTCGTCTCGCGCGGCAATTCGCGCGACAGGATGCGGACGGTTTGATAGATCGGGGCCAGATGGTCGTGGATCGCGTCGGCCGGTTTCAACGCCTTTACCCCGGCCATACCGGTGATCGTCGAAAGGCGCGGACCTTCGCCGGTTTCAAACCACAGGTCAGCGCCGAGGGCTTGCGGCAAAAGCAGGATGTCGGCGAACAGGATGGCTGCGTCAAACCCGTAGCGACGGATCGGTTGCAGGGTGACTTCGGCGGCAAGGTCGGAGTTGTAGCACAGCGACAGAAAATCCCCCGCCTGACCCCGCGTCGCGCGGTATTCCGGCAGGTAGCGCCCCGCCTGCCGCATCATCCAGATCGGCGGAGTGGGCAGAATCTCGCCCTTCAAGGCGCGCAGGATGGTCTTGGTTGGGGCGGTCATGGGGGCTCCGGTCTTTGGGTTGCCTTACGTTCCTTGTCGGGCGTGGGTTGTCAAGGCGACGGCGGTTTGGCAGGAAGTGTCAGCACGCAGCGACAGGACCACCCCATGACCTTGCCCAGCCCGGCGACCCCCCTGAAGATCGGCACCCGAGGCTCGCCTTTGGCGCTGTGGCAGGCGCATGAGGTGCGGCGCTGCCTGATGGCAGCGCACGATCTGCCCGAAGCGGCCTTCGAGATTGTCGTCATCAAGGTGCTGGGCGACCAGATTCTGGACCGCGCGTTGAAGGATATCGGCGGCAAGGGGCTGTTCACCCGCGAGATCGAAGAGGCGTTGCTGGACGGCGGCATCGACATCGCCGTACATTCGATGAAGGACATGCCCACGTTGCAGCCCGAAGGCCTGGTCCTGGACTGCTATCTGCCGCGCGAGGATGTGCGGGATGCCTTCGTCTCGCCGGGCTGTGCCGGGGTCGTGGACTTGCCGCAGGGGGCGGTGGTGGGCACGTCCAGCCTGCGCCGCCGCGCGCAACTGGCGCATCGGCGGCCCGATCTGCAATTGGTCGAGTTTCGCGGCAATGTGCAGACCCGGATGAAGAAGCTGGAGGAAGGTGTGGCGGTCGCGACGTTCCTGGCAATGGCCGGGTTGAACCGTCTGGGGTTGGCGCATGTGGCGCGGGGCGCGATCGACCCGGAACAGATGCTGCCTGCTGTGGCGCAAGGGGCCATCGGGGTCGAACGGCGCAGTGCGGATACGCGGGTGGCGGGCTTGCTGGATGCGATCCACGATGGACCGACCGGGTTGCGGCTGGCGGCGGAACGGGCGTTTCTGGCGCGGCTGGACGGGTCGTGCGAGACGCCGATTGCGGGGCTGGCGGTCCTCGACGGTGCGGCGTTGTGGTTGCGGGGCGAATTGCTGCGGCCCGATGGGTCGGAGGTGATCGTGGGCGACCTGCGGGGGACAGCGACGGACGGGGCGGAAATGGGCCGCGATCTGGCGGATCAGTTGTTGGCGCAGACCCCGGCGGGGTTCTTCAGCTGGCGATAACGGGCTGTTTGCAGTGGGCAATCAGCAGCATGGCTGCCACGGTCTTTTTCCATGCAGCACTTTCGTTCCGGCCAAAGACGCGAGACAGGACCGATGCACAAAACGCCCCAAGCGGCAGAAGCGCAGCGGTGACGCTCGGCTTTTGCGGGTTGCAGCCAACCATCGCAAAGGTGACTACGATACTTTCAACGGGGGGATGATCTTGCCGGGATTCATCAGGTTCTGCGGGTCCAGCGCCGCCTTCAGACTGCGCATCACATCCAGGGCGACCGGGTCCTTGCGCCGTGCCATCGACGGCTGTTTCGACAAACCGACGCCATGTTCCGCGCTGAACGTGCCGCCAAGGGATTGCACCTCATCCTCGATCGCCGACACCACGGCGTCGTGCAGAGCGGGGTCATCGCGGGTCGGGAAGACGGTGAAATGCACGTTGCCATCGCCAAGATGGGCCACCGAAAGCGTCTCTGCCCCGGCATCCAACGCCGGAAGGCGTG
>Ga0105046_10012057_pt1 | contig 13409 bp, 12 predicted proteins | sample MAT03_FD_78385 | JGI IMG/M metagenome (GOLD analysis project Ga0105046, IMG submission 78385) | Freshwater microbial communities from Lake Fryxell liftoff mats and glacier meltwater in Antarctica - MAT-03 (megahit assembly) | ecosystem: Environmental > Aquatic > Freshwater > Ice > Liftoff... | reverse complement strand
GGGCGGGGGGGGGGGAGGAGGGGTAGGGGGGGGGAGCGGTGACAGGGCACGAAAGCTGTTGTGACGGGACTACCCCGACGGGGCTGGCAAGACGGGGCTGGCAAGACGGGTTTAGCGCGACGGGTTTAGCGCGACGGGCTTGCCGCGATAGGGCTGGCGCCGTGGGCTGCTGCAACCGGTCGTTGGCAAGGGTGCTGTTTTCAGGGGCTGCTGCGAACGGGATATCGTGCCGGGACCGCCGTTATGGGGCCAAGGCGGCAAGGCCGCTTTGCCCCGTCAGGCCGCCGCGACGTGGCGAGGTCCGAGGCTGACCGGGTGGTCCCGCAATTGCTGTCGCGATCAAGCCGCACCACCAGGCACGTCGGTTGTGTGTCGGCAGTGGCTGGCGCGTGCGGCCCAAGGATGAGCGTTGCGCAGCGGGCTGCTGTCAACAACCCGGGCCGCAACTGTGCCTGACCATCCGCATCGCGCGGCCGGATTGCGTTCGGCCACCAAAGTCGACCGGCGGCGAAGCCTGGCCGCCGCCCGGTCTGCCGGTGCGGCGGCCATTGACAGTCCGCCCGCAACCGGGCGAGCCAAAGGCCCTTTGGGGCCGGTCAGCCCGGCTTCACCGCCGTCGCCCACAGCGCGAAATGGCCGTCGCGCTCGACCCTGATGCCGACGAAACCCGCGCGGGTCAGGTGCGCGGCCAGGCTGGTGGCGGTATAGCCGGTCTTGTGCCCCATGAAGGCATTGCCCAGCGCCAGCGCAGGGCGATAACCGTAAAGGATGTCCAGCGGCGCGATCGGGCCCATCGAGGACATGTAGGCCGGCTCCTCCAGCTGGCCGGCCGCGACCAGACCAGCCACCTGCTGCAGGTCGGGCATGGTCAGCAGCACAAAGCCGCCGGGCCGCAGCACGCGGGAAAACTCGGCCAGGGCCACCGGCACCTCGTGCGACCACAGATGTTCCAGATTGTGCGATGACCAGACGGCATCGACGCTGGCATCGGCCATGGCCACCATGTCGGTGATCGAGGCGACGATGTCGGGGCTGACGCCGGGGTCGATGTCCAGCCGCAATTCCTGCCAGCCGCCCGGTGGGAAATAAGCTTGCGGCAGTTTGTGCGGGCTGGCAACGCCGCAGCCGACATGCAGCACGATTGGCAGCGCGATGGGCAGCGCGATTGGCAGCACGATGGGCAGCGCGATGGGCAGCGCGATGGGCATGCCGGGGGGCATGCCGGGGGGCGTGCCAGGGGGCAGGTCGGGGGGCAGGTCGGCCAAGACCTGCAGCAGCGTGGCACCGGTCGGGTCGATCGGGGTGGCGTCAGTCAAAGGATTCTCCTTTCAGGGTTCACGCAAGGCCTCGGCCAGGCCACGCAGGACCGGGTCGAGGAAAAAGCTGAGGATCGAGCGGGTGCCGAGGTGGATTTCGGCGGCAAGGGTCATGCCGGGCAGCAGCGCCGCCCCGGCGGGCAGGTCGTGCAAGGTGCCGACAAAGGCGACATGGGCGGGATGCAACGCCTCGGCCCCGCCTTCGGGCGTGAACGAGGCATGGCCGATATCGCTGAGCCGCCCGTCGATCAGGCCATGCCGCCGCCAGGGAAAGGCGTCGATTTTCAGCGTCACCGCGTTGCCCGCCAGCACCCGGCCCGCATCGGCCGAGCGCAGGGCGATTTCCGCCACCAGCGGCGTGTCGATCGGGATCAGGACCACCACAGCCTCGCCCGCCGCAAGCAGGCTGCCGGGGCCGCCTTCGGCGACGCGCAGCACCATGCCGGGGCCGGGGGCGCGCAGGTCGGCCATGGCAAGCACCGCCTGCGCCTTGGCGATCTGTTCGACCAGCACGGCCAGTCGGGGCTGCGCCTCGGCCAGCGCCTCGGAGGTCTGACGGCGCAGGTCGCCGTCAAAGGCGGCAAGCTGGGCCAGTGCGATGTCGCGGCGCTGGGTCAACTCGACGATCTGGGTCAGGGTGCGGCGGTGGTCGGATTCGGCCCGCATCCGGACCAGACGCGCGTCCAGCACGGCCAGCTGGGTGCCGCTTTGCCGCTCGGCCAGGGTGACGCGCATCGCCTCGACATCGCGCACCACGGCCAGTTGCGCGGCAAGGCCGGCCGCATCCTGGGTCGCGGCGGCGATCAGGGTGGTGGTAGTGGCGATCTGCGCGGTCAGCGCATCGTGCTGCACCACGGCCAGGGCGCGCCGTTCGGCCAGGATCTGCGCCTCGATCGCGGTTTCGGGCGTGATGGCGATCAGGTCGGCCCCGGACAGTTCGGCCTGCAGGCGGGCGATGCGGGCGGTCAGGGCCGCCGCCTGGGCCCGGGCGGCGGCCAGGTCGGCGGCGGGCAGTGTGGGGTCGAGTGCGGCGACAAGATCGCCGGCGGCGACCACGTCGCCCGGCCGCACGTAAAGGTCGCGCAGCACCGCCGCCGCCGCCGGGCGCAGCACCACCGAGGGCACATCGGCGCTGAGACGCCCGGAAGCGGTGACGATGACATCCACCTGCAGCACCGCCGCCGCCGTCAGCAGCGCGGCCAGCAGCAGCCCGGCCAGAAGCGGCCACAACCGCAGGGCCAGCGGGGCGGGTGCCTGGATCACCTGATCCAGCGGATCCAGAAACGCGTCCAGCGATGCATCGCGCCGGGCGGTCATTGCATGTGCTCGCTTTGCTGGGTCCACAGCGCGCGGTAGGTGTCGCAGCGCGCCAGCAGCGCGGCATGCGGCCCGGCATCCAGCACCCGGCCCCGGTCCAGCACCACGATCATGTCGGCGCGCACCAGCGACGACATCCGGTGCGTCACCACGATCACCGTGCGCCCGCGCGCGATGGCGGCCAGGTTGCGGTTCACCTCGGCCTCGGACTCGGGGTCCAGCGCCGAGGTCGCCTCGTCCAGGATCAGCACCGGCGGCGCCATCAGCAGCGCGCGGGCGATGGCGATGCGCTGGCGCTGGCCGCCCGACAGGTTGGCCCCACCCTCCGCGACCTCGGTCTCCAGGCCACGGGGCAGGCGGGAAATGAACTCCTCGGCCCCGGCCATGCGGGCGGCGGCGGCGATGGCGTCGGGGCCCGCCGAAGGACAGGCCGCCGCGATATTGGCCGCAAGCGTGCCACGAAACAGGTTGTTGTCCTGCAGCACCACGCCGACCTTGCGCCGCAGATGGACCAGGTCGATCTGGCGCAGATCCACCCCGTCGATGCGGATGACGCCGTCCTGCGGCACCTCGATCCCTTGCAGCAGGCGGGTCAGCGTCGTCTTGCCCGAGCCGGAGCGGCCGACGATGCCCACCACCTGCCCGGGCGCGATGGTCAGGCTGATCTGGTCCAGCGCCGGGCTGGACGCGCCCGGATAGGCAAAGCGGACCTTGTCCAAACTGATCGCCCCGGTCATCGCCGGGCGGGCAAGGCGCGCCTCGGGGCCTTTCTCGGGGGGGTGATCCATCACCTCGCGCAGGGTGTGCACGGCCAGCCGCGCCTCTTGCCATTCGTGGATCAGGCTGACGATCTGCACCAGCGGCCCGGTCACCCGGCCCGCCAGCATCATGAAGGCGACCAGTGTGCCGACGCTGAGGTCACCCTGCAGCACCAGCGCCGCCCCGGTGCCGATCACCGCCACCTGCATCAGCCGCTCGACCAGCCCGGTCAGCGCCATCGCCACCGCGCCCACGCCGCCCACGCCCCATTGCGCGCGGATGGTGGCGGCAAGGCTGTCTTCCCACAGGGTGCGGCGGACGGGTTCCAGCACCAGCGATTTCACCGTGCGCATGTTGTGCAGGGTTTCGACCAGATGCGCCTGGCGTGTCGCCTCGGCATCATAAAGCACCGACAGGCGGCGTTGCAGCAGCGGCAGCAGGACCGCGATCAGGCCGGCCATGGTCAGCGCAAAGCCCAGCACCACCAGCGTCAATGGCCCCGAAAGCAGCGCCAGCAGGCAGATCAGCACCGGCAGCAGGCTGGCATCCAGCAGGGTCTGGAACAACCGGCCGGTCAGGAAATGGCGCACCTTTTCCGTCAGTTGCATATGGCGCGCCAAAACCCCTGCCGAGGATCGTTCGAACACGGCCAGCGGCAGGGCCATGAACTGGGCATGCAGGCTGGCACCGATGCGCGCATCGATCCTGCCCCCCGCGACCAGCATCAGCCGTTGGCGGACATAGGAAAAGCTGGCATCGAACGTCACCAGCAGGACATAGACCCCCACCACGGCGAACAGCGTGTTCCAGGCATGGTGGGCGATGACCTTGTCGATCATCACCTGAAACAGCAGCGGCAGCGCATAGCCGATCAGGTTGCCCAGGATCACCGCCGTTGCGACGCCGGCCAACAGCCCCTTTTGCGCCAGCAGCGCGGGCAGGAACCACGCCAGGCCAAAGCTGCGATTGGCCTGCTGCACGGGCCGGGTCGGGCGCGCCAGCAACAATGCACCCGTCCAGCGGGCCAGAAAATCGGCCTTGGCGATCAGGCGGATCCCCTCGCTCTCGGCCGCGGGGTCAAGGATCGCAGCCTGTTCGCCCTGCGGACCCTTGAGCGTGTGGATCAGGATCACCCAGGCCCCACCGCGCATTTCGGCCAGCACCGGATAGGCGCTGCCCAGTCCCGATGCCTTGCGCCAGGGTGCGCCGCTGACAATCCGGGTGCGCAATCCCGCCCGGCCCAGTGCGGCCGCCATTGCGGGGGCAAAGCCGCCATCGGGCGACAGGTCGGGAAATTCGGCCGGGGGCAGGGTGACGCCATGGTGCAGCGCCAACAGGAACAGCGCCCGCAACGCCGACATCTGCGGCGAGGCGAGCGAGAATTCGGCGACAGGATCAGGCGCGACAAAAGACATCGTGCCAGCTTTAGGCGGTGCTGGTTAACCCCGCCTTTCTGCCGAAGGGTCAGCCAGGCAGCATTTCCCCGCAAGGTTTCGGCCTGCCGGGCCGATCCTAGCCCAGCAGCGCCTTTACCTTGGCGACGCTTGCCTGCGCGGTAATGCCGAACTGGTCATACAGCACCTTGTCGGGGGCCGAGGCGCCAAAGCCGGTCATGCCGACAAATCCGGCCCTGGCCTCGCGCCCACGTTCGCCCAGCAGCAGCGCGTCCCAGCCCTGGCGCAGGCCCGCCTCGATGGCGACCCGCACCGGCCCGGCGGGCAGGACACGGGCGCGATAGGCCGGGTCGGCGGCGGCGAACAGCTCCATGCAGGGCACCGACACGACGCGGGTGCCAATCCCCTGGCCTTCCAGCACGGCTTTGGCGGCCATCGCGATTTCAACCTCGGACCCCGTTGCCATCAGGATCGCCTGCCGCCGCGCCACCGATTCGGCCAGCACATAGGCCCCCTGCGCCGACAGGTTGCGGCGACTGACGGTGGTGCGCAGCGTCGGCAGGTTCTGCCGCGACAGGGCCAGGATCGACGGGGTCCGGGTCGTGGCCAGCGCCAGCTCCCAGACTTCGGCGGTTTCAACCGTATCGGCGGGGCGGAACACGTTCAGATTGGGGATCGCGCGCAGAGCGGCCAGGTGTTCGACCGGCTGATGGGTCGGGCCATCCTCGCCCAGACCGATCGAATCATGGGTCATGACATAGACGACGCCCACCCCCATCAGCGCGGACAGACGGATCGCGGGGCGGGCATAGTCGGTAAAGCACATGAACGTGCCGCCATAAGGCCGCAAACCCCCATGCAGCGCGATGCCGTTCATCGCCGCCGCCATGCCATGTTCGCGGATGCCATAGTGGATATAGCGACCCTTGCGGTTGTCGGGGGCGAACACGCCCAGATCGGGCGTTTTGGTGTTGTTCGATCCGGTCAGGTCGGCCGAGCCGCCCAGCGTTTCGGCCATCGCGGCATTGATGACCTCGAGCACCATTTCGGATGACTTGCGGGTGGCGACCTTGGGCAGTTTGGCCACCACGTCCTTTTTCAGCGCGGCCAGCTTGCCCGGCAGCGCGGCGGGAATCGTGCCCGCCATGGCCGCCATGAACGCCTTGCGCCGGGCGGGCGGGGCGTCGGCCAACCGGGCCTCCCACGCGGTGCGCAGGGCGGTGCCCCGGGTGCCGGCAGCCTCCCACCGGGCCTTGATTGCGGGCGGGATGGCAAAGGCGGGCTGGTCCCAGCCATAGGCGGCCTTGGTGTCGGCGATCAGCCTGGCATCGGTCAGCGCACCATGGCCCTTGGCGGTGTCCTGCGCGGATGATCCCAGCGCGATATGCGTCTTGCAGGCGATCATCGACGGGCGCGGATCGGCGCGGGCGGCGGTCAGGGCGGCGTCGATGGCGTCGGGGTCATGGCCGTCGATGGCCTGGACATGCCAGCCGGACGCGGCAAAGCGGGCCGACTGGTCGGTGCGGTCGGCGATGCTGACCTTGCCGTCGATGGTGATGCCATTGTCGTCAAACAGCACCACCAGCCGCGACAGTGCCTGCATCCCGGCCAGGGCCAGCGCCTCGTGGCTGATCCCCTCCATCAGACAGCCGTCGCCGGCAATCACATAGGTGTGGTGATCGACCAGTTTCGCGCCGAACCGGGCGCGCAGGGATTCCTCGGCAATCGCAAAGCCCACCGCATTGGCCAGCCCCTGGCCCAGCGGGCCGGTCGTCGTTTCGATCCCGTCGGCATGGCCGTATTCGGGATGGCCGGCGGTGCGGCTGCCCCATTGGCGGAAATCGCGCAACTGTTGCAGCGGCATGTCGGCATAGCCGGTCAGGTGCAACAGCGCATAAAGCAACATCGAGCCGTGGCCCGCCGACAGGATGAAACGGTCCCGGTCGGGCCAGTGCGGGGCGGTGGCGTCAAAGCGCAGGTGGCGTTCGAACAGCACGGTGGCGACGTCGGCCATCCCCATCGGCATGCCCGAATGGCCCGACGCGGCGGCAGCGACAGCATCCAGCGTCAGGGTGCGGATGGCGGCGGCCTGCATCCAGTGATCGGGATGGCGGCTGCGCAGGGTGGCGATGTCCAAGGGCGTCTCCTCGTGCGGAAAGCAAAGCGGGGGCGGGGCGGGACTTGCTTAGCAGGACGCGCCCGGGTTGCAAGACGCCTTCACCGCAGGCGCGGTTTCGCCTTTGCGTGAAGCCCGCGCGCTAACCCGCTTGTCCAGATAGGGTTTTGCCTGTTTGCCGCTGCCTGCGCGATGGCTTAGTCTTGGTCGTGCGGGATGTGATTCGGATCAGGCCCGGGCCTGACGCGTCTGGTCCGCGACCCCCGGGGGGCAGCATCGCCCGCCGCAGGACAGGACGACAGCATGAGTGACGTGAACGAGGTTCTGGACCGTATCTCCAGCGCGATTTACCGCAGCGGGGTGGCGCTGAAGGCGATGGCCGCCGCGCCGGTGCCGTCGGCGGTGGTGGCCCCGGCGGCGGTGGCCCCGGCGATGGTAGCCCCGGCGGATGATGCGGTCCTGACCCAGGCCCTGGACGACGAACGTACGGCCAATGCCCAGTTGCAGGAACGCCTGCGTCAGGTGAAGGCACGCCATGACACCCGGATGGCAACGCTGGAGGCGGAGCTGGCCCAGAACCGCACCGCGATGGCGGGCATGGATGCCGGCCTGCAGGGCCTGCACCAGACCAATGCCGACCTGCGCGAGGTGGTCGCCACCCTGCGCGGGGCGCTGTCGCGGGGCGTGGCCGAGCCCGAGATGATCAACCGCGCCCTGCTGGCCGAGGTCGAGGCGCTGAGTGCCGCCCGTGCGGCCGACCTGGCCGAGCTTGGCGCGGTCTATGCCGAGTTGAAACCCCTGCTGGGCGAGGCGTCCTGATGCCGCAAGTCGAAATCGTGATCGGTGGCCGCAGTTTCGAGGTGGCCTGTCAGGCGGGCGAGGAGCCCTATCTGATCAGCGCAGCCCAGATGCTGGACATCGAGGCCAGCGCCCTGTCTGCCCAGATCGGCCGCATGCCCGAGGCGCGGATGCTGCTGATGGCTGGGCTGATGCTGGCGGACAAGACGGCGGGGCTGGAAGATCGGCTGCGCGAGGCCGAGGCGCAGATCGGCGGCCTGAACGCCGACTTGGCCGAGATGCCGCGCACACTGGCCGAACGGATCGAGGTGATAGTTGAAGTGCCGGTCGAGGTGATTGTGGAGGTGCCGGTCGCGGTGCTGCCCGAAGGGCTGCAGGCGCGGCTGATCGAGATCATGGCCGGTGCCGAAGCAATGGCCGACGCCGCCGAAGCGCGGTTGGGGTAGGGTCGGAACCGCCGCAGGGTGGGTGTCTGCTCGCACCATGGCCGGGCAACCGGGGTCCGCAGTTGTCTTGAAGCGTTCGCCCGGTTGCCCAGCGGTCCCAAGGTGTCTTGTGGTGCGTTCAAGCACGGACCCCAAAGAATAGATCACGCCCCCCTACAGAATCCGGATCAGGTCCAGCGCCAGGTCGATATAGGCCTCCATCCGGTCGGCACGGGCGATGCCGTGGCGCAGCCGCAGGCGAAACCCGTCGCGGCTGAGGATCATGATCGCCATCGCCTCGGCCTGCGGGGCCTGGGCCGCCCAGGCGGCGACCACCTTGCTCAGATCGCCACGGTCGACGCGATGCGCGGGGTCGGCGCTGGCCAGGATGGTCAGCGGCTCGGGCCCGGGAAAATGGCGCAGGACGGCGGCATAGCCGGACATGTCTTCGCCCAGCATGCGCGCCAGCAGGGCCTGGCCTTCGGGCGAATCCAGATGCGCCAGTGCGGCCGCGTCGGCCTCGGGCAGAATGGGCGTGATCACCAGCAGCCCGTCGGCCCATTGCGGTTCTTCGGCCGTGAATTCGGTCGATTGGGGCGGGGTTTTCAGGCGCAGCCCTTCCACGGACTCGCCCCGCACCGTCACTTGCCAGTTATGCCCCGCGCGCGGGGCGATCCGCAGCAGCGCAGGCCGTCCCAGCCGCTGGCCGGTCAGGGACAACCCCCAGCCCCGGCGGGCCACCAGCGCCTGCAGCGCCTCGCGCTGGGTGGACTGGCGCAGGCGCAGCCACAGCGCCACCACGGCCACTGCCAGACCCAGCGCGATCAGCACCAGAAGCGCGGTCAGGGCACCGATCATGCGGCCCCCGATGACGTGCAACACACCAACCGCCCCGGCCAAGGCCGGAACGGTGCAGATGGGACGATTGCCTTCGCAGCGAAAGCATCAGGGGACTTGGGCAGCATGGACCAAGCTAACCATGCACCCGGTCGGGTTGCCTAGCTTGCACTGCGCCGCGCGCGCAGGTCGCGGGTCGGGTGTTGCAGCCGCGCCAGACGGGCGGCGGGCCGATCAGCCGTTGGCCTGGCGGATCTTGTCGGCTGCAGCCTTGTCATAGGTGATGCCCTTGGCCTCGAACAGGGCGTCAAGCTCGCCCGACATCGTCATCTCGGTGATGATGTCGCAGCCGCCGACAAATTCGCCCTTGATGTAAAGCTGCGGAATCGTGGGCCAATCCGAGAAATCCTTGATCCCTTGCCGAATGTTGGCATCGGCCAGCACGTCCACATCGGTGAACTGCACGCCCATGTAGTTCAGCACCCCCGCCACACGGGACGAAAACCCGCATTGCGGCATCATCTTGGTGCCTTTCATGTACAGCACCACATCGTTGCTGGTCACGGTCTGGCGGATCATATCGGTGGCGGTCATCTGGGTGGCTCCGGTTCGGGCAAGCGTCAATCGGGGGCCTTGGTAGTCAAGGCCAATGCGTGAAGTTCGCCGGCGGGGCCATCCATCTTGCCCTTCAGAGCGGCATAGACGGCGCGCTGCTGCTGGACCCGGTTCAGGCCACGAAAGCTGTCGTCGATCACCTCGGCGGCGAAGTGCTGGCCATCGTCGCCTTCGACCTTGACCCGGGCATGGGGAAAGGCGCTGCGGATCAGCCGTTCGATATCGTCGGCGCGCATCGCCATCGGTGGGGCCCCTGCGTGGTTCGGCCTTAATCTAGGGCCCGCCGGGCCCGCCTGCAAGAGCAGGCTCAGCCGACCGCCGCTGCGAACGCCTGGCGATAGCGGGCGGACAATGCAGCATGCGGCGCACTGTCGTCGCCCAATGCGATGGCATCGCCGCCGAACAGCCCGACCGGTTGTGCCGGCACGCCGGCCGCTGCCGCCGCCGCCAGCAGGGCCGCGACATGGTCAGGGCTGACGGCCAGCAGATAGCGGGCCTGATCCTCGGCAAAAAGGATCGCGGTATCGGCAGGATCCAGTGCCACGCCCTGGCCCGCATCCTCGGCCATCTTGAACGCGGCCAGGGCCAGGCCGCCATCCGACAGCGGTTGCGCGGCGCGGATATGCGCGCGGTTGGTCAGGACGAACCCGCCATGCAGCGCCTCGGCCACCAGATCGACCGGCGGCGCAGCACCGGCCACAATGCCGAACACATCGGCGGCAAGCGCGGATTGCCCCAGATGCCCGGTGGTGGTGCCGATCAGCACCGCCACATCCCCCGCCCGGGCCGGCCCTGCGATGATGTCGCCGGTGCGCGCGATCAGGCCGACGCCGCCGATGGTCGGGGTGGGCAGGATCGCGGTGCCGTCGGTTTCATTGTACAGGCTGACATTGCCCGACACGATCGGGAATTGCAGCGCCCGGCAGGCCGCGCCGATCCCCTGGACCGCACCGACGATCTGGCCCATGATGGCGGGCTTTTCGGGATTGCCGAAGTTCAGATTGTCGGTGGCAGCCAACGGCGTGGCCCCGACGGCGATCAGGTTGCGCCAGGCCTTGGCCACCGCCTGCATGCCGCCCTGCACCGGATCGGCGGCGACATAGCGCGGGGTCACCGCGCTGGTAAAGGCCAGCGCCTTGTCGGTGCCATGCACCCGCACGATGCCGGCCCCGCGCCCCGGCGGGCGCAGCGTGTCGGCCATGACCTGGCTGTCATATTGTTCCCACACCCAGGCCTTGTGGGCATGGCCGGGATGGCCCAGCAGTGCGGTCAGCGCAGCAATCGCGCCGATCTGCGGCAAAGCGGGCAACATGGCGGGCGGCGGAGTGCGCACCCATGGTCGGTCATATTCCGGCGCGCTGGATGACAGTTTCGACAGCGGCAGGTCGGCCTTGACCTGCCCGTTCAGCAGCACCACAAACCGATCCTCGGCAATGGTTTCGCCCACGATGGCGAAATCCAGATCCCATTTGACAAAGATCGCCCGCGCGCGGTCCTCGAACCCCGGGCGCAGGGTCATCAGCATCCGCTCCTGGCTTTCGGACAGCATCATCTCATAGGCGGTCATCGCCGTTTCGCGCTGGGGCACAAGGTCAAGGTCAAGCCGGATGCCCAAGCCACCCTTGTCGCCCATCTCGACCGCCGAACAGGTCAACCCGGCGGCGCCCATGTCCTGGATCGAGATCACGGCCCCTGACGCCATCAGTTCCAGACAGGCCTCGAGCAGGCGCTTTTCGGTAAACGGGTCGCCGACCTGCACGGTGGGGCGTTTCTCTTCGATGCGGTCATCGAACGCGGCAGATGCCATCGTGGCCCCGCCGACCCCGTCGCGCCCGGTCCTGGCCCCCAGATAGACGACGGGCATCCCGACGCCTGCGGCGGCAGAGTAAAAGATCCTGTCCGCATCGGCCAGCCCGGCGGCAAAGGCGTTGACCAGGCAGTTGCCGTTATAGCTGGCATCAAACCGCACCTCGCCGCCGACAGTGGGCACGCCGAAGGCGTTGCCATAGCCGCCGACCCCCGCCACCACGCCCGCGACCAGTTGGCGGGTTTTCGGATGCGCGGGCAGGCCAAAGGACAGCGCGTTCATCGCCGCGATCGGCCGCGCGCCCATGGTGAACACGTCACGCAGAATGCCGCCAACCCCGGTTGCAGCACCTTGATAGGGCTCGATGTAACTGGGGTGATTGTGGCTTTCCATCTTGAACACCAATGCCTGCCCGTCGCCGATATCGACCACGCCGGCGTTTTCGCCCGGGCCGCAGATCACCTGCGGGCCGGTGGTGGGCAGGGTGCGCAGCCACTTTTTGGACGACTTGTAGGAACAATGTTCGTTCCACATCGCGCTGAAAATGCCGAGTTCGGTGAACGTCGGCTCGCGCCCGATGATGTCCAGGATGCGCTGATACTCGTCAGGTTTCAGCCCATGGGCCGCGATCAGGTCCGGGGTGATCTGTGGTTCGGTCATGGCCATTCCCGCTGACAAGGGCGCAGCAACGCCCTTAGGCGCATGTGCCCCCGGGGGAAAGGCCCGGCGGCAGCCGGAGGCGGCACCGCAGCGGGCGCTTTCCGATAGGAACACATAAGTTCCTGAAGGCCAAGACTCCTGATAACAGCCTATTATGTAACAATTAAATCACCGCCTTGCTGCGCTGACGAAAGAAAAATGCGATAAATCTTCAACTGCCATGTCGAAATCGGCACTGCTGCGGCGTCCTTGGGTCATCGAAACAAGACAAACCAAAAAGGAATGACTCCATGACCTTCACCGTCACCCCGCTTTACGCCATCCCGCTGGGGATCATCTTTCTTGTCCTGTGGTTCCGCGTCTCCTCCATCCGCGGCGGCCTGGGGCTGTCGATCGGCGACGGCGGCAACATGCAGGTGCTGCAGCGTGTCCGCCAGCACGGCAACTTTGTCGAATGGACCTGCTTTGTGCTGATCCTGATGATCCTGGCCGAAGGGATGGGCGCCCCGGACATCTACCTGCACATCTCGGGCGCGCTTTTGCTGATCGGGCGGATTGCGCATCCGTTCGGGCTGAGGATCGACAATGCCGGCCACCCGCTGCGCTATGTCGGCAACGGCACCAACATCCTGGCCACCGTGAACATGCTGGTGTGCCTGGGCGTCAACGCGATCGGCCTCTGACCCCCCCTCTGCACCTTCAACCCAAAGGACAAAAGCCATGAAATACATGATCCTGCTCTACAACGATCCCGCCCTTGAACCTGCCTATGGCACGCCTGAATTCGACCAGATGATGGGTGGCTTCTTTCAGGCCAACGCGGCGATGCGCAAGGCCGGCGTGCTTCTGGGCGGCGAGGGGCTGCAAGGGGTCGAGACCGCGACATCCTTGCGGATCAGGGCCGGCCGGACCGAGACGATGGACGGTCCCTTTGCCGAAACCAAGGAGCATCTGGGCGGCTATTATGTGGTCGAGGTGCCCGATCTGGATGCGGCCCTGTCCTATGCCGCCTTGCTGCCCTCGGCCCATTTCGGCACGGTCGAGGTGCGCCCCCTGATGGATTACACCCCCGCAGGCCATTGATCGTGACCCCCGCCGCCCCCGATCCCGATGCCGTGGCCCACGCGATTGCGCAGGTGATGGCGCAGGATCGGGGGCGGCTTCTGTCTGCGCTGATCGCGCGGTTGCGCGACTGGTCCCTGGCCGAGGAGGTGCTGCAAGAGGCGGCCGTCTCGGCCTTAAAGCACTGGGGCCGGTCGGGCATCCCGGCCTCGCCGCAGGGCTGGCTGCTGCGGGTCGGGTTGCGCAAGGCGATCGACCGGATTCGCGGCCGGGCGAGGGCGGGCCAGACCACCGACGCGTTGC
>Ga0105046_10012054_pt1 | contig 13410 bp, 11 predicted proteins | sample MAT03_FD_78385 | JGI IMG/M metagenome (GOLD analysis project Ga0105046, IMG submission 78385) | Freshwater microbial communities from Lake Fryxell liftoff mats and glacier meltwater in Antarctica - MAT-03 (megahit assembly) | ecosystem: Environmental > Aquatic > Freshwater > Ice > Liftoff... | reverse complement strand
AGCTCGTAGCCAGACACCGCCGAGTAAACCAGCAAGCCGCCCAAAGCCAGGCCACCAATCAAAAGGGCAATGCCCTCACCACTCAAGGCACCACGTTGCAAATTTTTGAAAGTCATAATGCGATCTTTTGAATGACAAAAAAATTTAAGCATTTTAGCCTTATAGCCCTTTATTAATAAGCGCTATTAGCTATGTTTTTAATAGTCCTAAAACAGACATCAGCGGCCTTTCAAAGTGACCCACGATGCAGGTGCACTGCGTAGAATCGCCACTGATGCCCGGTTTGCACAATTCCTGGCATGGTACATATTCATAGCAGGTAACCCATCCATGCGTTTTGCCGCAAACGAGCAAACAATCCCACGGCTGCACCTGCTCGGCACCCTGTCGATCGTCTTGCTGCTGACCTTGGCACTGGGCGGCTATTTCTCTTGGCGCACCGAGCAGTCCCACCGAGAATCGCTGCAGCAGGTGGCGCAAATCGTGCAAGGCCAGCAACACGCCCAGCTCACTTCCGAGCTCGACGCTGCCATGAGCTTTCTGGCCTTCAGACAGGCCGACTCCGACGGGGCGCTCCGCAAGCGCCTGCGCGAGCAGGTTGACATCGCCATGCAAATCGCGCAGTCCATTCACACCCAGGCGTCACCCGGACGAAGCGCGGCCGATGTCAAGCGTCTGATCGTGGAAGCCTTGCGCCCAGCGCGTTTTTTTGAAGGCCGGGGTTATTACTTCATCAGCGACCTGCAGGGCCGGGGCATCCTGCTGCCAACCGCACCGCAGCGCGAGGGCGTCTCCCTGCTCGACGACCGCGACGACAACGGTCACCCGGTCATGCGTGGCCTGCTCAACGCCGCCCGCAAGCCCGAAGGCCAGGGTTATTCGCGTTACCGCTGGTACCCGCCCGGCGACCCTGAGCGCATGGCCGACAAACTGGCCTATGTACGCCACTTTGCGCCGTTTGACTGGTTGATTGGTGCCGGCGACTACACCCAGGCATGGGAGAAGACACAAAAAGACGACGTGATGGCCCGGCTGCAGGGAATGAAATTCGGTCAAAGCGGCTACATCGGCCTGCTTGACCGCAGCGGGCACTCGCTGTTGTCGCCGTCCGATGCCGCCCTTGAAGGCCTGCACTACCAGAACATGCCCGCCGCACAAAGCGCGGCCGTGGCGCAATTGCTTGCCAAAGCCAGGGAAGGTGGCGGCTTTGTGCACTATGCCTGGCCCGACCGCGCGAGCGGCCGCACGGTGAACAAAACAGCCATGGTGCGGCTGTTGGATCCGTGGGGCTGGGTGATGCTTGCGACCATGCAGGACGACGAAATGCTGGCTGCAGTGCAGCAGGAACAGATGCTGCATTTCCCCGGCCTGCACGCACGCTGGCTCGACATGTGGCTGCCATTGCTGCTGGCACTGACATTGGGTGCCGCCGGCTCCTGGGGCTTTGCCAGGTGGCTGCGCTGGTTGTTGCAAAACTATCACGCCAACATGCTGGCCAAAAATCAGGCTGTGGCAGACAGTGAGGCCCTGTTTCATGCAGTGTTTGACAAGGCGGCTGTCGGCATTGCGCAGGTCGCCCCAGACGGCCGGTTTTTGCAGATCAACCAGCAGTTTTGCAAGCTGATCGGCTACAGCCGCGACGAAGTGCTGGCGCCGGGTTTTGATTTTCAGAAGATCACTTTCCCTGACGACTTGTCCGCCGATCTGGCGCAGGTGCAACGCCTGTTGGACGGCCAGGACGACAGCTACCAACTGGAAAAGCGCTACCTTCACAAAGACGGCTCCGCCGTGTGGGTCAACCTGGCTGTGCACCTGGTGCGCGACGCACTCGGTGACGCGCGCTACTTTGTGTCCGCTGCGATTGACATGACCGGGCGCAAGCAGGCTGAAAAGGCGCAGCAACTCGCCGCCAGCGTGTTCAGCCATGCGCGCGAAGGCATCATGATCACCGCAGTGGATGGCACCATCATCAACGTCAACGCCGCCTTCACCCGCATCACCGGTTACAGCCGCGAAGAAGTCATCGGCAAGAACCCGCGCCTGCTGGAGTCGGGGCGGCACAGCTCGGCCTTCTATGCGGTAATGTGGCAAAACATCAACACCGAAGGCCACTGGTATGGCGAGATCTGGAACCGCCGTAAAAACGGCGATGTCTATGCCGAAATGCAAACCATCAGCGCGGTGCGTGACGCACAGGGCGACATCATGCACTTCGTGTCACTCTTCACCGACATCACTGCCCTCAAGGAACACGAACAACAATTAGAGCACCTGGCGCACTTTGACGCGCTCACCAACCTGCCGAACCGGGTGCTGCTGGCCGACCGACTGCACCAGGCCATGCACAACGTGCAGCGCCATGCGCAGTTCCTGGCGGTGGCCTACCTGGACCTGGACGGTTTCAAGCAGATCAACGACACCCACAGCCATGACGCCGGTGACCAGTTGCTGGTGGCCGTGGCCACGCGCATGAAACATGCCCTGCGTGAGGGCGACACGCTGGCGCGCATTGGTGGTGACGAATTTGTGGCGGTGCTGGTCGACCTGCCGGACGCCGCCGCTTGTGCCCTGCTGCTGGACCGCCTGCTGGCGGCCGCCCATGAGCCGCTGCTGCTGAACGGCCATACCCTGCAGGTCTCGGCCAGCCTGGGGGTCACGTTTTACCCGCAGGCCGACGAGATCGATGCTGACCAGCTGCAACGCCAGGCCGACCAGGCCATGTACCAGGCCAAGCTGTCCGGCAAAAACCGCTACCGCTTGTTCGATGCGGAGCAGGACCGCAGTGTGCGCGGCCACCATGAAAGCCTGGCCCGCATTCACCATGCCATGACCCATGGCGAACTGTTGCTGCATTACCAGCCCAAAGTCAACATGCGCACCGGCGCGGTGAAAGGTGCGGAGGCCCTGATCCGCTGGCAGCATCCTGAGCAGGGTTTGCTGGCCCCGGCGATGTTTCTGCCGGTGATTGAAAACCACCCGCTGGCCGAAGAAGTGGGCGAATGGGTGCTGCACACCGCGCTGACCCAGATGCAGGCCTGGCACGCGGCAGGCCTGCACATCCCCGTCAGCGTTAATGTGGGCGCACGGCAGTTGCAGCAGCGTGATTTTGTGGCGCGCCTGCAGGGCATTCTGGCGGCGCACCCAGACATTGACCCAGCTTATCTGGAGCTTGAGGTGCTGGAAACCAGCGCGCTGGAAGACATTGCCGGGGTCTCGGCGGTGATCAATCAATGCCGCCAGATCGGCGTGATGTTTGCGCTGGATGACTTTGGCACCGGTTACTCCTCACTCACTTACCTGAAACGGCTGCCAGTGACACTGCTCAAAATTGACCAGAGTTTTGTGCGTGACATGCTCAACGCCCCGGATGACTTGGCGATTTTGCAGGGTGTCATTGGCCTGGCCCGCGCCTTCAAGCGCGAGCTGATGGCCGAAGGTGTTGAGAAAGTCGAACAGGGTGCGATGCTGCTCCAGCTTGGCTGCGAGCTGGCCCAGGGTCACGGCATCGCCTGCCCCATGCCGGGGCCAGAGGTGCCGGCATGGGCGCAGCGTTGGCGCCCTGACCCCGCCTGGACAGGCGCTAAGTGATGCCACGCACGGCCTGAACGATTGGGGAGTCGTGGCCATTTTTGTCATGGTGTACATCGGGATGGTGCTGGGCGGCCTGCCGCGCCTGAAGCTGGACCGTTCCGGCGTGGCGTTGCTGGGTGCCATAGCGGTCATTGGCCTGGGCGCCATGAGCACCGAAGAAGCGGCCCGCGCCGTGGACCTGCCCACGGTGCTGCTGTTGTTTTCTTTCATGGTGGTGTCGGCACAGATGCGCCTGGGTGGTTTTTACACTGCAGTCACACGCCGGGTGGCGGCGCTGCCGCTTGGGCGCAATGCCTTGCTGGGGGCGATCATTGCTGTGGCCGGGGCTTTGTCGGCGGTGTTTTCCAACGACATCATCTGCCTGGCTCTCAAGGGCCTGAGTGTCGCCGCCGCCCTGCTGCTGGTGTTCCTGTTCACCGACTGGCCACGCGAGGTGGCGGCGCGGGTCGGCGCTGGCGTGTTGTTGCTGAGCCGGCGCCTGCATTCTTCGCAGGTGATGGGCTTTGTGGATTGGCCTCTGCTGGTACTGTTCATGGGCCTGTTTGTGGTCAACCATGCGTTTGAGTCAACCGGACTGGCCGCCCAGGCAGTGGCCCTGCTGGGCGCAGTAGCGTGCACCTGGCAGACCACGGCGCGCTGTTTGTGGCCGGCGTCGGGCTGTCCAACCTGGTCTCCAACGTGCCAGCGGTGATGTTGCTGTTGCCCCATCTCAGCGGCAGCGAAGCGGGTGTCACCCTGGCACTGGTCAGCACCCTGGCCGGCAACTTGCTTCTGGTGGGCTCAATTGCCAATCTGATTGTGGTGGACCAGGCGCAAAAAAGCGGCATTGACTGGCGCATGCACGCCCGCGTAGGCGTGCCAGTCACAGTGCTGACGCTGGCTGTGGTGTGGGTCTGGCGGGTCTGGCTTTAACGCCTGGTCACCGTTCCCCTGGCAGGTGTATGCGGTAAGCGTCAGCCAAGGAATATTCAATAAAATAGACTCACTTGACTGCAAGCCTTGCCACATAATTTGGCGATGTCCACACCCCCAACCCATGACCTTGGTCAATGCCATGAGCCATAACGCGGACATATTTCCCTGGAGCGCCACCTTTGCCACCGGCATTGAGGTGATTGACGCGCAGCACCAAACGCTGGTGGACTTGCTCAACCAGCTAGCCCGGCGCATGGCGTCTGACGCCGACGAGTTGTCCATTTACGCCGTCTTTGACGCACTGACAGATTACGCGCTGCACCATTTTCAGACCGAAGAAGGCATCTGGCGCCAGCACCTTGGTGACGATGCCATCAACCTCGCGCACGAGCAATCGCATCATGCCTTTGTGGCTGAAGTGGGGCGCGTGCGCCAGGTGGCGGGCAACGCGCAGGGTGACCAGACGGCAGACCAGGTGCTGTCTTTCCTGACGCGCTGGCTGGCTTTTCACATTCTTGAGGATGACACCCGCATGTCAATCATCGTGGGTGGCCTTCAGCGCGGGCTGAGCCTGACGCAAGCCAAAGAAGAGGCTACACGTGAGATGGACAGTGCCGCGCATGTCCTGATCACCGCTGTGCTCACCATGTATGACAGCCTGTCCAGCCGCACCCTGGCGCTGCTGCGTGAGCTCAGCCAGCGCAAGCGCATGGAGGAAAAACTGCGCCTGGCCAGCAACATCATCGAGAGTTCGGCCGACGGTATTTTCATCACTAACCTGCAGGGGCTGATCACCGATGTCAATCCGGCGTATTGCAAGCAAGTGCAGCGCAGCCGCGAGGAACTGCTGGGCCAGCCGGTGGCCTCTGTCATGCCCAGCCTGTTTGGGTCGGAGCCAGGGCAACAGGTGTGGGAGCTGGCAACTCAGGCCGGTCACTGGGCCGGCGAGCTATCCAACCGCAAGCCTGGTGGCGATTTTGAGTCGGTCTGGCTGACACTCTCCACTGTCAAGGACGCGGCGCAACATACACAGCATTTTGTCGGCATGTTGTCATCCATTTCCCAGTTGGTCGAGCGCCACCATGCCATGGAAGCAGCCGCCAACCAAGATGCCCTGACCGGGCTGCCGAACCGGCGCTTGCTGAAAGACCGGCTGGCCCAAGCCATGGAGCGCAGCAAGCGTGACGGCACCCTGTTGGCCGTGTGTTATCTGGACCTGGACCAGTTCAAGCCGGTCAATGACACCTTGGGCCACTTGGTGGGCGACCAGGTCTTGTGTGCCATGGCCCAGCGCATGACCCAGGCGCTGCGTGGTGCAGACACCGTGGCACGCGTCGGTGGCGACGAATTTGTGCTGCTTCTGGGTGACCTGACCCAGCCAGAAGAGGCGCGGCAACTGCTCGAACGATTGCTGCAAAGCGTACTAGAACCCATCGAGATCGACAGCCATCAGCTGCAGGTGGGTGCCAGCATGGGTGCCACCGTGTACCCGATTGATGCCGGTGATGCGGCTGACCTGTTGCAACATGCCGATCAGATGCTGTACTTGGCCAAAGCGCAAGGCCGGGCCTGCTTGCGCATGTACACCGGGGTTTGAGGTCAGTTAATGCGTGGCCGCATTGCTCGTCGCGCGGGCCAGCCGCTTGCCGTGTGGCAGCTGATGCAGGCGGGTGAACATGTCAAGGCAATAACCGTCAATTTTCAGGCACTTGTTGATTTCGTCCACCGGCAGCGGGCCTGACACCACCACGATGTCATTGGCGTGCTCAAGCGCACCGCTGGCCCGCAGACGTCGGCGAATGTTGTTGGCCCAGGAATGGATGCGCAAAGGGCTGCCATGCTCACGCAGGGTGCCAGTGCTGGCCTCAAAGGCAATCGCCACGGTGTCAGTTTTCAGCCGCAAGCGATGCTGCCCGGTGACCTTGTTGGCAGGCGCGCTGAGGTCATACAAGTGGTAGTTACCTTCTTTGAGTTGGTATTGCAATGTCATGGGTCACCTCTTCACATCTTTCATGAGGCCTGATTTTGCAAGACGACATGGATGCCAAAGACCCAAACAAGCAGTTAAAAGCAAATTTTTCGGCTAATTTACGGGTAAACCCCCATGAATTGAACAGCTGAACATACCGCAGCCCACGCCTGCGGTCCCATACGCACCACATCTGCTCATAAATGGCCGCCATGCTGGCGACGCCATACGCAATAGAATTAAATTTAATTTGAAAACATTAGCAACTCTTATTTAGCCACGCGCCATGAGTACTTTTGATCCTGACGCACTGGAATGCCTGGCGGCCATTGTGGAAGAAGGCGGCTTCGAGCGGGCCGCCGTCCGGCTGTCGATCACCCAGTCAGCGGTGTCGCAGCGCCTGCGTTCGCTGGAGGTGCAGGTTGGCACGGTACTGATTGTGCGCAGCCGCCCACTCAAGGCCACCACAGCCGGGCGCCTGCTGCTCAAACACGCCATGCAAATGCGCCTGTTGCGTGCCGACCTGGAGCGCGACCTGAAAGACATGGCCCCGGGTGTGGCCGGCCTGGCGGGCGAAGACGAGCGCATCTCGATTGCCATCAACGCCGACAGCATCGCCACCTGGGCCCTGCCCGCCTTGAACGTGCTGGCGCACCAAGGCCTGGGGCTTGAAATCATCACAGACGACCAGGACTTCACCTTTGAGTGGCTGCGTGAAGGCCGGGTGCTGGGCTGCGTCACCACGCTGCCGGCGGCACTGCGCAGCTGCAAGGTGGTGCCACTGGGTGCCATGCGTTATGTGGCCGTGGCCGAGCCGGCCTTTGCTGATGCACGCTGCCCCGATGGCCTGACGCGGCACAATTTCAGCACCCTGCCCTTTATTGCCTTCAACCGCAAGGATGACTTGCAGTCCGAGTTTGTGGCCAAGGTGTTCGGACTCAAACACGTGGCACTGAGTCAGATTTACGTGCCCAGCTCCGAGGGACAGGTGCGTGCGGTGCGGGCCAGTTGGGGCGTCAGTGTGCTGCCGGAACTGCAGGTGCGCGACCTCCTGCGCTCTGGCGCATTGGTTGACTTGATGCCTGGTCAGGCTTTGCAGGTGGGTCTGTACTGGCACTGCTGGAACCTGGACTCTGCCGTGCTGGATGCACTCACCCACGCCCTGCAAACCGCCGCCGGCATTGTGCTGACCCGCATGGCTGCAGCTTGATGCGGCCAAGGCCGGCAGCTGAACGACCGGGTCACAAAAAAGTCAGGCCGTCTGAATTTTGAAGACCTCGGATAACATGCAGTTATGACGACTGAAACCGCGCCCAACCTCACCTTCAAACAACGCATGTTGGTGGCCAGAGAAGACGCCATCGTGCACGCGGTGAACCGCTTGCTGGCTGAAAAAGGCTTTGAAGCCATGACCGTCGACGAGGTGGCCTTAAGGGTCGGCATTGCCAAGGCCAGCCTGTACAAACACTTCACCAGCAAGGAAGACCTGGCTGCGGCGGCCATGGTGCGGGTGATGCGCCGCGCACAGGACTTTATTAACGCCCTGCCCCCGGAGGTTGCGCCCATTGAAAATTTGCGCAGCGTGGTGCGCTGGGTGTTGCAGGTCAAACTGGCCGGCGACATGCCGACGCTGCCAAGCCAGAACTCCAGTTTGCGCACCGCCTTGATGTCGAACTGTGCCTACATGGATGGCCTGATGGACATCAGTGACCAGCTTGGCGCTTGGATTGAGTCGGCTCAGGCCAACGGACAACTTAATGCCAAACTGCCTGCGATTGCGATTTTGTACACCTTCTTTGCCCGTGCCTGTGACTCGGTGGTGGAGTTTCTAAAAATGGGCGAACTGTTCACCGATGAGGAAATCGTGGACATGGTGCTGGTCACCTGTTTTGATGGCATTAATGCACGTTAGCCCTTATTAAATAAGCGCTTGTAGCTATATATTACATATCGTCTAAAGCCTGTTTAACGCACTACCAGCACGGGCACCTTGCAGCCCGCCAGCACTTCGGTGGCAACAGAGCCAACTACCAGGTTCATCAGGGCGCCGTGGCCGTGTGAGCCCATCACCACCAAGTCAAAATGGCCATCAACCGCCATCTTGGCGATCAATTCCCCTGGTTTGCCGGTTTTCCAGAGGCACTTGGCCGTGACGCCGTGCCGAGCCAGGAATTTGGTCACCGGTGCCATCACCCGCTGTCCTTCATCTTCGTAATATTTGGTCACCAACTCCTTGCCGAGGGCGGCGCGCGCCTGGGTTGGCAACACCAGTTGCGCGGTGAACGCGGTGTACTCGTTTTTGGGTGAGAACAACTCGTGCGCCGCCAGGTAAGCCAGCATTTTCTTGGTGTAGCTACTGCCATCAACGGCCAAAAGAATTTTCATGGGGGACCTCCTGAATAAAGTAGGTGCAGTTTACCCAGGAGGGCAGGACGCAATTTGCCGAGAGTCAAGCAAATGTCAGTCTCAGACGCTGAGGCAAAGTGTGGGGTGAAACTGGCCCTGCTCATGCTTGTGCGCATACCCCAGCGGATTGGCCACCACCCGACAGCCCTCGTGGCTGTAGTGGCTGGGTGCGTGCAAGTGGCCGTGCAGCCAGAGCTGTGCCTTGGGCAGCAGATGATCCAGCGCATTGCAAAAGCCGGCCGTGCCAGGTGAGCGGCCATAACGCGGGTCGGCACTTAGCAGGCTCGGGGCAAAGTGCGTCACCACCACGGTCTGGCCCTCAAATGGCTGCGCCAACGCGCTGCTCAACCAGTCCTGGCAGACCACCGCCTGCGCGCGTACCTGGCCCGCCAGCCAGGGCTCACCTTGGCGGGTGGTGCCGGTTTTTGCCAGGTAATAGTCTGCGGCTCGGTAGGCTTTGCTGCGCGCCTTCAGTTGCGACGCAAGCAGTTGCGCCTGCGGCGTGCGCTCAGTGGCCTGGGTTGGCACCAGCGCCTCAAAGTCGGTCCACAGCGTGGTGCCGATCAAGCGCACTGGCGGCGCGCTCCCCTTGACGGGCCAGTGCAGCACACTGCGCTCCAGCCAGATTAGCCCCAGACGCGCACAGGTGGCCTGCAAGCGGCTGTGCGCCTCGTCAAAGTCAAGCCCGTCATACTCATGGTTGCCGGGCACAAAAAGCACCGGCGTCGGCCAGCCGAGCAGGGGCGAAAACCGGGCCAGACCAAAGTCATCATCTGTGAGCTGCGAACTGGCCTGATACGAGCCGATGTCGCCCGCCAGCACCAGCACATCCGCACCCGGCGCGGGCGTCGGTTGCCAGTCTGGCTGGGCTTCCAGATGGAGGTCGGAGAGCAGTTGGATGTTCATGGGTGTGGCGCGTCAACGGATGCGATTGGACGCCAACAAAAAAAGCCGCCGTGATGGGTGGCCTTTCAGGGTGCGGCGCAGCCTCAGGCGTTCAGGCGTTGCTCCAGCGCGGCCTTGGTGTCAATCAGGGCCTTGGGCATGTGGTAGGCCAACTGTTCAAAATGGCTGTCGTGCAGCTTGAACTCCTCGACCCAGGCCGCCTTGTCAATGCTTGTGACGGTTTTGAACTGCTCGGGCGTAAAGGACAGGCCGGTCCAGGTGAGTTCATCAAACAAGGGGGCCACGCCAAACAGGGTGTCCACGCCATGTGCCGTGCCTTCAATGCGGTCGATCATCCACTTGAGCACGCGCATGTTGTCACCATAACCGGGCCAGACGAACTTGCCGTCAGCGCCTTTGCGGAACCAGTTGACGCAGTAAATGTTGGGCAATGTGCCGCCGGTGGCTTCGAGCTTGGCTTCCATGTCAAGCCAATGCTGGAAATAGTCACTCATGTTGTAGCCGCAAAACGGCAGCATGGCAAACGGGTCACGGCGCACCACGCCCATTTGCCCGACCGCCGCCGCCGTGGTCTCGGACCCCATGGTGGCGGCCATGTAGACACCTTCCATCCAGGTGCGGGCCTCAGTCACCAGTGGCACGGTGGTGGAGCGTCGGCCACCGAAGATGAAGGCATCAATCGCCACGCCATCGGGGTTGTCCCACTCGGGGTCAAGCGCCGGGTTGTTGCCCGCCGCCACGGTGAAGCGTGAGTTGGGGTGAGCTGCCTTGGCACCCGTGGCTTTGGCGATCTCAGGCGTCCAGTCCTTGCCTTGCCAGTCGATTAGGTGCGCCGGCACATCGCCACCGTCTTGCTCCATGCCTTCCCACCACACGTCGCCGTCATCGGTCAGCGCCACGTTGGTAAAGATCACATTTTTGTCCAGGCTGGCCATGCAGTTGGGGTTGGTGTGGAAATTGGTGCCAGGTGCCACGCCAAAGTAGCCGGCTTCGGGGTTGATGGCGTACATCTTGCCGTCTGCGTTGGGCTTGATCCAGGCGATGTCGTCACCAATGGTGGTGACTTTCCAGCCATCAAAACCGGCCGGTGGCACCAGCATGGAGAAGTTGGTCTTGCCACAAGCGCTTGGGAAAGCAGCTGCCACATGGTATTTTTTACCTTTCGGGTTGGTCACGCCCAAAATCAGCATGTGCTCGGCCAGCCAACCCTGGTCACGCCCCATGTTGGACGCAATGCGCAGCGCAAAACATTTTTTGCCCAACAGTGCATTGCCACCGTAGCCAGAGCCATACGACCAGATTTCGCGGGTTTCGGGAAAGTGCACGATGTATTTGGTGGTGTTGCAAGGCCACTTCACATCTGCCTGGCCGGCTTCAAGCGGCGCGCCCACGGTGTGCACGCAGGGCACAAACTGACCGTCGGTGCCGAGCACGTCGTACACCGCCTTGCCCATGCGGGTCATGATTTTCTGGTTGACGGCCACGTAGGCGCTGTCACTCAGCTCAATCCCGATGTGCGAAATGTGTGAGCCCAGCGGACCCATGCTGAACGGCACCACATACATGGTGCGGCCTTTCATGCAGCCGTCAAACAAGGCCTTGGATGTGCCGCTGCCGGTTTGCAACAGGGTGCGCATCTCGGCCGGGGCCATCCAGTTGTTGGTCGGGCCGGCGTTTTCCTTTTGCTCGGAGCAAATGTAGGTGCGGTCTTCCACACGCGCCACATCGCTTGGGTCAGAGCAGGCCAGAAAACTGTTTGGGCGCTTGGCCGGATTGAGTTTCTTGAAAGTGCCGGCGTCCACCAGTTGCTGGCACAGGCGGGCGTATTCCTCGTCGGAGCCGTCACACCAGTACACGCTGTCAGGCTTGGTGAGGGCCGCCATGTCCGCCACCCAGGCGATCAGTTTGACATTTTTGACATAACTAGGTGCAGTTAGATTCAGGTTTGACATGACGGGAGTCCTCTAAGTAAATAAAAAGGCGGAGTTATTGACCCTGGATCCCGGATCAAACAACTCGCAACCCGCCTATTTTAGAGAGTGTGCCCGGCAGTTACCTGACGGTTACATCGCCAATTCCACACGGGTTTGACCTGGCACAAGCCCCCAGGCCGCGTCAATGCACACATTGCGCGTCCATGCCCGCACCCTGCAACGCGGCCAGCACGTCGCTAATGTGTTGCGGACCACGGGTCTGGATCACCAACTCGATCTCGACGTTTTGCGCGGCCAGGGTGGTGAAGGCTCGCTGGTGATGCACCTCGTTGATGTTGGCCCCGGCCGCCGCCACCGTGGCGGTGATCAGTGCCAGCGTGCCGGGCACGTCACGCGCGCTCACCTTGAGGCGGGCCAAGCGGCCGGCGCGCACCATGCCACGCTCAATGATGGCCGCCAGCAGCAGCGGGTCGATGTTGCCACCGCACAGCACCAGCCCGACCTTTTTGCCTTTGAAGCGCTCGGGGTATTTCAGCACGGCTGCCAGTCCGGCGGCACCAGCCCCCTCCACCAGGGTTTTCTCGACTTCCAGCAGCATCACAATGGCTTGCTCGATGTCGCCCTCATCCACCAGCACCAGGTCAGTGACCAGGCGCTCGATGATGGCTTGCGGCAGGATGCCGGGCGTGCCTACTGCAATGCCCTCGGCAATGCTGCTGCTGCCTTGCGCCAGGTGGGTGCCCTTGATGGTGTTGTACATGGCCGGGAAACGCGTCGTTTGCACGCCGATGACCTCGATGCCAGGCTTGATCGCCCGGGCGGCAGTGGCCATACCGGCAATCAGTCCGCCGCCGCCAATGGCCACCACCAAGGTGTCAATTTCGGGCACATCGGCCAGCATTTCCAAGGCCACCGTGCCCTGCCCGGCCACAATGTCCGGATCATCGTAGGGGTGCACAAAAATCAGATGTTGCGCGTGTGCCAGTTCCAGCGCGTGGGCGCGGGCCGCGTCCAAAGAGTCACCGTGCAGCACAATTTCAGCACCAAAACCGCGGGTGCGCTCGACCTTGACGCCAGGGGTAAAACGCGGCATGACGATCACCGCACGAAGCCCCAGGCGCTGCGCATGGTAGGCCACACCTTGCGCGTGGTTGCCGGCGCTCATGGCAACCACACCGCGCGCGCGCTCCTCTTGGCTCAGTTGCGCCAGCTTATTGCAGGCGCCGCGCTCTTTGAACGACGAGGTGAACTGCAGGTTCTCGAACTTCAAAAAAATCTGCGCCCCAGTGATGTCTGAAAGTGTCTTGGATGCCACACAGGGCGTGCGCAACAGGTGGTCTTGCAGGCGCTCGGCGGCGCGCTCAATGTCGGCAAGTTCAAGCATTTTCAGGCTCCAGGGCGGGGGTGATCTTCACCGGGCAGGGGAAAGGCAATCATCGGTCAGAGATACCAACATGACTCGCCGTAATGTAAGTCCGGATCAAGTGGTGCGCCCGCGCCCGCTACCTGACGGGTGCGATTCAAGTGATGTGTGCTTTCTGATGAATGGTTCTTACCCAGCACATTCAGGTGCGACTATTGGGTCTCGGCTGACATCACGGTGGTGGGTGAATCAGTCGGGCGATGAGGTGCGCCAATCGCCGGGCCGAGTTTGATACGCTGCGCCGGGTTTGACGTAAGACCTTGATT
>Ga0105046_10012053_pt1 | contig 13411 bp, 17 predicted proteins | sample MAT03_FD_78385 | JGI IMG/M metagenome (GOLD analysis project Ga0105046, IMG submission 78385) | Freshwater microbial communities from Lake Fryxell liftoff mats and glacier meltwater in Antarctica - MAT-03 (megahit assembly) | ecosystem: Environmental > Aquatic > Freshwater > Ice > Liftoff... | reverse complement strand
GTGGCGGGAACGGCAAAGCCCGTAAGACGAAAGCGGAAAGCCGTTGACCCGCCCTGTAGCACACTGGCGAAAGCCCGCGCCCGAATACGGATCGCGGGCTTTCGCTTGAGCGCGATCGTTGGATCGATCGTGCATAACCCGTCCGGGAAGTTGGCCCTCAGGTCTTGAGGCCCGACTACTTTGCCGAACGAGATAGAGCCGCAAGAGATGACATTCACCGCACAGATCGACGACCTCACCACCGCCCTGCGACACACGCGTTCACGCCTGCTCGCACCGCTCGATCTCCAGCAACAACAACTGCCGCGCGACCCGCAGATCTTCGTGGAGGACGTGCTGTACTATGTGATGGACGAATGGGCCGCGGATCTGCGCGAGCAAGGCCATGTGCTGGAGGAGGACACGACCTGGAACGATGGTGCGAGCCATTTCCCACGCTATGTCTTGCGACTGGCGGGTGGCACGCTGGCTCAGCTCCACTTCACCGGGGAGTATCCCCGTGCGCTGCACCTGTCGATCAGCAAGGGCTTCCGCCACGGGAACCAGTTCAGCGACGCGCGCCAGGTGCAATTCGAACTGCCGATCACACCCGATCCGAACAAGCTCCTCCTCAGTCTGCTTAACGCGCTGAAGGACGTGACCGTGGTATGAGCGCATAGCGCTATGGCCCGATGAAGACACTGTATCTCTGTCGACACGCCAAGAGCAGCTGGGCCGATCCCGGGATGGACGACTTCGACCGGCCGCTGAACGAGCGCGGCTTGCGGAACGCTCCACACATGGCGCACACGTTCAAAGAGCGCGGCGAGCCCGTGGACTTGATAGTGAGCAGTCCGGCGAACCGCGCCTTGACCACCGCGCGGTGCTTCGCCGAAGCGCTCGCCGTGCCACCGGACCGCTTTCTTCAGGACCGATCGATCTACCACGCCGAACGCAGCGGATTGATGCGCATCGTTCAGGAACTCCCCGATACCGCACAGCGCGCCATGCTCTTTGGCCACAATCCGGGCTTCACAGAATTGGTGGATCATCTCTGCGACACGGGCGTGGGCAACCTGCCTACCTGCGGCATTGTCCGCATCGACTTTCCCGTTAACGAGTGGAATATGGTGACGCGCGAACTGGGAACGCTGGTCTGGTTCGACTACCCGAAGAACCATTCCGATCAAGAGTGATCCCGCTGGCGGGACCAAGACCTCAGCGCAATGCTTCGCGGTAGAGCGTGCGATGCTGCAGTGACCCGTAGGGACGGTACACGTAGTAGGCGTGCCCGTCGTGTACCTGCACCTCTTCGGGGAACGGGTACGTGAGCGTGATCGCACGCCCCAGATCGCCCGTGCGCGGATCCACTTCGCACAACCAGGTGTGTATGCCTCGCGCGTACACGGCGTAGATCCGTCCATCCACTGGGTCCTGGAGCAGCCGAGTCTTCCAACTCCGCACTGTGTGATGGGTCATCGCCACTTCGTCCAATGCGCTGAGGTCCGGCGCGAAACGGCGGATACGCTCGCGGTAGTGATCGAAGACGCAGAGTGTGTCCTGCACCACGAACAACGGCGCGTACGGCACATCGAAATAGGGGTCGTTGTAGAATGCCGTCATGTAACCGGCGATAACCTCGCTGTCCACGCCGAGTTCGCGACCCAGGTCCATGGCCACCACTTTGTCGTGCCCGCTCATGTACTTGTACTGTGACCTGAACAGTTCCATCAGGCGGGAGTCTTCCACCGCACAGATCAACTGGCTGCTCTCACTTTGGGGATCGTAGGCGATGTGATCGAAGGCGGGATAGGTGCTGGACAAGTTGTTCCCGATGAGGAGGCCGGGTATGCTGTCTGTCCATGGCAACACCGCATCGTGCAGTGTGGCGCGGTCGATACGGCCAAGTGTGATGCCCTCTTCTCCAACTTCGGCGACCCAGGCCTCGTCCATGCCTTCAACCACCACGCGCTGCTGATGATCGTGATGCAGGGCACGGGCGCTGGAAGGCAATGCGCAGGTGTGGTGTTCACGGAAGAGCGTATCGAGCAGGTGCAACCGCGCGCCGCGCAGTACCTGCTCGCCGGCCTTGTCCTCTCGATGCCAGAGTTGCGGCTTCTCATAGACCAATACCCAGAGCCCATCGGCATTAGCAAAATAGGCTCCCACGTGCAGATCCTGCCGTTGATAGACCACCTCCGGAAGAGGACGAACTAGCGTGAACGGATCGAGTTGGATCGCTTCGAGCGCCAGGCGAAGGACCAGCCTCTTCCCTTCCACCACTTCACCAGGCAGCACGATCCGCTCCACCGGCGCATAGCCCAGATGTCCCACGCGGATCGCGATCGCGGTGCTGTGGTCCCATGCGATCCGGAAAGAACCATCCCCATCGGTGATCACCGAGATCGATCCATCGGTCGTGGAAACACGAGCACCCACCAGCGGCTTCGAGCTGGCGCTGTCCAGCACGGATCCAAGCAGCAACTTCTCCTGACCTTCGGACGTCTTGTGAAGGACAAGGGAGGCCAGTACGACGAGGCCGATGCGAAAAAGACTTCTCATGCGTTCCAAGATGAAGATACACCGAGGGCTGGGATCGCATAAGGTGACGAACGACCATCGGGTGCATTGACCGACCAACGGCATGGAACAGACGCTCCGCTACGATCACTACAAGGTGCTTTGCGTTCCACGCGATGCGACGCCCGACCGGATCAAGCGCGCCTACCGCGAGCAGGTGAAGGACTGGCATCCCGATCGGAATCCATCACCACGCGCGGCTGCGGTGTTTCAAGCGGTACACGAAGCGTATCGTGTGCTCAGTGATGCCGACCTCAGGCATCGTTACGACGAGCGATTGCGGTTCTACCGCCAGGCTGCGGCACCGAAGTACGCGGCCACATCAGACCGCGCCCGATCACCGATCCATGGACGGCGCCACGAGATCTCCGACGTGCCGGACCGGCCTGTACACCGTTTCGCTTTCTACGGACTGCATCTCACCGGCCTCGCGTTCGGCGTCACACTCGTCATGGGCATCCTCATTGGGTTCACGTTCTTCGATTGGCCAGGGTACATTCTGCTGTTCACTGTACCAGGGCTCGCCATCATCCCCGATAGTTGGGAAGGCCTGCGCAGTTGACCCTCTCGTCCCAAAGGCAAAGGCCCCGCTCCCGAAGCCTTCCTTGCCGGATCGCTGGATCACACCACCGGTACCATCCAGGCATAGGGGTCTGGTATCCTGCCGCGCCGAATATCGCCGAGTGTCTTGCCAATACGATTGGCCGTTTGCCGCTTCGCGAGATCGGGTAGTTCGAATACATCATCGTTGAAGGCGATGCTCTGTATGTGGGCGATGGTGGCAGCGGTTCCTGCACCGAAGGCGGAGATCATCCGCCCATCGCGCGCGGCAGCGACCACTTCCTCCACACCCACTTTCCGCTCTTCCACCCTGACGCCTTGGTCCTTGGCGATGCGAATGATGCTGTCGCGTGTGATGCCGTGCAGTATGCTGCCGTCCAGTTCAGGAGTAACAAGTGTGCCATCGATGTTGAAGAACACGTTCATCGTACCGCTCTCCTCGATGTACTTGTGCTCCAATCCATCGGTCCAGAGCAATTGATGGAAGCCCTGGTCCTGGCCGATCTTGGCGGGGTAGAGGCCACCGGCATAGTTGCCGCCGCATTTCGCCTCGCCCGTTCCACCGGGGAAGGCGCGGCTGTATTTCGTCTCGATCTTCACCCGGACCGGTTCGGAATAATAGCCTCTAACCGGACATGTGAAAATGATGAACCGGTAGCTGTCGCTCGGACGCACACCGATGTACTCGTCACTTGCGAACATGAACGGTCTTATGTACATCGCGGATTCTTCTCCATCGGGGATCCATCCGCGGTCCATGCGCACCAGTTCCAGCAAGGCCTCCATGAACAGGTCCTCCGGAATGGCCGGCATGCACATCCGTTTCGCGCTGCGGTTCATCCTGGCGATATTGGCCTGCGGGCGGAAGATCGCGACATCGCCGCCGTCGCTCTTGTACGCCTTCAGGCCTTCGAAAATGGTCTGGCTATAGTGGAGCACCAATGCAGCAGGACTCATGCTCAGAACGCCGAACGGCATGATCGAGGGTTTGTGCCACTCCCCGTCACGGAAGTCCATGACGAACATGTGATCGCTGAAGACCCGGCCGAACTTCACATCGTCCAGGTCGGTCTCCGGAAGCCGACTGTGCGGCGTGCGCGTGATCGCTATCTTTTGCCCGGTGGTGATCATCCGGATGGTGCTTTATGGTGCGGAACGAATGGCCTCTGGCCCTGCTGATACTGGCCGACAAGGTAGGTCTTGCAATGGTCCCGCAATGTTAATGGATGCGAACTGTGGATCCTGCGATACAGCCTGATATTCATTCCGTGCTTCGCACGCATTGGGGCTACGACCACTTCCGGCCGATGCAGGAGGAGGTCATCCGCAGTGTGCTCGACGGCCGGGATACGCTCGCCCTGCTCCCTACGGGTGGTGGCAAGAGCCTGTGCTTCCAGGTACCCGCATTGGCGATGGGCAAGTTGTGCCTGGTGGTTTCCCCACTGATCGCCTTGATGAAGGACCAGGTGGAACGCTTGCGCAGCATGGGCATCTCCGCACGCGCGATCGTTTCGGGAATGAGCTACGCCGAGATCGAGAACGCGCTGGAGAGCGCAGCGGTAGGCAAGCTGTCCTTCCTCTACGTGTCGCCTGAACGGCTGGGATCGGAGATCTTTCAAGCGAGGCTCCCCCGTCTACCGCTCGCCCTCATCGCGGTGGACGAGGCGCATTGCCTCTCGCAATGGGGCTATGACTTCCGGCCATCGTACCTGAAGGTGCGTGAGGTGCGCGAGAAGCGGCCCGAAGTCCCCGTCCTCGCGCTCACCGCCACGGCGACACCGAGAGTGGCCCTGGACATCATGGACAAGCTCGCCTTTACAAAATCCAATCTGTTGCAGGGCGATTTCCACCGACCTGAGCTCGTGCTCTGGGCCAGCAAGGGAGAGGACAAACTCGGGCGCTTGCTGAAGATCACCGACAACGTACCGGGCACCTCTATTGTCTACGTTCGTGAGCGGCGCGGCACGGTGCGGGCCGCACGCTTTCTGGAACAGCACGGTGTACAGGCGGCGGCCTATCATGCCGGCCTGCCCGGTGACGAACGTGATCGTGTACAGCGTGCATGGACCAATGGCGAGGTGCGTTGCGTAGCCGCGACCAATGCCTTCGGCATGGGGATCGACAAGGCCGATGTGCGCGCGGTGATCCACCTCGACCCACCATCCGACCTGGAGAGCTATTACCAGGAAGCCGGTCGTGGTGGTCGTGATGGCAAGCAAGCGTACGCATTCCTGTTGATCGGACCCGGTGACGAGGACCGCTTGCGCGAGCGCGTGCGCAATGCGTTCCCCGAGCTGAAGGACATCCGCCGGGTGTACCAAGCCTTCGCGGACATGAACGGCATCGCCCTGGGCTCGGGGTCAATGGAGACCTACGAACTCGATCTGCGTGCGCTCGCGGCGCGCACCACCCTGGCGGTCGTCACCGTCTCGCACGCGATCAAGGCCCTGGAACTGGATGGCAAACTCGTTCTCTCGGAAGGCGCGAGATCCCCTTCACGCGTGCTGATCACTGCGAACCAGGGTGTGGTGTACAACATGCGCGTGAATGACAGCCGGACCGGACCTTTGATCGAGGCCCTGTTGAGGTTGCACGGCGGCCTCTTTGAAGAACCCGCTGTGATCGATGAGAACCGCATCGCGCGCCTTCTGGATTGGCATGCTGATACGGTCAGGTCACGGCTCCATGAGTTGGACAAACTGAAGGTTCTCTCCTACCGACCACGTAGCGACGCACCAACGATCACCTTGTTGCTTCCACGTCAGGACGCACAACGCCTTACGATCGATCCGGCGGCACTTCGTGATCGCGAACAACGGGCGATCGAACGGATGGAAGCGATGCTCGCGTACATGAACACGACGGACCGCTGCCGGGAGCGCATGCTCCTCGCCTACTTCGGCCAGGTATCAGAGACGGATTGCGGACGGTGCGATGTGTGCAAGTCACGGACCGCCACCTACGGGGTCAAGGACACCGGGAGCAGTACAGGGGTGAGCGAACCGCTGGCGCACTACGAGCGATCGGTGTCAGAAATACGCTGGGAGGCCGACGAGATAGGTACACCGCCGGAGAGCGACATGGTATGAGCCGAAAACTGGACCGTTCGTTCTATACGCGGCCGAATGTGGTGCACATTGCCCGGGAACTCTTGGGCAAAGTACTGGTCACTGAGATCGGTGGTGAGCGTACCGCGGGCACCATCAGCGAAACGGAAGCATATGCCGGTAGCATCGACCGCGCCTCCCACGCGTTCGGTGGTAGGCGGACCCAGCGGAACGAACCGATGTACGGTATCGGGGGCACAGCATACGTGTACCTCTGCTACGGCATACACCATCTCTTCAATGTGGTCACCAATGTCGCCGGTTTTCCGCACGCGGTACTGATCCGGGCGGTCCACCCCATAGAGGGTATTGATACGATAGCGGACCGGAGGTCGCCCGCGCCGTGTACCACGGGTGGACCGGGGACACTTTCACAGGCCTTGGGCATACGTACCATACATAGTGGTCTCGATCTGTGCGGCGATACCATCTGGATCGAGGATCGCGGTCACCTTGTTCCAAAGCGAAGCGTGCTGATCGGTCCTCGCATCGGCGTGGAGTACGCAGGGGATGATGCGTTGTTGCCGTACCGCTTCCGCATCGCACCTTAGCGCGCTCGATCCACTTCCTGCGAAAGCGAGCCCCGTATGAGCGACCAGCGAATCCTGTTCATGGGTACACCGGAATTCGCGGTGGGTGCGTTGAACGCGCTCGTCGATGCGGGCCTGAACATAGCGGGTGTGGTCACCGCGCCGGACCGTCCAGCTGGGCGCGGAAGGCAGCTGCGGGAGTCCGCCGTGAAGATCCGCGCCCGTGAATTGGGACTTTCCATTCTTCAACCCGAGCGTTTGAAGGATCCGGCCTTCCTGGAAGAGATCGATCGACTCAATGCATCCTTGTATGTAGTGGTCGCTTTTCGCATGCTGCCCGAAGTGGTCTGGAACCGTCCGAAGCATGGTACGGTGAACCTCCACGCATCCCTCCTGCCGGACTATCGCGGTGCGGCACCGATCAACTGGGCGGTGATCAACGGTGAGAAGCGAACGGGCGCTACCACGTTCATGATCCGCCACGAGATCGATACCGGCGACATTCTACTGCAGCAAGAACTCGCCATTGGAGATGAGGAGACGGCCGGTGAGTTGCACGACCGCTTGATGGTGTGCGGCGCTTCGCTCATGGTGCGCACGGTCCGAGGCTTGTTCGCTGGTTCACTCGTTCCCGTTCCGCAGCAGGAAAGACCCACCCACGCCGCTCCGAAACTGACACCGGAGAACTGCGGCGTTCAATGGAGCGCTGGCGCTGAGGTTATACACAACCTGGTGCGGGGCCTCAGTCCTTTCCCCGGAGCATGGACAACATGGAACGCACCCGGCACGCCTCCGCAACACTTCAAGATCCTGCGTACCCGTCCGACCGGATTTTCAGGAACATCGCATACCGGCGCGGTGCGGATAGTCGATGAACGACTACTGGTACACACCGGCAGCGGTTGGCTTGAAGTACTCGACGTGCAGCCGGAGGGCAAGCGTCGCATGGACGCCGCCTCCTTCGTTCGCGGCCTGCGCAGCACGGACAACATCGAACTCGCATGAACTCATCGCGACCATGGTTCGGTGCGGCGCTGCTCGTGTTGGCCTCACCCTGCACCGCGCAAAGCATCACCTCGGTGGATGAACAAGCCTGCGCTCCGAACGAAGGGGCCGTTCACGTCGCGCCGTTGTATAGTGACAGCACTTGCAGTTCGTTCCTGATATGCATCGATACGGAAGTGAAGACCCATCTCCACCGCGTGCATACCGAACATGTCTTCGTGCTGGATGGCGAAGGCATGATGCGCCTCGGCGATCTTGAACGGCCGGTGAAGACGGGTGATACGATCGTGATCCCCGCAGGCACTCCGCATGGCGTTCGGGTCACGAGCAGGAAACCTTTGCGTGTCGTGAGCGTGCAGTCGCCGCGCTTCGACGGAAGTGATCGGGTGTTCCTGGAGCCCTGAATCGTTGGCTCAACACTTGTTGAGAAATCGGAAAATCACCTTTCCGCAAAGCCTTGCTGGGGGCGGGTTATAGACGCAGTTATGAACAAAACCCCTGATTTTTCAACATTCTCCCGATGGACCGCCGGAAACCCTTGACAGGCGTGGTTATCCGGATACATTTGCTCACGAGTTCTCTAAACAACAAACTCAAAAACACCAAACAACATGGGCTTGAACAAAGCTGAATTGATCGAGGCGATCGCTGCTGATGCAAAGATCTCCAAGGCTGACGCGAAGCGCGCCGTTGACGCGTTCGTTACCAGCACCACCAAGGCGCTGAAGAAAGGTGAGCGCGTAGCCCTCGTCGGCTTCGGCACCTTCAGCATCACCAAGCGCGCTGCCCGCAAAGGCCGCAACCCACAGACCGGCAAAGAGATCAAGATCGCTGCCAAGAAGGTGGTGAAGTTCAAGGCCGGCGCCGACCTCGCCACCAAAGTGAGGTAAGACCCGCCTTCCTATCGGGAAAGTCCCCCGCCCCCTGGCGGGGGACTTTCTTTTTTCCGCGGCAACGCACTGACCATGACCGATCAGGAGATCTACGCGCACCTCGCACCGTTCATCAGCGACAACAAGCGCGCGCTCTTCGAGCGCATCGCAGTGCGACGCACGCGGCATGTCACCGTGGTGTTGGAGGACATCTACCAATCGCAGAACGCGAGCGCGGTGGTGCGCACCAGCGATCTCCTCGGCCTGCAGGACATCCATGTGATCGAGAACCGCAACACGTACAAGATCGATCCCGATGTTACGCTCGGCTCATCGAAGTGGGTGGACATCCACCGCTACCGTGATCACGCCGACAATACACGAGCATGTGCCCAGGCGCTCCGCGCGAAAGGATACCGGATCATCGCCACATCGCCACGCGGTGAGAGCTGCACGCCGCACACCATCGCGCTCGACCGGCCCATGGCGTTCTGCTTCGGCACCGAACTCACCGGATTGAGCGATGCGCTGCTGGATCTCGCTGACGAGCATGTGCGCATACCGATGCATGGTTTCACCGAGAGCTACAACATCTCCGTGTCAGCTGCGATCATCCTTTTCACGGTGATGGAACGCTTGCGCTCGAGCGATGCTGCGTGGCAACTCAGCGATGCGGAGCTGATCACCTTGAAACTGCGCTGGGCCCGGCAAGTGGTGCAGAGTGCGGATCTGATCGAAGCGCGCTTTCGTGCGGAACGAGGCGCGGACGAACGTAGCTGACCGTCGCACGAACATATCGCGATCGTTGATCCCATGGCGCGCACAAGTGCATCTCAAAAGGGATGATCACCGAGGCATCGCACAACGGTTATTGACACATTCGCGTTCACAACTGGAACTTTCGCGCAGTGATCCTCGTACAGACCTCCCGATACTTTTGGAACGGATCCTTAACACTCCAAACAAATGGGAAAAGGTGATATGAAGACCAAGAAAGGCAAGCGCGCACGGAAGAGCACCGGCAAAAGCCGTCCTTCCAAACGCACTTCGCGCGTAGCTTCAGCCAAGAAGGCAACGGCCAAGAAGGCCGCGAAGAAGGCTCCGAAGAAGGCCGCCAAGAAGGCCGCTCCGAAGAAAGCCGCCAAGAAGGCCGCCAAGAAGAAGTAGTTCTTCGAACGCTACAGAAGCAAAGACCCCCGGCGAACCCGGGGGTCTTCTGCGTTCAATAGGCTCGTATCCTCAAGGCTGAAGGCGCGTGCGCACCCACTTCTCATCGGAGAGCTGTTCGAAGGCGATGCGATCATGCAACCTGGAGGTGCGTCCCTGCCAGAACTCGATGCGCACCGGCCGCACGCGATAGCCGCCCCAATGCAAAGGGCGCGGCACATCGCCATCTCCGAAGCGTTCCTTCCACCGCGCATACCGCTGCTCCAGCGCATCCCTGCTCTCGACCGGCCGGCTCTGGTCACTGCTCCAGGCACCGATCCTGCTTTCGCGCGGTCGGGTCCCGAAATAGGCATCGGACTCCTCCACACTGAGATGTTCGACGCGGCCCTCGATCCGTACCTGTCGTTCCAACTGGGGCCAGAAGAAGGTGAGCGCTGCGCGTGGGTCACGTTCCAGGTCCATCGCCTTGCGGCTGTTGTGGTTGGTGTAGAAGACGAATCCGCGTGCATCGAACGAACGCAGTAGAACGATGCGACAGCTGATCGTGAGGCTGCCCATCGTCGCCAGCGACATCGCATGCGGTTCGGGTAGGCCCTCATCCTCCGCCTTCTTCAGCCATGCACCGAACAACGCGATCGGATCCATGCCCGCTTCGCTCTCGATCAATTCCATCCTTTCATATTCCTTCCGGTGGTGGACATGCTGTTCGCTACTCATGATGATCGCCTTGGGTGGTGCGAAGTTATCCGCCGACCGGTCCGGGAACGCCGTTGCTTGTGCATCGTTTGCAACGAGGATCCCGAACATCCTACCTTGACATCACCATGGGCGGCAACATCCTCGACCTCGATCCACTGAACCGACACAAGCCAGGGCGCGGACGCCTGCTGGTGAGCGAGCCTTACCTGCCCGATCCGTACTTCCGGCGCACGGTGGTGCTGTTGTGCGAACACAATGAAGAAGGATCGTTCGGCTTCGTGTTGAACCGGCACATGGACCTTGCGGTGAACGACCTCATGGAGAACATGCCGCCGATCGGTGCGCGTGTGAGCATCGGTGGGCCTGTGCAAAGTGGCAATCTCTACTACCTGCATACACTCGGTGCCCATGTGGAAGGAAGCCTCGAAGTAGTGGACGGTGTACACATGGGGGGCGACTATGAACACCTGCGGTCGATCCTCGCCACCGATCCCAAATTGTCAAAGCATGTGCGCTTCTTCGTGGGCTATTCCGGCTGGGGCCGCGATCAGCTGCAGAAGGAACTGGATGAGCGCTCCTGGTTGGTATCCCGTGCGGACAAACGCCGGATAATGAGCATGAAGGACGCTGATCTGTGGGCGGAGACCCTGCGCGCCATGGGCCGGGAGTTCGCCCCGCTGGCCAACTTCCCCGATGACCCATCGCTCAACTGAGCCCCGACTTCACCAGCAGGTCCATAAGTTGACCGACGAGCCGATGCGCGTAGCGCTTGGTGCGGTACGTGCCCACCCATTGCAAACCACGCAACGCATTGGTGAAGAACACCTCGTCCGCAGCGAGCAGGTTCTGCGGGTTCAGGGAACATTCATAGACCTTGATCCCGTTCGCGAGGGCGAGGTTGATGATCTGCGCACGCATCACACCACCCAGGCAGCCATCGGCGAGCGATGGCGTGTAGAGCACCCCATTGCTCACGATGAACAGGTTGCCGACGCTGCTCTCGATGATGTTGCCCCGCTCGTTCTGCAGGAGGCAATCGTCCAGGCCCTTCTGCTTGCTCCACAATGCGGCCATGATGTAGTACTGGCAGTTGAGCGTCTTATGCCGTGACAGATCATTGATCGGCTTGCGCATCTCCGGCCAGATATCCACCATGAGGCCCTGGGGGTTCAGTCGATAGGTGGGATCGGTGATCGCGGTGAGTTCGATGGTGTATGCTCCTTCGTCACTTTCCGGTCGGTAGTGACCGGAGCCGTCGCGGAAAAGCGTGAACCGGCAACGGCCGCTCTCGATGCCATTGGCCTGGACCAGTTCAAGGATCGAGCGCTCGAAGGCCGCACGATCAAGCGCTACCGGCACCTTGATGCGTAGTAGTTCCGCACCGGTGGTGAGCCGCGCCCAATGCGCATCGATGAAACAAGGCATACCCCGAATGATGCGAATGCTCTCGAACAGCCCGTCGCCATAATGGAACGCGCGGTTGTCCAACGTGATCACCGGCTGATCACCCGGAACGAGGCTACCGTTGATATTCACCATCTGCGTCATGCGTTCAACACCTGGTCCCTAATGACAGGGAGCAAGGGCGCGTTCGGCGGTACGAGTATACCACGCACGCCGGCCGCTCCCGCCGCGAGCAGGTCGCGTTCCCGATCACCGATCATCACCGAAGCCGCCGGATCGATGCCATGCCGGGCGATCGCCCGTTCCAGCAACAATGATCCCGGCTTCCGGCAGAGGCATGCGCCACCTTGTGGGTGGTGCGGGCAGTAGTAGAGGTCCGTGAGATGAACGCGGTGGTTGGAGAGCACGTCGTGAAGGTAGCGATGTACCCGCGCCACATCTTCGTGGCCATAGAGCCCCAGCCCGATCCCGCTCTGGTTTGTGATCACCACGATCGCCAGACCGGCCTCCTGAAGCGAAAGCAACGCATCGGGCACGTCGGGGAGCACCTCGAAATCCTCCAGGCGCCAGGTATGCTCACCCCGTTCGCGGTTGATCACACCATCCCGATCGAGGAACACCGCCCGGCGCATCACAGACCCAAGGAGCGTTGGAACGAACCGATGTTCAACAACAACTGCGGCTCCAATGCCGTGGTGAAGAGCACGCCATAGACCGCACCATAGAAGTGAGCATCGTGCGCCACGTTGTCACCCGCGCGCTTGTCCATGTACCAGGAGTACACCAGGTATAGAATGCCGAAGACCCACGCCGGGAGATCCACGGGAACGATCAGCAAGCCCACGTTCCTGGTGGGCAGCATGAGGATCTGCGCGAAGAGCACCGCGGACACCGCGCCGCTAGCCCCTACGGCCCGGTATCCTGGGTTCTGGATGTGCTTTTTGAAAGAAGGAAGGGAGGAGAAAAGGATCCCACCGAGATAGAGACCGAGATACGGAAACACCACCGGCCCACCGGTGATCATCCCGAAGAGCATCTCCACATTGCGGCCGAACATGAAAAGCACGAACATGTTCACCAACAAATGCGGCCAGTTCGCATGGATGAACGCGTGCGTGAGGAAGCGGTACCACTGCCCCCTCGCCTTGATCACGAAAGGCTCGAACAACAGCGCCTGGAACACGCGCTGATCCTGGAACGCGGCGAAGGACACCAGTGTGGAGACCAGGACGAGGGCGATCGTGATGGGTTCGGACACTGGTGTGGTTCGGGTGGGTCCGAAGATACCCGTGTACCCTTAATAGGTATGGTCGCGTGCGATGCGCCATCCCTCAGCCCCTTTCGCCCAGAGCAGCGAGAAGCCACCGCCAAGGGTATCCGCTGTCCGGTGAAGCTCCCATGTGCCGGTAACCCATGCATTGTACGCACCGGCAGGTACCACCTCGTGGATCCCGAACGCCAGATCGCCCATGGCCGCTTTGTCCGGGTAGGACTGTTCGTAGTTCTC
>Ga0105046_10012052_pt1 | contig 13412 bp, 11 predicted proteins | sample MAT03_FD_78385 | JGI IMG/M metagenome (GOLD analysis project Ga0105046, IMG submission 78385) | Freshwater microbial communities from Lake Fryxell liftoff mats and glacier meltwater in Antarctica - MAT-03 (megahit assembly) | ecosystem: Environmental > Aquatic > Freshwater > Ice > Liftoff... | reverse complement strand
GCAACCAACCGCCAGCCGACTTCAGAAGAGGTTGAATCTTTGCTGTTCGCCGTAAAATGCTGCAAACACCTCAAATCGAACGCAATCGCCCTGGTTAAAAACGGGCAGCTTATCGGTATGGGTTGTGGTCAGCCCAACCGTGTGGACGCCCTGCGACAAGCCATCAACAAAGCCCAATCGTTCGGTTTCGACGTAAAAGGCGCCGTCTTGGCTTCTGATGCGTTTTTCCCGTTTCCAGATTGTGTTGAAATTGGTCACGAAGCAGGCATCACTGCCGTCGTGCAACCAGGAGGTTCCATCAAGGACCAAGACAGCATCAATGCCTGCAATGAACGCGGTATGGCTATGGTGATGACTGGTTTCCGCCATTTCCGCCACTGATCCCATGCGAAAAAAAGAAAAAGCGAAACACATCCAGCAAATGCTGGAGGAACTTTATCCGGAAACACCCATCCCGTTGAGGCACAGTGACCCGTACACACTTCTGGTCGCTGTATTGCTTTCCGCACAATGCACGGATGAACGTGTGAATAAAATCACGCCCACGCTTTTTGCCCGCGCCGACAATCCGGCCGATATGATCAATCTGAGTGTGGAGGAAATCAAGGAAATCATCAAACCCTGCGGACTTTCACCGGCCAAATCCAAAGCCATTTGGGAACTTTCGAGGTTGATCCTGGAAAAACACGGCGGTGAAGTGCCACAAACTTTCCAAGACCTGGAGGCTTTGCCGGGTGTCGGGCACAAAACCGCTTCGGTGGTGATGTCTCAAGCCTTCGGCTTTACGGCATTTCCGGTGGATACCCACATCCACCGCCTCGCAACACGATGGGGTTTGAGCGATGGGAAAAATGTGGTTAAAACGGAAAAAGACCTGAAAGCGGTTTTTCCGGAATCAACCTGGAACAAGCTACACCTGCAGATCATCTTTTTCGGCAGGCAGTTTTGTCCGGCGAGAGGGCACAAAAAGGAAAACTGTCCTGTTTGTAGTTTGTACGGAGTGAAGGATTGATGGTGCAGATGTATGTAATCCGTTATTCACACTTTCGCTTCGCCGCCCCAACAATTTTTCGCATCATTTCGATTTCCGGTTCGATGATGGAGTAATCCTTCGACTCGGAGCTAATTTTCAACAACTCTTCTGCTTTTACAAAGTCTCCCTGCCCGATGGCATATTCCACATGAAACTGGGTCGAAAGCTGGAAATTGGAAAAAACTTCCTCGTGTTTGCTGCTGGGCCGGAAAAAAAGGTAGCACAGGACCAGTCCGGATAAAAATCCCATAAAGCCGCTGAGCCACAGTATTTTAAATCCAAACCCGCCTTTTTGTATCCGCAGGGTTTCGTAGTCTTTTTCGAGTTGCAAGTGATCATTCGTCAACTTTTGAAAGGCCAATTGAAACTCGATCCGTTCGCGGAGCAATGTTTCCAATTCCTGCTTGTACTTTTGCTGTGGTGGATTCGATTCCATGCTTGTTGGATTTAGATAGGTACAAACATATGAAAATAGATATCCTTGCTGTTGGTATTCACCCCGACGATGTTGAATTGAGTTGTTCGGGCACCTTGTTGCGACATGCCGCCAAAGGAAAATCTTTCGGCATCCTTGATTTGAGTCATGGCGAACTGGGAACCCGGGGCACCGCCGAAATTCGCTCTCAGGAAGCTGCCGAATCTTCACGCATTCTGGGCGCCAGTTTCCGCGACCAGGTCGACGTAGCAGATGGTTTTTTTACCCACCACCCCGACAACTGGATGCAAATTGTGCGCATTATCCGGAAATACCGTCCGGAAATTGTGCTTTGCAACGCCATAGATGACAGGCACCCGGACCATGGCCGTGCAGCAAAACTAACCACAGATGCGTGTTTTTATGCTGGTTTGAAACGTATAGAAACGTTTGAAGGCGGGGCTGCGCAGGAAGCATGGCGCCCCAAAGCAGTTTACCATTACATCCAGGACAAACAACTTACGCCCGATTTTGTGGTGGATATTACGCCCTGGTTCGATCAAAAAATGGCATGCATCCTTGCTTTTCGTTCGCAGTTTTTTGATCCGGGCGATGCGTCCGGTGAACCCCAAACACCCATTTCAGGCAAGGATTTTCTGGACTTTATGCACGCCAAAGCGCGGGTTTTCGGCCGAGCCATCCATGTTGAATTCGCTGAAGGATTTATTTGCAGCAGGACACCGGGTTTGGATGATTTGTTTGATTTGAAGTGATTTATAGACACTCCATTTGTTTATACGATTTATTGTGGCTATGTTTGATCCGACTATTTTAAACAATAAAACCAAAATGTTATGAAAAAATCATTTTTTTGGATTGGTGCAATCCTAATGGTGTTTTTTGTACAATCATCTGCATTTGCCCAGCGCTTTGGCGTTAAAGCCGGACTTAACCTGGCAAACATAGCCTCTGATCCTGATCCTGACCCTAAGGATATTTTCAAGACTGTGCCAACCTTCAATGTCGGAGGCCTGGCTGAATTCGATTTTACTGAAAACATGGGTATCGGTGTGGGTTTGCAGCTTGCCGGCAAAGGCGCAAGACTTGATGAAACGGGTGTTGAAGCCAAATTCAATCCGATTTACCTGCAAATCCCTGTAAATGTTTACTACCGCAACAGTGGATTTTACGCCGGTGTGGGCCCATACATCGGGTTCGGTTTGTTCGGACAGACCAGTATTGAGATACTGGGCGAAAAAGAAACGAATGACATTGAATTCGGAAACGACATCGACGACGATTTTAGCCCCATCGATTTTGGTTTGGGCTTAGAAGCGGGTTACCACATTTTGCCGGCTTTACGTGTTTCCGTGTCCTACGATCTGGGGCTGATGAATATCGTACCGAAAGATTATCAGGACGTAGAAGACATTTCCATCAAAAACAATGTTTTGGGTATTAGTGTGGCTTGGTTTTTCACCGGTGCTCAATAACAAAAACAGAAAAGAACTTTTTTGAAAAAATGGGGCATTCCGACTTGCTGGGTGCCCTTTTTTTTATTTTATTTTGAAAAATAAAAGGCCGTCGTTGTTCCTGCTCACCACAAAAACCTTTTCGCCCCCAACCATCAGAGCCTGAATATCACGTACTTCTCCATCAATGCGCAAGCCACTTTCCCGTGACCGCCTGGGTGAAAATCCTCCTTTGCCATCACCCAGCAATACGGTGCCGTAATCGGCATCCATGTGCCCGAATTCGGGTTTACTGCCGAGGAAATTTCCGCCAGCAACTACATCCAAATGGCCGTCGCCATTCACATCGGCACAGCAAAGACCAAACAAGGGTGCAAACTGCGCTTCACTGGGCAACGGTCGAACCTCAAACTTGCCACTACCCAGATTGATAAGTACTACACTTTCCAACATTTCAGCCGTCAGGGTGAAGGCGTCTTTGCGTTGTTCGGGCGTGAAAATATCTTCCATGGTTTTGCCGGCGTACTGTTCGTAGCGCAGGTATTTTTTCTTCAACATGGGCAGGTTACTCATCATGTCGCCCCGCAACACGTAGGGCAACAACTTGCCTTCGTTGTACCGGCTAAGGATTTGCTCTGGTTGCCCGTTTTTATCAAAATCATTGAAAACAAGCGTCAGAGGTTCGCCGGGTTTGGCGTCCAACCGGGAGTTGAGGCCCATGTTGCCCACCACAAAATCCATGCGGCCGTCGTTGTTGAAATCGCCAGCTTCGATGCGTTTCCAAAGGCCGGAAGTGCCGCCCAGGCCTGCTTCTTTGCTGATGTCGGTCAGTTTGCCCTGGTCGTTGCGAAACAAACGCAACGTAGACCATTCACAGGTCACGAGAAGGTCCGGGTCCTTGTCTCCATCCACATCGTTCCACACCGCATCGGTGATCAAACCGAGGTTTTTCAGCGACTCCGGCGACGTCATTTCAAAAAAGCCCTTACCGTCGTTGATGAGCATAAAACCACTCATGGGAACACCTACTTTCCCGGGAAGCAAACGCATGCCCACAAACAAATCGGTATCGCCGTCGCCATCAACATCGGCCGGAGCAATGCAACCGGTTGCAAAGGGTTTCTGCCCGGGTAATGCGTCCTTTTTGCGGGCAAATTTGCCTTTACCATCGTTGATGTACAAGCGGTCGGCCAGTTCGGGACTAAAAGACTCCATTTCATTTCCACCCGAAGCTACATACAAATCGAGGTCGCTGTCGCCGTCGGCATCAAAAAAAACGGCGTCGGTATCTTCACATCCGGCATCGTTTTTAAAATCGGGCTGTAACTGATTTGTAAAACTCCCATTGGACTTTTGCACATACAATACACCGCTTTGTCCGGCTGCTCCACAAAAATAAAGGTCTTGCAAACCATCACCATTCACATCGCCCAATGCCATTCGTGGCCCTTCGGTGGAATATTGGAAAAACAGCAAACGGTCGCGGTCCCAATCGTAAAACGTGTTTTCCAAGTGTTTCCAGGCCGGAGACATTTGTACAGCCGTCTCTTTCAACAATAATTTTCCTTTGGGCTGAATCCATGGAATCGGAATCCAGCCGGCCTCTGCCTCAGAGGCTTTGAGTTTTAAAGTCTGGTCGGCCTTTACGTTTTTAAGCAGGGTATGTTTGCCCGATGGCCACAGGACCAGCAGGGTATCTATGTTTTTTGCAGTTCCCAAACCGAAATTGGGCCTTGGGTCCATAGAGCTTTGAAACCCACGCATGGGCAATTGTTCCTGGTACAGGGTTTGTCCGCCAGCCCGCAGGAAAATGCGCGAACCAAATGCGTTGGTGTTGGTGCCTTCGCCCTTCAGTTCTATTTTCAGAAAATGGTTGTCCGTTTGAAGCTCCTGCGTGTTGTTTTTGTATACAAATGCTTCCATGTTGGTGTTGCTCACCACCAGGTCGAGGTCGCCATCGTTGTCGAGGTCTCCGTAAGCCGAGCCATTTGAAAAGGAGGGCTGTCCGAGACCCCAATCGGCGGATTTGTTTTTAAAACGCAGGTTGTGCTGGTTGTGAAAGGCATAATTGGGTACTTTTTCGCTGGGAATGGAATCGATCAGCCGTTTGAAATCCACTGCGCCACCACCGATGATTTCTTCTTTAATCACTGGGTCGCTGGCGAACATGAGGTAGTCCTGGTTGGTCAGGTCCTGGGCGATGCCGTTGGCCACAAAGATGTCCTTCCAGCCGTCGTTGTCCATGTCGAGCATGAGGGCGCCCCAGCTCCAGTCGGTTGCTTCGGCATCGGCCAAACAAGCGATGTCTGAAAACGTGTTGTCTCCGTTGTTGAGCTGCAACGTGTTGCGGGTAAACTGCTTGTAATAGCCCGACGCGTTGGAATAGCGGAAGCGGTCGGGACTGTCGAACGATGTGGTGGTTTTGATCCTCCGATCGGGTTCCGGCAGCATGTCGGTTACAAAAATATCGGGATAGGCGTCGTTGTTGATGTCGGCCATGTCGGCTCCCATACTGGCTGCGCTGATGTGGCGCATCTGTTTTTCCAGTTCTTCGGAAAAGGTGCCGTCGCCTTGGTTCATGTACAAGTAATCGCGTTCAAAAAAGTCGTTGGAGACGTAGATGTCGTCCCAGCCGTCGTGGTTGATGTCGCCCACGGTGACGCCGAGTCCGAATGCGATCACGCTGCCGAGGATGCCGGCTTTTTCGCTTACATCAACATATTTGCCGTTGTCGTTGCGCAAAAGTTTGTGGCCGCCTAAGCTGTCGCGGGTGTAACGCAGGTTTTTGCGCAGGTCGAAAGAACCGATGGGGCGGAAGGAGTTGTTGAGAATGTAGCAGTCGAGGTCGCCGTCGCGGTCGTAGTCGAAAAAAGCGGCATGTGTGGTGAGTCCGCGGTCTGCAAGGCCGTATTCGATGGCTTTGTCGGAAAAATGGGGCACATCGCCGCCTTGGTTGATGAACAGTTCGTTTTCACGGCTGAACGACTGGGCTTCTTTTTCTTCGGAACGCGGATTGCCGGAATTGCACACATAAATATCGAGCAGGCCGTCGCCGTTCACATCGGCCATGGCTACGCCGGTAGCCCAGGACCCTTTACCGGTGATGCCGGCTTTTTCACTGATGTCTTCAAACTTCAGGTTTCCCCGGTTGAGGTAAAGTTTGTTTTGGCCCATGTTGGAGGAAAAAAACACGTCGGGCAAACCGTCGTTGTTCACATCGCCTATGGCTACGCCGCCGCCGTTGTAAAAATTGCGGTAGCGGTAAATGTTGAAATCGCGGTTGTATTCCAGGTCGTTGCGGAAACCGATGCCGGTTTCTGAGGAGGGCAGGAGTGAAAACAGTGTACCGGGAGTTTCAGAATTGTTTTTGCATTTCACAGCCGCGAAGGCGGCCAAAATCAACAACAGAAAGGGAAGTTTTTTCACGTAGCATGCACGGTTAAGGTGCAAAAGTAGCGAAGTGGGACTTGCCTTCCAACCAATCCACGTAATCTACTGATCCGAGGCGGAATTTGAACCCTGTGGCTTTGTTTTTGCTCCATTGGTGTTCGATTCGGCAGAAAAACGGCAGCGCTTCGGCGGACCACTCCGGAAGCAATACCGGTTGGAATCGGCAGGCAGTTTGAAAAGCTGGAATTGGCGCCGGTGTGTCGGCTTGTTTGCTACCGGATAAAAGGGTGTGCAAATGAAATCCCGCTCCGGTATTTTTCAGAGGCAAATCCTTGTTTTGTGCTTTTGCAAAAAAACTGCAAAGCAGGCAAGTCAATAAAAAGAAGTGTGTTTTATTCCGGTTTCCTGCCTTCATACATTTCAAATTTTTGGAAACTGCATTCCAGGGCACCGTTGAAAAGGGTAATGCGTTTGGAAGGACGCAATCCGACCTGTTTCAGCGCTTCGCGGTTGGAAGAAATAAGCCAGGCGTTCCAGCCTGCCCAGTTTTTTTTGAACCGGTCGCCAATGCTGCGGTAAAACGCTGCGGTATCATCCACAAGCATCCTTTCGTCGTAAGGTGGATTGGCGATCAAAGTGCCGGGTAAGCCATCGGGCGCTGTAAGTTTTTCGAAAGCTATTTTTTCAATGCGTATGTCGTTTTCAAGTCCGGCCGACACCACATTCATGGCTGTGGTATTGCGTGCGCGACCATCGATGTCGGAAGCAAGGATGGTGTGTTCGAAAGGTGCAATGCGCTTTTCGGCTTCTTCCTTGATGTCTTTCCACAGATCGGTATCGGCGTCGGGCCACCGCAGGAAACCGAAATGATTTCGTTTAAACTGCACGGGAATGTTGCGGGCAATCAATGCAGCTTCGATGGGAATGGTACCGCTGCCACACATGGGGTCAACAAACGGGCCAAGGCCATTCCAACCGCTTAGTTTAACCAATCCTGCTGCCAAAACTTCATTCATGGGTGCATCTACCGTTTCCTTGCGGTAACCACGTTTGAACAATGGCTCGTCGCTGGCGTCGAGCAGGATGTTCCCGCTGGTTCCCTGTATGTGGATGTGGATGCGCAGGTTGGGGGAAAGTTGTTGTACGTTCGGCCTGCTGTTGAAGCGGTCGCGAAACTGATCCACCACCGCGTCTTTGGCGAGCAAGGAGGCATATTTGGAATGGCGGAACACTTCACCAGAGATCACGGCATCAACAGCAAGGGTATCTTTGATGCCCATGTACAGGCTCCAATCTACATCGCGTACGGCATCATACAAATCGCGTTCGCTGAATGCGTCGAATTCGTGGAGGTGGACCAAAATACGCAATGCTGTGCGCAATTCGTAGTTTGCGCGGTACAACAATCGTTTGTCGCCTTCAAAGGCCACGGCGCGTTTGAGTTCACGGATGCCTGTGGCGCCGAGTTGGCGCAATTCGTCGGCGAGAACGCCTTCGAGTCCGGCCTGGGTTTTGGCGAGGAGGTAATAATGGTTCACAGTTTTCCCGAGGTAATTTTTTGTTCCAGTGTTTTTGATGGACTGATGGATTGTGCTTTTTGCCAATAATCCCTGGCTTTGTCGCGTTCACCGAGGTAGAAAATGGCATCGCCGTAGTGTTCGAGCAGACCGGCATGTTGCATGCCGCCTTTGTTCATTACGGCATCCATGCGGCTTTTGGCGCCTTCGAAATCTTTTTTTCCAATGCGTGAGACGGCTATTTGGTCCACCAGATCAAGCCGAAGTGCCGGTTGGTTGGCGCTCATGAGCATCGCTTGTTCGAGTTGGTTGAGGGCATCGTCGTAACGGCCTTTGGTATTGGCGGCTTTGGCATAGAAAAAATAGGCGCGAGGCTGGTTGGGGAAAGCGTCGATGGCTAGTTCGCCGGTTTGCAAAAGTTCATCTGTTTTGCCTTGGTTGTCGAGGATGTCGAGGGTGTTTTCCCAAACGCTGAAAACACCAGGATTGAGCTTGATGCACTGCTGGTATTTGGCCAGTGCTGCATCGGGTTGGTTGGCATAAAAGTACAGGTCGCCGGAAAGGCTCCATGCTTTGGCATCGTCGGGGTGGGCTTTTTCGAGCAGTTCGCCGAGTTCGAGCAAATTTTCAACCAAATCGGCATCGCTGGTTTTTTCCAATTTTTCAAAATAGGGTAAAATCTCCCTGATTTTGGCATCGAGGTCAACATTGGGATCGGCAAAAAGTGGTTTCAACGTAATGAGGTAAGCCGCATCGGTGGAATTGCTGGATTTGGTTACGGCGGCGAGTTTGGCCACAGGATCGTAAGGGTCCAAGCGCAGGATTTGTTCGTAGGTTTGCCGTGCAGCCTCTTGGTTGCCGATGGATTTGTAAAATTCGGCCAAACGGTGCTTGTAGTCGGTTTCGGCCGGGTAGGCTTCACAAAGGCGCACCAGTTCAGTAGCAGCTTTTTTCATGTCACCCATACCAATATAGATCACGTGTTTTTTGCTGGCTGTTTCTTCCGTAACACCGGTAAGCTTTTCGAGTTTGTCGAGGGCTTTAAGGCCTCCTTTGGGGTCGCCAGAAAGCACGTCGAGGTAAGCAAGGCGTTGGTAAAATTCTGGTATTTTCGGATAACGTTTGGTGAGGTCTTCGTAAATCCGGACGGCATCTTCGGTGCGCCCGGTTTGTTCAAACAAATCGGCCTGAAAGATGGCATACCACTCGTTGGCCGGCTGGAGTTTAACGGCTTTGGCGATGCTTTCCTGTGCTCCCATAAGGTCTCTAACCAGGTATTGGGTACGCGAAAGGCTGTACCATGCTGCATCGTTCGCGGGGTTGTCGTACAGGAATTTCTGGAAAAGTTCGGTTGCCTTTTCATTTTTGCCCAACATGCGTTCCCTTTCGGCATTCACGAAAAGGCTTTGGCGTTCTACTTCGGCTTCGGGTACTATTTTAGCTTGTCCGCCTATGGTATTTTGGGTAAAAGCAGGAAATGGCAAAGTTGTTAGCAAAATAACCAGCAGCCCCAACAGGCATTGTTTTTCAAAGCCATTTTTTTCAATAGGTTTCTTTTGTTGAGGTATCACCTTCTGGTGCCTCGCAGATGACACCTCAACAAAAGCGCCGGCCACTTCGGACTTCGGACTTCGGACTTCGGACTTTTTCATGTTTCAGCGTTTCGAAAAATTGGAATAATCGCCCAGATTAAGCTCGTATTTTGAACCGATGTAGCGGCTTGCATTGCCGATCATGGTATGTTCGAGTACGGCGTTGCGGATAACAGATTTGTTCTGGATGATGCTGTTGCTGATAACGGTATTTTCCACGGTAGAGTTGTGTCCGACGCTGACATGTGGGCCAATGACCGCATTGCGAATCACGGCATTGTCGCCTACGAAACAAGGCGGAATGATGACGCTGTTTTCCACCGTGGCTGATGTTGAGACCAGGTCGGTATCGCGGTGAAATTCGAGCATACGTTCGTTGGAGTACAGGATTGCGTCTTTGTTGCCACAATCTAGCCACTCCTCAATGTCGCCTGTACGGAATTGCATGCCTTCATTTTTGAGCATTTCGAGGGCGGTAGTAAGCTGGAATTCGTTTTTTTCCTTGATTTCGTTGGTGATGATGTGTTGCAGTGTATCGCGCAATCTTTCACCTTCCCGAAAATAATAGATACCAACGATGGCCATATCGGAGACGAAGGTTGTGGGTTTTTCCACCAATTCAACGATAATCCCTTCGTTGTTGAGTTTCACCACACCGAACGATGAAGGATCCTTCACTTTTTGCACCCAGATGACGCCGTCGTCCTCGGGATCGAAGGTGAAATCGGCTTTGAAAAGGGTATCTGCAAAAGCGAGCATGCAGGGGCCATTCAAACTTTCGCGGGCACAATAAATGGCATGACCTACGCCCAGGGCTTTTTCCTGGTGGTACAGTTTGCCTTTGGCGCCCAGTTTTTCGGCGATGTTGATCAGTTCGCGTTCCACTTCCGGGCCAAAGTCGCCGATGATGAAAGCAATTTCTTCAATGGGGCCCTCGTAAGATGTGGCCAGCGATTCCACCAGTCTTTGGATGATGGGTTTGCCGGCGACAGGAATAAGTGGTTTGGGAACGGTAAGCGTATGCGGGCGCAAGCGTGTTCCTTTGCCGGCCATGGGGATTATAATTTTCATAATTTTCGATTTAAAGGTTTTAAGAGATGTTTTTTGCGATTATTGAACCCCTGTACTTCCGAAACCGCCTGCGCCGCGGGAGGAGTCGTTGAGTTCATCCACAGGTTGCCATTCGATGCGTTCGTATCGGGCAATGACCATTTGGGCGATGCGTTCTCCGTGTTCGATGGTTTGGATTTCATCGGACAAATTGATGAGGATGCATTTGATTTCTCCACGGTAATCGCTGTCGATGGTACCGGGTGTATTCACGAGGCTGATGCCGCGTTTGATGGCCAGTCCGCTGCGCGGTCGGATTTGTGCTTCAAAACCCTCGGGAAGTTCGATAAACAAGCCTGTTGAGATCAGGGCACGGCCAAGTGGCGGCAGGGAAATGGGGTGGGTGAGGTTGGCACGCAAGTCCATCCCCGCGCTGCCCGATGTTTCGTATTGCGGCAGGTCGAATGAAGACTGGTTGATGATTCGGACGTTCAAGGTAAATAAAATTTTGCACAAAAGTAGTTCAATGTTGCCATAACGAGACGCTTGTTTAATTTTAGGCCATGAATCGAATACCTCCACACCTGCTGCGCCAGCTGTTGTTTTTGCTGCTCATCTTTCTTCTTGCGGTTGTATTGGTTTACCCGTTGTATCCATACATACCTGCATTGATGGGCGCTTACACTTTGTACGTAATTTTGTCGCGTCCGATGAAATGGCTGACCTACCAAAAGCGATGGCCTGCGGTGGCGGCGGCACTGGCCCTGATTTTCCTTTCTTTTGTAGTATTGGCCATCCCGATGGGCTTTTTTTACCATATTATCCAAAGCAAGCTCAGTGAAACCGTGTTGAAAACGCCTGCTTTGCTGGAAAACTTGCTTTTGTTTGTACAACGTTTGGAAGGTAGGTTCAATGTAGAGTTGCTTACGGTGGAGAACCAGCAAAATTTCAATCAATGGATCGTTAACGAGGTGAGGAATCTTGTTCAGGCGACCCTTGGAGGATTGCTTACCCTGCTGGTGGCTTACCTTTTGTTGTTCTTTTTCCTCATCAACCAGGATCGATTGGACGAAGGGTTCAATCTGCTTTTGCCCTTGCGCGACGACAATGCCTCGTTTGTAAAAAAGCAGGTGAATGGGCTGGTGTTGTCCAATGCAGTGGGTATTCCCATGTTGGGCATACTCCAGGGATTGGCAGGCCTGATTGCTTTTTGGATTGCAGGCGTACCGGATATGTGGCTGTGGTTTGCCATAACCTGCATATCAGGAATGTTACCGGTTATCGGCGTCGCTTTTGCCTATGTGCCACTCGCCGTGGTTACCTACAGCGCAGGCGATCCGGTAAAAGCGCTGATACTTTTGCTTTACGGTTTTTTCATCATCGGCTCGGCCGACAATATTGCACGCATGTGGCTGCAAAAAAAAATCGGCGATACCCACCCGCTTATTACCTTTTTTGGGGTTATTGCAGGACTTAAACTCTTTGGTTTCGTAGGCTTCATATTCGGGCCTGTACTGATTTCCCTTTTAATACTATTGATGCGCATTTATGTTAAGGAATTTGGTAAAGACCATACATCCTGAAAAATTTCCGGCGCAGCCCGAATAATTAAAGATAAATTTCGGCCAAGAAAAACGGCATCTGTATGAAAAACACTTTTACCCTGTTCTTAACCTTCCTTACGGCCATTGTTTTTGCCCAGGCGCCCGTCAACGACGATTGTGCCGGCATCATCGATTTGGGCGAAGTGCCTTATTGTTCACAACCTGCACAATACACCAATGTTGATGCCACGACAAGCAACATCGACCCCACCAACAACATTCCCGCATGTTTCAACAATGGAACAGAACGGGACGTTTGGTTTCAGTTTACCCTGCCGGCAGACGGCAGCATTGTTGACATCACCATCACCGTTTTCGGTGATTTTGAGGGCAACGGAACCCTGCAATTGCCCCAGGTTGCCATCTACCGCGGCGATTGTGCCTTTGGAGAACTTGCGGAGCTCGACTGTGCCTCCGCAATCATCAATGAAAATGTGGTTTCGTTGGACCAGTTCGGCCTTACCCCGGGCATACCTTATTTTTTACGCATCAACGATTATTCAGCCACTGCCGCACCCAACTGGGGCACGTTTAGGCTTTGCATCGAAAAATACGTACCGGAAGTGAACATCGGTGATGTGCCCGGTACTCAAAGTTGTACGGGCACGCTTTGGGACAGCGGCGGGCCAACTGCCGATTATAGTCCGGCAGAAGATTTGACTTTTACCATTTGTCCTCAGGAATACCACGAGTGTATCGTGATCAACCTGGAATCCTACGACACCGAATTCGGTTTCGATTTTATCGGTTTTTATGCTGGCGACAATGTTGCAACGGGAACGCTTATTACCCAGCAAAGTGGTTTCGGCAACAATTTTGAAGTCCAGATTCCGGCGCCATGTGCCACCATAAGGTTCAATTCCGATGGTTTTGCTGGGGCTCCCGGGTTCAAACTAACCTGGACGTGTTCGCCCAACGCTTGTACAACGCCTCCGCCCACAACCTGCGCCGATCCGGAGGTTGTTGCCAGTCTACCTTACGGAGCCACGGACTTATCAAACTGTTTTTCGGGAAACACCATTCAGGACGGTCCCTGCAACGACGCATTTCTTTCAGGTAATGACTATGTTTTTGCCTACCCATCGCGGGGCGATGAATGCATCCAAGTTACTACTGCCGGCACCAACTTTCAAGCAGGTATCGCCGTGTACAACCAGTGCCCATCGTTGGCAGGTACTGCCTGCGTGGCCTCGGCAGGTGGTGGGTTCAACAGTGCCAACCCATCCATCAATGCTGCGTTTTTAGAAAACCCGGGTACTTATTACATTGTGTTCGGTGCAGGATTCAATTGTTCTCCTTTTGATATTTCAATGGATACCGTCACATGTCCTGTGGTTTT
>Ga0105046_10012051_pt1 | contig 13412 bp, 11 predicted proteins | sample MAT03_FD_78385 | JGI IMG/M metagenome (GOLD analysis project Ga0105046, IMG submission 78385) | Freshwater microbial communities from Lake Fryxell liftoff mats and glacier meltwater in Antarctica - MAT-03 (megahit assembly) | ecosystem: Environmental > Aquatic > Freshwater > Ice > Liftoff... | reverse complement strand
CTATCGCACCCCTGTATTGCGAGTTCCTACGAATCGACCACCCCAACGCGAACGGCTGCCAGATCGCGTCTTCGCGACTGCGTTGAAGAAGTTTGAGGCGATCGTTGAGGAAGTGATTTCGATCAATAAAATAGGTCGACCGATTTTGATTGGAACGCGGTCGATCGACAAAAGCGAAGTGCTCTCGCGACTACTGGATCAAGCCGGCATCGCACATGAAGTTTTGAACGCCAATAAGGTCGCTGAAGAGGCCGAGATCGTTGCTCGCGCTGGAGACTGGGGCAAAGTCACCGTCGCGACCAACATGGCAGGCCGCGGTACGGACGTCAAAATCGCCCCACCGATCGAAGTGTTGGGTGGCATGCACGTGATCTGCACCGAGTTGCACGACGCCGCGCGCATCGACCGACAGCTGATTGGCCGTTGCGGGCGCCAAGGCGATCGAGGATCGTATCGTCAGTATCTTTCGCTAGACGATGATATTTTGAAGAACGGACTTGGGCCCGTGAAAAGCGAAAAGCTTACTGAAATGGGGCGGTCTCAAGCGGAAGCCGGTGCCGTTTCGAAACTGGACAGCTATTCATCGCTTTTTGGCAAGGCGCAGAGGCGAGTCGAAAAGAAACATTTTCGCGACCGTATGGTGCTTCTGCATCACGAAAAAGAACGCAAAAAAATGCAGCGGGAAATCGGGCAGGATCCCTATCTGGATACCCCTGATTGATAAACCGAAACCAGCGCTTTGTTTGAAAAGTAGATGAGTTAGCCACTGCGAGTCAACGTTTTGGCCTGTCCCAAACGACATTTGGGCCCGCAGAATTGCGCCGGACTGTTGAAAATGGGACTGTCGTAAAACCCAAAGTTTGAACAACCCAGGCTTACAAAAGCGATTCAAGCTTCTTGCGAATTTCGTCCGGTAGATTCACCTTACGCAGCGGTTCACCGGGCATCCAAATGCAGCAAACCGCCGTGATCGATCCCGTGGCGATTTCAGTATCTTCCCGTCGAAAACGAAAACCGTATTTGACGCTTGTCGTTCCCAACCGCTGTACAACGACTTCAATTGTCAGAAGATCTTCGAACCGGGCAGAAGCCAGGTAATCACACTGGCTAGAAACGCGTGGCCAAGTGAGATGACCGCCTCCCTCGATGGGCTGCATCACGGTCAAGCTAAGATCGCGAAGCGCTTCGTGTTCCGCCGCCTCCATCATGGGAAAAAAGGCGGAAAAATGCACGATTCCAGCTGCGTCTGTGTCGCGAAATTCAACCCGACGCGTGACTGAAAACATATTTCAGCAAACTATTCGCCAACGTATGGCATTAATGCCATGAACCGAGCTCGCTTCACCGAAGCGGTGACCGCGTGCTGACTCACCGCAGTGCAGCCGCTCTTCCGACGACCGACGATCTTGCCGTGACGGTTGACCAACTTGCGAAGTAATTCCACATCCTTGTAATCAACATACATCGGACGTGGTCGGTGACCTTCGACAAAAATCGGGTCTTTTCGCTTGGTGCGGGAGCGGACTCGCGATCGCTTGCGAGCACGGCTCCGATTGCTCATCGGTCGTGGTGCCATGGGATCCGTAGGCAAATTACAGGGTGACAGTTCCGTGAAAAGTCCAGAGGGGCTCTCCCTGCCGAACATGAAGGTCGCGAATTATGACGATCCGCCGAGTTTCTAGCAACCCTTAGGAGAGCTGTTTTTTAACTGTTGAACGAAAAATGCTGAAACCGCTCGATCCATTGCCCAAATCCATCGCTAGGCTCGGTTTGATAAAGGGTTTGGCCGTAGTGGATCTTGCCAAAGATCGACCGAGAAAAGGATCTTTGGCAAGATCCACTACATTTCATACGAAGTTATTGCCGACGCCTCAACCAAGCAGTTCGTCTGGGTCAGGCATCGAGGATTCTGCAAACTGATAGTCGGCTTTCCGGGTCAGCCACGAGGCGGCACCCTCGTCCAGGACCACGGTTGCAAATCGATGCATTTGTAACGCGGATGCCGTCACTTGGCTGGTGATGGGACCCTCGATTGCGCTGCGGACCGCTGCCGCCTTGTTGGCGCCGGTTACCAGCAACAAACAGCGCCTCGCATCCATGATCGACCCGACGCCCATCGTCACACTCAATCGGGGGACGGCAGCTTCGCTTCCAAAAAACCTGGCGTTGTCCCGAATCGTCTCCAGACACAACGTTTTTACTCGTGTGCGGCTGGCAAGCGACGAGCCAGGTTCGTTGAACGCGATGTGTCCATCACTACCGATGCCCAGCAACTGCAAATCAATTCCGCCAGCGTCAGTAATCTGTTGTTCGTAGTCGTCACATGCCTTTGCCAGATCACTCGCCATTCCGTCCGGCAAATGGACTCGGGACGGGGCAACATTCACATGATTGAAAAACTTGTCATGCATAAACGAATAGAAGCTCTGCGAGTGTTCACGCGGCAGTCCAACGTACTCATCCAAGTTAAACGTTGTTACGTTCGAAAAATCGAGCTTCCCTTGACGGTGAAGCCGGATCAGTTCCGCGTAGCAGTTCACAGGTGTTCCACCCGTCGCAAGCCCAAGAACGGCATTCGGTTTTCGATGCACCAGAGCCGCAATGGTACGCGCCGCTGTCACACAAGCTGACTCTGCGTTCTTACGGATGATCACTCTCATTCTCTAAACCACCTTTCGATTGACCGTATCAATCGCATCTCGAATCAATCGATCGTCTTGAAAAAGTCTTGCTGCTGAATCTTGGATGTCGGGTTTCACAAATACCCGAACTCGCTTGACATGCCCGTCAAACTGCTGGTGAGCGAGCGAATCGGCAACTGGCGAGACATCACCAAGCTTGCGAACGACGCCGCTTCGCATCACCACGTCCATATTAATATCAACTTCAAGTTTTACCGGCGGTGCATCGATCAAAATCTCACTTCCTAGAATCTTGGTGCCAAGCAAAACGGAGCACCGATCGGCTAGCTCGTCGCTGCATGCGACTAACCACCAATAGGGCCGGTGCGCGAGTTCGCGATGCAGGTCTGCGCGGTCGAGAACATTGAACTCAGCAACGCGTTTGTAAAGCTTTCGCGTTCCTCCAAAGAGACCATCCGCAATCGGTTGAAACTCGGTCCCTGCGGATGCTTTTCGAATGGCAGAGATCCAGTTTGCTTCGTCAAGATCAAACGTCGATAGGAAATCCATCGAAGACTTGAGCCCAAACACGAGCCGCTGCAACATCGCAGTTGCGGACCGAACGGCATGATGCCAATACACTTCGCTGAACATCACATATCGAGCGAAGACCATCATTTCCGCAGCGGTACGACCTTTCTCGGTAATCGCAAGCTTTGGCTTATCAGGATGAACAGTGATCGAAGCCAGCAGTCGTGACGCGTCAAAATTACGGCCATAGGGGACGCCGGCATGAAGACTGTCACGAACCAAGTAATCAAGTTTGTCAACGTCGACAGGTCCGCTAAGACAACTGGCAAGCAGCGCGATCGCATCGACCGACAACTGTGTTGACCCAATCGGCTTTCCTGAGACGATCGACATCACGTCGTCGCAGCGGCAAGTCCAGTCACTTTCAATCGCGTGACCTATTTCCGATGAGCCCAAAATCGCGGACACTCTTGATTCGTGTCGCGGCACTTTAGACAATCGCATGTCCTCGATCGCATGGCAGAACGGCCAATGCCCCGAGTCATGAAACAACGCTGCCAAAATCAACGCTTCCTCGCCGCGTCCATCAACGATCTGCTTGAATCGCGCTTGCGTGCTCAGTGTCTCAAGCAACAATCGCGTGTTTCGGTAAACACCAAGTGAGTGCTCGAAACGCGAGTGGCGAGCGCCGGGATAGATCAGATGAACCAGACCGAGTTGCGAGATCTCGGCCAGGTGCCGTAGCGCAGCCGAATCGACGATTCGGCGTACGCGATCAGTCAGTGGAACATCGACTTCCGGTGGAATGCGGATGAAGCCATTTGTCGCAAGCCCATCAGCGGCTCTTTCGATTTCACGAAGCAAAGAGTTGCACCTGAAAGCAAGCGGTCGTTAATTGTTAGCCGCCACGCGTCAGCGTGCGGGCAATAAATGTCAGCCGCCTCGCGTCAGCGTGCGGGCCTTTTACCATTTCCATTGATCAATCCCTACCAGATCAGGCCGGCATGCTGACGCATGCCGGCTGAGGTATAGAGATCTACTCGAGCTCACCAGAATCGGTAATCAATATTCTTTTACTGGTTCGACCTGACGACGAGCCGAGGCTTTCGACCTTCTTGACGACGTCCATGCCCTCAATCACGCGGCCAAATATCACGTGTTTTCCATCCAACCAAGCGGTCGGAACGGTGGTGATGAAAAATTGCGAACCGTTTGTGTCTGGGCCTGAATTTGCCATGCTGAGGATCCCAGGGATGTCATGCTGAAACTTGAACGCTTCGTCGCGAAATTTTTCGCCATAAATACTCTCGCCACCGGTTCCGTTGCCTGCTGTGATATCACCACCTTGCAGCATGAACTCGGGAATGACTCGATGAAAGACGGAGCCTTTGTAAGTCAACGGAACGCCCTTCTTACCTATCCCTTTTTCGCCGGTACATAACGCTCGAAAATTGGCGACCGTCAAGGGGACGTCTTCCCCAAAAAGCCCGATGACGACGCGTCCGGCCTCTTCATCTCCGATCGCAACATCAAAATAGACTTTCGTCGTTACTTTCCCATCCGCGGCGGACTGTGCAAACGCCAATCCGGTGGTCAAGAAAAGAACGGGAACTAACAATAAACGCAGCATCCTTCATCTCCCCAAACTTGAAAACATGACGAGAGCGGACGTGCCATCGCCGGGGAAGATTGTACTCACCTTGACGCGTTAAAAAAGGCGTGTGAGTTACACGAAGAGTCACGCGGCCAGAAACCGTCGGCGGGAAATAAGTGTCCGGTACCACTTGACAGGAACTGGCCCTCGTGTCGCTTCGGACAAATAACACCGGACACTTATTTTTCCTGGCCCAGTCGGACTTGGCAATCCTTAGATTGCCTGCAGGAGTAGGGACTTCCAACCGGTCGAATACGTCTCATAGCCAGGCGAATCGGCAAAAGCGAGACAATGCGGCTTCCCGTTTACATCGATCTTCGTAAAACCCTTTCGGCTGACCGACATCGATTCTAGCCAGGATGATGGAATCTGATCGAAACTCTGGCGCGCGTTTGAATCGGCGAGAATCTGACCTTGAGGATCGACGATCGCAATGCGCGAGTTCCGGCGATCACGGTCGTTTAGCGGTGTGTTCGCGACGATCGAACTGGAAAGTGCTTCCCAATTGAAAATGATTCCGAGAACTCCAATCGCTTTGCCGTTGACACGCCCATCCTCGCGGACCGCTGCGGAATAGATCAGCGAAGATTTGGTATCAACCAAGTCGCACTGCAGCGCGGACGCAAAAGCAAACTGTTCGCCCGATCGCGTTGCCATCGCGCCGGTGAACCACTTCGCACTTGAGACATCGCGCCCAATGCTCTTGTACAAGGCCGGACGACCATTGGCGATGACCTTCCCTTTTGAATCGCAAAGGACGAGGTCCCAATAGACAGTGTACGAATTGAGAATCGTGCCCAGTCGATCGCAAGCGTAGTCGGCCGACTTCGATGATCCGGTTGTTAACGCTTCGACCGGTGCCGAGTCCGTCGCCCACCAGCGAACATCGCAGCTTCGCTCGTAAAGATTGCGATCGATCAAATCGATGTTTACCAATGCCATATCGCTCAGTCGATTCCCACGCACCGTCATTCCGATTGTGTCGAGCAGACGCTTGATCGTCGGACGCGTATTGCTGGCCAATTGATCGGCTGCTTGACTGGTATTGGACGCCAACTTCTGCATCTCGGAAGCGACCACACCAAATGAAGCACCGTACTCCGCGGCTCTGGCCGCTTCGATTCTCGCATTGAGAGCAAGAAGCTTTGTACGAGAATTGATCTGAATGATTTCAGCGATCGCAACGTCGAGGGTGACGTTGAGGCTGCGAACCATGTTCACGATCTCTTCGGTGCTGCCGGTTTCTCCGTTGGAGACATCTGCCGCAGCTTGGACGCTGCTGAGAGAAAGCTTTTCGCTGGGGGGAAGCGAGTAAGGATTTTGAGCGGTAGTCATCATATTGGCCGGGGCAGGGCATTCATGAATCGGGGTGGGCGTCACCATCGGAATCACAAAGTGATCGTAGTGACGATAGGGAGTGAAGAGACGCGGAGGTCTCCGCATTCTCGCAACGTCAGGGCCCGCCAGAACCATGACATCAACAACAAATTGGTAGCTTCCACATAGTAGCTATACCATGGATTTGAATCGAAGTTCTCATAAAAAGCTTAAGAGGCTATCCGAAAACTTCGCGATGCTACGCTTTGTGTGAAAACAGACGTTGTTTCTATGTGAGCCGCCTGGCGTAAGCCTGCGGGCCCGGTTTTCGTTCAGGGTAGGCCCGCACGCTGACGCGAAGCGGCTACATTGCCTAGTTTTCAAACAAAGCCTAGCGTTTCATGGGCCAAAGATGGGTTATCGGATAGGTTTTAAATATCGTCCAACAACTCGAACGATTCGTTCAAACGGCGCTTTCGCAAATCAATACGCTCAAAGCCTCGTTGTCTGACAACATCGACGCTTCACTGACAACGCGAGCACCGGGGAGATGGAATCGGAAATCCCCGCCGGTCGTGACACTTGGAAGAGATAGGAAAGATGGCCCAGGTACTTGGCTCTTGATGTTTCCGCCAATCATGTTGGTCAGTTCGGCCAAGACATCCTGGAGATCCGATTCCGCAACTGCCGCGCGATCAATCATCAGCATCTGCATTGCTGCTTGACGAACAAAGCTTTCTGAAGCATGCACCACAATGGCGCCATGCCAACCGCCACTGATCTGAACGCAACCTGTAAGAGGCTTTGTCGGCTCCGTCGGTCCAGTGCCGTTGGCCAAAGTTGCATTCATATTTACCATAGTGTTCAAAACATTCTGCGTGATGCAAAGAATGTCGTCAGTCGAAGGAAGCATATTATCTCTTTTTGTAGAATTCAATTAAGGATCGCGCGGGAAATAAGTGTCCGGTACCATTTGCCAGGAACTGGCCCTTCGGGTGCTTCGCACAAATGGTACCGGACACTTATTTCCCGCTCATTACTAAGGTCGGTAGACGACGGCTTTACCAATTTGCGCTCGCTGGAACGAAACATCCAAGTTCATGGTCGTTTCGGCACCACCAAGAATCAAATAGCCGTCCAGCTTCATGACGCGTTTCGCCTTGGTCAAAATTTCCCGTTTGGTGTCAGGAGCAAAATAGATCAAAACGTTGCGCAAGAAGACGATGTCGAATGTCGGCAGAATTGGAAATGGCTCGATCAAATTCACGACACGGAATTCAACCATTTTGCGAATGTCTTCGTTGATCTGCCACGCGAGTCCATTTCTAGAAAAGTGCTTCATCAACATTGGCATTGGCAATCCACGGTTCACTTCCGTTTGATTAAACATCCCCTGCTTTGCCTTATCAAGAATCTGCGTTGAAAGATCACTGGCAACGAGCTTTAGTTTCCAACCCATTAGCTCCGGAAAATGCTCTTTGATCAACATCGCGATCGTATAGACTTCTTGACCACTTGAGCAGGCGTTGGACCAAATCGAGATCGTTCGCTCTTTAGACCGCTTTTCAATCAGTTCCGGAAGAATCTGCTGTCGCAAAGCATCAAACGGATGCAAGTCGCGAAAGAAACTGGTCTCGTTCGTGGTCATCGCTTCAATGACTTGCTGGGTCAACTTCTGTGACCCAGGACGTTGTAATGCCATCACGAGTTGCTCGATCGAATCGAGTCCATTGTCCCGGGCGACCGGGTTCAGCCGCGATTCAACCAAATAGGTTTTGCTTGGCTCAAGAACGATCGCAGACTTGGTTCGCACAAGATTGCAAATATATTCGAACGCGTTTGTATTGAGGGTTGCCGTTGTCATGTTATGTTCCCGCACCGACGAGTGTTCGTACGTTTCTTCCCTGCGCCGTTTCGCGAATGATTTCTTCGGCGATCTTACTTAGCGGCAGCACCTTGTCAGCTTGTCCCAAATGAACCGTTGCTCCCGGCATGCCCCATACCACGGAAGTTGCTTCGTCTTGAACGATCGTTCGTCCGCCCAAGTCTCGAATAAAACCGCATCCTCGCGCGCCATCTTGTCCCATGCCTGTCAGAATGACGCCAAGGACGTTGGCCCCGTACACTTCGGCAACGGAACGAAACATCACATCAACCGCGGGACGGCACGAGTTCTCGGGCGTTCCTTGGTTGAGACCGATCCTGACCGAGTTGCCTTCGCGGTTGGTGACCATGTGATAGTCACCCGGCGCAATCCATACTTTTCCAGGTTGAACCAATTCGCTAGCGACCGCTTCTCCTACCTCAAGTTCGGACAATTGGTTCAGACGATCGGCAAGATGCTTGGTAAAGACCGCAGGCATATGCTGGACGATGACGACAGGCACGGGAAGCGACGCCGGTAGTCTCGGAATCAGCGTTTGCAAGGCGTTCGGCCCGCCGGTCGATACGCCAATCGCGACGATATCGATACGGCCGTTGCGACTTGACCCAGGTCGAGACGATGGAATCGTCGTCGCTGCCTTCAGGGCAATTGGCGTTCGTGATATCGGATTGGCTGGCGCTGGATTTGTCCAAGGGCAGAATGCTTTTATCTTTGGGATCAGTTCATTTTTGACATTTTGGATCGCTGCGTTGACACTGCCGACGTTGGCTGGCTTGGTCACGTAGTCGTTGGCACCTTTGGAGAGTGCATCGATCGTCGCTTCGGCGCCTCGCTGGGTCAACGTGCTAAACATAATTACAGGCAACTTCGGATACAGCTTACGAAGCTCGACGAGCGTCGTGATTCCATCCATCTCCGGCATTTCCATGTCGAGAGTGATGAGATCAGGATTCACTTGTGGAATCTTCGCGAGCGCAATCTTTCCGTTGGCGGCAATGCCAGCGATTTCGATGCAGGGATCGCTTGCGAGCGCATCGGTCAACAATCGACGGATAACTGTCGAATCGTCAACGACTAGCACTCGAATTTTACGACTCATGCTCCGGCTCCGATTCCAAGAATATTCAATTTTTCGGCGATCATGTTGCGATCAAATGGCTTCATCACGTATTCGTTAATACCGGCCACGAAGGCTTGCGCCATACGTGACATTTCGGTTTCGGTTGTGACCATCATGATCGGTAGGTCTCGATAACCTGGTATCGCGCGAGTTGCTTTGATGAACTCAAGTCCGTTCATCTCTGGCATGTTCCAGTCGACCAGGACGACATCCGGAGCTCCATGAAGCTCTAGCATTGCCAAGCCTTCGAGACCGTGTGCCGCTTCGGTCACTTCGTAACCGAGATCTTTCATAATACTACTAATGATCCGGCGTACTGCCCGTGAATCATCGATGACTAAAGCTCGCATGGAGTTTGCCCGTAATTCCAAAGTTTATTAGGTTTAAATATTGGGATAGTACCCCACAAGTTTTTCTACCGACTCCCGCGAGCTTGTCTCGCGGGTGAGAAGATTGGAAACCAGAAAGTTCGTGCGCGGGAATGATTTCTGGTCGCCAATCTTTGCTTCCTGCCAGGCAAGCTAGCAGGAGAGCAATACGAACTGAACTGTCAAATTAAACTGACTGGTAACTGCTGTAGGTACCGCCTGCAACAACGACAGGTGCCGCCGGGCGACGCGCCGAAGAGTGTCCTTCGAGCGTGTCCTTTTGGAACTTAAACTGGCTGACCAAGTGCTGCAGGTCAGACGCCATACGACTCAGTTCACTGGCTGCTTGCTGAGTGTTGTTTGCACCTTGAGTCGTGCTCTGAGCAGCAGTCGCAACGGCGGTGATGTTCTGCGCGATCTCACCTGAGCCCTTGGATGCTTCGCTGACATTGCGGCCCATCTCATTCGCGGTCGCGGTCTGTTCTTCAACAGCACTCGCGATCGTGTTCGAGATGTCGTTGATCTGGTTGATCACTTCGCTGATCTGGCGAATCGCTTCGACAGCACCTTGAGTATCCGACTGGATCGTTTCGATCTTCTGGCTGATGTCTTCGGTTGCCTTCGCGGTTTCTTTGGCAAGTTCCTTGACTTCGTTTGCAACGACAGCGAATCCCTTGCCAGCTTCACCGGCCCGAGCGGCTTCGATCGTGGCGTTGAGAGCCAAGAGGTTGGTCTGCTCAGCGATCGAGGTGATCACCTTCACGACCTTGCCAATTTCGATGCTGCTTTCGCCAAGCTTTGCGATGGTACTGTTGGTCGTGTTCGCAACAGAAACGGCCTGTTGCGAAACGCGTGCTGCTTCTGAAGCGTTTTTAGCGATTTCGCGAATCGCCGCGTTCATTTCATCGACACCGGTTGCAACCGTGTGTACGTTCGCACTAACCTGCTCCGAAGCCGCTGAAACAACGTTCGCCTGTGACGATGTTTCGTCCGCGTTGCTGCTCATCTGCGAACTGACGGCTGACAATTCCTCCGAAGCACTAGCCAGTGCAGTCGCATTGTCAGCAATCGAAGCAATGCTCTTACGAAGATCGCTGAAGAATCTCTCGAGACCTACGCCCATTTGACCAATCGGATCTGTGCCGGTAATCGCAATCGAATTCGTCAGGTCACCACTACCTGCAGCATGGACCACCGTAAGGATTTCATTGACCTTACTTTTAAGATCCTCACGAGCCTTTGCGGCAACGGTAACGTTGGTTGCAAACTTGACGACCTTGTAAGGCTTGCCATTAAGGTCGTTGATCGGATTATAAGACGCTTGAATATAGACCTCATTGCCCGCTTTTCCGATTCGCTTGAACTCAGACACAAACACTTCGCCACGCTGCAGTCGTGCCCAGAAATCGGAGTATTCTCGGCTGTTTCGTTCACCTTCTTCCACAAAAATGCGGTGATGTCGACCTTTGATCTCTTCCCACGTGTAACCAAGTGCGTCTAAGAAATTCTGATTAGCCTTGAGGATCGTTCCATCGAGATTGAACTCGATTACCGCTTGCGATTTATTGACCGAAGTCAACTGACCTGCGAAGTCGACTTCTTGTGTCTTGGCTTCCGTGACGTCAGTAGCAATTTTCACGATCTTTACGACTCTACCTGCATCGTCTTTGACGGGTGCATAGCAAGCCTGGATCCAGACTTCGCTGCCATCTTTCGTAATCCGTTTCACCACATCATTTTTGCTAACGCCCGACCTCAGGTCAGTCCAAAAGTTGCTATAGGCTGTGGAATTGGCGAGCTGCGGATCGCAGAATATACGATGATGCTTTCCAACCACTTCATGGAGCTGGTATCCCATCGTCTTCAAGAAATTTTCGTTTGCCGTTAGGATTTGTCCATTCGGGTCGAACTCGGTATACGCAAACGCGGTGTCAATCGCGGAGAAAACTCCCTTTAAGTCCTGACGTTCAAGTTCTGTTGCGGTTATATCATAACCCACACTAAGATATTTCTTCGGCTTTCCATTATCGCCCATTACAGGAGCAATCACCGCATCGACATAGTATGGCGTCCCATCCTTCGCGAGGTTCTTGATGATCCCCCGAAAGGTCTCGCTTTTCCCAGCGGTCGACCAATCCTCGAAGAACGTATCCTTTGGCATGTCTGGATGGCGAGTTGTGTTGTGAGACTTGCCGATTAATGCATCGCGGCTGTACTTCGAAACTTCGATATACTTTTCGTTGACGCTAAGGATATCACCCTTTAGATCGGAATCAGAAACGATACTGGTGATGTTGGTAATCTCGGTTCGGACTCGCAACTCCGCCCAATCAACTTGTCCCTGCTGAAGTGACGATCGCATTTCGGTTAGGGTTGTATTGAGCGACTGCGACAGTTGACCAATTTCGTCATTGCTCGTAATGTCAAGTTTTTGGGTCAGGTCACCCATCGCGACTCGGCCAAGCGCACTGGCGATCTTGTTAATCGGGCGACTGATCGCAGAAGCCAGCCATAAACCGGCACCAGCAACCACGAACATTGCGATCGATCCGATTAGCATGAGCAGGTTCTGTGCGGCGTTTGCAATTGCATTGACGTCGCTTTGACTTTGTCGGCAAAGCACACCCCATCCGTAACCCGGAAAGCCCAATGCTCCATTGGACGTTGCGTAGCCGTTGACTTGTGAAATCCCAGTGCGTGTGTTCTTTTCAATCGTGTAGCCATTCTTACCTTCAGTAATCTCCTGCGCACATTGCAGACCTTTCTCAGCTAAATTGAGATTCAACACCGATTTCGGATCATTGTCGTAAAGTAGTAAACCGGTCTTGCTTAGCAAATGGATGCTAAGTTCAGTATCATCATTAGCAGCTTCGGACTGTGATTCTTCGAGAACCTGCCCGGCTGTTCGACGCAGCGATGCTCGGTTGGACCATACCCGTACGATCTTTCCATTATCGTCGAAAATAGGAGCTGAAAAGTTCAAGCTTGGCCCCGCGTCCTTAATCACTTCTAGCACGAACTCATCATGCTCTGCATCGCTGTAGAAAGATGTTCCTTTCGCGATTGAACCGTTAACGCATTCTTCAAACCAATCCTGGCCCTTGACACTGCGACCGATCAATGACTCCGTGCTAATCGGCTTTCCATTAAAATCAATCGTATTGGCAGCGACAATCTTTCCATCTAAATCGCTTACGACCATCAGGTCATAGCATCCGTAGTTTTTGGTATAAAAGTTCAGCGCATCGACCAGAACGTCTCTTTCCCCAAGTGCCTTCGGATTGTATGCAAAGGCTTGCACATCGCCATACCTTTCGAATAGATTGCGATAGATCTTATCTAATGCTTGGCTAGATTTATCTTGGACCTTTCCGGCCGCATCGTCGATCGCCATTTTACCAGAGGTAAAGTGAGATACGAATCCTACAGAAAGTAGTGGAAATATGGCAACAGCGACGAAGCAGGCCGCTAATTTTAACTTGATTGACTTGAACTGAAGCATCTGAAGAACTCGCATTGTGAAGACCGCCGGATACATGAAGGGGGGTTGTTAAGTTTGATGTTGGCTTGTTTAGGCAAGCACTGATTCGGAAGTAAGTTGGACGGCACGTTCGCAATCCAGGAGCAATAACAGTCGCTGGTGAAGTTTGTACGCTCCTAGAACAAGTTCTCGGGATGCCCCTTGTAAGGTATCAGGGGGAGATTCGAAGTCATTTGGATTGACTTCAATGACATCACCGATTTGATCTACCAACAGACTCACGGCGCCATCGTCGCTGCGCACGACCACGTTCATGGGCAGTTTGCCAGCGGGACGTGGAGTGAGTCCTAACCGCGTTCTCAAATCGATCGCGGTTACAATTTGACCACGTAAATTGATCAGTCCGCCTACTGCCGGTGGCGCCATCGGTGCCCG
>Ga0105046_10012050_pt1 | contig 13412 bp, 10 predicted proteins | sample MAT03_FD_78385 | JGI IMG/M metagenome (GOLD analysis project Ga0105046, IMG submission 78385) | Freshwater microbial communities from Lake Fryxell liftoff mats and glacier meltwater in Antarctica - MAT-03 (megahit assembly) | ecosystem: Environmental > Aquatic > Freshwater > Ice > Liftoff... | reverse complement strand
TCGGCGTCCAGGTGCAACTGGCTGAATTTGGTCGCAGCACCAAAACACAGCGGCAACACGCCGCTGGCCAGCGGATCGAGTGTGCCGGTGTGGCCGGCTTTCTGGGCGCGCAGCAGCCATTTGGCCTTTTGCAACGCCTGATTGCTCGACAGGCCCAGCGGCTTGTCAAGCAGCACCATGCCATGCACGGCCCGACGCTGCACCCGCTGCTTCTGCTCCATATTGTCTGATCTGTTTCCCATACGCTGGCTCTGCCGGCCAGCGCCCAATCAAGACAATTGGAATCTGACCCCGATTGTTCAGTCCTCGTTCTTGGAACGCGAGGCGACAGCCTGCGCGATGAGTGCGTTCATGTCGGCGGCCCGTTCAGTGGTGCGGTCGAACAAGAAATGCAGCGTGGGCACGGTGTGAATGTGCAAGCGCTTGAACAGGCCCGCGCGCAGGAAACCGGCAGCCTGGTTCAGGCCTACCTGGGTTTCCTCGGGGTCACCCTGCAACAAGCTGAAGAATACCTTGGCATGCGCATAGTCGGCCGTGACCTCCACCGCCTGGATGGTGACCATGCCCACCCGCGGATCCTTCAGCTCGCGCGCGATCAGCTCCGTCAGATCACGCTGGATCTGATCGGCCACCTTGAAGGCGCGGTTGGGGGTTGCGGATTTGCGGACCACGGCACCAGGATGGCGTTACAGGGTACGCGCCACTTCGCGAATCTCGAAGAATTCCAGCTGGTCGTTCTCCTGGATGTCGTTGTAGTTCTTGATGTTCAGGCCACACTCGAAGCTCTCCTTGACCTCGCGTGCGTCGTCCTTGAAGCGCTTGAGCGAATCGAGCTCGCCGGTGAAGATGACCGTGTTGTCGCGCAGCAGACGCAGGCGTGCATTGCGCCGAACCACACCCGAGGTGACCATGCAGCCGGCAATCGAGCCGATCTTGCTGACCTTGAACACCTGGCGGATCTCGGCGGTGCCGATGACTTCCTCCTTCTTGTCCGGCGTAAGCATGCCCGACATCGCCGCCTTCAGATCATCAACGGCATCGTAGATGATGTTGTAGTAGCGGATGTCGACACCGTTACCCTCGGCGAGCTTGCGTGCGCCGGCGTCGGCTCGGGTATTGAAGCCGATGATGACCGCCTTGGAGGCAATGGCCAGATTGACGTCGGATTCGGTCACGCCACCGACGGCGGCATAGACCATTTGCACCTTGATCTCGTCGGTCGAGAGCTTGACCAGGCTTTGCGCCAGCGCCTCTTGCGAACCCTGCACATCCGCCTTGACGATGATGGGCACAGTCTTGACTTCGCCCGCCGTCATGTCGGTGAAGATGTTCTCCAGCTTGGCAGCTTGCTGCTTGGCGAGCTTGGTGTTGCGGAAACGGCCCGCGCGGTATGTCGCGATCTCGCGGGCGCGGCGCTCGTCCGGCAGCACCATGAACTCGTCGCCAGCCTGCGGCACCTCGGTCAGGCCCTGGATCTCGACCGGAATCGAAGGACCGGCACTCTTCACCGCCTTGCCGTTTTCATCGAGCATCGCGCGGACCTTGCCGTAGGTCGAACCGGCCAGCACAATGTCGCCGGCCTGCAACGTGCCGGACTGAACCAACACGGTGGCCACCGGGCCGCGGCCCTTGTCCAGCCGTGCCTCGATGACCAGACCCTTGGCCATGGCCTCGACCGGCGCCTTGAGCTCGAGCACCTCTGCCTGCAGGAGGACCTGCTCGAGCAACGCATCGATGCCCTCGCCCGTCTTGGCAGACACCGGCACGAACGGCGAATTTCCACCCAGCTCCTCGGGAATGACTTCTTCGGACACCAACTCGTTCTTGACCCGTTCCGGATTGGCACCGGGTTTGTCGATCTTGTTGATCGCCACCACCAACGGCACGTTGGCGGCCTTGGCATGCTTGATGGCCTCTCGGGTCTGCGGCATGACTCCGTCGTCCGCTGCAACCACCAGGATCACGATGTCGGTGGCCTTGGCGCCACGTGCACGCATCGCAGTGAAAGCCTCGTGTCCCGGAGTGTCCAGGAACGAAATCATGCCGCGCGGCGTCTGCACATGGTAAGCACCGATGTGCTGGGTGATACCGCCGGCCTCCCCCGCTGCCACCTTGGCGGTGCGGATGTAGTCGAGCAAGGAAGTCTTGCCATGGTCGACGTGACCCATGACGGTGACCACCGGAGCGCGCGGCAAAGCCTCGCCTTCGGTCTGCCCCGATTCCTCGTCGGTGAAGGCCTCCGGATCGTCCAGTGCGGCAACGACGGCGGTGTGCCCCATCTCCTCGACCACGATCATCGCTGTGTCCTGATCCAGTGGTTGATTCATGGTCACCATCTGGCCCAGTTTCATCAGGTGCTTGATCACCTCGGAGGCCTTGATCGCCATCTTGTGGGCCAGTTCGGACACAGTGATGGTCTCGGGCACATGGACCTCGAGCACCCGGAACTCTACCGGCGCCGATTGCATGCGGTCATCGCCGTGACTGCGGTCATGGCTGCCGCGGCGCCCACGCGGGCCTCCGCGCCAGTTGCCACGGCCTCCACCGGTGTCGCCACGGGTGGGGATCGCCTTTTTCTTGGACGGATCGCCAGCCCAACTGCTGGAGAGCTTGGCCGATTTGACTTCCTTGCCAGCGCCCGGTGCTGCACCCGCGCCGGGACTGGTGGAGGCACCGGGCTTGGCGCGCGCCACGGCACTGCCGACGGCCGGCTTGTGCAAGGTTCCCTTGGCAACAACAGGCTTGGGCTCTTCCGGCTTCTTGGCCACCTGCACCGTCTTGGGTGTGGCCATCATCTCGCGAATGGCAGCGGCCTCGGCCTCGGCCTTGCGCCGGCGCTCACTCAGATCGGCGGCACGCGCGGACTCTTCGTCGGCGCGCGCCTTGGTCTGGGCTGCCGCTTTCTGCTTGGCGTCGGCACGTGCCTTCTCCGCCGTCTTGGCGGCGGCCTCTTCTGCCGCGCGGTCATCCGGCGTGCCTTCGGACACTTCGGCCAGCGCCTTCTGGCTGGCGGCGGCGGCATTCGCGGCCGCTGCCTCGGAAGCGGCACGCGCCTTGGCTTCCTGTTCCTCGCGCTGACGTCGTTTCTCGGCCAGGTCTTCCTCCTGGCGACGAATCAGTTCGGCCTGGCGGCGCGCCTCTTCCTCGCGCCTTGCCAGTTCTGCGTTGTCGACGACCGGTTTCGTCGGCTCAACCGCCGCCGAGGCTTCGACCGGGACTTCGACCACAGCCTCGACACCCTCGTCGCGCCGGATGAAGGTACGCTTCTTGCGCACTTCCACCTGGATCGTGCGCGCCTTGCCGGAAGCGTCAGCTTGCTTGATTTCGGTCGTTTGCTTCTTGACCAGGGTGATCTTCTTGCGCTCGGCCATGGACGTGCCGTGGCTGATATGCAGATAATTCAGCAGGCTGTGCTTGTCTGCCTCGGTCACGGGATCCGTCGCTTGAGCCTTGGGCACGCCGGCGGCCTTGAGTTGCTCAAGCAGCGTTGCGGTGGATTTCTTGAGTTCGCTGGCGAACTCGGCGACTGTCGTACTGGACATATGTTGTGCTACCTTTTATTCGGCATAACAAGCGCTACGGGCAAATGTTAGCCATCACTGAATCTGTTGTTGCATGACCATCACTCTTGCGAGGCGGCTTCATCGATGAACCAGTGTTCACGCGCCTTCATGATCATTGCCTTGGCCTCGTCCTCGGACTGGCCGGTGATTTCAGTGAGTTCATCGACGGCCAGATCGGCCAGGTCATCCAGGGAGTGAACACCGCTGTCGGCCAACTTGCCTATCAACTCGGTGGTCAGGCCTTCGAGTTCGCGCAGGTCCTGCGACACCGCATCGACATTTTCCTCGTGGGCGATTTCCATCGTCAACAGTGCGTCCTTGGCGCGGGTGCGCAGTTCGTGCACCGTGTCTTCATCGAAGCTCTCGATCTCGAGCATTTCCTGCAGCGGCACATAAGCCACTTCCTCCAGACTGGTGAATCCTTCAGCGATCAGGATGTCGGCAATTTCCTCATCCACATCAAGCTTTTCCATGAACAGGCGTCGCCCGGAATCAGTCTCGTCGGCCAGCTTCTGGGCCGACTCGTTTGCGTCCATGATGTTGATCTTCCAGCCGGTCAACTCGGACGCCAGACGCACGTTCTGCCCGCCGCGGCCGATCGCGATCGCCAGGTTCTCCTCGTCCACGACCACGTCCATCGCATGGCGCTCCTCGTCCACGACGATCGACGACACGTTGGCCGGCGCCAGCGCACCGATCACAAACTGTGCCGGATCGTCGCTCCACAGCACGATGTCGACGCGTTCACCGGCAAGTTCGTTCGTGACCCCGTTGACGCGGGTGCCGCGCACACCAACACAGGTCCCGATCGGGTCGACCCGTTTGTCATGCGACAGCACGGCGATCTTGGCGCGGGAACCCGGATCCCGGGCACAGGACTTGATCTCCAGCAGACCCTGCTCGATCTCCGGCACCTCGGTGCGGAATAGTTCCATCATGAATTCCGGCGCCGAGCGCGACAGGATGATGGGGGCGCCGCGCAATGTCAGATCGACCTCCATGATCATGGCGCGCACCCGGTCACCGGTGCGCAGGTTTTCCTTGGGAATCATCTCGCTGCGACGCAACCGACCCTCGACACGGCCGCTCTCGACAATGATGTCACCCTTGTCCATCCGCTTGACGGTGCCGACAAAGATCCTCTCGCCGCGCGACATGAAGTCGTTGAGCAGCATTTCTCGCTCGGCGTCACGGATCTTCTGCAAGATGACCTGCTTGGCTGCCATCGCGCCGATACGGCCGATGGGCAAGGAATCCACCGACTCCTCGATGTATTCATCGACCTCGACGTCGGCAATCTGCTCCTGCGCTTCAAAATGCAGGATCTCCTGGTCAGGCAGTTGCAGCCCGGCTTCGTTCGGAACCACGTGCCAGCGACGGAACGTCTCGTAGGCGCCGGTGTCCCGGTCGACTGCCACGCGGATGTCCACTTCGCCCGAATAGAGCTTCTTGGTTGCCTGTGCCAACGCAGCCTCGACAGCCGCAAACACGACGTCACGCTCGACGCTTTTCTCGCGCGAGATGGCTTCAACCAACATCAACATTTCGCGATTCATGTCACTCCACTCCCGTTTCAATCCACACCAGAGCCAACTGGCCGACTTGCGCCGAACCCCGAACCCGCCGCACCCGTGCGGCAGCGTCCCCGCTCACCCCTCGACCGAACCCGTGGCAGCGCCACGGCCCTTGAAACTCACCAGCGGCGCCAGGCGCGCCTCACGCACCTCGTCGAGTACGAAGCCGAGCGCGTGCACCGGCGCCGGTACACGATGCCTGCTCACCCGCTGGCCCGGCGTGGCCGGGGGCGCATCCCGCCAGACCAGCTGCCAACCCGCCGGGCTGCCCTCTGCGGCCGCAACCCGTTCGAGCGTGCCGCGAAACTTCTTGCGATTCGCATTCACCTGGCCCTGCGCCGCGGCTCCAACAGCCGCCTTGAGCGTGATGTCGACCTCGCAGCCCTGAAAACGCTCCAGATCACGCTCTCCGCGCAGCAGCCGGTCGATACCGGGTGATGACACCTCGAGTCGCTGGTATTCAACGCCATCGACCTCCAGCGCAAACTGCAGCTGGCGGGTGACCTTCTCGCAATCCTCGACCGTGATGAACTGCGGCTGCGCCGGGCCGGTGACTGCCTCTGCATCATCTGGGGACCACGGCAAATCGATCGTGATGCGCAACAGACCACCTGCCAGCCGCTCGATCTCGACCAGCTCGTAACCCAGCCCGATCACTGTCTGCTCGACAAGCTGCTGCAACGCCATTCGACCTACATCCTCAGTCCGTGTTCCCTGCACACAATCTGCCCGACCAAAAAAAACGGGCGGTGAAAACCCGCCCGTTTGGTCGTGAAGCAAGGATTCTACTGCAAAATATGGCGTGTTACCACCCCTGGACCCCCTGTATACGTGGTCACGGCACCGCAAAATCGGGCCTGCGGCAGGTCCGCTGGCGCACGAATCAGGTCACCGAAGCCACCAATGCCTGGGTGTAGGGATGGCGCGGAGCATCCAGCACCTGTGCCACCGGGCCGGATTCGACGATCTCGCCGTCCTTCATGACCAGCACGTCGTGGGCCATGGCACGGATCACGTCCACGTCATGGGTGATCAGCAGATAGCTGAGTTGACGCTCGCGCTGCAGACCCTGCAAAAGCCGCAAAACCTGCTGCTGGATTGTCACGTCCAGCGCACTGGTGGGCTCGTCAAGCACGAGAAGAGTCGGCTCGACGATCAGGGCGCGGGCCACCGCCAGCCGTTGGCGCTGCCCGCCGGAAAACTCATGCGGATAGCGGCTCAGCAGATTGGGAAACTGATGTTCCTCCAGTCCGACCTCCGCCAGTGCCCGCAGCACCCGCTGCTGGCGTTCGGCCCTGGACATCGAAGACTGGTGCACAAGCAAACCCTCGCCGACAATCTCCTCCACCGTCATGCGCGGCGACAATGACGAAAAAGGATCCTGGAACACCACCTGCACGCTGCGCCGCAAGGCCTTGTCCGACAACTTGCCGCGCCCCCACGGCTGCCCGTTGACCTGCAGATTGCCGCCGTACGGCTGCAGCCCCAGAGCCGCGAGTGCCAGTGTGGACTTGCCGGAGCCAGACTCGCCGATCACGCCCAGTGTTCGGCCCGGCGTGATGGTGAAAGTTGCGCCCTTGACCGCCACGAATGCGCCTTTGCGAAACCAGCCACGCAGCCCGGGAATCGGTACCGGATAGGTTACCGAGACGTCACTGGCTTGAAGCAGCGGCGGACCCTCTGTTGGCGCCTCGGGCCCAAGATCGGCGACATCGCGTTTGGGCCGACTATCGATCAACTTGCGGGTATAGGCATGTTGCGGACTGGCAAACACGGCCTGGACTGTGCCGTGTTCGACCAAAATGCCGTTCTCCATCACTGCCAGCCGGTCGGCGAACTTGCGAACCAGGTTCAGGTCGTGCGTGATCATCAGCACCGCCATGCCGTATTCGCGCTGCAAATCGGCCAGCAGTTCCAGAATCTGGGCTCGCACCGTGACATCGAGGGCCGTCGTGGGCTCATCGGCCAACAGCAGCTTGGGCTTGCAGGCCAGTGCCATCGCGATCATGGCGCGTTGCCGCTGACCACCCGAGAGCTGATGCGGAAGCGCCTGGGCCCGGCGCGCCGGCTCAGGAATGCCGGTGCTGGCCAGCAGGTCGACCACCGCTTTCGCGCATGCGTGCTTGTCCAGGCCCTGCTTGAGCTGAAGCACCTCGGCGATCTGGTTCCCGACCGGAAACAGCGGGTTGAGCGCGGTCATCGGCTCCTGGAAGATCATGGCGATGTCGCGCCCACGGATCGTGCGCAGATCCGGCTCTGGCAATCCCAGCAGATCGACACTGCCCGCATTCCCGGCGAACCGGGCGGTTCCACGGCAATGGGCGTTGGTGGCCAGGCCGAGTAGGCTAAGCGCGGTAACGGTTTTGCCAGAGCCCGATTCCCCGACCAATGCAAGTTTCTCTCCGCTGGCGATGGAGAAGTCGATACCCTTGACGACGTCGATACCGCCAAAGGCTACGCGCAGACCCCGCACCTCGAGCAACGCCGTCATGGTTGGGTCTCCGGCGCCGGCGCTTGGTCGACCTTGCGCGGATCAAGCGCGTCGCGCAAGGCATCACCCATGAAGGTCAGCAGCAGCAGAGTCATCACCAGTACGGCAAAGGTGGACAGGGAAATCCACCAGGCGTCGATGTTGTTCTTACCCTGCGACAACAACTCGCCCAGCGACGGCGTGCCCGGAGGCACACCCAGCCCCAGGAAATCGAGCGAGGTCAGTGCCAGGATCGCGCCGCTCATGCGAAATGGCAGGAAGGTGACCACCGGCGTCAGGCTGTTGGGCAGGATATGACGCATGATGATCTGCCAGTTGCCCACGCCCAGTGCGCGTGCCGCGCGCACGTAGTCGAGCTGGCGATTGCGCAGGAATTCGGCACGCACATAGTCCGACAGGCCCATCCAGCCGAACAGGCTCAGCAACACCAGTAGCAGCGCCAGGCTGGGCGCAAAGATGGCGCTGAAGATGATCAGCAAATACAACTCCGGCATCGCGCCCCAGACCTCAATGAAACGCTGGAACGCCAGGTCGGTCTTGCCGCCGAAAAAGCCCTGCAGTGCACCCGCCAACACACCCAGTACGACACCCGTGACTGTCAGCGCCAGCGCAAAAAACACGCTGACGCGAAAACCGTAGATGAGCTGGGCCAGCAAATCCCGCCCGCGGTCGTCGGTACCCAGCCAGTTCTCGCTGGTGGGTGCCGATGGATTGGGACTGGCGGCGAAATAGTTCAGTGTCTTCGGTCCGTAGCGGTTCAGCGGAAAGATGGCCCAGTTGCCATCCTGCGCCAGGCGCTCGCGGATGAACGGGTCGAGGTAGTCGGTGGCAGTCAGGAAGTCGCCGCCGAAGGTCGTCTCGGGGTAGTCCTGGACCATCGGAAAGTAATAACTTCCCTCGTAACGCACAACCAGGGGCCGGTCGTTGGAAAACAGCTCGGCGAACAGGCTCAATATCGCGATGGTGCAAAACGCAACCAGGCTCCAGTAACCCAGCCGGTTGCGCCGAAAGCGCGCCCAGGCACGACGCGCCGGCGAGCGGCTGGGAGGACGCACGGTCACGTCAGCACGCAGATTCATGTCAGTCGAACTTGACACGCGGGTCGACCCAGACATAACACAGGTCGGAAATCAGCTTGGTGACCAGGCCGATCAGCGTGAACAGGTACAAGGTGCCCAGCACTACCGGGTAGTCTCGCCGGATCACGCTCTCATAACTGAGCAGGCCCATGCCGTCAAGCGAGAACAAGGTCTCGATCAGCAACGCACCGGTGAAGAATGCACCGATGAACGCTGCCGGAAAACCCGTGATGATCGGGATCAGCGCATTGCGGAACACGTGTTTCCACAACACCTGGCGCTCGCTGAGCCCCTTGGCGCGTGCCGTCACGACGTACTGCTTGCGGATCTCTTCCAGGAATGCGTTCTTGGTCAGCATCGCGGTGACGGCGAAACTGCCCAGCACCATCGCTGTCACCGGCATGGCGATATGCCACAGGTAATCGACGATCCGCGCACCCCAGCTCAGTTCGTCCCAGTTGCTCGATGTCAGCCCGCGCAGCGGGAACCATTGCAGTTGTCCGCCAAAGATGACGAGCAGGGCCACACCGAGCACGAACCCGGGAATCGCATAGCCCACCAGCACGATCAACGTGGTGACGAAGTCGAACCGGGTGCCGGCACGTACTGCCTTTGCGACGCCCAGGGGCACGGCAATGCCGTAACTGATGAAGAAGGTCCATAGTCCGAGCGTGATCGACACCGGCAATTTCTCGATGATCAGTTCACCGACGTCCTTGTTCTGGAAAAAACTGCGGCCCAGGTCGAACCGCGCAAACCGCGCCAGCATGTCGAGGAAGCGCTCATGCGCTGGCTTGTCGAAGCCGTACAGGGCCTTGATCTGCTCCAGACGCTTGCTATCCACACCCTGGGCTCCCCGGTAGGTCAGGCCACCACCCTCGGCACCGCCGCCGGCGGTGGCTCCCGCCTTGGCCTCCGCCAGGTATTGCTCGACCGGCCCACCGGGCACGAACTGGATCACGATGAAGGTGATGGTCAGCACACCCAGCAAGGTGGGCACCATCAGCAGCAAGCGCTTGAGGATGTAAGCGAACATGGCCTATTTCTTTGCCCACCAGGTGTCGATCGCCCAACCCTCGCCCTGGGCGTAAGGTGGCATCTGTTGCGGCCGCGCGAGCCGCCAGGCGTTGTAGGCGATACGGTGGGTGCCGGCGGTCCACTGTGGAATCAGGATGTGGCTATGCGCCACCACCCGCTCCAGCGCACGGCAGGCGGGAAGCAGTTCGGCCTTGCTGCCTGCGCTGGTCATGCGGCCCACGAGCGCATCGATGGCCGGGCTCTTGACGCCAGTCATGTTGCCCGAGTCCTCGATATCTGCCGCCTGGCTGCCAAACAGGTCGGCGTATTCCTGCCCCGGGTTGTGGGTACCCTGGTAAGCCAGTGTCGTGACATCGAAATCGAATTTCTGCAACCGCTGTTGGTACAGCGCAAAGTCGACTGGCCGAAACACCAGCGTCACGCCGATCTTTTCGAGGTTGCGAGCCCATGGGGTCACTGTGCGGGCACCCCCCTCGTTGCTGTCCATGTATTCGAGCACCAGCGGCTCACCCTTGGCGTTGCGCAGCTTGCCCTCGCGCACCGACCAGCCGGCGTCGTTGAGCAAGGCCTTGGCCTGGCGCAGATTGCCGCGCAAGGATGAATCGCCATCGGTTCGCGGCGGAGCCGCCATAGGGCCGAACACCGCATCGGGTACCTTGCCACGCCAGGGTTCGAGCAGCGCCATTTCCTCGGCCGAGGGCGCGGCGCTGGCCTGGCAATCGGTGTTGCCGAACAGACCGTTGACGCGCTGGTACGAGTTGTAAAACATCTGGCGGTTCATCCATTCGTAGTCGAAGGCCAGGCCCAAGGCTTGCCGTACCCGTACGTCCGAGAGCATCGGGCTCCGGGTGTTGAGTACATAGCTCTGGAAACCCGAGGGCAGACGGTGGCGGAACTCCGCCTTGACCAGTTCCCCGCTGTCGAAGCGCTTGCCGCTGACCCGGCGCGCCCAGTCACCGGCCGAGAAAAACCGCATCAGGTCGAACTCGCCAGCCTTGAGCGCCTCCAGCCGCGCCGTGTTGTCCTTGTAGATCTTGACCGTGATGCGATCGAAGTTGCCGGTACCCCGGCGCACGTTCAGGTCTCGCGCCCAGTATTCCGGATCGCGGACGTAGGTGACGTCCTTGCCGAACTTGACCGGGCCGATCCGGTAGGGGCCGCTGCCGATCGGAATGTCCATCACGACATTGTCGAAGGTCTTGGCGATGCCGTTCTCCATGCCCCACTTGCGGCTGAAGACCGGCAAGCCGCCAACCGTCAGTGGCAACTCCCGGTTCGGCTGACGGAAGCGGTATCGCACCGTGCGGGCATCGAGCACCTCGATGCCTGCCACCTCCTGCAAGATGGTCTTGTAGGCCGGCGACACGTGCGGCCCCATCAGGGTGTCGTAGCTGTGCTTGACGTCGGCGGCCAGCACCGGGTCGCCATTGTGGAATCGGGCCTGCGGCCGCAGGCGAAAGGTGGCCGACAAGCCATCGTCAGCGACTGTGACATCCTCGGCCAGGAGTCCGTAACCAGACCCTGTCTCGTCGAGTGCACCCGCGAGCAGGGTGTCGAACATCAGGGCGGACAGGTAGGCCGGCGCGCTGCCCCGGATCGTGAACGGGTTGTACTTGTCGAAGGTCGATACCCGCAAGTTGCTGACCAGGCGCAATTCGCCGCCCTTGGGCGCCTGGGCATTGACATAGTCGAAGTGGTTGAAACCGGGCGGATACTTCAAGTCACCCCACAACGCATACCCGTATGCTGCCCATGCCGACCAGGCCGGCAGCAGCAACATCAAGAATAGCCATTTGTGCATGCGACAATTCTCACGGATTTTTCATGGAGATTGAGTCATGGGTTTTCTGGCCGGCAAAAAACTGTTGATTACCGGTGTGCTCAGCAACCGTTCGATCGCGTACGGAATCGCCAAGGCCTGCCGCGCGCAGGGCGCGGAGCTGGCATTCAGTTATGTCGGCGAGCGTTTCAAGGACCGCATCACCGAATTTGCCGCCGGCCTGGACTCGAAACTGATCTTCGACTGCGACGTTGGCGACGATGCTCAAATCGAGCGCCTTTTCACGGACCTGTCGCAGACCTGGCCGCAGCTCGACGGTTTCGTACACGCCATCGGCTTCGCGCCTCGCGAGGCGATTGCCGGTAATTTCCTGGACGGCCTGTCCCGCGAGAACTTCCGGATCGCGCACGACATCAGCGCCTACAGCTTCGCGGGCATGGCCAAGGCCGCCCTGCCATACCTTAGCGACAAATCGTCGCTGCTGACGCTGACCTATTTGGGCGCGGAGCGCATCGTGCCGAATTACAACACCATGGGCCTGGCCAAGGCTTCGCTGGAGGCCTGCGTGCGTTACCTGGCCGAGGCGATGGGGCCGCGCGGCACCCGAGTCAACGGCATCAGCGCCGGTCCGATCAAGACGCTTGCGGCCAGCGGAATCAAGGATTTCGGCAAGCTGCTCGGCGTGGTGGCGAGGGCCTCGCCGATCCGGCGCAACGTGACGCTCGAGGATATCGGCAACGTGGCCGCTTTCCTGCTAAGCGACCTGGCCGGCGGCGTCAGTGCGGAGATCACCTATGTCGACGGCGGCTTCAACGCGGTGGCTATTTCGACCATAGCCGACGGGGCGGCCTGAAGTGCTGGCGTGACAGGACCGCAGCGCCGATGCGCCGCGCCTGCCCTCAGCCGCGCGCCACGCAGTCGGCGTAGTACCGCAACTTGCCGGACTCGTCCGGTTCGTTCACCAGGCCATGAATGTCGGTGCCAAATCCCGGGCACTGCTGGTTGAACTCGCGCGAGAACTTCAGGTAGTCGACGATCTTGCGGTTGAACACCTCGCCCGGGATCAACAACGGAATGCCAGGAGGATACGGCGTGACCAGGCCCACCGTGACCCGTCCCTCCAGCTGATCGATCTCCACCCGCTCGGTCTTGCGCCGGGCGATATGGGCAAAGGCATCGGACGGCGTCATGGCGGGGGCCAAGTCGCTCTGGTACATGTCGGTCGTCAGGCGGGCGATGTCGTATTCGGCGTAGAGCTGGTGCACGAACTGGCACAGGTCGGCCAGGCCCATTTTTTCGTATTTCGGGTTGTCGCGGCAGAACTCCGGCAGGATGCGCCACATCGGCTGATTCTTGGCATAGTCGTCCTTGAGCTGCTGCAATGCGGTCAGCAAGGTGTTCCAGCGCCCCTTGGTGATGCCGATCGTGAACAGGATAAAGAAGCTGTACAGGCCGGTTTTCTCGACCACCACGCCGTGTTCGGCCAGGAACTTGGTGACGATGCTCGCTGGTATGCCGGTCTTGGCGAATTTGCCACCCAGGTCCATGCCCGGCGTGACGATGGTCGACTTGATCGGATCGAGCATGTTGAAGCCCGCCGCCAGCTTGCCGAAACCGTGCCAGTTGTCGCTGCCCTTGCCTTTGCGGGACTCGCCCTTGATGATCCAGTCGTCGGCTCGGCCGATGCCCTCATCCACCAGATGGTCCGGCCCCCAGACCTTGAACCACCAGTCGTCGCCATACTCGTCGTCGATCTTGCGCATCGAACGCCGGAAATCGAGCGCCTCGGCGATGCTCTCCTCGACCAGTGCCGTGCCGCCAGGCGGCTCCATCATTGCCGCAGCCACGTCGCAGCTGGCGATGATGCTGTACTGCGGGCTGGTCGAG
>Ga0105046_10012047_pt1 | contig 13414 bp, 12 predicted proteins | sample MAT03_FD_78385 | JGI IMG/M metagenome (GOLD analysis project Ga0105046, IMG submission 78385) | Freshwater microbial communities from Lake Fryxell liftoff mats and glacier meltwater in Antarctica - MAT-03 (megahit assembly) | ecosystem: Environmental > Aquatic > Freshwater > Ice > Liftoff... | reverse complement strand
GGTGGTTGTGGCAAGGTTGAAGAAGATAGGAAGAACGATAAAGACAAAAAATAGGTCATGTAAGGCGACTTTAAATGAAGTCAGCACAGTTTCGGATTGTAAAATATGTTCAAGCTATTACATGAATAATAAATCCTTAACGTGCTTTATAATCCGAATTCTGAGCTGACCCCATGAAAGACAAATTTATCGAGCAGATAAATCGAGGAAGAGGTCAAGTTCAAATGTTTTCAAATTAAAAATGACATGCAATACAAATTTGGAAAATACACACAGAAAATTGGAAAATAACAACAAAATATGTAGAAATTTTTATGAATAAAATCTTTAAATTTTTCAGTTTATTTTTCATTCCTTGGATTGGATTAGGAGCAGAAGTGAATTTAGATAAATTATAAGAAACTCTCAGTGGTGCTTGCAGCGCACTTTCAGGCGATAAAAAATCGATCCATGAACCCTCATAAAACGGTTTATGTGATGTGAAACCCCAAAAGTTGTCGGCGAAATTCCGGCACACGAATCGTCAGATGAGCTGCTCTGCTGACGTTATTACTTAATCATGCTTTGCATATATTTTCGTAATATTTTTTGAGCGGTTCCAGAGAGATTATATGAACTTATTGCACTTTCTCTCAAAATTAAAGGATTTGATGCAAGTCCTGTCCGTGCTATTTTACAAAGCTTAGAGTAAGGAGAACACGATGAGAATTCAATATATTATTCATGCTGATTTTGAACTTCCAGGTATTATTGGAGAGTGGGCAAGACAAAATAAATTTACAGAAAATTTTTGTCGACCCTTCGCCGGAGAAAGTACGCCAAATCCAAATGATTATGACCTTCTTATGTTAATGGGAGGCTCTCAAAGCCCCTTAAACATAGCTGAATCACCTTATCTTGCAGATGAAATTTCTTTAATAAAAAAAACTATTAAAGCCCCTATCCCTATTTTAGGATTTTGTTTAGGCGCTCAATTGATTGGAGAGGCATTTGGAGCTCGTACAGAGCAAAGTCCGAATAAGGAAGTGGGTGCATTTCCGATAATGCTGACTGAAGAAGGATGGGGAGATCCTCTTTTAAAAAATTTACCTGAGCATTTTCTGGTTTTTCATTGGCATAATGACATGCCAGGAATAACAGCTGAAGCCAGGATTTTAGCGACAAGCGAAGGGTGTCCTCGCCAAATTATACGCTATTCTCCTCTAATCTATGGCTTTCAATGCCATCCAGAACTTACTAAGAAAAATATTGAAGCAATGATCGAACATTGTCCAAGCGACCTATCTCCTGGAAAATTTATACAATCTCATGAAAAACTTTTAAATAATAATTTCATGACGATTAACAATACTATGATTGAGATTTTGGATAATTTTATTGCCGCCACAAAAGTCCTAGATGCTATAAAAACGAATTAACTCAGTTGATGGTAGTTCTACGATTTTTCCAGGGTTTCCACATTAAAACATGAGAAACAAAGCGGTGTTTAGAGCCCAAGAAATAATACTCTTCTTGTGAAAAATAGCCTTTAAAAATAGACTCAACAATGAATAGATTGACATGGCAGATTTTCGCATAGATGTAAGGGTCATCCCATTATTCTTTGTCCTCATTAAAATGCTTATTAACTCTTTGATTACACTCAAGCCAAAGGTTATTAAATGCTTTTTAATATTTACAGCAGATTGATTATGTCGCTGATTATGATTTCTCTTGTTGGTTCAACAATATCTTTACATGCCTCTACAGATACATATCGCGGGATTAAAACGATTATCCTCGATTGTGATGGTGTTTTGGTTGATACTGAATATCTGAAGTTTTTGGCATGGCAAGAAGCTTTAGCCAGCCAAAACATTGATTTTTCCATTGAAGAATATATGCCGCTTGTTGGACATAGCTCAAAAAACATTCTTAAAATAATTAAAGAGTCAAAAGGACTGGAAATTTCCGATGAAATGATTGATTTGAAAAATGCCAAGTATAAAACACCAAAAACAAGGTGTGAATGCGATCCAGCCAATGGTAGATTTTGCTCGTCGCTTATACGAAAACAAAAAAAGACTCGGATTGCAGCTAGGCCTTGCCTCTTCAGCACCTGCGGAAGAGATTCTGTTTAACTTACAACAAATTGGTTTGGCCGATGCCTTTGACTTAGTGATTTCAGGTTCCGATGATTTAGATGATTATATCGATGCAGAAGGCAAAAATAAGCCTAAGCCTTACATCTACATAGAAGCTGCTAAAAGATTGCAGGTTTTTCCCGAGCATTGCCTAGTTTTCGAAGATGCTTCTGCCGGCGTAGATGCAGCTGCAGGGGCTGGAATGATTGTCATAGCTGTCCCTAATTCATTCACTAGAAATCAAAATTTTCCCAAGGCATCTATTGTATTTTCTTCTTACGAAGAATTACCTAGCATTGAGGTATTTCAACAATAGTTTGTTCTGAATTAATTAGACTCTTAAACTAAACTAGGAGGGCTTTATGCCATATACAATTGTTCTTACACCGCCTGTGGAACAAGCTGCGAAATATGTAGAAGTCTCACAGACTCTTTATATTGAGTGTCAACCAAGCTATTTACTTCTTGAAGATGGAACTTCCTCGCCACATATTACTGTTGTTCAGTTTGATTGTGAATCAACGGATCTTTTGACTGATGTTTGGACAAAAATATGTGAAAAAGTATGCGAGGAAAAGACCGTCCCCTTAAACCCTCCCTTTGTAGGGGTAGCTTTTGTAGAGGGAAACGGAGTTTATGAAGGGACTACTTGGGTAGAATTATCTGTTAAGAGAGGCGATAAAAACTCTCCGATCATGAAAGTGCATGAGGCAGCTTTAGAAGTTCTTGAGCATTTTGGTCTAAAACCGCTTAATGCCTGCGGCAATGATTATAGGCCTCATCTAACGCTTGCCCGAATTATTATGCCTGAACAAATGAAGGCATGGGCTAAAGATTTCTTCAAAAATCCTGGTTATTTTAAATTGGAATTAGGCCTATCTGATGAAAAGTGGCAATATGCCAAAACAATCGAAACTTTTCCTTAATCCAAGTGCGCTGCGATAGATCACTTTTTCGCTTAAGGAAGCTAAGTAATCACGAAATAACGAGAGTAAAGTGACTGAGCAAAGCAAACAGAGAAGACAGTTCTACGTAATCCTAGTCATTGTTTTTCTAGGTTTTTTAGGCATCTCTATGCCTTATTTGATCTTCCCTGGGCTTTTTCTAAATCCTGAGTATTCAATTCTTCCAGCTGGCTGGAGTGAGGCCACTCGCTCCCTCTTACTTGGAATCACATTGGCAGCTTATCCCTTGGGTCAATTTATCGGATCACCTATTCTTGGTGCACTCTCCGATGATTATGGCCGTAAATGGCTTCTCTCCGTAAGTTTACTGATTACAGCGATCTTCACTCTACTTTCCGGCTTAGCTATTGAGTGGCAGCATCTAGAATTACTGATCTTTAGCCGCTTTGCCGCTGGTCTCATGGAGGGCAATATTGCCATTGCGCGTGCTATGGCTGCTGATATTACCACAATGTCAAAACATGAAACGTTTGGTAAAATCAATGCCGCAGCCTCTATTGCTTTCCTTCTAGGTCCTCTTTTAGGAGGATTAATGAGCGATAAAAATTTATCGATAGGCTTAACAACTTCCACTCCATTTTTTCTTACTTGCTTGCTTTTTGCTTGCCTTGCGCTACTCTCAGCGCTTGTGCTCGAAACAAGAATTGGTAACGCAGTGATCGAAGCACGTTCATTTTGGCAACGTCTTAATCTTTTTAAAAGGGTGTCTTTGTTATTCTCCAATAAATATTTACAGTTTTTGATGATCACTTCCACCTGCTTCACATTAGCTGTCGATATCTTTTATGAATTTGGTCCTGTTTACCTTACTGTTAAGTGGGCGATGGGTCCTGCACATTTGGTGCTTTACAATGCTGTTTTATGCCTAGCGCTTGCCACTGGAAACGGATGGCTGCCCACTCTTATTTCTTCTTCCGGTCCAAATCAGTTTGCCATTATCTGCTCCTTAGGAGGTCTTGCACTTTTTTTAATTGGGATTGTTTTAGCCGATTCCACTTTGCTTGTCTTATTGCTATTTGCATTTAGTGGACTTGCTATTGGACTTGCAATTACTTTGATTACTGTAAAAATTTCTGATTCTGTTTCAGATGCCATGCAAGGAGAGGTAATGGGTGTACAAGTCTCATTACGAGTTCTAGGGGATGCTATTATCTGTTTGCTTGGCGGCGCTTCTCTGCTGGTTTCAGCGAAACTTATACTCCTAGTAGCTGCAGGTATGTCTATTTGTGCAATGATCTATTTTGCAATGAAACATCGTTAAGTTTTGAAGTCGCTTTCAAAGATCTAAATAACTAATGGTAAATTAATTAAATTCATTAAATAGTTTAATAAATATTTGTGGTATAATTAACTAAAGTAACAAAAAGAGAACCTATGAAAATCAATATTAACTTTCATGCTTCCAGCCAAGCTGATTTTGATCGAGAGATGAAGAATGTTGGTCAGATCATCAAGGGTAAGAAACAATTGACATCCCATTTGAAGGAAGGAACCAAGAATAGTCCGTTTGTGGAGTTTATTAAGTCTATCCTTTCTAAACTGCCTCTGGTAAATCTTTCGCGAACAAATACAAAGGCGATTACGAGATCCTTTGTAAAATATGCCAAACAAAATCCTGAATATTTGAAAAATGATAAAAATTTTCACAATTTGGAGAAAAAATTCTTTAAATTGCAAGAATATATTTTAAATCAGCCTATTCAAAAAGAACCTAAATTACAGAAAGCTCAAGAAAAAATGTTTGAGGCTGCACTTAAAGAGATCCGCGATGTCGGGTTAAAGGTTCGACAAAATAAAATCTCGGGATTACGTGGGGGGATTACCCAAGATCCTCTTCCCCGCAGTTCAAGATTAGAACATAAGGAAATGACAGAAATATTTAAGCAAGGCGTGGAAAAATTAGATGATTTACAAGCTTATAAGCATCTTGCCAGGGCTTATTATGAAGGAATTGGAATTCGTAAAGATGTGCCAAAAGCTCTCGAACTTTATGAAAAAATTGCCGAAAAAGAAAACAATCCCTTCTATCTCACAAAAATTGGAAAATTATATGAGTTTGGAGAGGAAATTCCTCAAAGCTACCCGCTAGCTGCTGAGTATTATAAAAAAGCTGCTGCTTCGGATAACGGGGAGGCTTTCTATCGACTAGCCCTTCTTTATCAAGATGGCAAGGGGGTTCCACAGTCTAAAGAAATAGCTCAAGATTACAAAAATAAAGCTAAAGAGAAGGGGTATACTAATGCGATTAATTTTTCTGGCTTGCTAGTTTTTTCTCAACAAGCAGATTATCAGCGAATAAAAAAAGCCCTAAATGAAGCAAAATAAATGGTGACGAATAGGTAATTATGATTAAAAAACTTTCTTTAAAAACGGCTGAGGATATTTGCGAAACTTTAGGAAAATTTGCAGATGCGCGCTTAAAAAGCCCACCGGATAAAGATACCATTTTGATTGTCAAAAAAGTGGATGGTAGGAAAACTCTACAAGTCACCCAGCTGAGTCAAATGAAATGGTTCAATCGCATCATTCGACGATTGGGCTTGGGCGGCGCTACTTTAAAATCTGTGGCTGAATTCTTGCAACAAAATGAACCTTACTTACCTCCTCGTTTTGCCGATTTAAAAACGGGTGAAGATCTTCTCAAATACCATTATCGGAAAAACGATATTCCCTCTGTTCTTTCCCTGCAAAAAGATCGATACCAACATCTCAAAGATAAAAAATCAAGAGGTTATGATGTTTTTAGCAAATGTTTGGCTCACCATAATGAAAAAAGCACACATAAACTAAATACTGGATTTGAAGAATCGCATAAAATCGATTTATCCCTTTCAAATTCCTTGATGGGCCTTCTTCCTCTTGATAAAGATGCGGTTCAAAAAAAATACAAGCATCCTAACCCCCAATTGTTAGCCATGATTAAGGATCAGAACACGCTTGGTTTTTGTTATGAATATGGATTAGGCGTAAAGAGCGATCCTAAAAAAGCTTTTGAATTTTATAAAAATGCCTCAAGTAGCCCGGTGAATGATCTTGCAGGCTTCAATACAAATTACGCTGCTTATTTCAATGTAGGACGCCTTTATTTTCAGAAAAACGATTTCTCCAATGCCCTTCAATCCTTTAATCAAGCTGAAGATTTCCTTAGAAATAACCTTGAAAGAAAAGTAAATGGTTTAGCTGCCACAAAAGCTAAATTTTTGGCAATTGATCCCGAAAAAGGCAATGTAATTTACCAAGGACTTGTCACTAAAAATGCACCGGTTGTAGAGAGTTGGAAAAAAGCCCTCAGTAAAACTTATATGGCCTTGAGTGAAGCTTATGAAAAAACTGGATATAGTGTTGAACAGGAAAAATACAAAAAAATGGCTGCTGAAGTTAACCAGAAATACTCGATAAGCTGAAAGGGTATTTATGTTGCAATGTTTCGCCGAAGGTGTTGTCCAGCCTACCGTGACGTTTTTAAATCAATCTTCCGTAAAACAATCGATAAAATTTGCAGTAGGTACAGCGACTTTCAGTCTAGGTGTGTTGGAAATATGCGATGTTTGTCTTGGACGAGGTGACAAAGCTTCGCCGGAAATAATCTGCGCAAAAATTTCTATCATTCTAAGCGCGGCAACTTCCCCTTTAGGTGCTTATTTAATTGCTAAAGTTGCCAATCTAATTTTCACTAAAGCACAATTAGAACGAGTCTTTGGCCCTAATACAACTTTTCAAGTCAACCCATGGCACCCTCGCCATGTCGCAAGCATTGCCGCTGTTGCATTGGCAATCCCATCAATTATTCCATCCCTTGGAATGAGCCAGCGTAAAATTTCTCACTTTCGCAAGCCCGGTTGGTTAAGTGATTCTAAACTGCTTTTAATCGTCTGGTTTAATCTAATGACAAGCCGGCTTGTACTTCATGTGAGCAATCTATCATGCAAAAAATTCTTGCATCTACTGAAGCCTACATCTCCATCTAATTCTCTGGAATAAAATAAATCTTTGAAATAATTTGATTATAGTCTCACAAGCATTCAACTTTGAAAGTTGTTGGGCACATTCAATTTAAGCAGGAGTTAGCATGAACCCTTATAGCTCTCAATATTCATTAAATCCCTATTCAACATGGTCTGAACCTTCACGATCGACAGTCCCAGCAAAGCTGCCTACGAATATTTACCCTCATCAAATGCATGAAATCAGGCCAGATTGGCACCATGTGACAGCAAATGTTTCCAGCAGCATTGGGCGAGTGTGTAGAGGAGATACTCACACTGGTTGCGGCTTATTAATTGGCATTGATAGATTTCTTGTGCCCGCGCATCTCGTGAATGGACTCTGTCCAAGTGAACTGCAAATAAGCTTTATGTTAGAAGCAGAACAAAGGTGCTTTCCTTTAGATTATCCTGTCTTGCAAATCCTTGAAATAAATCAAAGTCAAGATTTTTGCATTCTACAACTTGGTGATCTTGCTGGCAAACTTCCTGGTCACAGTTTGCCTATTCCACAAGTTTCATTTAGAGCCCACGATGATGAAGTTTTATTCATCCACATGGATTCAAAAGGCTACAAGTTAGCTTCCATCGTAAAACCTTATGCAAACCAGTATGGGTCTGAACATTTATATTCCAATGCCATTACATTTTACGGTAGCTCAGGGGGATGTTATTTCGATGCATCAGGATCGTTTTTAGCCATGCATTTAGCGCGGGCGACAGATCAGTGCGGTTTAAGCGGACATGAACGAAAGGCTATTTTTGCAAAAGATATTGCGATGCGCAGTGACTTTTCCCGAGTTCCTATTTGCACACCTATGCAAACTCCATCGTCAACCTCATGTTGCGCTCCCTTTGCGGATATTGATCCGACTTGCTTTACAAATGAAGGTAAGCCTGCCATTAATAACACTTATGGTCCTATCACATATTATGAAACATTTCCTGGAAATGATAGGGGCGGAGGTCCTCGAGGGATCAGGATTACTTTTCCAAAAGAAAGGATGGAAGTCAGTTATAAATTCGATCCCAATCCTCATCAAGTTTCAAAGTATAATAAGCAACAGGAATTGCTTTACGCTAATGCTACAGCAACTTTCTATCAACTGTATACACAAAATAACTCTTTTCCAAGATCTTTTAGTTTTGAAGCTTATGGATTTATTTTCACGGCAACTTATCAATAGTCAAAAGAAACGAAGCTCTTTCTGAGCTTCGTTTCTAATCCCCATTTTTTCTTTTAATTTCACATTTTGAAGGAATTTCTGCTGCCTTCGCTTTTTTAGTGGAAATTTTGTTCACAACCCCTGTTTATCTCTCATGCTTTCTGTTTATACATTTTCGAAAATCCATTCCTTTGCGCATAACTGCCAAGTTGTCTGCTTTCTCTAAACAATGTATGAACAGCTAGTTAACAGAGAGGTTTTTTCCCACTTGCGAACATTCCCACAGCATAAGAGGAAGAAGAAAAAAGATTTATATAAGATCTCTTCTTCTAAGAAAGCTGCGGAAAATCGTAAATTCTCCAAATTTCTGAAAAACAAAAAATCCTTAAATTTTGTTCATAAAGCCTCAATTTCCTGTTAATTCTTTCGAGCATAGTTTTGTGCATAACTCTTTTCTGTTCATAAGCCCCCCTTTTATCAGCCATTCATTCACAACTCACAAACAGCTATAAAAACAATAAAAAGGGAGAGAACAATCCTAAGCTATGAACTTTCCCACAGCGAAAGAAGAAGCTGAATAAGCTTATATATAAGTAGTATTCATTCAGAATAGGTGTTGAAAATATTGTCAATTCCTTCTAACCTAAGTCATATTCTAGAGAGATCTTTATGAACAGTTTGCTTCCTTCTTACTTCTTTGACCTCAGTCATTACGTGCATAAAAAACTCTTTGACTTAGACGATTATGTTTGGAAGTCTCTAACGAATCTTGAAAGCTATTTTACTGAACTCTCCTTCGAAAGACACGAAGCCACTGTTTCTCCTTCAGCTTATCTAGTGAATCCAGAGACTATTCACTTAGGCCGTGGATCAGTTGTGGAACCTGGAGCTTATATCCGAGGTCCTTGTTGGATTGGAGAAAATTGTGTCGTTCGCCATGGAGCCTACCTTAGAGGATTTGTGGTGACAGGTAATCATTGTGTGATTGGACATGATACTGAAATCATTCGGAGCATTCTTTTAGATCATGTGCATGCTGCTCATTTTGCTTATCTAGGCCAAACGATTCTTGGAAATTATGTGAACTTGGGGGCTGGAACAAAGTGTGCGAATCTTAAACTTAATCAAGAAACGATCTCTATCTTGATTGAACAGCAAAAAATTCCTACAGGTTTAAGAAAATTAGGGGCGATTATTGGAGATTATAGCCAAATTGGGTGCAATGCGGTTACAAATCCAGGAACCCTTTTGGGAAAACATGTCCATTGCCATCCCGCTTTGAACTGCGGAGGATTTATTCCTTCACATCAAACAATTATGTCTAACGCAAATATTAAAATTGTGAATCGAGAGCCTAATGGTAGCTAATCCAATTCCTGAAAAAAATCTTTTTGCCTATTCCCCTCACTTTTCTCAAAATCGACAGGCTAAATATCTCTATCAATCTAAAAAAAATGTCGTGACTGCTTTGGCAGCAACGGTATTCATTGGAGGTCTTGCAGCTTTTTTTGCAGCACTTGGTCTTTATCCACAAGCTGTGGGCCTTGCCACATGCACTAGCATGGGGGGATTATCTACACTTGGTTCCAGTATTTTGTGCCGGCGCCGGACTCGATTGGTAAAACGTCAAAATAGAGTACTTAAGCAGCTTGTTAACCTGGAAAAAAACTTAAGCGATCCAAAGCTGCTTGGGCTTGTAGCTGCTGTAAAAGACATTATTGCGACTCGTCCTCTTTCTTTTGGCTATGCAACAGACCATCATCGTCTGCATGATGTTTTAATTGAAGCGACTACCGCTTTCACAAAAAATGAAAAACAACGTAAAGAGTGGAGACGAGTGATTAACCGTTTGCATGGATTTACTTTTCATAGAACTGACGGACGCCGAGTGAAATTAAATCTGGCAGCTGAAAAAGCCATTCTCAGGAAAAAAACTCCATTCGCGTCTTCCTTCAAAGTGGAAGTCCTTACTAAAACTTCAAGGAAGGACCTTAAAACTCTTCAGGCGCTCTTCAAACTCCAAACAGAAGTCCCTGACTTCGCGAACAAAAGAAGAGCTCTTAGCAAAACTCTGAAAGCCGGAGCTGCAAAAGTTTTTGTCGCTCGCGATACCGCAACAAAAAAAATCATTGGGATGTCATGGCTCGAAAGCAAAAATAAAGTTGCGATGCTCAATTATTGCGGACGTTTAGCTGAACAACCTGCGACGAGAGAGATTGAAAAGGCTTTAATCCATGAAGCTTTGATGATAAAGGGCCAAAGAGTAAAAGTTTGTATTTTTAAGTCCGACAAATCTTTGCAAGAGGTTTTTGTACAGGAAGGCTTTTCGTTTGCAGGTGTAAAAAAGGGCTTGTATGGATCTTTTGAAGATGGAAAAATTAAAATGGAACGTGAAAATACATAAAGGTGCTTATGGATTTCATTATCGATAATAAAAATCATACCCTCGATCAAAAAACCCTAGAGGATCGCTTAAAAGCGCTTGCCACCCTTAAAAAAAATAAGGCTTGGATTAGGAAAGACCTAACCAGTAAGCAGTCAACTGCTATAGGCAGACGTTTTTGGATTATTGCCAAACATTTTCAATGGGCTCGTTCGATTTTTTATCACGTGAATCTGACTCAAACTCGAACTATTTTACTTAAAATATCTCCACAAATTCTGGATGGTGATCCTAATGACCTTCAAGAAATGTTTAAAAAGGCTGTAATTAACTTTAATGCGATTGCCCCACGTCATCGAGTGCTTTTAGACCACTATCACTTCAAAACATTCACATCACCCCTGCCTGGACCAAGTTCTTCTGCTGAAATTGAGAAAAAAATTGCTGAAATTTATGAGCCTTATCAAAAAGCTTTCGCAGAAAAATACCCTGCCAAGGAAATTTCCGAAGTCGTAGAAAATGAAGAAATAGAAGTCTTTTTTGATAGAATGTTAGCAAAGGCCTATAACGAGAATCGCCTAAACCACTTAAAAAATTGCAAAAAATATCTAAATGATTTTTTAAAAAAAACCCCAAAAAACAAGGATGCCTGGGTGTTTAGCGAAGGCATAACGGAAAAAGAGCTGGCTTTTAATCGTTTCTTTGCTAATTTTCTTAAAGGAATTTCTACGCCAGATTTGGTGTTTCCAGAACCAGATTTTATTAAAAATTCTTTTAGCGCCGAAAGTTTTTTTGAAGAATTTTTCACTTTCCCGATCAATAGCACCGGCGCTAAAGGGGAAGAAGCGCACAAGACTTTGGAAGCCTTATTCCAATGTAAAATTGAAACTTATCAAGATTTGAAACAGGCTTACAAAAAGTGGGCTTTGAAAAATCATCCCGACAAAGTTGCTCCACATGAGGAAGCAGCGGCTACTGCGAAATTTCAAGAAGTTGGACAATTGATCATGGAATTAAGGGCTGCTAAAAAATGGGATTGAGCTTTGGCGCTCTTTTAATTTTATAGTGGGCAATTAACAAGAGATTTCTTATAATTTTTTCAATTATCAATCATATCGAGTTTTTGTGGATCCTTTTTCAATCCTTCTATCTTATCAAGCCGACATCGAGGCAAAAATCGGGCTATGCATCCCTATGCTTGGAGCGAAAAGCAAAATCCGGGATGCTTGCGAGTATGCTTTGTGTACGCCAGGTAAGCGCTTTAGACCGGCACTAGTGAGCATGGTGGCGAAGGCCTTAGGAAACGGGGCCGATGTGACAGAAGCGGCTTTAGCGGTAGAATTTTTTCATACAGCTTCTTTGATTGCCGATGATCTGCCTTGCATGGATAACGACGATGAGCGCAGAAATCAACCTTCCTTGCATAAAGTTTTTGGGGAAGATGTGGCTCTGTTGGCAAGCTATGCTTTAATTGCTGAGGGGTATCGTTATCTAGCGCAAAATTGTGAGACGTTAAAGCGCAAACAAGTTTCATTTTATGACCGTGTGGATCAAATCTGTGGCCTAGCTGTGCAAAATGTTTCGCTAAATACCGGGCTTCTGGGTGCCACAGGCGGACAATTTCTCGATATTCATCAGACGGATCTTTCGCTAACTGAATTGCGCAAAATCCTGCAAATGAAGACGGTCTCTCTTTTTGAAATTTCTTTCGTACTTGGATGGCTTTATGGAGGTGGGGTGTTAGAGCAGCTGTCTTTAGTCAAACAAGTGGCTTATCATTTTGGCATGGCTTTTCAAATTGCGGATGATTTGAGTGATATGGAACAAGACCGACTTAATGGGCGAAAGGCTAATATGAGTCTTTTGATTGGAATTCCAGAAACAGTTGAATTGTTCCACGAGGAAACGCGCTGTCTGTTCTCTCTTTTGCATCAGCTTAATCTTCAAGGCAGTGAGCTGGAAGTCTTGACGCTAGCTCTCGTCCAACAGACAGAAGCGGCAAGCCCCCTAGTTCCATAAGAAATAGAGGGCTCGTGAGATTAAACTTCCGCTAACTCTTTTTCCAAATCGACTTCTATAGATGCCGATTTAATAATCGATGGAGCGGCTCCTTCTTTGCACTTCAGCATGATAAGCCCTTCGATTTCTTCCAAAAGCTTAGGGTTCCCTTTGAGTTCTTCACGAACAGCTTCACGTCCTTGACCAAGGCGTTGTCCTTTATAACTGAACCAAGCGCCCTTTTTATCAATAATCTGAAACTCTGTGCCCACGTCAATTGCGGCACCGGTACGTGAAATCCCTTCATTAAAAAGAATATCAAATTCGGCCGAACGAAAGGGAGGCGCGACTTTATTTTTTACAACTTTAACTTTGACACGGTTGCCGATCTCAGAGTTATCAGGGCCTTTAATGCCGCCAATACGTCGGATATCAAGCCGAATAGAAGAGTAAAATTTTAAAGCTCGTCCTCCTGAAGTTGTTTCTGGGTTGCCAAACATCACGCCGATTTTTTCGCGGATTTGGTTGATAAAGATCGCGCAGGTATTGCTTTTTGAAAGCGCGGCAGCTAGTTTACGCAAAGCTTGTGACATCAGACGCGCTTGCAGGCCAATAAAGGAGTCGCCAATTTCACCTTCTAGTTCACTTTTTGGTACGAGAGCTGCCACTGAGTCAATAACAATGACATCTACCGCATTCGAGCGTGCTAAGGTTTCTGCAATGTTTAACGCTTCTTCACCGCTATCGGGTTGAGAAATCAATAGTTCATCGACATTCACCCCAATTTTGGCTGCAT
>Ga0105046_10012044_pt1 | contig 13415 bp, 12 predicted proteins | sample MAT03_FD_78385 | JGI IMG/M metagenome (GOLD analysis project Ga0105046, IMG submission 78385) | Freshwater microbial communities from Lake Fryxell liftoff mats and glacier meltwater in Antarctica - MAT-03 (megahit assembly) | ecosystem: Environmental > Aquatic > Freshwater > Ice > Liftoff... | reverse complement strand
CTGTCGACCACCTTCGTTTCCATGATTTCCCTTTTGCAAAAGCCACTCACACCTAAAGCGCGGGCAACAATGGGCATTGCGTCAAGTGGGTATTTCCCATTTGATGCGATTGTTCGTTGTATTTTTACAGTGATACCGCGATCACCCCTGCGCCCTCACACCCTTCAGGCTCACAAACTCCGGCAATGCCCCGACCAGCGGTTGGGCGTATTTGAGGAATGCCTTCGTGACATCCATCCCCGATTCGTCGATGTACTCATCCGGCAACGGGCGTTCGTGGTTCGCGACTTCGCTGAGCGCGATTGTGCCGTAGTCGATGGCGTACTCGCTCCCCTTCTGGCGCACCATCGTGACCATCACGCCGCCGTGTCCCTTCGTGGCCAGCTTCACCGCTTGTCGACCACAGCCGTACGCCTCGGCGACATCGAGCTTCACCGTGCGGTCCGAGGCACACATCGGCAGTGACTCGGTGACCTGGAACTCCCCACGCCAGCCGAAGGCATCGCTCACAATGCGGTGCAGGACCATCCCGACACTGGCACCACCCATCGCGCCGAACTCGACATTGTTGAACTTGTCGCGCGTCTGCGAGGCACTCACCGGCGAGCCATCGGCATTGCGAATTCCCTCGCCGCAGACGATCGATACAAAGCCGAATTGCTTCTGGACTTCCTCCACCCGCGCCAGGAACTTGTCCCGATCAAAGGCCCGCTCCGGCATCAACAGAATATGCGGCGCATCTCCCTTCGAACTGCGAGCCAAAGCCGCAGCTGCCGGAAGCCAACCTGCTGAGCGACCGACTGTTTGGAAGATCACAAACTGGTCGACCCGCTGCATGTCGCGGGCGAGTCTCCCGGCTTGCTGCACACTCAGTGCCACATACCGCGCGGCACTCGGATACCCCGGTGTGTGGTCGGTGCCAAACAGATCGTTATCGACCGTCTTGGGCACTCCGACGCCGGTCATCTCCCATCCATTGGCATTCGCATACGCCACGACCCGGTGGATCGTGTCCATCGTGTCATTGCCGCCAATCATGAAATAGTAACGGATGTTGAGCTTCTTCAGCTGTTTCAGAATCGGAGGGAAGTGTTCCTCTTTGAGCTTCAACCGGCTCGACCCGAGAGCACTCCCCGGAGTATTCCGCAGCCCTTCGAGAACCTCTTTCGACTCCGCTCCCAGATCAATCAGCCAGCCGTTGAGCACGCCCTCAATGCCATATCGCATTCCAAACACATGGCCGATCTTCTTGTCCGCTTTCAAGCATCCATCAATCACCCCCGACAATGAGGCATTGATCACAGCTGTCGGTCCTCCGGACTGTCCGACGAGGGCATTGGCGGTCTTCATGAGTAGTCATTCCGAGGTGAATGGGGTGGCGGCATGGAACAGGCTAGAGAAAAGAGCCGCTAGAGAACAAGGCATCGGGAGCGGCACAGCGTGAGCCTGCCGAGGGGTGACTGGAGAAGAGGGCAATTTTCCGACGAACCACGCCTCGGCAAGCTCACGCCGTGCCGCTCTGCGTCCAATCATAACGAGGGCGGCGGAGCCCGACGGACGCCGCGTTGCCAGTAGAGCCGATCATCGGTAATCACCCCGCGTCGTTTCGCGCAGTTGAGGCACAAGCGCTCCTCCGCGTTGGCCAAGTAGACCTCCCCACAGAGCAACAGATGAAAGTAGTCCTCACCCGGATTCTTGGTGTAACAGTAGTCCTTGTCCCAACTGGTCTTGATCTTGGCGGTCCACCCCTCGAAGTGCGGAACGTAGACACGCCGCTCGAATTCCACCTCGGCGGGATCGGGATTCGGTGGGGAGAGCGATTCGTCCATCGAGTGTCACCTTGTCAGCGCATTTCGGAGATCATCCTCACCAAGATAAGCAGACAGGAATGTCTGCTCTACTGATGGTAGAACAGACATTCCTGTCCGCCACTCCTGAAGGCACATTCCGAACCTGCTCTAGCTTTCCGAATCCCCGTGCAGCTCGCGGTAGCGTTCGATTTCCTCGCACAGAACCCGCTCTTGCTGCCGGGCTCTCAAGCGTTCCAGCCGGGCTTGAGCCACAGAGATCGCCATGTCACCCATCGCGAGTAGGGCCAGCCAGACCGCGACCAGTAACATCGCCAACACATCAATGCTCCACAGAGCGGCCATCTGACGCGGGTTGATCCACTCGGCCCGTTGCAGGATGGGCAAGACCGCATCCCCGGCGCACAGCAGCAGCCCCTCCAAAGCGATCAGCGCCGCCACCTGCATCCGGCGACGACTTTGAGACCAGCGCGTGGGAGTGGCCTGTTCGGGATCATCCGCCACCCGCCTCCAGGATCGCCAGTGCCAGATGCCGAGAAATATCCCCACCGACACGAGCAAAGTCGCGAAGAGCAGGCCGGGAATCTCGGCTCGTGTGAGCATTTTTCCTGCTAGGAATCGAGACACCGCAGGGAATCTGCAGCCGCTGAAGCCGTCGCCTCATCTTCCCAGAAGCGCGTTCATTTGGCGGAGCAATCCTCGTCAATCGACCTTATTTGTGACCCGCTTGCCTGCGAATCGCCGCCAGCACATCAGCGGTCGACTTCGGACGGCCCGCAGCGTCTGGAGCAGGAGCGGCAGGCACGACCGCAGCCTTGACCTCAGCGGGCGGCTCCACGGGAGCAGCCACGACCGCAGCTGCTTCGACCACGGGAGCTGGCTCTTCGACCACGGGAGCTGGCACTTCAGCAACGGGAGCAGTCCCGGCGGCCTTCGCAGCCGCTTGCTGACGAATCTTCTCAAGCGGTGACAGCTTGGCGGCGTCCCCGGCGACGGGCGCTTTCACTGCGGAGATCGGTTTCTCGGCCACGGGAGCCGCATCACCAGCGGCTTTCGCGGCAGCTTGTTGACGAATCATGTCGAGTGGTGACGGCTTGGCCCCACCGGCGGAGGGAGCAGCCGCCGGCTTCGGAGCCCCAGCTGCTCGAATCGCGTCGAGTGGGCTCTTGCCAGCGGGCTTCGCCACTGACGGTTTGTCGACCGCCGGAGCCGCAGCTACGGGTTTGGCAATCACGGGGGCAGTTGCGGCTTTGGCATCCGGCTTGGCCTCAGCGACCTTGGCTTGCGGCGCGTCAACCACTTTCAGGAACGCTGGATCGATGTCGTACCAGGAGATGTCGACTGGGCCATCGAACTGCACCAAGGCGCGACAGGCCATGTTGACCGTCTTCACCGTCCCGGTCAGCCCGACGAACCGTCGCAGCTCTGGAACTCCCTCGAAGACGACGACAAACTTGTCGGTCAGTTCGGTCTTCAGCTGTTCAGCCTGTGCAATCGACATGGGGCAAATCACCAATTCAGGGCGTGACCTCTCCGCAGCGACGCAAGTGTGCCGCTGTCGCCGCCACGATTCTGAGAGAAGATTTCTCCGAAAGCAAGGCAGGCTCAAGGGTTGTCCGGGCGTGGGAATCGTTTGGTGAAACGCTGACTCGACAGGAGAGCGGAAAATGCCCTCCCAAACCGCCTGTGGATGATCCCACTCCCCGTCGTCCAGAGAGAAGTGAAGCCTTGCCAAACCGACACCGGACTCTCACAGTCCAGTGTCTTTGTATAGTACGTGGATCTCGATTTCGAGTGAAATTCAACGATCCAACGGGTGTCTCCACAGCTCGTAGAGGCGGTCGAGATGCGAGTGGCGGGACACCGGACTCGGAGAGTCCGGCGACTTGGGGCAGCTCATTTCGCACTCCCACCCATCCTCAGAAATCGCTCTGGAGGCGTTTCCGAAGATACTGGTAGTATCCGCCCATGGCCGTTCGACTCGTCGGACGGGCAAGGATGCCCGCATCCCGAGGTTCGTAGCTGCCGAGTGGGTGGCGTCCGGCTCGGGTGCCTACCGTGGAAGGAACCGTCGGTGCCAAATCGCATCAATTCTTTGGTTTGTGCAGTGTTGAGCCTCTGTCTGGGAGTTCCACTCGTCTTCGCACAATCGTCGATTCCACGGAACTCATCGGGTGGGACGCGTCCAGCGGCGAAGAAGTCGACCGTCCCAGCGGGCGAGACGGATGCCGGAACCGAAGTCCTCCCCAGAGCCGCCAGAGAACCCGCGGGACGAACCTCCCCCGAGGCCGAATCGGCAGAATCCGCCGAACTCCAACAGCCACGCACGAAACCCCGCCAGAGAGCAATGCAGGGACCAAATCCCCAAGCACCCGCCCAGCCCGGCTCGGAGCCCCAAGTCGCCATGCAGCCCGTTTCACAAGAAATGCGCAATCTGCTGGAGGATTGGGAGGCAAAGACAAAGGGCATCACTTCATTGTCTTGTCCGATTACACGCTACGAGTTCGATATCGTCTTCGCCACGGAGACTCGCTCCATCGGCATGATCTACTTCGAGAACCCCGACAAAGGCCGCATCGACTTCGAACCCGCCGACAAGCCACGACTGACCATCAAGGCGGGGCGTCAAGATCCGATGGGGCAACCATTTAAGGTCATCGCCGGGACTTCTTCCAAATGGATTTGCACTGGCAAAACGATCTACATCCTGGACATGAAGAACAAGAGCTATGACCGAGTGCAGATCCCTCCACAGATGCAGGGTCAAAATATTACCCGCAGCCCACTCCCCTTTATTTTCGGAATGAAGGCCCAGGATGCCATCGCACGATTCGCACTGCGGTTGGGGGAGTTTCACAACCCGGAAGGGCAGGGCACTGACAAAAACAAAAAGCCAAACCGAAAGATTCTGCACATCGTGGCCAACCCTTTTGACCCCAATGTCGCCAGGGAATATACCCAAGCCGAGATCATTCTGGACGCGACCAACTTTCGACCACTGAACCTGCGCACCAAAGACCCAGCTGGCAACAAAGAGACGGTCTACAGCTTCGATCAGTCCAATCTCAAAGAAGCTGTCAGTTGGGGGCTGAAGTCGCCCTTCAAAGAACCACTGTTGATCGGATGGCAGTTGATGCACGATCAGAAAGCAGAGCCCGAACAGAAAGCAGGGCCCGCGAATCGGGAAGCACGATTGGACCAAAAGTAACGCAGCCCGCCCCCCCCATGCTGTCGATCACAGATCGCGAAAAGTGCCTTGCGATGGCCGCCGGATTCCCCGAATCCGGCGGGCCCGCCTCGCTCGCAGATCGCAATTGGGAAACGACTGTCAAATGGGCCGCCCATTCCTCGTGCGTGCGGTCGACGTACAGCGTCGCTACACCGGGCTCGGAAAGTCCGGCGACAATGCAAGCCTGCATCTCATCGAGAGTGAACGATCTCGGCACCGAGTGCTATTCGTCTTTGCCCGCCCCCCGGCTTTGGAAAATCAACTGAAGGTTTTGCTCCTCTCGCAGCATTTTCGATTTCAAATAGATGTTATCCCGCACTCCCGAGGCCCCCCCCTTGACTCGCATCAGCAGCTGAACCACGCCGTCGGTGACCTTGATCGGCTTGCCCTTTTTGATCTCCTGCGGCAAACCTTGGTCGTCGAGAACGTACAGGCCATTAGGAACCTTCTGCGTGTAGCCATCGGTCCCCACCACTGACCCGATCAAGTCACCAATGGGATAGGTCTTGCGGCGTTCATCGACCCGGAAATGAATCACGATGAAGTAATCTTGCCGGTCCAGGGGAGCATCACCCGGTTCGCCGAACTCCTCGCGTTTGTTCTTCCCAAACCCGACCTCGATGATCGGTCGCGAGAACGCCGTGAACCGCCCCGCTTTGACGGCGTTGCCCGGCTCACGCAACAGATATCCCCCCACCGCTCCCGCGAGATCGGCCGAGCTATTGCCGTCCTCGCTGCCGGCTGTGCCCGCAGAGTCTGAGAGGGCGGCGTTAGTCGCGATGGGGAAATCAGTCGCCTGCGATTCGAACTGTGTGGCGTCGAACTGTTCGCTACCGAGCGCTGTCTGAGTGATCAACACTGGAGCGTCAATAAAATCCCCCAGCGGATCCCCCTCGACCTCCGCGTCGATCACTTGGATCAGAGGCGTCAGTTCCGGGCCTTGCAGCAGACCTTGGCTGATCGGAACCGCCAGCATCGCCAAGAGCGTCGCGTGGACCAGAAACGAGATCAAGAAACTCGACCCATCCCGCCCGCGCAGCCATTCCCCCCAACTCAGCACTGGAGGCGGGTTGGCCAGTGCCTGCGGGACAATCACCGCTCGGCGCTGACGCCATTGCGGGGCGTTCGGAGAACTCGCAGCCAGCGGCACCTTCCCCGACATGATGCTCCCCCAGATCTGGCTCTAGGCTCTAGGCCCTTGCCCCTTCGCCAACTCCACATCCCATTCATCCAGCAGAGGCCAATCGACGGCGCACGTCCCAAAGTCCGCCATGTGCTGATATTGCGTCAGGCGCGCGATCGTGGAGTCGAGCAGTTTGCGGTCGTTGCGGAAAATCGGCCCGTGACTCGGCAGCAACCACTCGACATCACTGTCACGAATCCGAGTGAGCGACCGAATGAACGCGGGGATGTCGGACCCGTGATGCGCATCGATGTTTCCGACGCACCCATCGCGGTAGATATTGTCGCCCGAGAACAGAACTGTCCCCAGCCGAAACGCCAGCTGCGCCGGAGCGTGTCCGGGCGTGTGCCAGACATCGAGCTTGAGCGAACCGAGCGATAGGACATCCCCTTCGTCAATCGTCTTGTCGAAGCGAATCTTGGGGAGGTCGATCGAAATTCCCTGCGCGGTGATCTCCGCGTAGGTCATGATCCGCTCCCCTTCCGCGAGGAGCCCGGCAGCCTGCGGGTGACCGATCACCTGGGCTTGCGGCATGATCTCCTTGGCGCGCTTCAAACCCTGGATGTGATCCACATCCGCATGCGTCGCCACGAGGTATTTGCACTGATTCAGCGGGAAGTCCATGTCTCGAATCAACCCGATCATGTCGTCGAGCGTATCTTCATACCCGACATCAATGAGCATCCACTCCCCCGCGTTATGCACCATATACACAGCGCACCCGAGCCGCCGACGAGCCTGGAGGTTCATTTCAATCACGTTCGGAAAAACTTCATGCCGGGGCAGCATGCGCTGGTGTACTCCGCGAGAGGTCAGGGGGTGAACAGGCCAAGCCGACTTCGGCCAGGGCGATTCATGTGCAAGGTTTAGCTTAACGAGCAGACGAGTGACACTCAAACAGAGTTGTCCTCTCGAGAGTCGCCCTGGCTGACGCGGCGGGTGACCGGACGTTGACGGCTCCTCTCTCTCCAAAGAACGGAACGTCCAAACACAGTGCATTCATTCGCTCTCGAAAATGCATCGCATTGCATCCCGGCAACACGGTCCGCAGAATGATTGAAGGCATGCACGGGTTGTGCTTCCCGGTTCCGGTTCTCTTCTCACAGACACTCATGCCCTCGAAGAACACCATCCGCGAGATTCCCGCTGAGCACATTGAAGCCGCGATCGGACACTTGCGCAAGCGCGACAAGACGCTGCGACGGATCATCGACTTGCACGGCCCGTGCCAACTCACGATCAATCCCGATCCATTTCCTGTCCTCGTTCGGTCGATCATCTCCCAGCAGATTTCCACAGCGGCTGCGGCCTCGATCGGGAAGCGTTTGGCGACTTTGCATAGAAGAAAGACACTTTCAGCCCCGTGGATTCTAGGCCGTACCGATGACGAACTACGCAGCTGTGGGTTGTCCCCCCAGAAGCTACGGTACATACGAGACCTGGCCGAGAAGGTGACCACGAAGGCGGTCGACCTCGCCTCGATCCATGAGCGATCCGACGAAGAAGTCAGCGCCGAGTTGACGCAGGTGCTGGGCATCGGAGTCTGGACGGCTCAGATGTTCCTGATCTTTTCGCTGGGGCGGCTCGATGTCCTTCCGACCGGCGACCTCGGTGTGCGAGCGGCGATCGAACGAGAATACCAACTCCCCGCCCACCCGACCCCCAAGCAATGCGAAGAAATCGCCGCCCCCTGGCGACCCTATGCCTCCATCGCCAGCTGGTACATGTGGCGTAGCTCGGACGCGAAGCTGACCCCCGAACAACAGGAGCTGTGGGGGTAACTCGTAGGACGGGCTTTCCAGCCCGCCCCTCCGCGCGCGTAGTTGGTTCCGTTGATGATCGTCTCCATGAGCGGACTGGCGCTAGCCACCGGCTCCCCATACCGCCCGCCCAGAAGAGCCGGCGGCTAGCGCCGTTCCGCTCACGAAGGCGGGACGGGCTGAAGCCCGCCTTAAGGGGGGACGCTGCTGACTGGCAGAAGTTTCCTGCTCTGCGACACTGGAGCGGAATCCACGTTCGTTGTTCTGGAACGCCGCACCATTTCTGACCACCACTCTCCCGACGATCCGCTCGCCACTCCGGTCCAATTCCTGACCGGGGTCGGGCCCGCGCGAGCCTCGCTGTTGGCCAAGCTGGAGGTCTACACCGTGGGCGATCTGCTCTGGCATTTGCCTCGCGATGTCCTCGATCTGTCGCAGGTGAAGAAGGCCACGGAACTGGTCGAGGGGGCGGTGCAGAGCGTGCGAGGAGTGGTCTGCGACCTCGACGCCCGCATGACCAGCACGGGTAAGCATATGACCGCTGCGCTCTTCGACTGCGATGGTCACTACGTTCGAGCCTCGTGGTTCAACCAGCCGTGGATGTTCAAAAAACTTCAGATGGACCAGCTGATGCTGTTGGCCGGGAAGCCCAAGAAGAAGGACGGGCGGTGGGAGTTCTCGCATCCGACGCTGCAATGGCTCAGTGATGAGGACCGCGACTCGGGGTTTGGAGTCGTGCCGCGTTATCCACTGACGGACGGGTTGCAGCAGGCCGACCTGCGGAAGATGACTTCGGCCGCTGTCGATGAATTCGCCCCTCAAGTCGCGGAGCACCACTACATCAAGGCCCTCGAACGCTGGAAGATTCTGGGGATCGGCGAGGCCCTGCAGCAGGTTCACAAGCCCCGTACGGTCGACGAGTATCTGGCCGGTCGGCGGCGGCTGCTGTGGGATGATCTGTTCGAGTTCCAGGTCGGGCTGGCCCTGCGGCGGCGGGCGTGGACCACGCGTTCGAAGGCACCGCCGATCGAGATCACTGCCAAGATCGATGCCCGTATTCGCCGGTTGTTTCCGTTCGCTCTCACCGCCGGGCAGGAGCTGGCGATCCGCGATGTGACGGCCGATGTCGCGACTGGCCAGGCCATGCACCGACTCATCCAAGCCGATGTCGGGGCGGGGAAGACCGTCATCGCGATCTATGCTCTACTGGCTGCCGTCGCCGCCGGGTGGCAAGGAGTGCTGATGGCTCCGACGGAGCTACTCGCGACCCAGCACTGGGACACCCTCGAATCGATCCTCGCGAACAGTCGGGTCAAGCGGGCACTGCTCACCGGACGCATCGGGGCCAAAGAGCAGCGCGAGGTCCATGCCGGAATCCAATCGGGCGACCTCCAGCTCATCGTCGGGACTCAGGCGATCATCCAAGACAAAGTGAAGTTCTCGAATCTCGGCCTCGTGGTCATCGACGAGCAGCACAAATTCGGCGTCGCCCAGCGGGCCAAGTTCTCCGAGCAAGACGGCCACTCGCCGCATATCCTCGTCATGACCGCCACGCCGATCCCGCGCAGCTTGTGCCTCACACAATTCGGCGATCTCGATCTGACCGTGGTCAATGACCTCCCACCGGGGCGGCAGCGCGTCGTCACAAGTCGCATTTACGGCGTCGGCAGCAAGCAGCGTTGCTGGGACTTCATCCGCCAGAAGCTTAGCGAGGGACGCCAGCTCTACATCGTCACCCCGCGCGTGGAAGGCGGGACTGCTGAGGGCGATCAGCAGGGGGCCGAACAAATCTATCGCGAGCTGCCGCAAACCGAGTTGGCCGGGTTCAAGGTCGGATTAGTCCACGGTCAAATGGATGCCCGGTTGCGAGCGGAAACCATGTCTGACTTCCGCGATGGAGAGATTCAAGCCCTCGTCGCGACGACGGTGATCGAGGTCGGGGTCGATGTCCCGAACGCCACACTGATGGTCATTCTCGACGCCGAGCGGTTCGGCCTTTCGCAGTTGCATCAGCTGCGAGGACGCATCGCGCGCGGCAAGTACCAAGGGTATTGCTTCTTGGTCTCCGAGGCCGACACGGCGGACTCCAGTACACGGCTACATGCGATGGAGCAGACAAGCGACGGGTTCAAAATCGCCGAGGTCGACTTCGAAATGCGCGGGCCGGGCGACGCTCTGGGGACTCGCCAAAGCGGGAGTTTGCCGCTCCGCATCGCCGACCTCGTCCGCGATCACGATCTGCTGGTCGAGACCCGTGCCGCCGCCCAGAGCCTGCTCAAGACCGAGGGAATCGACCGCCCGGAGTTCGCCCCGCTCAAGCTCAAAGTCCTCGACCGCTTCGGCCAACTGATGGACCTCCAACGCGGCGGGTGAGAGACGGCGAGGAGCGGTACAATCCACAGCGAGTGGCGTTTCCCATTAATGGCCCGGCAGTACAACTACTCCGTCTGAGGCGGCTCGGCATCTCTTTGCCTTTGCATCTCAATGATGTCTTCCAGTGTCGGCAGCTCGATCTTGTCGTACGGAACATCCTTCGGTGGGGTGCCCAGACTTGTCGGTGGAGTCAGATCGAATGAGTTCTCGGCGGGCTCCGTCGAATCCTCATAGAGATCAACGTTCTCGGTCGGGCGCGTGTCATATGGGTAGCACCGCATGTCGCAGAACCGACCGTGCGGACCGATCGCCTGCTGGCTCTCCTGCACGAAGTAGATGCCGTGGGTTTCTAAAATCGTCCCGGTCTGGCGTTCGAGATTCGCCAGCTGGGTGTTGTACTGAGTCAGTGCGTTGGCTTCGGCGGAGACGGTGTTGCCCCAATCGCTAATCGCCTGTAACACGTTAATGAGAATCGCTTGCTGGGTTTGCCAGCGCAGCAATTGAGCGTCGAGGTTCACGCGGGCGGCTTGCCGGGCCTCGCGCAGAGCGAGGTACTGCTCGTATTGTTGATCGAGAGTTCGCACGGTCGCCGTCAGAATATGGGTCGTGGCATGGAATCCTTGCTTGAGATTGATCTGGTCGCGAGCGATCACCAATTCCTGCTGCCGGACCAGGGCACGAGATTGCCGAAGTCCCAGCGGGACGGAGAAGTTGACTCCCAATGTCCACCCGGTGAACTGGCCAGCTCGCGACGATCGCGAGCCAAAGGGGCTGACGCCGTCCAGCCCGTTCCACTGATAACGCCCCACCGCATCGAGTTGTGGTTTGGCTCCGTTTTGGGCAATCAATCGCTGTTGCGTGTCCGCTTCGAGGATCAACTTCAGCTCAATCAGATCGGGCCGTCGCTCCTCGGCGAGTTGCAGCAGCTGATCCCATTCGGGGATGTAGCGCTCGTTGGTCGGAGGCGTGGTGGGGATGTAGAACGTCCCGTCACTGGGGCTGACTCCGATCATGTTGCGAAGCGCCGCTTCGCGGAGCAGGACGTTCCCTTGGGCGGTCACGACGCTCGACTTGATGTTGGCGAGCGCGAGCTGGGCCTGGGCGAGGTCGGCTCGGTTGTCGATGGCCTTGCGCACTCGGGCGTCAACACGGCGGACAGTTTCCGTCAGCTGTTCGACTTGTTGCTTGCGAGCCCAGAGATCGGTCCGGGCGAAGACGAGAGTCCAGTAAGCTTCGATGACCCCGCGGACGTGCTCCTGCATCGCGTCCTTGAACTGGAAGTAGGAGCGTTCGGTGTTGATGTTGGCGATGACAATCGGGGCCAGATTGAACTCAACTCCGGCCCCCTTAAGCAGCGGCTGGGTGTAGCCGATAAAGGCGTTGGATCGCGTCTGTGGATTCAACGGAAGGTTCGCCGAATTGAATCTGGAGGGTGTGGCCTCGAATCCGAACACCGCTGTGCCGCCAGTCAAGTCGCGTTTGGAGAGTTGAGTCACCGTATCGAAGGCCTGCGTCTGAGTCCCGGTGATGAAGACATCGGTCGGCACCGGACTGTTAAACACAGCTGCCGGATTTTCCGACAGACTCCAGGTGTTGTTGACCGACAGGATGGGATCGAATAACGCCTGTTGTTGATCGATCGCGGTGTTCGTCAGGGCGACATCGTAGATCGACCGCCCCGAATTGGTGGCCGTGACTCCGTTCAGCACGCGGACCACATCCAGGTTCCGCATCGAGGTGCGGATCGACCCATCGAGCGCGAGCAGTTGCGGTTGCAGGTCGGCCAGTGGTCGGGACACGGTCGAGGGAGCCAAGGCCGATGGCATCGGATAGCGGGGGAGTTGTGGTGGTTGGCGAACCTCGATCGAACGGCGTTCGGGAAAGATCGTTCCGACGGGCCGTTGGGCGAATGCGGATTCGGAGCCCAGTGGGAAAAGAGCCCAGAATAACAACGCGAGCGAGCCACGAGAGCGGCAGGCGTGGACCTGCCGAGGCGTCGAGCGGGCGGGCAGCGCGAGATCATCTGGCCACGTCTGGGGTGGCTGACGCCGTGCCGCTCCGCAGCGTTCCGGCGCTGAAGATCGCCGAGTCAACCAGTTGCGGAATCTGCCGAAAATCATGCGTGGAACGCTCGTGCGTGGAATCGGGTTTGGCCCGCATCTCCATCGTCGCACGGTCGCTAGTGACTCCGGGGTTACTCCATAAGGCCCGCTTGTAACACCTTTGCGGCTTCTGCGAAGTCCGAGGTGTCCGTCACAATCCCACCATCCCGTAAAACGATAATTCGCTTCGCATGTTTGGCCACGTTGAGATCGTGTGTGACGAGGATGACGGTAATACCGTTCTTTTCGTTGAGCTCTCGAAAGAGGGCGATGATCTCCCGGCTGGTCTTCGAATCGAGGTTCCCCGTCGGCTCGTCGCCCATCAGGATCGCCGGCTCGTTGACGAGAGCCCGCGCGATCGCCACTCGCTGCTGTTGCCCCCCGGAGAGCTGACTTGGGTGGTGGTCGAGCCGGTTCCCCAACCCCACCAGCTCCAGCTTCTCCACCGCCCTTCGATGCCTCTCCGACGACGAAACTCCCGCCGAATAGAGCAGCGGAAGTTCCACATTCTCCAGTGCCGAGGTCCGGGACAACAGGTTGAAGTTCTGGAACACGAAGCCAATTCTCTGATTGCGGATGTGCGCTCTCTGCGCAGCTGCCATCTCCGCAACCTCTTCTCCAGCCAGCTGATAGCTTCCGCTCGTGGGGCGGTCGAGGCACCCGAGCGTATTCATGAGGGTGCTCTTGCCCGACCCCGAGGGGCCGATCAAAGCGATGAACTCGCCCTTTTCGACGGTGAGATTGGCGTTCTTCAACGCCTCGACTTTGACCTCTCCTAAGTCGTAAACTTTGGAGCAGTCGCGAATTTCGATCAGAGCCACCGAACTGGCCTCTTTTTGTGGGAGCGGAATCGTGTGCGGGTGTGGGGTCGATTGTGACGAGATGGGCGCGGAAGGGACAAGGGACAAGGGACAAGGGACAAGGGACAAGGGACAAGGGACAAGGGACAAGGGACAAGGG